>Ga0160428_1002518_pt1 | contig 10986 bp, 9 predicted proteins | sample SolpanmetagenomM_FD_108198 | JGI IMG/M metagenome (GOLD analysis project Ga0160428, IMG submission 108198) | Solar panel surface microbial communities from Lawrence Berkeley National Laboratory, California, USA - M | ecosystem: Engineered > Built environment > Solar panel > Unclassified ...
AGGTCGCGTGGAACGCGGAGGTCGCGGATATCTACGACCTGTCCTATTCGCATGCCTGAGATGGCGCATCGGACCGGCCGGACGCCATGGCGAAGGGCATGGTTCCCCGACGCGAACGTTTCCCCGAAGGCTGAGGGATCGCCCCTCTAGCGGACAGGGCCGAGGGCCGTGCCGCGTCGCCCCGGCGGCCGGCTCAGATCTCGGAGCGGCCGACCATCGGGGCGGCCGGTGCGTGCGCGTCCCGCCCCGCGCCGGAGACCGGCGGGAGGTGGCGACGGATGACGTGGCGGCCCAGCGCGATGGCCGGCGCCTCGATCCAGCGATAGACCAGCGCCGCGACCGCGACGGTCGCGAGCGCCGTGGCGGCCGCGAACAGGTGGATCGGAACGACCGACGCGTACCCGGCCAGCGCGTGCTCGAGCACCCCCTGGACCACCGGCCCGAACAGGTAGATCGAGTAACTGATGGCGCCCAGGTAGGTGAACAGCCGCCCCTCGATGCGCAGCCGCTGGGACAGCAGGGCGAACAGCGCCATCGCGGCCCAATAGGTGACGAGGTACTTCAGCCAGTTCTCGTGAAAGCCCATGTCGCGCCCATAGGCGAGCACGGACACCAGCGGGATCGCACAGACGAGCGCCCCGGTGACGACGGTGAGCGCGACGCCCCAGCCCGGCCGGCGCTCGAGGACGTGGTAGCGCAGGCACAGTCCCCAGAACATCACCGCCAGGGACAGGGGAACGGCCACCGGGAATTTCCGCTCGAGACCGAAGCGCAGGGCGGCAAGGCCGAGGGCGGCCGCGATCAGGGCCAGGGCCGACAGCACCACGCCGACGGCATCGTCGAGACGCCCGAGGACGAAGAGCCCGACGCAGAGGCCGTAGAAGATCAGCTCGATCTGCAGGGTCCAGTACAGGGCGATGATGTTCTCCACGCCGAGGAACTGCTGCAGCATCGTGATGTTGGCGGGCACGAGGACGGCGGGAATGTCACGGCCCGCCCAGACGAACAGGACCAGCAGCCCGCAGGGGATCGAGAGCCAGTAGGCGGGATACAGGCGGAAGAACCGCGACACGGCGAAGGCCAGGATCGGCCGGTCTCCGGCCTTGAACAGCGAGAAGGGCACCACGAAGCCCGACACCGCGAAGAACAACGTCACGGCGATCTTGCCGACATCGACGTACTCGGTCAGCCCCGACAGGACGGCGCGCTCGAGGGGAAACGGACCGAGCTGCGTCTTCAGGCCGAACTCGACCGTATGGGCGTAGATGACCGCCAGGGCGGCCAGACCACGGATCGAGTCGATGCTGTGCAGGCGGCGCATGGCGACAGTCGGTGTTGCGCCCCGACCATCGAGGGCCCTGCAGGGATTGCAGGTGACACCCGGTTCGACAAGGTTCTTCGCGCCCCGTGGTAAACGCCGTGGCGCGACTTGGCAGGGTTCCACATCCCGAAGGATTGCGGACCAGCGACGCGCGTTCCGAGCGGACCTGTCTTCGCGCACCGGGACCAGGACAGGCGCCGGGGATCGACATGTCGATACCCGTTTCCCCGGAGACGTGGCCCGAGACGCCTGGCGCGGAGGAACGTGGCACGAGCAACTCTTCGGGAATCCGGCGTGTCCGCGCGGCATGAAACCCCGACGCATGGGACCGGGGCGCCGATGCATCCCTGCTGGGAAGGCGTGACACGCCCCGCGCGCTGGGTTTCCACCCAAAAGTTGTGTCCCCGCGCAGGTCTTGTAAGGGAAGGCCCATGCAAGCCCCTGCCCCGCTCCGCCGGCCGCTCTCGGCCTTCCGGTCGATGCTCACCTCCGAGGCCGGCGGCGGCCTCGTCCTGATGGCGAGCGCGGTGCTCGCCCTCGTGGTGGCGAATTCTCCCCTGGCGGAGCGCTACTTCGCGGTTCTGCAGACCAAGGTCGGGGGCTTGAGCGTGCTGCACTGGATCAACGACGCCCTGATGGCGCTGTTCTTCCTGCTCGTCGGTCTCGAGATCAAGCGCGAGATGCTGGATGGACGCCTGCGGACCTGGCCGGACCGGATCCTGCCCGGCCTCGCGGCCCTCGGCGGCATGGCGGCGCCGGCCCTGGTCTACGTGGCGGTGAACCGGCACTCGCCGGAGACCGTCCGTGGCTGGGCGATTCCCGCCGCCACCGACATTGCCTTCGCCCTCGGCATCCTGGCCCTGCTGGGCTCCCGGGTGCCGGTCTCCCTCAAGGTGTTCCTCACCGCCCTGGCGATCATCGACGACCTCGGCGCCGTGCTCATCATCGCGTTGTTCTACACCGCGGACCTGTCCCTGCCGATGCTGGCCGGAGCGGCCGCGACCCTGGCGGTGCTCTACGGCCTGAACCGCGCCGGCATCAGCCGCCTCGCCCCCTACCTCGTCCTCGGCGTGGTGCTGTGGGTCTTCGTCCTGAAATCCGGGGTGCACGCCACGGTGGCGGGCGTACTCCTGGCGCTGACGATTCCCCTGCGGCTCAGCATCGGCCGGCCGGACGATCCGACCTCGCCCCTGCACCGGCTGGAACACGCGCTCCATCCCTGGTCGGCCTACCTGATCCTGCCGATCTTCGGTTTCGCCAATGCGGGCGTGTCGCTGGCGGGCTTCACGCCCACGATGCTGCTCGACCCCGTGACCCTCGGGGTCGCCCTCGGTCTGGTCGTCGGCAAGCAACTCGGCGTGTTCGGCTTCGTCCTGGCGGCGGTGAAGCTCGGGCTCGCCCAACGGCCGGCAGGGGCCGGCTGGATGCAGGTCTACGGCGTCTCGCTGCTCTGCGGCATCGGCTTCACCATGAGCCTGTTCATCGGCCTCCTGGCCTTTGCCAGCAGCCCCGAACTCGAGGCCGAGACCAAGGTCGGCGTGCTGGCCGGATCGATCGTCTGCATGGCGGCCGGCGCCCTCGTCCTGCTGGTCGCGCCCCGCCGCCCGGTGGGGGCTCCGAAGGCCGAGGCCGCCGCGATCGCCTGAGAGGCCCGGAGCAGACCCGGACCGCGTGCCTGCGCAGGACCGTCGCGGGCGCTGAAAGCGTCGTTCCCCGCCCCGGTTGTCGTCCCCGGACGAGGGCCGATCCGCGGCCTGTCGCGCCACGACACTCGCAGCTTGCGCGGTGACGGGCGCCAACCCGGCACTCGACCTGCCGGGGCCATCGTGACCTCGACGCTGCTCGACCATCAGGGATGGCTCGGCTTCGCCCGGCACAGGGCGGGACGCGGGCGCATCGTCGGCTGCCTCCCGATGGTCGGCGGCCTCGTGCTCGTCGTGCTGTCTCGAGGAAGGTCGTCGAAGCGGCGGGGCGGCTTCGAGGGAAATGGTGGGCGCGACAGGGATCGAACCTGTGACCCTTCGCGTGTGAAGCGAATGCTCTCCCGCTGAGCTACGCACCCGGACCGAGGGCCTTCTAGGGCGAGGGGCGCGGCCCCGTCAAGCGCTGATCGGCAGGTTCTGCGCCGGCTTCGCTGCGCGGGGTTCCGAGCCGGAGCAGGATCACCACCGGCACGAGCCCGACGGCGACGATGAGGAGGGCCGCCACCGTCCCGTCTTCGTAGGTTCCGCGCGCGGCCTCGCCGTAGAGGTGGGTCGCCAGGGTCTCGACGTTGAGGGGACGCAGCAGCAGGGTCGCGGGCAGTTCCTTGACGCAGTCCACGAAGACCAGCAGCGCGCCGCTGAGCACCGCCGGCCAGGCCAGGGGCAGCTGGACCTGCCACAGGGTCGCGCCCGGTCCCCGCCCCAGCATCCGCCCGGCATCCGGCAGGCTGCGGGGCACCCGGCCGAGCCCGGCCTCGCAGGTGCCGATGCTGACCGCCAGGAAACGCACGAGGTAGGCGGTGACGAGCGCGCCGCCGGTGCCGAGGCCGATCAGGGCCGGGGCGACCCCGAAGAGCTGCATCGTCCCCGCCGACAGGGTGGCGTCGGCCCAGGCCAGGGGGCCGAGGAGGCCGATGGCCAGGATCGCGCCGGGGAGCGCGTAGCCGAGGCTCGCCACGCGGATCAGCGCCTCGCCCCAGCGGCGGGCGACGAGGCGCGGCCCCGCCGCCACCACGAAGCCGAGGGCGGCGGCGATCACGGTCGCGGCGCCGGCATACAGCAGGGTATGGCCGATCTCCGGCAGGATCGTCTCCGGCAGGCCGCTGCGCCACACCCGACGCAGGGCGGCTTGCACGAGGTAGGTCGCGGGAATCGCGAAGCCGACGGCCACGGGCACGAGGCCGAGGGTCAGGGCAGCCGCGGCACGCAGGCCTCTCAGCCGCTGCCGGGCGAGGTGGCGCGGGCGCTGAGCGCCGCTCGAGAACCCGCGCCCGGCCCGGGCCCAGCGCTCCAGGGCCACCAGGGCGACGACCGCCACCAGCATGACGAGGGCGATCTGGGCCGCGCCGGCGAGATCCGAGCGGTTCACCCAGGTGGCGTAGACCTGGACCGTGAGGGTGCGCACCCCGAGGAATTCCGCCGCGCCGATGTCGTTCAGGGCCTCCATCAGGGCGAGGCTCGCGCCCAGGGCGATGGCCGGGCGCGCCATCGGCAGGGCGACCCGCAGGAAGGTGGCGGAGGGCCGGCGCCCCAGCATCCGCGCCGCCTCGATCAGGTTGGCGGCCTGCATCAGGAACAGCGCCCGGGTCGGCAGGTAGACGTAGGGATAGAGCACGAAGCCGAGGAGCAGGATGCAGCCGGGCAGAGAGCGGATCTCCGGCAGCACGAAATCGCGCGGGCGGGCATAGCCGAGGAGGTCACGCAGGGTCGTCTGCACCGGGCCGATCGGGTGCATCAGGTCGAGATACGCGAAGGCGACGATGTAGGTCGGCACCGCCATCGGCAGGAGCAGCCCGGCCTCCAGCAGGCGCCGGCCGGGAAAGTCGTAGGCCGCCACGAGCCAGGCGGAGCCTGCCCCGAGCACCACCACCAGGACGCCGACCCCGGCGAGCAGCAGGGCGGTGTCGCGCAGGGCCTGGGGCAGCACGTGGGCGACGAGGTGCGGCCAGAGCGCCGCCCCGCCCGCCCCCGCTCCGGTCCCTTCGCCCGCCGCGATCACGAGGGCGAGGACCGGGCTCAGCACCACGGCGCAGAGCACCAGGGCGGCGGCGCCCCAGGCGAGACCGCGGGGTCGGCCGGTGAGCGGGAGGGCGGGGGCGGCCCCGGTCATGCGGATCCTGTGGCCTCGGGCTTCGTCCGGCTCGATGGGAGTGCGGCGGACCTCCCGGCGCCCCCCCGACGCCACCCTGACCTCTGCAAGGAGGCCAGGCGGTGGCGCACGGGCTGCGGAGAAGAGAGCCTTCCCCTCAGTTGTCGAAGCCGACGGTGTCGAGGAGCAGGCTCGCCGCCTTGCGGTTGCGGGCGATCTCGACGAGCGGCACGGAATCGAGGGTCAGGGGCCCGAGGGCGGTGAGGAGCGGGTCGATCGGCGCGCCGGCCTTCACCGGGTACTCGTAATCGGCCTTGGCGTAGAGTGCCTGGGCCTCGTCGGAGACGAGGTACTCGAGGAGCTTGACCGCCGCGTCGCGGTTGGGGGCGTTCCTGGCCACCACCGCGCCGGAGATGTTCACGTGGGTGCCGCCGCCCGCGAAGGTCGGCATCACCACCTTGATGCCCTCGCCCCACTTCTGCTGCTCGGGGCCGCCGCGGCCGGAGCGCATCAGGCCGACATAGTAGGAATTGCCGAGGCCGATCTTGCAGGTCTCGGCCAGGATGTCGCGGGCGACGTCCCGGTCGCCGCCGGCGGGCTTGCGGGCGAGGTTGGCCTTCAGCGCCCGCAGCCAGGCCTCGGTCTTCTCCGGGCCGTGCTTGACGAGATAATGGGCGACGAGGGCCGTGTTGTAGGGGTGCTGGCCCGAGCGCAGGCAGAGACCGCCCTTCCAGGTCGGGTCGGCCAGCCCCTCGTAGGTGATGGCCTTGAGGTCGGCGAGGTCCTTGTCGGCGTAGAGCACCCGGGCCCGCATGGAGAGGGCGAACCAGCGCCCCTCGGCGTCGCGCAGGGTGGCGGGCACCGCCGCCTCCAGCGCGCCCGAGCGCACCGGCTGGGCGAGGTCGCGGTCGACGAGGTCGATGAGGTTGCCGACATCCACGGTCATCAGCACGTCGGCCTTGGCGCGGGCGCCCTCGGCCGCCACGCGCTCGGCGAGACCCTTCTCGACGAACACCGTGTTGACGGTGACGCCGCTCTTGGCCGTGAAGGCGTCGAGCAGGGGCCGGATCAGGCCGGGCTCGCGGGTGGTGTAGAGGTTGACCTCCGCCGCTGACGCCGTGCCGATCAGGGCCGCCAGCGCGAAGCCCGCGAATCCGATTGCCTTGATCCCACCCGCCATAGTCGAACCCCTTCCGTCGAAACGTGGCGGGTGTTCAGAAGCATCGGCGCGAAAAAGACAAGCACGATGTTTTGGACTTAAAACAATTCGAAACTATTGCCCTGAACCGAACTCAGGTTCGACCCGGCCCTGTGTTTTAATCCGTCTCGTCGGCAAAAATAAAGCCGCGATCCCGGTCCAGGCTCAGACCGACCGAATCCCCCGGCCCGTGCGGGTCGTCCGCCGTTACGGGCAGGCGCAGGGGCTCGGGCAGCCCCTCCGCCGACAGGGTCAGGAGGGCGCTCGCTCCGAGGAAGCGGCGCTCACGCACGACGGCCCAGAGGGACGCTTCCGGTGCGCCGAGGCGGATGGCCTGGGGGCGCAGGCACAGGGTGACGGCGGCGCCCTCGGCGTGGCCCGGTGCGGGGACCGGGCCGAACGGCGTCGCCACGCTGCCGCCGCGGCAGGTCCCGCCGATCTCGACGAGGTCGCCGAAGAAGCGGGCGGCAAAGCGCGTCGCGGGGCGGTCATACAGGTCCGGCCCGGTGCCGACCTGCACGATGCGCCCCCGCCGCATCAGGGCGATGCGGTCGGCGAAGCCCAAGGCCTCCTCGGGGTCGTGGGTGACGAGGAGCGCGGTGGCGCCGCTGGCGCGCAGGACCGCGAGGGTGTCGTCGCGGACCCGGTCGCGGGTGCGGCGGTCGAGGTTCGAGAACGGCTCGTCGAGGAGGAGGACGCGCGGCCCCGGGGCCAGGGCACGGGCCAGGGCGACGCGCTGGCTCTCGCCGCCCGAGAGGGTGCCGGGATAGCTCTCGGCCCGGTCGGCGAGGCCGACCTGCTCCAGCCGGGCCTGCGCCAGGGTTCGGGCCTCGGCGGCGGGCCTGCCGTGCAGGCCGAAGCGGACGTTCTCCGCCACGGTGAGATGGGGGAACAGGGCGTAGTCCTGGAACATCAGCCCGACGCCCCGCGCCTCGGGGGCGACGCCGCGTCCGCCCTCGCTCACCAGGGTCCCGTCGAGGCGGATCGTGCCCGTCTCCGGCTGCTCCAGCCCGGCGATGGCCCGCAGGAGCGTGCTCTTGCCACAGCCGGAACCGCCGAGAAGGGCCAGGATCTCGCCGGGCCGGACCTGGAGCGAGACGTCGGCGAGGGCCTGCACCGCGCCGAAGCGCAGGCCGATCCCGCGCAGGTCGAGGCGCGGGGGCACGGGATCGGGCTGGGGCGCGTCGAGGCTCATGCGCGCCTTGTGTCACCGCGATCGGGCGGCGAAAACCCTCCGGTGCGCAGGAAGCGCAGGGTCTCGCCGATGACGGCGGGGTTGCGCATCATCAGGCCGTGGCTGGTGTGCAAGGTGATGTGGTCGGCCATCCCGGCGACCCGCGTGCGTGCGACGGTGACCCGGCCGTCATCGGGTCCCGGCAGCATCAGCCAGGATTCCAGGGGATAGAGCGTGCGGTCGCCCGCGATGATCCCGAGGGGATAGTCGACGGGGCCGAGGAGGCCGCGCAGGCTTTCGTCCGGCCGGGTGGTCAACTGGGCGCCGGCCGGGCCGAAGATGCGCCGGTAGGCGCGCAGGGCGTGGAGCCGGTCGGCGACCTCGCTGCCCCCGTTCGGCGGCCCCAACATCACCACCCGTCCGAGATTGGCCGGCCGGCCTCCGTTGAGCCAGGCCCGGGCGAGGAGCCCGCCCATCGCGTGGGTACCACGTGGAGGGTCCGCGTCCGGGCGGCGAAGGCGGCGGCGAGCGGTCCGATGATACCCGCCAGTTCGCCGAGTCCCGCCTTGCGGGAGGGATAATCGAGGTTGAGCGTCGCGAACCCGCCGGCCCGGAGGGCATGCTCCATCCGGGCCAGGGAGGCGGCCCGCCGGGCGAGGCCGTGCAGGAGCAGGACGCCCTCGGGGGCCGGATCGCCGGCCATGCCGGAGGCCTGGGGTTCGGGTCGGTCCATGCTGGAGCGCCTCCGGGCGACGATCGACTGCGCGGCGGTCGCGCATTGCCTCCGGCATGCTTATATTCCGGTTATGTTCCGTCAAAGCCCCGCCCGATGCCCTGCGTCGCCGAGATCCTGATCCCGCTGGCGCTGGACAGCGCCTACAGCTACGCCGTGCCGGCTGGGCTCGACCTCGCGGTCGGCGAGGTCGTGCAGATCCCCCTCGGGCCGCGCGAGACCGTGGGGGTGGTCTGGGGCGTGCGCCAGAGCCCCGGCGGCTCGAACCTGCGACCGGTGACGGGCCGGATCGACGTGCCGGCCCTGCCGGACGCGCTGCGCGAACTCGTCGACTGGCTCGCCCGCTACACCCTGGCGCCGAAGGGCTCGGCACTGGCCATGGCCCTGCGGCTGCCCGACGAGGCGGCGCTGACCGAGACGGTGCGGGTCGGTGTCCGGGCCTCCGGCAAGGCCCCCTCCCGGCCGACCGCGGCGCGCACCAAGGTGCTGGCGGTGGCGGCCGACGGGGCGATGCGGGGCAAGAGCGCGCTGGCCAAGGAGGCCGGCGTCTCCCTGAGCGTCGTCGACGGCCTCATCGACGACGGTGCCCTCGAGGCGATGGCCCTGGCCCCCGAGCCCGTCGCCGTACCGCCGGACCCGGACCACGCCCGCGTGCCCCTCTCGGAGGCGCAGGAGGCGGCAGTGCGGGAACTCGTCGCCCTGATGAACCCCGCGCCCGACGCGCCACCGGCCACGGACGCCATCGGCGATCCCCTGCCGACGCCCGCCGGCGCGGACGGCAAGGTGGCGCCGCCGGGCGCCGAGGCGAAGGCCCCCACCGTGTTGCTGGAGGGCGTCACCGGCTCGGGCAAGACGGAGGTGTATTTCGAGGCGGTGGCCGATTGCGTCCGCCGCGGCCACCAGGCCCTGATCCTGATGCCGGAAATCGCGCTCACGGCGCAGTTCCTCGATCGCTTCGCCGAGCGCTTCGGCGCCCGCCCGGCGGCCTGGCACTCGGGGGTGGGCGGCAAGCGCCGCGAGCGCATCCGGGCCGGGGTCACGGCCGGCGCGATCGCCGTGGTGGTGGGCGCGCGCTCGGCCCTGTTCCTGCCGTTCGCCGATCTCGGCCTCATCGTCGTCGATGAGGAGCACGAGGCCGCCTACAAGCAGGAGGACGGGGTGCACTACCACGCCCGCGACATGGCGGTGGTGCGCGGGCGGATCGAGAACTGCCCGGTGGTGCTGGCCTCCGCGACGCCCTCCATCGAGACCCGGGTCAATGCCGAGCGCGGCCGCTACCGCCGCATCGCCCTGCCCGAGCGCTTCGGCGGCCGGCGCCTGCCCGACATCGCCGCCATCGACATGCGCGCCGACAAGCCCGAGCGCGGGCGCTTCATCGCCCCGGCCCTGGTCGCGGCCGTGCGGGAGACCGTGGATTCGGGCGACCAGGCCCTGCTCTTCCTCAACCGGCGGGGCTACGCGCCCCTGACCCTGTGCCGGGCCTGCGGCCACCGCTACCAGTGCCGCAACTGCTCGACCTGGCTGGTGGAGCACCGCTTCCGCCGGGCGCTGGTCTGCCACCAGTGCGGCTATGCCGAGCGGCGCCCGGATTCCTGCTCGGAATGCGGCACCTTCGACAATCTCACCCCCTGCGGCCCCGGGGTGGAGCGCATCGCCGAGGAGGTGGCCGAGCTCTTCCCGGAGAAGCGCGTCATCGTCCTGTCGAGCGACTTCCCCGGCGGGGCCGAGCGCCTGCGGGCCGAGCTCCAGACCGTGGCGGAGGGCGGCTGCGACATCGTCATCGGCACGCAGCTCGTGGCCAAGGGGCACAACTTCCCGCACCTCACCCTGGTGGGCGTCCTCGACGCCGATATCGGCCTGACCTCCGGCGACCCGCGGGCGGCCGAGCGCACCTTCCAGCTGCTGCAGCAGGTCACCGGCCGCGCCGGCCGCGGCGAGAAGCCGGGCCGCGCCCTGCTGCAGACCTACCAGCCGGAGCACCCGGTGATCGCGGCCCTGCTCTCGGGGGATTCCGAGCGCTTCTACGAGGAGGAGATCGGCGCCCGCGAGGCCGCCGGCCTGCCGCCGTTCGGGCGCCTGGCCGCCCTCATCGTCTCGGCGAACGAACGCGAGGTGGCCGAGGCCCACGGGCAGGCGCTGGCCCGGGCCGCCGAGCCGCCGGAGGGCGTGATGGTGCTCGGCCCGGCCGAGGCGCCGCTCGCGCTGATCCGCGGTCGCTACCGCTTCCGGCTGCTGGTGAAGACCGAGCGCACCGTCGACCTGCAGACCTACCTGCGCGCTTGGCTGGCGCGCGGCCCGAAGGTTCGCGGCAACGTGAAGGTCGCCATCGACGTGGACCCGCAGAGTTTCCTATAACGCTGGCTCGACGTTCGCTTGGGTAGCGTTCGACCCCCTGAGGAGTGCCACACGTGCTGACCTACACCAAGAAGCCGGATTCGAGCGTCGCCGAGATCGTGGTCGACGGCCAGATCACCGATGCCGACATGAACACCGTGATCTCCGCCATGCAGGCCGACCTCGACAAGGGCGGCAAGATCAAGCTCCTGGAAGACGTACGCGACTTCAAGGGCATGGAGCCGGCCGCATTCTTCAAGGACCCGCGCTTCGGCCTCGCCATGATGAAGGGCGTCAGCCACGTCGCCCTGGTGACCGACGCCTCCTGGCTGCGGATGATCGCCGACACCTTCGGCAAGGTCTCGCCGGCCCAGATCAAGACCTTCGACCGGGCCCATATCGAGGAAGCGCGCCAGTGGCTCGCGGCCGCCTGA
>Ga0160428_1002520_pt1 | contig 10979 bp, 8 predicted proteins | sample SolpanmetagenomM_FD_108198 | JGI IMG/M metagenome (GOLD analysis project Ga0160428, IMG submission 108198) | Solar panel surface microbial communities from Lawrence Berkeley National Laboratory, California, USA - M | ecosystem: Engineered > Built environment > Solar panel > Unclassified ...
CACTCGACAGGCAGGAGAACGCCATGCGGATGTTCCTCGTTAGGTTTCACAAGACCGTCAGCGATGGTCGAGGTCACGATCACCGCGTCCTGCAGCGACAGGTCCTCGTGCGGGCTACCACGGATGTGGCGGCCCTTTGGGACGCGAAGGCGAGATTCTGCAGGGCGCTCGGCATCTCCGATTGGAGGTTCCGCGCCGATGGATGCGACCTCGCAGAGGTGCCTGCCATCGCCGCATGAGCGTGCCCGCGACGCGATCCCGTGTGCCACCCGCGAACGGGAACGGACCGGCGGTCCCCCCATGGGGATAGCGAAGCGGGACCGAGGTCACGGGTCCGGCACGCCGGATCGCGCGGACGGCATGTTGCAGGCGCTTCATCGGTCGGGCGCGGATTGCCATGGTTGGCGCGGCTTGGGTTCCGGGTAGATCTGGTCGGGTGGCGGATGATCCGGGAGGCTTGTCCCCCGAAACGTCAAGGACGAGGACATGCGCGATACGGTCATCCGACTCGACGTCCTGGAGGAACTTCACCTGGAGGGCGGCGGGGCTGCCTCCGGCATCCAGGTCTCGGTCCGGCGGGGTTGCGTGACCCTGGCCGGCGCGGTTCCCTCGTCGGCCGCCCGGTGCGATGCTGAGCGCGCGGCCTGGAAGGTGCGCGGCGTGCTGGACGTGATCAACGAGCTTCTTATGCGGCCGTCCGCCGGACGCTCGGACGTGCACCTCGCACGACGCGCCACGGCCTTGATCGAACCCACCGGCGATCCCCTCAGGACCCTGGGCGTAACGGTGGAGGGCGGCTGGATCCTGCTGACCGGTCAGGTCGGCTCGGAGGCCGCGAAGGCCGGGGCCCGGAAGGCCCTCGGCACACTTCCCGGAGTGGCAGGAATCGTGAACCTGCTGGAGGTCGTCGCAGCCCGGCCGAGGGCTGAGGGGGCCCTGGCCGAGGGCTGAGGCCCATCCGCCTTCCATTCCTCGGCGGTCGATTGCGTTGGATCAATGCGCGACCGTCGGGGCACGCCATCCTTGGCTTGCGGGGCGCGTCGTCGCCTGGCCGGCGGCATCGCCGACCGCCCCCGCCGGGAGAATGCGAATGCAGGTCGATACGGGTTCTTGCGAGGCGTCCGCGCAGGCGTGCCGGCAGAGGCCGTCGGGGAACGGATGCGAGAACTGCCAGGTCCGTCCGATCAGCGTCTGCTCGGCCCTGTCGGTCCGCGAGCTCGCGGAGATGGAGGCACTCAGCCAGCATGCGAGGCTGGACAAGGGCCAGGCCCTGTTCGGCCAGGACGAGCCGGCAGGCGCCGTGTTCAACGTCATCGAGGGATCCCTGCGTCTGTCACGCCTGCTTCCCGACGGACGGCGCCAGGTCATGGGCTTCGCCCTGCCGGGCGACTTCCTCGGTCTCGCTCCTCAGGAGCGCCACTCGGTCTCGGCCGAGGCGCTTGCTCCGGTGCGGACGTGTCGCTTCGAGCGCCGGGACTTCGCCAGGCTGGTCGAGGCTAAGCCCCACCTGCTCATGAGCCTGCACGAGCGGGCCGGGTACGAACTTACGCTCGCGCAGGACCAAATGTTGTTGCTGGGTCGCCGCACCGCCGAGGAGAAGGTGGCCGCGTTCCTGCTCGCCCTGCGCGAGCGCTACGCCCGGGCCACCGGGCATGCCTCCGTCACGGTCGAGCTGCCGATGGGACGCCAGGATATGGGTGACTACCTTGGCCTGACCATCGAGACGGTGAGCCGCATGCTGACGCGCCTGGACCGTGCACGGGCCATCCTGCTCGTGCCCGGCGGCGCGCGCCTGCTCGACGTGGCCAGGCTGGAGCGCCTCGCCGCAAGCTAGGGGCGGGATCCCGACGCGGGATAGTGCTGGCCGCCGGGAACATCCGGGCCTTCGGACCTTCCTCTCACGCTGACCGGACGCGATCCTTCCTTGCCGCCCGCCCGCCCCTCGAAGGTCCGCTCGGCAGGGCGCGGGTGCCCTTCCGTCCTCCGGCGATCGAGCCGGACCGGCGCTCGGCAACAAAGCGGGGCCGTTGCCGTTGTGCGAATAGCCAAGGTCATACCCGTGACCTGCCGCCCCGGTGAGACATGACGGACCAGCCGACCTCGTCCAATCCTTCCGCCCCGCCTGGACGGATCCCCGCGGCCTTGTGGACCGTGTTCCTGGGCACCGCGCTCGTGGGCCTCGTGGCGCTTCCGCGAAGGAGGATGGGGCCTCCGACCGTTGCGGACGGTGCCGGAGGAGCCGGAGGGAAGCTCGGGACGGAGGAAGGACCGATCTCGCGTGAGGGCCCGGCGGCGGCCCGCCTGGCGGAGGCCGAGGCTGACCGCGGGCGCAAGGCCGGCGCACCCTCCGAGATACCGGCCAAGGGCTGGAAGGACATCGCCTTGCGGCTGTATCGGGAGTTCGGCAACGACCGCATCCTGCTGGTCGCGGCGGGCGTCACCTTCTACGCCATCCTTGCCCTGTTCCCGGCCGTCGCGGCGCTGGTCTCGATCTACGGTGCGGTCGCGGACCCGAGCACCATCAACGAGCACCTGAACGACCTGCGCGGCATCCTGCCGGACGGCGCCATCGACATCATCGGCGGGCAGGTGAAGCACCTCACCGCCAAGGGCAGCGGCACACTTGGTTGGACTGCCGTGATCAGCATCCTGATCTCGCTCTGGAGTGCCAACGGTGGCGTCAAGGCGATCTTCGATGCGCTCAACATCGCCTACGAGGAGGAGGAGAAGCGCTCCTTCATCACGCTCAACCTGCAATCCCTTGCCTTTACTGCCGGCGCATTGGTCTTCGTCGTATTGGCACTGACCGGCATCGTGGTGGTGCCGGCCGTGCTGCAGGTGCTCGGCCTTGACGAGAAGGCCTGGTACATCGCGCTCCTGCGGTTCCCGGCTCTGCTTCTGCTCGTCGTCGGTACGCTCGCCGTCCTCTACCGCTACGGCCCAAGCCGCAGGAAGCCGAAGTGGCGCTGGGTGACCTGGGGCAGCGTGGTGGCCGGCGTGCTCTGGCTCATCGTGTCGGGCCTGTTCTCCTGGTACGTGGCCAACTTCGGCAGCTACAACGAGACCTACGGCTCGCTGGGAGCGGCCATCGGCTTCATGACCTGGATCTGGCTGTCCACCACGGTGGTGCTGCTTGGCGCGGAGTTGAACGCCGAGATGGAGCACCAGACGGCTCACGACACCACGGTCGGCGGCCAGAAACCGCTGGGCGCGCGCCAGGCCCGCATGGCGGACACCGTCGCCGCGTCCGGCTGAGCGCGGACTGCATGGACGTCCCCGACGTCGGTCAAGGGCGATTGCGTAGCATCCCAACCCGGCCTACGGCTCGCCGGCGATCATGGGCGGGTGGTTCCCATCCCCTACGGACGTCCGCCATCCTCCTCAACCCGCCCCGTACGCCATCCTGAACATGTCATCACGACACACGCCGGACGAGCCGGGCCCAGTCGCCTGCCAAGCGATCTTCGACAGCGCCGTCGACTTCGCCATCATCGCGACCGACCACGATGGGCTCGTCACGGCCTGGAACCCGGGCGCCGAGCGCATCCTGGGCTGGTCGGCCGTGGAGATGATCGGCCAGCCGACGGCGACCTTCTTCACGCCGGAGGACCGTGCCTCCGACCGACCGGCGACGGAGATGCGCCGTGCGACCGAGACCGGTCGTGCCGCCGACGAGCGCTGGCACCTGCGCAAGGATGGGTCCCGCTTCTGGGCAAGCGGCGAGCTGATGCCCCTGCGCTCGCGCGACGGGTCCGACCTCGGTTTCCTCAAGATGCTGCGCGACCGCACGGATGCCGTCGCGACGGAAGGGGAGACGCGGCGAAGCCGGGACGAGCTCCAGGTCGTCACCGACGCGCTGCCGGTGCTCATCAGCTTCATCGACAGGGACCATGTCTACCGCTTCGCGAACCGGCATTACGAGACCTGGTTCGGACGGCCCGCGACCGAGATCCTCGACCGACCCGTGCGGGAGGTCGTCGGCGAGGAGGTCTTCGCGGCGCGGCTACCCTTCATGGCGCGCGCGCTCGCCGGCGAGGACGTCACCTTCGACGCGCCGATGCCGTATCGAGGCGGCACCACGCGGCAATCCGAGATCCGCTACGTCCCCCGCCGGGCGGAAGGCGGAGCTATCGACGGATTCTTCGTGATGGTCACCGACATCTCCGAAAGGCAGGCCGCCCAAGCCGACCTGCAGGAGGCCGAGGACCGCCTCAGGCTGGCCCTGGAGGGCGCCGGCACCGGCATATACGACTACGACCTCGTCACCGGCGCGCTGACCTGGGACGCGCGGACCCGCGCCCTGTTCGGCATCGGGCCCGACGAGCCGGTCTCGTTCGAGGGTACCTACCTCGCGGGCCTCCATCCTGAGGACCGGCGGCGGGCGGATGCGGCGGTCCAGGCGGCCATCCGCTCGCAGGGCGCGTTCCAACTCGAATACCGGGTCATCGGGCGCGCCGACGGCGCCGTGCGCCACCTCGCCGCCAATGGCACGACGGTGTTCCGGGACGGGCGGGCCGTTCGCTTCGTCGGTACCGTGCGCGACGTCACGGAGGCCCGAGCGGCGGAAGCCCAGGCGCATAGGCTCGCCGCCCTTGTCGAGCAGTCGTCGGACTTCATCGGGCTCGCCGACCTGGACGGGAAGGCCGAGTTCGTGAACGAGGCGGGCCGTTGGCTCGTCGGCCTGGCAAGCCTAGACGAGGCTCGCGGCTACAACCTGGTCGACTACTTCAAGCCGCAGGACCGGCCGATGGTGATGCGGGAGGTTCTCCCTGCCGTGCGCGAGAGCGGCTTCTGGGAAGGCGACCTCTGCTTCCGCAACTTCGCGACCGGCGCGGCGGTCCCGGTGCACTACACCATCTTCCCCGTCCGCGACGCGCACGGCGCCGTTTCGGGCTACGGCACCGTCACGCGCGACCTCACCGAGCGACGGCGTCAGGAAGCCTTCCGGGATGCGTTGATCGTATTCGGTGACAGGCTGCGCGCCTGCACCGGCACCGCCGAGATGGCCGGGGTCGGAGCCGAGATCATGGCCCGTACGCTTGGCCTCGACCGGGCCGGGTACGGCACGGTCGAGGAGACGCTGCAGCACGTCGTGATCGAGCGTGACTGGACTGCGCCAGGCATCGCCAGCATCGCGGGTCGCCATCGCTTCGGCGACTACGGCGAGGTCCGGGCCGATTTGGAGCAAGGCCGGGAGGTCGTCATCCGGGACGTGACCACGGATCCTCGCACAGCGGGCGACGCGCAGGCCCTAATCTCGGTCGGCGCCCGTGCCGTGATCAACGTGCCCGTGATGGAGCACGGCCGCCTGGTCGCCCTCTTCTTCCTGCATGACCGGCAGGTCCGGGACTGGCGCATCGACAAGCTCGCCTTCATCCGGGACATCGCCGAGCGGACCCGCGCCGCCATCGAGCGCTCCCGGGCCGACGAGCGCCGCCGCGAAAGCGAGGAGCAGTTCCGGGTCTTCGCCCAGGCCATGCCGAACCATGTCTGGGCGGCGGACGACACGGGCGAACTCTACTGGTTCAACGAGCAGGTCTACGCCTACAGCGGCGCGCGGCCCGGTGAGCTCGACGGCGCGGCGTGGGCGGCCATCGTCCATCCCGAGGACGTCGAGCCGGCGGGCATGGCCTGGGCGGGGACGCTCGCGACGGGCGCCCACTACGAGACCGAGTTCCGGATCCGCCGGGCGGATGGGGCCTATCGCTGGTTCCTGGTGCGCGCCGAGCCCATCCGTGCTGCGGATGGCTCGGTCGTCCGCTGGATCGGCACGAACACCGACATCGAGGACCGGAAGCGCGCCACGGCGCAGCTGGAACGCCTCAACGCAGGCCTGGAGCAGCAGGTCGAGGAGCGCACGCGCGACCGCGACCGCATGTGGCGGCTCTCGACCGACGTCATGCTCGTCGCCGACTTCCAGGCCCGAATCGAGGCGGTCAACCCGGCTTGGACAACCCTCTTCGGCTGGGCGCAGGACGAGTTGGCCGGCGCGGACTTCATGGGCCTCGTCCACCCCGAGGACGTCGCTGCCACGCTCGCCGAGGTCGGCAAGCTCGCGCAAGGCATCACCACCCTGCGCTTCGAGAACCGCTACCGGCGGAAGGACGGCGTCTACCGCTGGCTGTCGTGGACCGCGGTGCCGGCCGAGGACCACATCCACGCCGTGGGCCGGGACGTCCAGGCCGAGAAGGAGGCCGCGCTGGCGCTCGCCAAGACAGAGGAGGCGCTGCGGCAATCGCAGAAGATGGAGGCAGTCGGGCAGTTGACCGGTGGTTTGGCCCACGACTTCAACAACCTGCTGACCGGCATCTCGGGCAGCCTTGAGCTCCTGCAGACCCGGATGAGCCAGGGCCGGCTGACCGACCTCGACCGCTACATCAACGCCGCCCAGGGAGCGTCGCGGAGGGCCGCGGCGCTCACGCACCGCCTGCTGGCCTTCTCGCGGCGCCAGACCCTCGACCCGAAGCCTACGGACGTGAACGCCCTCGTGCACGGCATGGAGGACCTGATCCGCCGGACGGTGGGCCCGTCCGTGCACATCGAGGTGGTGGGAGCCGGGGGCCTGTGGCCCGCACTGGTCGATCCACCGCAGCTTGAGAACGCGCTGCTCAACCTCTGCATCAACGCACGCGACGCCATGCCGGACGGGGGGCGCATCACCATCGAGACCGCCAACAAGTGGCTCGACGAGCACGGGGCCCGGGAGCGCGAGCTGCCGCCCGGCCAGTACCTCTCGCTCTGCGTGACCGACACCGGCACCGGCATGACGCCCGACGTCGTCGCGCGCGCCTTCGACCCGTTCTTCACGACGAAGCCGACAGGCCAGGGCACCGGGCTCGGCTTGTCCATGATCTACGGCTTCGCCCGGCAGTCCGGCGGGCAGGTGCGGATCTACTCGGAGGTCGGCCAGGGCACGACCATGTGCATCTACCTGCCCCGCCACTACGGTGAGGCGGACGGGGCCGAGAGCCCGCCGGATCTCGCCTCCGCCCCCCGGGCCGAGCAGGGCGAGACGGTGCTGATCGTCGACGACGAACCGAGCATCCGCATGCTGGTCACCGAGGTGCTGGAGGATCTCGGCTACACCGCCATCGAGGCGGCGGACGCGCTCTCCGGGCTGAAGGTGCTGCAATCGGATGTGCGCATCGACCTCCTCGTCACCGACGTCGGCCTGCCTGGTGGCATGAACGGGCGTCAGATGGCGGACGCGGCCCGGGTGGGCCGGCCCGACCTGAGGGTGCTGTTCATCACCGGCTACGCCGAGAACGCCGCCGTCGGAAACGGCCACCTGGAACCCGGCATGGCGGTCCTGACGAAGCCCTTCGTGATGGAGGCGCTCGCCTCCCGCATCAAGGATCTGATCTCGGGTCCCTGACCCATCCTCCGGCCCGGAAGGTTCCGGTCACAGGAGCGGGCGGCCCTGTGGGTCGCGGCGCGCGGGAGGCCTGATCCCCATCGTCCGCTTATCGTCCGTCAAGCGGCACAGCCGAGCCGTCGGGGCCTTGTCCCGCGCGGTCACGATGGGCGCGTGCTGCACTTTGCAACCACTATCGAGGGCAGGCGAGCCGTGGCGCGCCCTGGCACCCGACTACGACCGCATGGAACCGTCCTCCTTCCGCCGGACGGCATGGGACGCATCGATGCCGGTCCGTCAGCGCTCCAGCGATTTCAGGTAGGCGATGAGGGCGTCGACCTGGTCCGAGTCGAACCGGAACTCGGGCATGCCCGGGTGCCCGGTCCTGATGCCTTCCGCGAGGGATTCGGCTAGATCCTCGACGGGGTAGCGGGTGTGTAGCTCACGGAACGGAGGCGCTTCCCGAAGAGGGCTCGCCCCGACCCGGCCGACCGCATGGCAGCGGGCGCAGTTCGTTTGGACCAGCGTCCTGCCGCGACCCACCCTGGCATCGGTTGCGGACGCAGGCGGCGCATATGCGAGCGCCAGGAGCATGAGGGCTCCCGCCTTGGTGAACGTTCCCATCAGTGGCTCATCAGGCAGCAGGCAGGGGTCGCCTGCAGGATGTGGCGGGTGGCTCCTCCGAACAGCCACTCGCGAAGCCGGGAGTGTCCGTATGCGCCCATGACGACCATGTCGGCGTCCTGGCGGCGGGCGAACCGCAGGATCTCGTCCGCCTCCTCACCTGGGGAGGCGTTCAGCAGGTGGGTGGTGACATGGGCGCCGTGTCGGGCGATGTGCCAGGATATCTCTTCGGTACCCTGGAAACGTGCGTCGCCGCCCGCGGACGCGACGAAGACCTGGTCCGCGCGCTTGATGAACGGAAGGGCGGCCATGATCGCGCGACGCGCCTCGGGGCAGTCCTTCCAGGCCACCACGATGCGGGCGGCCATGAGCTGTTCGACGCCGGGGGGAACGACGAGGACCGGGCGGCCCGCCTCCATCAGCACGGGACCGGGCTCGACGCCGAGGTCTGCCGCGGCATCATCGTCGGGACCGAGGCGGCCCACCACGACGAGATCGGCGAAGCGGGCCTGCTCGACGAGGAAGGCGGCGGGACGGGCCTCGGCCTGACGCCAGTCGGTGCGGACCTGGGTGCCCGCGTTCCCGCCGAAGATGGCGCAGGCGCTCGCCAGGTCGTCGACGAGCCTGCCCTGTTCCTCGGAGTAGCGCGATTGAGCCTCCCGAAAATCCCCCGCCTTCTCCGGCCCGGGGATCCTACGCGCCGCCACGCCGGTCAGGTCGGCCTCGAACCGCTCCGCGAGGCCGGCGGCGAGACGCACGCGCCTGGGGGCCTCCGCCCCGAGGTCGACGGAAACCATGATGTTGGCAAGGGACATGAACATCTCCGAAACGCCGGCCTTACCAGACCGCTGCGGGCACCTTGCCCGCGCTGCTCGGCGGCGGCCTTGATCCAGCGCAAACGGCTCGACGGCGCGGGGCCGGGGAATGACCGCGCCTCCTGCGCGACGTCCTTTGCGTCTACGGATAGGCGCGCGCGGGAACCCGGCCCTCCCCCGCATGAACGTACCGGGGCGGTCTTGTAGGCGAGCATGACCATCCTGCCTCGTTCGGGGCTTCGACGGCATAATGCGCACGTTCGGAACGCCATCCTCTCCAGTCGCCGCAAGCGCCATGGCGCTAGTCTCCGCCGGAGCGCTGGCCTAGGCTTCCGCAACCCATTCGGGGAACGGCGTCCATGGCTCCAGCGGTGGATGAGATCGGGCCTTCCGAACGCCGAATCGGGACCCGTCTCTCGCGCCGCGATGCCTCTATCCGTTGCCCTTGAGGCAAGGTGATCCACGGTCATGAGGCATCCTCATGGACCGGTGGCCCATCGTCCGGCGAGACGTAGGACCCGTCCCTGCAGCGCTACGGCATGGATGGTGTTTTAGCACCAGCTCCAGGCGCGGGTTCAGGAGCGCGGGGTTGGTGACCGTTCACCGCCTGTGACGTAGCCCCGGCCCTACACGGCAGCCTTGATCCAAATCAATGACTTGCGTGATGTACACGGCGAGCGTGGAGGTGGGTGGGTCAGGCAGCCTTGCTCCGATTCGCTTTGCGAACGGAGCGGGATTGCCGCCCACGCAGCCGGCTCCGCCGTAGCGACCCGTTCCTCATGTACCAAGCGGGGCGGATGCAGTCAAAGTGGCGGGGACGCGTTCGCGGGAACGAGCCACGCCGCGAAGCCAATCAAGGAGGGATGCCGGCCGCATTGTCGTCCAGCGCCGCTGCCGGCATCCGTGAAGGCTCCGCACGAAGAGAAAAAAGAAACGAGCCGACCGCTGGACATGGACTTTGGGAGGTCCCGAATGAGTACCCTTCATCTCACGCATGCGACAGCCTTGGGCCACCTCGTGCATCCGGGACATCCCGAGCGCGCTGACCGGGTCCGGGTCATTGAGCGGGTCCTGGAGCAGGAGCGGTACGCCGGCCTTATCCGTGAGCAGGCCCCCGCCGCACCGGCCGCCGCCCTCCTCCTCGCCCATGCCGGGCCTTACGTCGAAGCCGTGCTGGACGGCTTGGCACGTGGGGAGCTCGCCGGATTGGACGCCGATACCGTGGTATCCGCTGGAACCCTGCCAGCCGTGCTCCACGGCGCGGGCGGAGCCATGCAGGCCGTCGACGAGGTCATGGAGGGGCGGGTTCGCAACGCCTTCGTCTCCATGCGGCCGCCTGGCCATCATGCGGAGCGGGAACGTGCCGCCGGCTTCTGCTTCTTCAACAACGTCGCCGTTGCGGCACGCCATGCACTGCGCGTCCACGGCGCCGGACGCGTCGCCATCCTCGATTGGGACGCCCATCATGGCAACGGCACGCAGGACATATTCTGGAGCGACCCCGACGTCCTTTACTGCTCGACCCACCAGTGGCCACTCTACCCGGGCACGGGCGCGGCGTCCGAGCGCGGCGAGCACGACACGGTGGTGAACGTGCCGCTCGCGGCCGGCGACGGCGGCGCCGAGTTCCAGGAAGCGCTGCGTGTCGTCGTCCTGCCGCGCATGGAGGCCTTCAGGCCGGACCTCATCCTGGTCTCGGCGGGCTTCGACGCGCACTGGCGCGATCCGATGGCCGACCTCAACCTGACGGAGGCGGATTTCGGTTGGGCGACGTTGCGGCTCATGGACGTCGCCGAGCGGGTGTGCGGCGGAAGGATCGTATCCGTATTGGAAGGCGGCTACGACCTGGTCGGGCTATCGAGGTCCGTCGCGACCCACGTCGCGGCGCTGATGGAAGCCTCGCCATGCCGTCCGCACGCAGGCATGATCCGGCACCCGGCCGCGGTGGATGCGGCAGCCCCGGGCGCCTTCTGACCCAAGCGTTCGCGGGTCGCCATTCCTCCCATCCCCTCATCAGACCCTCGCGCCGCAGCTCGTCGATGCCGGCGGTTCAGGCCGGCTTCGATGACTTGGCCCCGTCGGCGGAGCGACCACCCTCGGGAGGCTTGCCTTGCGTCCCGCGCCTCCGGGTCGGGCGACCGATCCTGCGCCCGGGGCGACCAGTGACCAAGGCTCGGGCCGAGCAG
>Ga0160428_1002522_pt1 | contig 10975 bp, 10 predicted proteins | sample SolpanmetagenomM_FD_108198 | JGI IMG/M metagenome (GOLD analysis project Ga0160428, IMG submission 108198) | Solar panel surface microbial communities from Lawrence Berkeley National Laboratory, California, USA - M | ecosystem: Engineered > Built environment > Solar panel > Unclassified ...
ACGGCGAGCTGCTCCGGCAACAGGTCGCGCGCGACGTCCGCATCTCCCCGCTGCACCAGCAGCAGCTGCACCGACGGATCGGCGACGTGCCGGATGATGATCCGCTTGACCGGCAGCACCTGCGGATAGTTCGGGTTGGCGTCCAGCGTCACGACTTCGCTGGCCCGCGCCGTCCGCAGCATGTACGGGCCTGACCCGGCGCTGTTCCCGCGCAGCCACGCGTTGCCCAGATCGCCGTTCTGCTCGTGCTCGAGCGCCACTTTCTTTTCGACGACACCGCCCACCGCCGCGCTCAGACAGTAGAGCAGGAACGTCGGCGCCTGCTGTTCCGGCACGTCGATCTGCAGCGTCCGCGGATCGATCGCCCGGATGCGCTGCGTGACGTTGTCCTTGTCGAAGCCGAGCTGCGCGATGATAAAGCCCGGCGATTTGTTCATGATGACGGCACGTTGCAGGCTGAACGCTGCGTCGTCAGCCGTCACCACGGCGCCGCTGGCGAACTTGCGGTCGGCCCGTATCTTGAACGTCCAGCTCTTGCCGTCCGCGCTCGTGGTCCAGCTTTCGGCCAGAGTCGGCACGATCTTGGTCGGCTCGGCATCATCGGGCGTGACGAGCTTGTCGTAGATGTTGCCCGTTATTTCCGAGCCCGAGTATTCAAACGCTTCCTGCGGATCGAGGCTGATGATGTCGTCGATCCGCTTGGCCATGACGATCGTGTCCTTCGGCGTCTCGCCAAACGCACGCGTGTAGAGCAGCGGGCTCGCGGCGGCGGCGGCCAGCAGGGTGCGGCGGTCGATCATGGTGTCACTCCTCGTCGTCGAGGAAGAACTGATCCGCCTCTTCGTCATACGAATACAGCTCGGCGAACCGACCCCAGCTGATCACCGCCAGCAGCGTCTCGTCGGCATAATCCGGCGACATGGTATCCTCCAACTCGTCGCGGAACCGCACCGCCGACGCCCGATGACCCGGCCGGTCGTCCAGCACCCGGCGGATCTGCGCCGCTAGCGGCACGTTCGCCCGCAGCGCGGCCGCGAAAATCTGCTTCCGGTCGTCGGTATCCGCATCCACGAAGGCGCGACCGCTTTCCGTGATCCGCAAGTCGCCTTCCTCGAGCACCCCCATGCCGAGGAGCTGCAACCCGTCGCCGATCGGCAGCAGGTCGTCCAGTTCGAGCTGCAGCGGCCCGGCCAGCGCGGGCAGGTCGGCGCGGCCGTTATACGGCGCGCCGGCCAGCACTTCGAGCAGGCCGGCGAGCAGGTTGGACGACACCGGATGGATGCGCACGGCCTCCGTCGCCGACAGCGCCGTCGTGGTGCGCGGCACCGGGCGCCGGGTCATGACGGCGTAGATGTCGTCGACGACCTTGCGGAACGCCGGGTCGAGCCGGTTGCGCGGGTGCGGGAACTTCACGCGCATCTCGGTCGCCACACGCCCTGGATTGCTGCTGAACACCAGAATACGGTCACACATCAGCACCGCTTCCTCGATGTTGTGCGTCACCATCAGCATCGACTTGACCGGCAGCTTGCCTTCGCTCCACAGGTCGATCAGGTCGGTGCGCAGTGTTTCGGCCGTCAACACGTCCAGCGCAGAAAACGGCTCGTCCATCAGCAGCAGGTCGGGGTGCACCACCAGCGCGCGCGCCAGACCGACGCGCTGGCGCATGCCGCCGGACAGCTCCTTTGGATAAGCGCTCTCGTAACCACCGAGACCGATCAGGTCGATCGCTGCCTCCGCCCGCTCGGCGCGCTTGGCCTTGACGATGCCCTGCGCCTCAAGGCCCAGCTCGACGTTCTCGTCGACGGTCAGCCACGGAAACAGCGCAAAGCTCTGGAACACCATCGCCACGCCTGGCGCCGGGCCGCGCAGCGGTTGACCGCGCCAGATCACGTCGCCGCCGGTGGGCGTCAGCAGGCCGGAGATGATCCGCAGCAGCGTCGACTTGCCGGAGCCGGAGCGTCCAAGCAGCCCCACGATCTCGCCAGGTCGCAATTGCAGATCGACATCCTCGAGCACAACCAGGTCAGCCGCGCTTTCCTTGCGATAGGCCTGTCGAACCCCGCGGATCTCGAGCAACAGGTCGGGAGATGTCTCTCCGTGGGCATTCTGGTCCATCCGCGTTATCCCAGAGTCAGTCGCCGTGTGGCATAGCCGTAGAGTGGCCGCCACAACAGCCGGTTGAAGGCGACCACGAAGGCCGACATCATCGCGACGCCGAGCACGACCTTTGCGGTCTGTCCCTCGGCGGTCGCATTGGCGATGTAGGCGCCCAGCCCGCGCGCTTCGAGTTTGGTATCACCCCAGCTCGCTACTTCGGCGACGATGGCCGCGTTCCATGAGCCACCGGATGCGGTGATCGCGCCCGTCACGTAATAAGGGAACACGCCTGGCAGGATGACCCGGCGCCACCACAGCCATCCGCCGACCCGGAAGCACTTGGCTGCTTCCTGCAGGTCACCCGGGAAGGCGGACGCGCCGGCGATGACGTTGAACAGGATGTACCACTGTGTGCCCAGGATCATCAGCGGCGTCAGCCAGATGTTCGGGTTGCCGTGACCCCGTACGATCAGCACGACGAAGATGGGGAAGAACAGATTGGCAGGGAACGCGGCGAGGAACTGCGCGATCGGCTGTGCCCGCCGTCCCCAGACCGGGCGAAGGCCGAGCCAGACGCCGATCGGAACCCATACAATGGTCGCCAGCACCATCAGCACGACGACCCGCACTAATGTCAGCAGCCCGAGCAGGAACGCTTCCAGCACTTCGGACCAGCTCAGCGACGTCGAGGTGAACTGAACGATCAGGTACAACGCGTACAGCAGCGCCAGGCCCATGACGCCGAGGAAGAGCGCGTCGGCCAGCTTGGAGGGAACCCGTTCCTTGGCCGCCCGTCGTGGTAACGCCAGGCGCAGACCGGTCAGCACGTTGAAGCCCGAACCGATCACGTCCGTGGCCGCCCGCAATAGCCGAGTCCGGCGCAACAGCTTCAGCATCCACGGATCTTCGGCGTCCTCAGATGCGGTCAACTCAAAGCGGAACTTCGAGGACCATGCCACCAGCGGACGGAACAACAATTGATCGTACAGCAGGATCACGACGAGCATTGCCAGGATCGCGTAGAACACCGCCGGAATGCTGCGCTGCTCGAGTGCCAGCGCCACGTAGCTGCCGATGCCGGGCAGTTTGAACGTCGTGTCGCCCACCGTGATCGCCTCGCTGGCGACCACGAAGAACCAGCCGCCCGACATACTCATCATGGTGTTCCACACCAGGCCTGGCATCGCGAACGGCACCTCGAAGCGCCAGAACCGCTGCCACGTCGACAGGCCGAAGCTGCGGGTCGCCTCGTCCAGGTCGTTCGGCAGCGTCTTGAGCGACTGATAGAAGCTGAAGGCCATGTTCCAGGCCTGGCTGGTGAAGATGGCAAAGATCGCCGCCAGTTCGGCACCAAGGATCTGGCCGGGGAACAAGCCGAGGAAGAACACCACGGTGAAGGTCAGGAAGCCGAGGATCGGCACCGATTGTAGGATGTCGAGCAACGGGATGAGGATCAGCGCTGCCCGACGGCTTTTCGCCGCCCAGGTCGCATAGGTCAGCGTGAACAGCAGCGAGAAGGCCAGCGCCGCGAACATCCGTAGCGTGGTGCGAACCGCATAGGCCGGCAGGTTGGCCGGATCGAGGCTGATTGCAGTCGCTTCGGGCGCGTCGATCGGCCCAACCGTACCGCGGGCCACGCTCGCGACGTAGATCAATGCCGCGAGAATACACGCACCCGCCACTAGATCGAACAGGTTGGGCAGACGGCGTTGCGACGCGAACGCGGGGAAGGGCGTATCCGACATGGTTCGGCTGTTAGCTGGTCCTACTCTGCCTGTCAGCAGTCCATGAGTGTCGGTTATGTGACGGCGGAACGCGGACGGGTCGCCAGGATCAGCACGGCGGCGAGCAGCAAAGCCGCGGCCGCTAGGGCCGACGCGCTCCAGAAGCTGCCGCTGGCTTCGGCCAACGCGCCGCCGAGCAGAGGGCCGAGCGCCTGGCCGACGCTGAAGCCGGTAGTCAGGATGGCGATCTGCCGCTCCTGGGCGCCCGGTCCCAACTCGCGCGCAACGGCGAAGCTGAGTGCGGTCAGTCCCATGAACGTCCCGCCCAGCAGCGCCGCGCCGGCCAGCAACCCGGCGGGCGTCGGCCAGCCGCCTGCCATCAGCACGCCGGCGGCCTCGAGCAGCGCGGCGGCGGCATAGGCCCGCCGGGGCCCGATCCGCGCCGACACCCACAGCCAGAGCAGCAGCGACGGAGCGGCGGCGAGGCCGACGACAGTCCAGATCAGCGGCTCGACCGCCCGTGTCGCCGGCGCGCTGCGGACCATCGCGATCAGGAATGTCGCCGTGACCGCATAGCCGGCGCCATACAGGAACTGGCAGAACGTGAGCGGCAACACGCCCCGGTGCATCGGAGCCGCCTGAGCCGCGGCGCCGGCGACTGGCGCGCGCCAGCGCAATACGCGGGCTGGCAGCTGGACCAATACCAGGGCGATCAGCCCGGCGACGATCCACAACGTCCGCCAGCCGGCCCCACTTGCCTCGAGCATGGCGACGATTAGGGCCGACAGCACGATCCCGACGCCGACGCCGGCATAGTGCAAGGCTCCGAGCCGCGAGCGCCCGGCCTCCGCCAACGTCTCGAGCACCGCCGCCGTGGCCAGCACGAGCACGAACGCGCCCGAGGCTCCGCCGGCGAAGCGCAGCGCTAGGTAGGCCGGCAGCCCGCTCGCCACGCCCATCGCCGCCGTGCTTAGCGCGCTGACGCAAAGGCTGCCGACGAACCAGGCGCGCCGCCCGCCGGGCAGCCGCTTGGCCATCGCCGCGATCGCCCCGCTCAGGTAGCCGAGGAAGTTGGCCGACGCGATCAGGCCCGCCGTGCTCGGCCCCAACCCGAGCCCCGCCGCCATCGCCGGCAGGATCGGCGTGTAAACAAAGCGGCAGATGCCCTGCGACGACGCCAGCGCCAACATGCCCGCGAACGCGGCAAGCATCGGGCTCGGTGTGGTGAGTCGAATACGGCCTGTTTGCTGGGGTGTACGCACGCCAAAACTCTTGCGCGGCTCCTCTGCCGACACAACCGTTAGCCTGCGCACGCCAGACGTGCTTCGATCCGGGCATCGTTTCGGAGATCCGGATGCCTGCCAAGCTGCCTCAGCACGATTTTGCCGCCTTGATCCACCGGGCTGGCCTGGAGTTGCCATCGGCGGAGATCGAGGAGCTTTACGCTGCTTGGGAGAACATCGAGCCGATGCTCGACCGCATCCGCGGCCGCGCGACCCGGCCGCGCGAGGCGGAGCCGGCGACTATTTTCCAGCCGGAGGACTTGGCATGACATTCCCGACCATTGCCGACGCCTCGCGCGACCTCGCCGCGCGCAAGGTCTCGCCTGTCGAGTTGGCGCAAAGCTGTCTCGACCGCATCGCCGCGCTCGACGGCACGTTGAACGCCTTCATCAAGGTTACGCCGGACCGCGCGATGGCCGACGCCCGCGCCGCCGAGCAGCGGCAGATGAGCGGCACCGCGCGTGGCAAGCTCGACGGCATCCCGATTGGCCACAAGGACATCTACGGCACCGCCGGCATCGCCACGACCGCGCACTCCAAGCTGCTGCAGGACTGGGTGCCGGACACGGATGCCACGACGGTCCGACTCCTGCACGAGGCCGGGACGGTGATGCTCGGCAAGCTGGCGACGCACGAGTTCGCCTTCGGTGGCCCGAGCTTCGACTTGCCCTGGCCGCCGGCGCGCAACCCGTGGGACCCCGATCACTTCACCTCCGGATCGTCATCCGGCACCGGTGCGGCCGTGGCGGCCGGATTGATCCTGGGCGGTACCGGGTCGGACACCGGCGGCTCCATTCGTGGGCCGGCCGCGCTGTGCGGCATCGTCGGCATCAAGCCGACCTACGGCCTGTGCAGCCGGGCCGGTATCCTGCCGCTGGCCTTCTCGCTCGACCATGCCGGCCCGTTAGCCTGGACGGTCGAGGACTGCGCGATGCTGCTGCAGGCGATGGCCGGCCATGATCCGCAGGACCCGGCCAGCGTCGACCGGGCGGTGCCGAACTACACGGCCGGACTCGGCGACGGGGTGAGGGGCGTGCGCGTCGGCATTGTGCGGAATTGGCACGAGCGGGACCGTCCCGTCAGCTCGGCCACGCAAGCCGGGATCGACCGGGCCGCCGCGGTCTGGCGCGATGCCGGTGCGATCGTGTCGGATGTCGAGTTGCCGTCACTGTTGGACTTCCAGGCCGCCAACTTCGTCATCCTGACTGCCGAGGCCTACAGCCTGCATGAGCCCTGGATGCGCGAGCGCTTCCACGATTACGGCGAGCGGCTGCGCAGCCGCATGGTGTTCGGCGGCCTGTTCGCCGCCAGTGACTACATACAGGCCCAGCGGTTCCGCCGCGAACTATGCGCCGCGACCTCCGAAGCGTCGCGGGACGTCGACATCCTCCTGACCGCCGGCGCCCCGGCGGAGGCACCGCGGATCGACAACGTGCCAAAATTCGATGGATTGCAGCAACCGGGCTTCACGGCGCCGATGAACCAGACGGGGTGGCCGGCGATGGGCGTGCCCGCTGGTTTCGGCGAGGGCGGATTGCCGGTCGGCGTGCAGATCTGTGCCAAACCGTTCGGGGAAGCCCTGCTGTTCCGAGCCGCTCAGGTGCTCGAACATGCCATGGGCGAGCGCAGCAAGCGTCCGGCACTCGCATGCTGACCCCGTTGATCGTCGCCGGCGTCGTGGCGCTCGTCGTCACCGGTGCCGGCGGCCTGCTCACCGAGATCGGGCCGTGGTACCGCCAACTGCGCAAGCCGAGTTGGCAACCGCCGGACTGGCTGTTCGGCCCGGCATGGACGCTCATCCTGGCACTTGCCGCTTGGTCGGCAGCCGACGCCTGGGTTTCCGCGCCAAGCGCCGGCCAGCGCACGCTGGTCGTGGTTCTATACAGTTTCAACGCGCTGTTTCACCTGCTCTGGAGCCCGTTGTTCTTCAAATTCAAGCGGCCCGATTGGGCCTTGATCGAAGTACCGCTGCTGTGGCTCTCGGTCTTGGCTCCAATGGTCGTCGTCGCGCCGTTCGCACCGTTGGCGAGCTGGTTGCTGCTGCCCTATCTGCTCTGGGTCACGTTCGCCGCTTACCTCAACCTGACCATCGTCCGGCTCAATGGGCCGTTCGCGGTCAGGTGACGAAGTAGAAGCCGAGCCCGAACAGGATGTAGACGCCAATCAACAGCGTGCCTTCGAACCAGGTGACTTCTCCGTCGCTGGCGATGCTGTTGATGATGAAAGCGGCACCAGCGATGGCGAACAGGTCGAGCGGGTTGGAGAACACCAGCGTCATCGGCTTGCCGATCGCCCACGAGATCAGCACCAGCAACGGCGCCAGCACGAGCGCCACCTGGATCGCCGAGCCGATACAAACGCTCAGCACCAGCCCCATCTTGCCCTGACGCGCGAAGAAAGCGCCAGCGAACAAATCCGACGCGGTACCGATCAGCGCGAGCACGATCACGCCGAGGAACACGTCTGATAATCCGAGCGACTGCGCCGCCTGTTCGAGCGAGCCGGAAACCAGCTCCGCTTCCAGCGCGATCACCACGGTGGCCGCGGCGAGAACGCCCAGCGACACGGCAAGTGGCCAGGAGGTTCCGCTTTCCTCGTCCTCGCCGGAGCCGAAGACGTCCCGATGGGTCACGAGCGTATAAACCGTGTTGCCGGCATAAAGCAGCAGCAACACCGCAGCGACGCCGAGGCTCAGCGCCTCATCCGAAGCCGCTGCCTTGTCGGCATGTCCGGTCGACCGCAGTGTGAAATCGAATATCGCCGGCAACAGCAACGCGATCACCGAGAGTAGCAGCAGGCTCGAGATCAGGCTGGCGCGCTCGCGTTTAAACGTCAGGCTCTCTCGGCCGATGGTGCCGGCGACGATGGCGATGCCCAACCCGAGCAGGCTTGTCCCGATCATCGACCCGGTAATCTGCGCCCGCACGACATTGATCTTGCCGTCCCACAACACGAACAGCGCCAGGATCAACTCGGCCAGGCTACCGAGACTGATGCTCAGCAAGCCGCCGATCGCGGCGCCGACATGCGACGACACATGCTCGGTGCCGCGCCGCACCCAGTCCGCCAGCACTGCAATCGCGGCGGCTCCGGTTGCGAACTCGAGCAACGGCATGCCACCGACGAAATAATGCAGGATCGGCGCGATTGGGATCGTGAGCAGAAACAGTAGCGGAAGCTTTAACTCACGTAGGAAGCTCAACGCGCTGTGCCTGGCGGCGTGATGACCGGCATCCGGTGACGCGGCTGGACCGGCGGTCGGGTCACCATCCCGGAATCGACCGGACGGTTGGGCCGGATCACGCCGCGAGCGACTCCGTTCGGCGGCGTCGGTTCCTGCGTCGTCGTCGGCACCTCGGGGGCGGGTTGAACGCTGGGCGTTTGAGCCTGCACCGTTCCAGCCACCAACATTGCGGCGAACACGGTCAGCGAGGTTTGAAGTTTCATCATCTTAGCGTCTCCAAGGGTCGACGTGGTCAGGAACGCGAGATGCTCGGCAGATTTCCCTCGCCGTGATCGGCCATGTCGGTTGGCTTGCCTTGTCGCCTGGCCACCAGCGCGCTCGCGATCGATCGTGCCGCCGGTACCCGGCTCTTGCCCGCCGGCCAACCTTCGCGCTGGCGGGATCGGTCGCCATCGGACTCTTCCGTCTGGTCGTGGAACAGGATCTGCCGCGTCGGAAACGGCAGGTCGATCCCCGCTTCGGCCAATGCATCCTTGATGGCGTGCAACGCGTCGCTCATGCTTTCCATCGTATCCGCCCGGCGCGGCGGATCGATCCACCAGCGGACGCGAAGGGTGACGCTGTAGTCGGCCAGACCGACCACGAGCACCTCCGGCGCCGGTGTCGACATGATGCCGTGGATGCTGCCGATTGCCCGCAGGATCACCGTTCTCGCCGTCGCGATGTCGTCACCATAGCCGACACCCACATCGTATTGCAGGCGCCGGCTCGGAAAGGCGGTGTTCACCGTCACCGATTGGGTGAACAGATTGGTGTTCGGGATCACGACGCGGCGGCCGTCATAAGTCCGGATCGTGGTCGCGCGCGACTCGATTTCCTCCACCGTTCCCTCGAAACCGCCGACGACGATCTGATCGTTGATGCGGAAGGGCTCGGTCAGCAGGATCAGCAACCCGGCCAGGAAATTCTGCAGAATGTCGCGAAAGGCGAAACCGATGGCGACGCCGCTGATGCCGAGCAACTGGATCAGCTGCGCCGGCTGGAATGACGGTATGGCGATCACCAGTGCGACGAGGACGCCCACCAACATCATGCCGCCCTCGGCCAGCCGGCCCAGCACCAGCCCGACGTTCATGTGCTTGCGCCGCCGCTCGGCGAAGTGTCGGATCACGCGGCGAACCGACCGGGCGGCAAAATGGAAGCACGCGTAAACGAGCAGCGCGATGACGATGTAGGGAAGGTGCCTGAAGAACGAAGCGACCAAGCCTTGAAGCGAGGCGATGGCTTGGGAAAGATCGAAGGTCATGCCCAGTAAAGCGCGTACACGCTAACGGGTTGCCGGGTCACACCGTGTGCATCAGGGCGAGATCGGGTCCGGCCGCTGCATGCTCGGCCGCACCGCCTATCGAAACGGTGCGCCGCAGGTTGATGGAGGTCGTGAGCGCCAGACAGTCCGCGATGAGGCTCAAACGCTTGTCCGAGCGCGTGGAGAGCGGAATGCGTGCTCTTCGGCAGAACAGCAGAACCGCACTCATCAAGTCCGCCGCGTCCATCGTGTGCTGTTCCACCTTCGTGCCCGACCGAACGGTGACCACCGCGTTGACCTTGGGCCCTGTCAACTCGACCTGCGTCACCTCGCCGGTCAGGCGTGCGCCGACTTTCGCGATCATCAATTGCGCGACGGCGGTGCGGCATTCTTCGGCAGTGAATAGGATCGACCGGACTTCCTGAACCAAGCCAAAACTCCTTTGCCGCGAACAATAAGCGGCAAAGATGAAGCCTTCGCTAACTCAGCGGTCGGCGGCTGCGATGTCGTGGAACAGCCGTGCCGGTAGCGAACTGCCCGTCACCCCGCGCATCGGCCGGTCGTCGTCATTGCCCAGCCATACCCCGATGATGGTCGACCCGGCTTCGCCGATGAACCACGCGTCGCGATAATCCTGCGTCGTGCCGGTCTTGCCCGCCACGAAGCGTCCGGCTACCGCCGCCGCCCGCCCGCTGCCGCGCGCCACTACCGCCGCCAGCATCTCGCGCATCTCCCCCGCCCGCTCCGCTTCGATCACGCGGGCAGGCCCGGGCCGATCGAGCACCAGCCGCTGGTTGTTCGCGTCGACCCGCTCGATGCCGGTCGCGCGGACCCGCAGACCGCCATTGAGCAGCGCCGCATAGGCCGATGCCATGTCGATCAGCCGAACCTCTCCGGTGCCGAGCGCCAGCGACAGGTCCTCCGGCATCGTGCCGCCGACGCCCAGCCGCCGCGCGATCTCGGCCGCCGCCCGCGGTCCGCCCGACGCCTGCAATAGCCGAACCGACACCGTGTTGAGCGATTGCGCCAGCGCGTCCTCGAGCGTGACCTCGCCATGATACGTGCCGTCGAAATTCTGCGGGCTCCATCCGCCGATCCGCAGCGGCGCGTCGAGCACGCGGTCCTCCGGATGCATGCCGTGCTCGAGCGCCGCCAGCCACACGAAGGGCTTGAACGCCGACCCGGGTTGCCGTCGTGCCGTCACTGCCCGGTTGAAGCCGCCGGCCCGGTAATCGCGCCCGCCGACCATCGCCCGCACCGCGCCCGTGGCCGCGTCGAGCGCCACAACGGCACCTTGTCCGACCCCGGCCTTCACGCCGGGGCCGTCCAGCAATGCGGACAACTTCGCCTCCGCCACCGCCTGCAGCTTTGCGTCGAG
>Ga0160428_1002523_pt1 | contig 10974 bp, 11 predicted proteins | sample SolpanmetagenomM_FD_108198 | JGI IMG/M metagenome (GOLD analysis project Ga0160428, IMG submission 108198) | Solar panel surface microbial communities from Lawrence Berkeley National Laboratory, California, USA - M | ecosystem: Engineered > Built environment > Solar panel > Unclassified ...
ACCCTAACCCTAACCCTAACCCTAACCCTAACCCTAACCCTAACCCTAACCCTAACCCTAACCCTAACCCTAACCCTAACCCTACCCTAACCCAACCCTTGACCCCCCCCTCATATCGCCAAATAAGGCACTTTTTAGAGGTTTTACCTTGTCAATGTAGTAATAATACGTTCACAATGATGTTCAGACTAGTTGTACGCATAATTGCGAAGCATTGTCCATCGTTTTGGTAAGTTGAAACTTTTCTAAAAGTGCGTAGAAAATCCTATGTTAAAATCCTACTCCTACGGAACTAACTATAACCCAATCTTCCCGTAATCGTCGTTAATTAAATTTACATATAATTAATCATTATTGAGTATAAATAATCAATTAGCATGCGATACTTTAAGGAGCATTCATCAGCAGGATTATGACAGTGAAGGTAAAATCGGAAACGAAGAACAGTGACATTGAGAAAGATCGAACATACTCAACTGTTATTGTCAACTCAGTCAAAAGACAAGGATACCTCATTGTGATTAGGTACAATTCGATTTCTGTTCTTGGTCATCATTGAGGCACATTCTGATGAGCTCCTCTTCATCCTCCCCTCATGCTCCCTCGCTCGTATCGTCTTCTTGCTTCCCAACTCCTGAGCTCGATGCGAAAGCATTGGCCTCATCGTACGTACGCAATTGCTCTGGAATTTTATCTTGAGCGAGCGCGGCTTGTTTTTGCTTTGCCTGTTCATTCAGCCGCTTCTGTGGGTATGCACATCGCTCATGGAGAGTGCGGCGTTTGTCTTCGCCCTTCTCCTGCGCTGATACAAAGAAGGCGTCCAATTCGGCGTCGAGTTTCACACGGCGGAAGGTCTGTTTCAATAGCCTTTTCTTAATGAACCTGTAGTGCATACCATCATCATCCTTTGTGGATCTGATCTTGTAAGACGCGCCGTGTTCAAGGAGCCAGCCGACGGTGTGAGCATCTGCCCATTTATTATCCACCGCTTCTGTTAGGGCTTTATCCAATGTTGCTAAGAGGGCGAAGTCTGCTGCTTCGTCCAAGTATGCTTCGCTTACGAGGGAGGGATAGAGTCCTTCGACAAGATCTTGTTCACCGGCTTTGGACGCCAATATGAACAGTTCACACATGAGTGGCCACGATCCAATGTATTCGGGGTTCATTCTGTCCCAAAGCTGCTTTACGAATTTTCGCCGAACATTCGTGATCGCTTCATCATGCTGCTCATTCTCTGTCACACGGTCTAAAGCGATTGCAAGAAGGGTCGTGTGGCTGGGGTATTGAATGATCTCCGTGTTCAGAGCGGCAGTCCTCTGTTTGGCTCCTCGATGGTCAAAGAAGGTCCTCAAGAGGAGTTCGACGATATTGGAGGTTCCTCTCTCGATGGCAGTCCTCAGCACATCTAGAGTGAAACCACATTGAAGCGCGTTCCCGTTAACGTGATTGATGAGAGCTGAGACAATGTCCACATCTTTACTTTCTACGGCTCCGAAGAAAGGCGGATATTTCAAGTGGGGTAAGAGCTCCGCGCCGGACTCCAAGAGCTTCTTAACGACAGCCAAGTCACCGCTGATACAGGCAGCAGTTAGAGGCATAGTGCCACGCCAGTTTGGTAGATTCTGATAGATTCTGTCATCATTGAGGGTCTCTTGGATGGCGGCGAATTCGATTAGCTGCAATGCAATGTCTGTATGCCCATCTTGAATAGCCGCTATCAGTGGAAGTCGCTCGTATAGATCCTCACTCACTGGAGAGAGCAGTATCATCTCCTGTGAGGTGCCATTGGATACCGCTTTGATCACTCGTTGAAGTCGTTTTCTCTCACCTTGTTTGATACTTATTTGTATTGCGATCTTACTGCGTTCGTATCCAAATTGCAGGCTCTTTCGATTATTGCCTTCGACTTCGGAATTGTCGTGGAGTGTACTGCCACTTGCTTTATGCCAATACTCACCCCTTTGATCAGGAGAAAACACCAAACGGCTTTTGATATCCATAGGGAAGTGAACGTGTTCATCGTAGACATAGTCTGGCCATACGTCAATCGTGTCTGGTAGCAGCATGATCCTAGTCTCTGACTCTGCTCCGTGCTCCAATAGAAACTCAATCAAATGTGATTGATGGGCTCCAGACTCTACCGCTGCGTGTAGAGCGCGGGTCAGAAAGTACCTGACTGCACTTTCATATCGAGCCAACGATGGTGCGGAACTAAGGTCGTCTCTCACGTTGAGCTCCAGCCATTCATCATCAGGACGTTGCTCAAAAGAGACACATGGGAAGAGTCGATCTAGGGTCATACTGACCAGCACGGGCACATTTGGGTTGGTCAGATTGTATTGCCCGAGACGACCAACGGCTTCTGCTAAACGATCTGCTCGATCATATACGACTGTCCTTCCAAGCCAGACATCGGAAGCTTCAAGTGGTTCTCGGCTTGTAATGGCTCCACTGACAAAAATGGCGTCTAGAAGATCAGCACCAGCTTCCAACCCCTTCTCTAACGCTTGTCGAGTTTGCTTCTCCTGCGGCAACAAACGGTACATCGAGTTCAGGATCTGAGTCGCCATTGTTTCACTGCGCGGGTTCGGGAGACTCGAGTCATGTCTGTCTTTGTTTGGACACTCGAAAACGATATTTGCATACTCTTGAGCGGTCTCGTCATCATGAGCCCATCTCAACACACAACGAACTGCTTCAACATTGAGATCGCGCGTGAAGATCTCGAGCACTTTGCGACCCCAATGAGTTTTGCGGGGATCAAACAAAGCGGGCATGTCTTCGAGTGAGAAGGATTCAGAGAAGTTGGGGCTGTCACTGAGCCAATGCGGAGGCTTATCCAAATCCATGAGTGCGGCTTCAAGATACGGGTGGTGGTCCCAGATGGACGTCTGGTCACCGATGTTGCAGCGATAGGAGGGCTCCGTCTCGAAAGGGGTGGTCTTCCATAAATACTTGAGTACGGTCTTACTAGGCTGGGCTCCCCGTAACATCAGGTAGGCGATAATCGAGGGCTTTCCAGTACTCAGTGCCACATCGAGCAAAGTCATTCCGTTGTGAAGTTGATTGAGGTCAAAGGGCTCTCCCACAGGCGATTCCGTGATGATCATCTCCAAGAGCTCGGTGCTGTTCGTTGGATTGAGACATGCGAGCTGAGCAAGAGAGAGATCGTCTGGGCGTATAGTGGATATCGCATCTCCACCGAACTTAGATAACAAAATAACCGTTGCTGGTTCGTAGTAAGGTTCGCGTAAGATGATGGAGAGGATGCCTTGCAGATCGGCTCCATAATAGACCAGGATTGGAATGCTTCGGTCATAGCCTTCCCTCGCCGCCTTGATCACAAGTTGACGAAGATCTAACGATGAACGCGCAGTGAGCACTTACATGTGACTTGAGAGCCTTACTGAAGTCTCAGTGATGACTTACCTTGTGCGTCGAGTTCGTGTGGTTTGCGACCTCCGATGAGCTCGCTCAAACCCTTCAGCTTGGGAAACTGCATCTTCCATTTGTGCCACGATTCCTCTTCCTTCCAGACACGATAGTTTCGATGATCTCTTAATTGGTCAGTTCCCGCCCATTGTCCAAGATACCCATCGAGGTGTTTCCTGGCCTTCTCAGCACGTAAACTCTTGATCTTTTTTGGATCATATTTGACCTTTTCGGCCCATTCAGTCAGAAAGCGATATGCTAGCTCTTGAGACTAATACCAAAAAAGTTAGCAATATTTTTAGTAGTGTGCGTGACACCAAGGATGGTATGTTTACATATGTTGTTCCAGGGAGGAGTGGTAGTCCGTGTCTGTCTAACTTGTAATCGGGTGCGTCCGATGCGATTGCTGCCCTCGTGCGTCCGCCCATCTCTTTTAGCCATTGCGATCGATTATTTTTCGACTCATTTTTCGATATTGGCAAATTATCTAATGGAGTGTGACCCCGAACATCGCGAACGTTGATGTCGAATGGAATGCTGGTCTTGAATTGACTCAACATTTCCAAAGCGTGTATGTCATCACCAGGGGCTTGGATGAGAATGTGAAGGATTGGATTGGCTTTCGATCCTCCTGCAAGATTGGATTGGAGATCGCGAAAACGACACATTTTACACAGTAGCAAGAATAATTCTGCTCGACTGTTCCAGTGCTCTGCTGTCCTCGCACGAGATTGATGACTGAATAGTAATGTGACTGCATCTTGGACACTTGCACCATGAGCAATCATCCAGGGAACCTGCGGATAATAATCGGGATCAAGTAACATTGGCCTCAACAACTGCGTTCGATCTATAAAAATGCTTAGGCTTCAAGTTAGGCGTAAAAAATCGCGTTATTTCGCACAGAGTAGGCACTTACCGTCGACACTGCATTTTCCCCACGTCTCGCCAGTCAATTCTAAGGGGTCATGTTTTCCAGCTGCACGAGATTGATCATAGCGTGCCTTGAATCCGTTTATTAGCCTATACCATAATGGATGAGCGGATCGAGGACGGAACGCTTCAGACGCACAGCATTCTATCGCATTTTCGGCTGCGAATAATGATGGCTAAATTGGGTCAGTCAGTCTGGACTGTTATGTACTGAGGTATTCATTACTTCTTTGTCCCTCCAAGAGTACGTGTGATCATTCTTCATGACAAGTGTCGCGTCGCATATGAACGTGTCAAGTTTATTCATGTTCTGTGGTAACAAACTTTGGTGGTGATGATTCCGATACCAAACGCGAAGGTCTGACTGCTGATTTTGATAAAGCCAGTCAAGCGGAGTCAGCGAAAGGTACGACGATGTTGTATCCCATTCTCGCCGACCTTGCAAGCGCACGAGCACTTGTTTCCATTGTTCGATGTCATCACGAGGAAGACTCAGAAGGGGAGCAAGATGAGCAACTGGCAACTCGAGTCTTTCCCCGTAGATGTTATAAAGGAGCTCGATGAGAAGTGGTCGAGTGGTAAATTCATAATGCGAAAGAAGAGGCGAGGTCGCTGGCATGTGAGCTTGAGGATAAGCGGGAAGGTCCATATGATCGTTGTCAGTTTCGTCGATGCTGACGACGGGAAGGAAGAATTCTGGTATTGCATAGTCCCATGGTGAATTGTTTGTTGCCGGAAGTACAAGACGCTCCAAGAGACGGTGTATATCAGCGCCCATACTGAGAAGCCATGGGATGAACCTATGCAACGACTTCTGAGCACTGAATATGATGAGCAGATCATTGAGTTCTTGAAAGAGAAAGCTTGGTTAATTGACAGCGAAGAATCAAAATTCATGAGTAGTGTACCTTGTTGCGTGAGTGTTCTTTCGGTAAGTGGTATCGCTAAATGAGCAATTCGCAACGGGAGTTCGTCGGGTGTAGGAGCTTCATTGGCGTATCTTCCTCCTTCAGGCATTCGTTGGCTTGACAAGCCCAGAAAAGCTCGAGCGGTGTTCCACTGCGCAAAATTAAGTTGGTCAGTATCTGTATTGCATTCGTAGAGCACGAGAATTGTAACTTACGAAGGTTGCGTGTTCCGTCAATTGCGCGATGTATCCTTTAGATCCAATGGCGGTATTTTGAACAGTGCGACGAAGGGATAATATTTGTATCTCGGCAGCAGTGCGAAGTCCATTCTCACGAAGCTGTTTAGTCACCGGTGCGTCGTCTCCGTATCGCTCGTAAGCCAAGTCTAGTGCACTTCCAAGTAGACCCCGGTACGTGAAGATACGTTGCACCTGCAGAGATACAAGGGCGGTTGTGAGCTCAGAATAGTGGCCACGGAAGCAACCCTCGACGGCTTCATAAAGAGCATCATCAGGCAAAAAAGAGCTCCCATGATGGCGCTCTATAGCGCTCAGTAACGTACGTAAATTCTTAGACCGGGAGAAGGACAGAGTAATTTCACGATAGAGGTCGTCCTTTCCAACGCCATGTACAATGTACCACAACGCGTATTGCGGGTACTTTTCCAAGATTTCCTTGAGCCGGATGTGGACGAGGTCTGATTGAATGGAAGAGTAATGTCAATGAGCGAATACTCCTTCGTATTATTTACGTGAGATTTGCATTTACCGATGTTAGCCAGGGCTGGAACGGGACCTTTTCGGTGCCACGAATCGTCATCCAGTTTTTCATCATCTTCCTTTGCAACACTGACTAGATAGCTCGGCGGTTGTGCGTTGGTGGAGCTTTCGGATTCGGGTTCCCCTCTGTGTACCAATGACGAGAATGAGGTGAGGGCATTTCTCTTTGGAGGCTTTGCATGGGAGAGCTGGCTAGTAGACTTTTGTTTCACGGCATTGGACGGGTGAACGAATGCAGCCGCACTGAACAGCAGGGCTTGAGATAAAGATGTGAGCGGAGACTGGCAGCTGACTATAGCAGTGTGCTTCAGAAGCAACAGCGTCAACGCGCTGATATGGAAATGCATGATAGGAATATGAATGGTTGTGCTTCGAGTTTGCAGTAGTGAGTGCGAATAGTTGGGTGTTGATATTTTGGTATAAACCTTTGTATAGTTGCAGATGTCTCTTTCTCTGCGTGTAATGGAGGTGTAGGGAAAGGAGTGTAAGAGAGGATGGAAAGAAGATGCAAACAGAAAAAGTAAAGAAGCACAACACTAAAAGTCAGGGGTGAAGGGGGGAGACGTGTAGGAGACAGCTCATTCTGCTCTCTCTTCTCTCTTCTCTCTTCTCTCTTCTCTCTTCTCTCTTCTCTCTTCTCTCTTCTCTCTTCTCTCTTCTCTCTTCTCTTTTCTCTCTTCTCTCTTCTTTCTTCTCTCTTCTCTCTTCTCTTTTCTCTCTTCTCTCTTCTCTCTTCTCTTTTCTCTCTTCTCTCTTCTCTCTTTGCTTTCTTCATATCCCTGGTCATACAGCATACCTTCCTCTTCAACTTTTTACTACTACCCCGGCAATCTTGTCACTCTTTCTTGTGCGTCTGTTTCTTTTGGTATTGTGCATTGTCTTGTTTATATGCCTTCTATTCTGTGTTTTCCTTCTGCCCTCAGATGTAACGTCGTCTCTCATTATGTGTGTATTTGCGTCTTCGTCATCTTCTTTACTACAATGCCTTTCGCCTGTTCTTCCTGTATCTACCTATTTTGTCTTCTTCTTCTGTGCGGTTTGCGTCATCTTCTTCATCGTGTTGTATTGTCCTGCGCCATCATGACGATGACGATGATGTGACAATAAGACGATTCTTATTGTACGTAAAAGATTTATTATAGACGATTAGTTGGTTGTTCTTCTCGCTTCTTTTATCTTTATGACCCTTAAGGATTCTACACTCAACTGGAACATTCTAGATTAGTCTTTATAACCCTGGGACTCATTTGATTTCTACTTTGCATGGTTTTACATTCCATATTTGGTCAGCGTATTCTTGAATACTTCGATCACTACTGAATTTGCCCATTCCAGCTGTACATAGAATAGAACGTTGAGCCCAATTTGATTCATTCAAGTACGCTTCATCAATTTTTGATTGAGCATCCAGATAACTACCAAAATCATGAGAAACAAGATAATGATCACCACCACTACTCAGCGTCGCTAATATAGAGAAACAATTTAGCACTCCAATCCAAACTAAAGAGTAGCCCAGCAAATAGTTCTTACCCAACAAAGAATCATAAATTCCTGCATGACCAAATGATCCCTTCCTTATGAACTCAATAACACTACTGAGGTCTTTGTTCATTTCAGGACGGCGATATCTGTTATCGTGACGAAGATCCTCAACTCGATCTGCAGTTGCACCAAAGATGAAAATATTGTCATCTCCAATCTCCTCTTTGATCTCCACATTCGCACCATCCAGAGTGCCCAAAATGAGACCACCATTGAGCACAAACTTCATATTGGAGGTGCCAGAAGCTTCTGTACCCGCCGTTGAAATGTGCTGAGAGATGTCACTTGCAGGAATGATTTTCTGTTTGGTGCAATAATCAGTATTGTCATCTATAAATGATAAAGAATATAAATCATACCTCTGCTACTGATACATTGTAGTCTGGAATAAAGACTACCTTGAGCACATCGCCTACGATGGCATCAGTGTTCACCTAGATAACAGGTTGATCAGTTAACATGCTTAATCGGTCAGATATAGTCTTACTATCTCAGCGACGCTGTTAATCAATTTAATGACTAATTTAGCAATATAGTATCCGGGAGCAGCCTTGCCTCCGAATATGACTACACGTTTTACTGCTTTTGCCCTCTCCTCCGTTGTCATTGATTTTATTCTCATGTACCTATGAATGACACTGAATGGGTACAGTTATGAGTCACCGAGTAGCTCTATATATAGGAATCAGGCTTACCTGAGGATGTTCATGAACTGTCTTTTGTATTCGTGGATGCGCTTAACCTGTACGTCGAAGAGGGCATCGGCATTGACTGGACATCCGGTAACGGTGGAGATGTGTTCAGCAAGACGCACCTGTAGTCGTTAAACTTAGATTTGCAAATGATTGTAATGAACTTTATACCTTATTGTTTCTCTTGATCAGCATCCATTTCTTCTGAACTTGAGTGTCCGTGGCAAGCTTACGAAGATCTTTCAGGCGACTCAGATCTGTCAACCAATGATCCCCACCCAAAAGCTGCGTAATATATTCAGACAGCTCCAGATTAGCCTGGTGCAGCCACCTTCTTGGTGTGATTCCATTTGTTTTATTTTGGAACTTGTTTTCTGAGTAGTATGCAACGAAGTCTTTGAAGATCTAGATCAGTTATAGGTCAGTTCTTCCCTTGCAAATGATTATATCGTGGCATTACCGTAGTTTTGATCAAGCTGGAGTGAATAGCAGCAACTCCGTTGACTGTATGAGAACCGACAATAGCCAGATGCGCCATTCGGACCTGATTTCGGAATCTTTCAATATTATCGACCAGCACAAATCGATTGCAAAGCTACCGTTTTGGGTGATCCTTCCTCGATGATACTCATACGTGCGAGTAATTCTCGATCTCCAGGGAATTTTCTCTCTACTTCCTGGAGGACTAAGCAACACCGTAAGCTACGCAATATCCCAAGGTTCTGATCAGCTTACAGAACAGATTGATGTCATATATAATAGCCATATGTCTAGGCAGGAGGCTTTCAAACAGTGCTACAGTCCATTTCTCCATAGCTTCAGGCTACACAACGATTGTCTCAGCTGGATGACTCCTAACGATAATCTAATAATTTACCAGAACAGTATGATTGGTGAAAGAGAATGTTGCCCGAACTATAGACCATGCTTCATCCCAAGTGAGTTCTTCAACGTCCACTAATACCCTTTGCAATTCTACAATGGACAAGGTTGGATGTGTGTCTATACATTATGTTGATGAGCATCAGATGCTAAACATGATCACAGAGATAGCCTACCGTTCAGCTGTATCGCAACCTGTGAAGAAAACTCGGCCCATGGCCTCGACGTCTTTTTGAAACGTCGGATCACGTCTTGTAGTGTCGCACACACAAAAAAGTATTGCTGCTTGAGTCGTAGCTCCTTCCCTTGCATAGTGTTATCATTGGGATATAGTACTGAGGTTATATTCTCTGCCCTCATCGAATCTGCCACAGACTTCTCGTAATCGCCCTCGTTGAAGCTTTTGAGATCGAATTTCTACTTATTGCTTAATTCTTTATCATGCTTAAGCAAGAAATTGGAGTACCTTATGAGGTTTGGAGCTCCATAGTCGTATATTTATGCAATTTACATTGCCATATGCAGGAATTGGCATGTCATAGGCGACTGCTTGGACTTTCTCACTGCCTTCCCAGCTCCATTTGACCTTGCCATCGCTTACATTGCGAATAACACTTCCTCTGAAGTTGACCTCATATTCTACATCAAGCCTAGGAACCTCCCATGGGTTGCCATAATTGAGCCAGTAGTCCGGAAATTCAATTTGGAATCCATCGTTTATTCTTTGCTGAAACATACCGAATGTATAACGCAGCCCATATCCCCAAGCGGGTATACACAATGTAGCCATTGAGTCCATGAAGCAGGCGGCAAGACGACCTAGACCCCCATTGCCAAGCGCTGCGTCTTGTTCCTGAGTGATCAGCTCCTCAAAATTGAATCCGAGCTTGCCCAATGCACCTGATTTAACGTGAGAATCGCGTATTTCGACATCACCCCGCGTGCAGGTCATTGCAATTACCTTTGTACTTGTCTCTCAATCCCAAATTGAGCACTGCGTTGTCTAATGATCTGCCAACAAGAAATTCCAGAGACATGTAATACACCCGCTTGGGATCTTTGGCAGAGAATGTATCGGCAGTTTTGTTCCATCTCTCAATCAATGTATCACGGACAGTATAGGCAGCAGCTTGGTAGGCGGCAAAGTTGTCCATATTGTGTACACTACGCATTCTTAGCGCAATTTGTCTATAGAACATGAAACCTTACGTTCGAGACAGGGTTGTAATTGTATCTATACGAATTCTTGATGAGTTATGACATCGCTATAGGGCTGAGACGATACAATGGGTATTCGGGTAAAACACACCATAGTTATATATAGCGTGTATAATGAAACCCCTTCTTCTCTGCTATTCTTACGGTTGATGAACGCCTTTTGTATTGTATCTTCATCTCTATTTCCTTCTTTTAATAATTCTTCTGTCCATTTATTCCATAATGCGTTTGCTTGATCCGATGGCTGCCATCTTTTTCCCTTTGGTCCAGTTGGTGTTCTTTTCAGATTTCCGGATGCGACAGGTGCTACTGCGTTTGACTGTGATGCTTCTGCAATTGGCATAGTTTGATCGCTTTCGTGGGCAGGTGTGTTGAGTTGGATGTTTGATATATAGAACTATTGTTGACTCTGAGCTTTATAAATTTGTAAGTGTGATGGTACTATGTGATTTGTAGTCGTGTCAATGATCAGAGTATATTGTATTATGGCTTACTATACACAATCACTATTACTGTACTACAACGGAGTACTACGCAAAATAGACTACAAAAGGCAACAACCGAAATCAACTTCGACTCGAGACT
>Ga0160428_1002524_pt1 | contig 10973 bp, 11 predicted proteins | sample SolpanmetagenomM_FD_108198 | JGI IMG/M metagenome (GOLD analysis project Ga0160428, IMG submission 108198) | Solar panel surface microbial communities from Lawrence Berkeley National Laboratory, California, USA - M | ecosystem: Engineered > Built environment > Solar panel > Unclassified ...
GGCCTCGTACACGGCCGCGTCCGCCAGGGCGTAGAGATCCTCCGCCCGCGCGACGCCGGAGGCCGTCCCGATGCTGACGGTGACCGCTCCCGCCGAGAGGCCGGCCATGCCCACCGTCAGACGCGCCACCTGCGCATGCACCTCGTCGGCGACGCGTAGCGCGCCTGCCTCGTCGGTCTTCGGAAGGAGAAGGACGAACTCCTCGCCACCGATCCGGCAGACGAGGTCGCCGGGCCGGGTCACGCCGGCCTGGAGGCAGATGGCCAAGCCCTTGAGCACCTCGTCGCCGACGGTGTGGCCATACTTGTCGTTGATTCGCTTGAAGTGGTCGGCATCGACCATGAGCAGGGACAGCGGCTCGCCGGTGCGGCGTGCGTCCGCACAGGCCCGCGCGTGGGCATCCTCGAACCGCCGGCGGTTCGCCGGGCCGGTGAGCGCGTCCGTGCGCGACAGGCGGGCCATCTCGGCGTGCATCTCCGCCCTGCGCCTGAGTTCCCGTCCGAACAGCAGCGACAGGGCGATGGTCACCCCGCAGAGGGCCAGGACGATGCCGGCGATGCCGAGGGCCTTCGACCGCCATTGCGCCTCGACATCGGCTGTTCCGACGGCGACGTTGAGGACCAGCGGAAGATCGCCCACCTGGGTGAAGTCGTAATGTCGCTCGACGCCATCGCGGACGGACGTCCCGACGAAGGCGCCGCTGCCCTCGCTGACGAAGCGGTCGAAGTTCGGCGTGCCGGCTATGTTAACGCCGATGTCGGCCTCGCCATAGGGGTGGCGCGCGATCCGCGTCCCGTTCCGAAGGTAAAGGTTGATCGCGCCCTCCGGGCCCAGGCCGATCCTGTCGAACAGGCGTGTGAAGTAGGACAGCTTGAGGGTCCCGAGCGCGACGCCGCCGAAGGAGCCGTCCGGCTTCGAGATACGCCGGCTGAAGGGGAGCATGCGTTCGCCGGTCAGGCGCGAGACCAGGGGTTGACCGATATGGAGGCCAAGGTCGGGGCGAGCCTTGTGGACCTTGAAGTATTCGCGGTCGGCGTAGTTGCCCCTGCGCGGCGGCCAGACGGCCGCGTCGACCGCGATCTCGCCCGACTCGTCGATGACCAACAGGACGCCGAGATCCTTTGCAGTAGCGGCGCGGTCGAACAGGATCAGCTGCCGCGTTCGCGGGCTCGCCGCCGAGGTCTCGGGCGCCTTGAGGTTGTCGACGATGCCCTGCAGCGACAGGTCGATGAGCTCGACGTTGCGGGCGATGTCGCGCTCGACGACCTGAAGCAGGTTCCTTGAGGTCTGCTGGGACCTGTCCCAGGCGTCGCGCCTGAGGTCCATCAGCATCAGGCCCGACATGACCAGCATGCCGATCGGCGCGAGCACGCCGAGCGCGACCCAGTTCCGATTGGACCTCAAGGCCCGCATCAGGCGGCCGGGAACGGACATCATCGGGCGTTTCCAGATTTGGTTGCCGCGAATGTCGCGCATGGGGTCTCACCGGACTGTTAAGAAACGGATACGACCGTACTCGACGCCGCCTTGCGAACGACATCGCGCAGGAAGACAATCGCGAACGAACGGACCGCTTCGCGTGCCCCGGAACTCCTGGAGGAGCTACCCCCGGCACACGCCTGCTCAGCAAGACGCATTCGTTCAGGACCCTCGTCCAAGAAGTGGAAGCGGGCCTCGCGAGGCGCAGGCGGAACCTTCGCCGGCACGCGTATTGCCTTGTGGGGTGGTACCCCACAGGGGTGTGGATCTCGGCAACGGCTTGGGGCAATCGCCGGTCACATTGACGAGCCGGACAAGACGCAACCTCGATCTTCGAGGCCGCTCGTCCGGATTTCTCGCCTCGGCGAAGCCGACCAAGATCCTTTGAAACGGCATTCGTCGAGATGGCCGGAGGCCGCTACGACCGCCCAGGCTCCGTCGCCGGTGCGGATGCCGTACGGGCCGACGCATCGGAGTTCGATTGAAATCCGTGCCCCGAACCGGAGGCTCGGTCCGAAATCCAAGCCTCTGACTCCCACGAGGCATGCCGTCAGATGTCGTGAGAGCCGACCCAAAGATCCGATCCAGGCCCCAGAGTTCCGCGCGCGATCGACCACGAGGCATAGAGCCGACCTTATCATCATGGCGGCTTGTTGCCAGACGGCAGGTTATAGTGGTTATCAAGCGTTATAGATCGAAGAAAAGATTTCTAAAATTCAGTATTAATTTTATGAAATCTGAAATGTGGATAATTGAGTATTTATGCTTTGATCAGAGTTTCGGATGGTGCTCGTGCGTGCACAGGGCATGGTCCGACAATGTCTCGATCACGCGGCATTCACCGACGCGACCCTGGCCGCATTCAGAGATCATCCGGTCCAACTCGTCCCGAAGCGCCGCGAGCCTCTCGATCCGCCGCTCGACCTCGGAAAGGTGGCGCCGCGCGATCAGGTCGACCTCGGCGCAGGACCGGTCCGGGTGCGCGTTCATCGTGAGCAACTCCCGAATGGCGTCGACCTCGAAGCCGAGCTCGCGGGAATGCCGGATGAAATTCAGCCGTCCCACGTCGCCCTCGCCATAGCGGCGCTGCGAGCCGGGCGACCGGGGCGGGACCGGCATCAGCCCGACCTGCTCGTAGTACCGGATCGTGGGCACCTTCACGCCCGTCCGCCGGGATAGCTCGCCAATCGCGATGTCCATGATTTACCGCTTGCACCTCTAGCCGCTAGAGGTTGTAGCGTCGCCTCCGACCGATGGAAAGGAGACGTGATGAGCGACCATTGCTGCGGGACGACCCAGGCCGACGGGTGCTGTTCCCCTCCGGCACTCACGCTACGCTGCGCCGCCACCCAACCGCCCCACCATGACCATGCCCAGGCCGGCGGATCGTGCTGTCCCAGCGGCGTACCGGTCTTCGACGGCGTCGATCCGCGTTACAAGGCGGTCCTCTGGACGGTCATCGGCATCAACGGCGCGATGTTCGTGACCGAGATGGTGGCCGGACAACTCGCCGGATCGCAGGCGCTCAAGGCCGACGCCCTCGACTTCCTCGCCGACACCGTGACCTACGGCCTGAGCCTCGCGGTGATCGGAGCGTCCCTGGCCGTCCGCTCGAAGGCTGCCCTGTTCAAGGGCGCGTCGCTGTTCCTGATGGCACTCTGGGTCTTCGGCAGCACCGTCTACGAGACGATGGTCCTCGGCGTGCCCAAGGCCGAGGTCATGGGCGTGATCGGCGTGATGGCGCTGGCCGCGAACCTCGGATCGGTCCTCCTCCTGCGCCGCTACAAGGACGGCGACGCCAACGTGCGCTCGGTCTGGCTGTGCTCGCGCAACGACGCCATCGGCAACGTCGTCGTCATGGTCGCGGCGCTCGGGGTCTGGGGGACCGCCACGGCTTGGCCCGACCTCATCGTGGCGGCGGTCATGGCCGGGATCTTCCTGACCTCCTCCGTCCAGATCCTTCGGCAGGCATGGGCCGAACATCGGGAAGGCACCGTCGCGACCTCTCCCGCGCCGGCCGAGTGACCCTCCCTACCAGCCCGACGACCGATACAGGACCACCATGGCATCGCACGACGCACACGCCGGACACGATCACGAGGCCAACGGGTCAGACAGCCATGCCGGGCATTCCCATGGACCGGGCCACGCGCACGCCCCGGCGAGCTTCGGCAAGGCGTTCGCCATCGGCATCGCCCTCAATGTCGGCTTCGTCGCCGTCGAGGCCACCTACGGCGTGCTCGCCAATTCGGTCGCGCTGCTGGCGGACGCCGGTCACAACCTATCCGACGTCCTCGGCCTGCTGGTCGCATGGGGCGCCAGCGTCCTGGTGAAGCGTGCCCCGACCTCGCGCTACACATACGGGCTGAAGGGCTCCTCGATCCTCGCCGCCCTGTTCAACGGCGTGTTCCTGCTCGTCGCCGCGGGCGCCATCGCATGGGAGGCGATCCAGCGGTTCGGCCAGCCGGTTCCGGTCGCCGGGACGACCGTGATGATCGTGGCCACCATCGGCATCGCCGTGAACGGCATCACGGCCTGGCTGTTCGTCGCCGGGGCCAAGGGCGACATCAACATCAAGGGCGCCTTCCTGCACATGGCCGCCGACGCGGCGGTCTCCGCAGGCGTGGTCCTGGCCGGTCTCGCCATCCTGTTCACCGGGTGGGAGTGGATCGATCCGGTCATCAGCCTCGTCATCGTGGCCATCATCGTCTGGAGCACCTGGGGACTGCTGCGCGACAGCGTGACGATGGCGCTCGCCGCCGTACCGCCGGGCATCGACCCCGCTGCGGTCGGCGGCCACCTCCGGGCCCTGCCGGGCGTCGCCGCCCTGCACGACCTCCACATCTGGCCGATGAGCACCACCGAGACTGCGCTGACCGCCCACCTCGTCATGCCGGAAGGCCATCCCGGCGACGACTTCCTGATGCAGACGGCCGCCGACATGAATCGGAAGTTCGGGATCGGGCACACCACCCTGCAGGTCGAGACCAGCGCCAACGCATACTGCGCGCTCGCACCCGACCACGTGGTCTGAGGCGATCATGCAGGCCTGGGCCTACACCTTGATCCCGGCGGCCGCCGCCATCCTCGGCGCCGCCATCGCGACAAACCTCCGGCCGGGTCCCGTCCTGGTCAGCGCGATCCAGCACTTCGCCGCCGGCGTGGTCTTCGCGGCCGCGGCCGGGGAGATCCTGCCCGACCTCAAGCACGCGGGATCGCCTTGGGCCATGCTCGTCGGCGGCGCCCTCGGCGTCGTCGCCATGCTGCTTGTGAAGAGCCTCGGAAAGCGGGCGAGCGGTCCCATCGGCCTGATGGCGGTCACCGGCATCGACATCCTCGTCGACGGCCTCGTGCTCGGCATCGCCTTCGCGGCCGGCGCCAAGGCCGGCATCCTGCTCACCGTCGCCCTGACCATCGAGGTTCTGTTCCTCGGCCTGACGGTCGCGACCCAACTCGGGGCATCCGGGACGTCCAAGGGCAAGGTCGTCGGCCTGACCGCGGGGCTGGTCGTCCTGCTGCCGCTGGGAGCCCTCCTCGGAGGCCCCGTCGCGACGCTGTCGACGCCCGTCCAGGCCGCCTTCCTGTCCTTCGGGCTGATCGCGCTCCTCTACCTCGTCACCGAGGAACTCCTCGTCGAGGCGCACGAGACCGAGGATCGGCCCTGGGTCACCGCGATGTTCTTCGCGGGCTTCCTGCTGCTGCTCACGCTCGACCAGGCCGTCGCCTGAGCGGAAGGAATCCCATGCTCCCGCAAATCGAGACTGCCCCGCCGGCCGGCGATGCCGCGCACATCCTTCTCGTCGAAGACGACGACGGCCTGCGCATGCTCGTCACCCGCCTGTTACGTGAGAGCGGTTACCGCGTCACCGGCTGCAGGAACGGCGCGGAGTTCTGGCGGCTGCTGCCGGCCGGCGGCGTCGACCTCGTGCTGCTCGACGTGATGCTGCCCGGCGCCTCCGGCCTCGACCTGCTCCGGGCGCTGCGGGCCAGGAGCACCGTACCGGTGATCATGGTCAGCGCCCGCAACGAGGAAGCCGACCGCGTCCTCGGGCTTGAGCTCGGCGCCGACGACTACGTGGCCAAGCCGTTCGGTCGGCCGGAATTGCTCGCGCGTGTCCGTGCCGTCCTCCGACGCTCCGCCATCGCACCGTCGCCCCTCGCAGCGCCGAAGGCGGAGTGCCTTTCCTTTTCCGGATGGCGGCTCGACCTGCGGAGCCGGTCGCTCCACGATCCGGAGGGGGCCGGCGTCGATCTGTCCGGCGCCGAGTACGACCTGCTCCTCGTCTTCCTCGAACATCCCGGCCGCGTTCTCGGCCGCGAGATGATCCTCGAACTGTCCCGCGGCCGGCTCGGGTCGGCGACGGACCGCAGCGTCGACACCCTGGTCAGCCGACTGCGTCGCAAGCTCGAACCGCCCGAAGGCCTGCCGCCCGTCGTCAAGACCGTGCGCGGCGCCGGCTATATGCTCGCGTCGAAGGTCGAACGCACGTGAGACGCCTCGCCCCCCTGGCGCGCAGCCTGGAAGCGCGCACGGTCGCCGTCCTGCTCCTGGCCATTCTGGTCGTCCATGGCGGGGCGCTGCTGCTCTATCGCCAGTCGGCCGCCGCCGCCGCGGACGACGCCTTCGCGCGGCAGGTCGCCAACCAACTCATCCTGGCGCGCGAGGCGGTTCTGCGCCGGCCCCCGTCCGAACGCGACACGGAGGCGAAGGCACTGTCGTCCCCGCATTTCGAGCTCGGGTGGTCCCCCACCTCGCCGATGCATCAGGACGAGGCGGCCGACCCCGGCCTGTGGTCGTTGCGGACAAGGATGCTGTCCCTGGAACCCTCGCTCGGACCCGGGCTCGCGCTGGCGATGGGCATCGGCGACGAGGCGGTTCATCAGGAAGACCTTGCCGGCGCCATCCCGTTGGCCGACGGGAGCTTCCTGACCTTCCGCTCCGCCCATGCGCCCGGGATCGCCCGCCTCGGGCCGTGGGCCTACCTGTCGACGGCGATGGCCATCCTCGTCGGCGTCGCCGCTGTCGTCCTGATGCACGGGATCGCAGGGCCGCTTCGCAACCTCACCCGTGCCACGGGCAGGATCGGCCATGGGGTCGTCGTCCCGGTCCCGGAGGCCGGACCCGACGAGACCCGCGAGATCGCGCGGGCCCTCAACGCGATGCAGCACCGCATCCACGGGCTGGTGACGGAGCGGACACAGGCGTTGGCGGCCGTCTCCCACGACCTGCGCACGCCCATCTCCCGGCTTCGCCTGCGCCTCGACGGCGTGGCCGATCCGGCCGAGCGGCAGGCGATGGGCTCGGACCTCGACGACATGCAAGCCATGATCGATTCGACGCTGGCCTACCTTCGTGGCGACGACGATCCCGAGCCCCGACAGGTCGTCAATGTCGCGAGCATCCTGATGAGCATCGCCGACGCATCCTCGGACGCGGGCCGCGACGTCGACTATGCGGGTCCCGGGCGGGCCCTCGCGACGGTGCGCCAGGTCGCCCTGCGGCGCGCACTCGACAACGTCGTCGACAATGCCGTGCGGTACGGGACCCGCGCCCGCATCTCGCTGGCGGTGGAGGCGGAGGCTTTGCTTCTGACGGTCGAGGACGACGGTCCCGGCATCGCGTCCGAAGAGGTCGCCCGCGCCTTCGAGCCGTTCACGCGCCTCGAAGCGTCGAGAAATCGCAACACCGGCGGCACCGGCCTTGGGCTGACCATCGCACGCCGGATCGTCGAGGCGGAGGGTGGGACCATCGCCATGGCCAATCGACCGGAAGGCGGCTTGCAGGTCCGGGTCTCCCTGCCGCGTGCCGGCCGCTGACACACTTCGTCACGAACCGGGCGTTCGCCTGTCAAACAGCCTCGCTATCTCAGGTCTCGAAGCGGCCCCACCCGGCCGTCGTTTCCTGGAGACAGAATCATGAAGCGTACCATCGCCGCCTTCCTCGCCGCCGGCCTGCTCGCCGGTCTTTCGGCTCCCGCCTTCGCCGCCGAGGACGGGCATGGGAATGCAAACAATCCCGAGCGCTCCGTGCCGAACACGGGCGGTGTCGCGGGCGGTCCGGCCCATCGCGACGATCCGCGCAAGAGCGAGGCGCGCGAGGTCGGCAAGGACGGCAAGCCGGTCCACTCCGACAAGGACGGGCACGCCCACGGTCATTCCCACGACAAGAAGTGAATTCGAGGCGGGAGGATCTTGGGACAGTGAGGACGCGCCGATGCGGATGCTTCCCCTGCTGGTCGTCTTCGCGATCCTGGCCGCCGGCATCGGATACGCCCTGGCGGCGGACCCCGGGCCGATCCCGCCTGAAAGCGTTCGCGGTGCGCCCGTGCCCCCTCGCGTACCGTGAAAAGCCCGCCTCGGCCGACTTGTCGGGGCGGGCACACCGGATGTTCTGAACGATCACGTCAGACGCGGTTCACTTCCCCTGGGTCACCCTCACGGCTTCGGAATTCGGGGAGTGCACCATGAGAACGCGCGTCTTGGCCTTGGCCGCCGCCACGTTGGTCCTGTCGCCGATGGCCGCGTCGGCCCAATACTACGGCGGCGGGTACGAGGAGCGCGGCAGGGACGTCCATGTCGACCGCTACCGCCATGGCGACCACGACGACGTGGTCGTCCATCGTGATCGGCCCCGCTACGAGGAGCGGCCGGTCTACTTCGAGCGTCGGCACCACCATCATCACCATCACGACAACTATTGAGGTTCACGCCTCATCACCGCTCTCCCGCATGTACGGGTGGCCCTGAATCGTCCATAAGGCAACGATGAACGCGGGATCCCGGATCAGGGCCTACGAGGCGATGCGCGGCTGGTGGGCGACCGCCATCCGCGTGCTGTCGCTCGTCATGGTCCTGGCGCTCGTCGTTCCCGGCGCCGTCCAATCCGCCGAGGCCCACCGCTCGCCCTTCCATGAGCTGTCCATATCGGCAAACGTCGATGTTTCCGCGTCTGGCCATGCCGATGGGTGCCCGGCCTGCCATGCGAACTGCGGCTGCCACCAGGCCCTGAGCGCCGACGAGATGCCCGCGATGCCGGTCCCAGCGCCGGCACGCGCGTCTTACGCGACCGAGACCACCCCTGTCGGATCGGTTTCGCCCGACCGCCTTCCCAGGCCGCCTCGCGCCTGAGGCGACGTCGCCACGTCCGTGGCGCGTCCTGGCCGGCCCCACGCGGGTCCCGGCCGCCTCACCATCGCGAACACTCAGTACGGGACCGTCCCTAGCCGCACGAGCGGCGATTCGACGTCCCTGGCGGACACGGCCCATTCCCATGCGTGCATTCCTCTCCGTGGCCTTCCTGGCCATCGGCATCGCCATCGGCGGTGCATTCCCCCGCGTGTCCGAGGTCGTGCAGGGGGCCCTCGCGGCCGCAGGCCTGACGAACGGCCGGCTGGCGGCGCCGACCAACGCCGCCATGACCAAGCCGCCGGGAAACCAAGCGGATGACGGTCACGGTCATGGCGAACACGGCCACGAGCATGCGGAGGGCGAGACCAAGCCTGCCGGGGAGCACAAGCACGCCGAGGGCGAGGCCAAGCCCGAGGCCGGCGGCCACAAGCACGCCGAGGGGGAGGCCCACGGCGACGAAGAGGCCGAGGGCAAGATCAAGATGTCCGCCGAGCAGGCGGCGGACCAGGACATCAAGCTGGCGAAGGTCGAGGGCGGAATCCTCTCGCGGCATCTGCTGGTGCCGGGCACCATCGCCCAGGACGCCGACCGGATCGCCCGCGTGCCCGTCCGGGTGGTCGGGACGGTGTCGGAGATGCGCAAGCGCCTCGGCGAGGAGGTCGCCAAGGGCGAGGTCGTTGCCGTCCTCGACAGCCGCGAGGTCGCCGAGGCCAAGAGCGACTTCCTCACCGCGACGGTCAAGGCCGACCTGGAGAAGACCAATTTTGACCGCCAGCAGTCCCTCTGGGACAAGCGGATCTCTGCGGAATCCGCCTACCTGAACGCCAAGGCCGCCTACTCCGAGGCGACCCTGCGCGTCGACCTGGCGCGCCAGAAACTCTCGGCCCTGGGCCTTAACGCGGCCGAGGTCGCGACCTCGGCCAAGAGGGACGAGACCACCCCGAACCTGTCGAGCCTGCGCCGCTACGAACTGCGGTCGCCCCTGTCCGGACGGGTGGTCGAGCGCAAGGTCGACGTCGGTACCGCCGTCGGCAAGGAAGGCGATCCGGCCGACATTTACACCGTCGCCGACCTGTCCTCGGTGTGGATCGAGCTCGCGGTGCCCACCATCGAGCTGCCGAAGGTGCGCGAGGGTGCCAAGGTGACCATCCTCGGCGGCGACGACGCGCCCCGCTCCGAGGGCAAGGTCGTCTTCGTCAGCCCGATCCTCAACCCCGAGACGCGTTCGGCCCGGGTCATCGTCGCCCTGCCGAACAAGGACATGGCTTGGCGCCCCGGCACCTTCGTCACCACCGAGGTCGAGATCGCACAGGACAAGGTGAAGGTCCGGCTGCCGAAATCCGCCATCCAGACCATCGGCACCGAGAAGGTCGCCTTCGTGCGGACCGCGGACGGGTTCGAGCGTCGCGACGTGACCATCGGCAAGGCGGACGACGATTCCTACGAGATCCTCAAGGGCCTGGCGCCCGGGGACGAGGTCGCCGTCGAAAACTCATTCCTCCTCAAGGCTGAGCTCGGCAAGTCCGAAGCCAACCACGCGCATTGAGGGGGGCACCGACATGATCTCGAAGATCCTCGACTTCTCCGTCCATCAGCGCTGGCTCGTGGTGCTGCTCTCGCTCCTGGCGGCGGGTTTCGGCGTGTTCTCGCTGACCAAGCTTCCCATCGACGCGGTGCCGGACATCACCAACAACCAGGTGCAGATCAACACCACGGCGCCCTCGTTCTCCCCGGTCGACATCGAGAAGCAGGTGACCTACCCGGTCGAGACCGCGCTCGCCGGGATCAAGGGCCTGGAATACACCCGCTCGCTCTCGCGCAACGGGTTCTCCCAGGTCACCGCAGTCTTCTCGGAGGCGACCGATATCTACTTCGCCCGCCAGCAGGTCGCCGAGCGCATCGGCGAGGCGAAGTCGACGCTGCCGCCGGGGGCCGAGCCCCACATGGGCCCGATCTCGACGGGGCTGGGCGAGATCTACATGTGGTCGATCCACTACGCCCAACTGACGGACCGCAAGGTCTCCCCGGACGGCAAGCCCGGCTGGCAATCGGACGGCAGCTACCTGACCCCCGAGGGCCAGCGGCTCGCGACGGAACTCGAACGTACGGCGTACCTGCGCACGGTCCAGGACTGGATCATCCGCCCGCAGGTCAAGACGGTGCCGGGGGTCGCCGGCGTCGACAGCATCGGCGGCTTCGACAAGCAGTACCACGTCCAGCCGGACCCGATGAAGCTCACCGCCCTCGACCTGTCCTTCGCCGACATCGGCCGGGCGCTGGAGGCCAACAACGCCAACCAGGGCGCCCGCTACCTGGAGGACAACGGCGAGGGCTACGTCGTGCGCGCCGCCGGCCGCCTGGAGACC
>Ga0160428_1002526_pt1 | contig 10964 bp, 9 predicted proteins | sample SolpanmetagenomM_FD_108198 | JGI IMG/M metagenome (GOLD analysis project Ga0160428, IMG submission 108198) | Solar panel surface microbial communities from Lawrence Berkeley National Laboratory, California, USA - M | ecosystem: Engineered > Built environment > Solar panel > Unclassified ...
GCCGACTAAGAGGGGAAAAGACAGGAGCAAGATAATACGGCGCGAACGAGATACTGATCCTAATATTGGTAAATTTGACGACGGCTTTGATTCTGTCGAACTACAGAATACGACTGGACACACGGAAATGAAATGAAAAGATATCTGAGGTGACAATGAACTCCACGAATGACTGTTGCATTATATGAGGGTACCAAACGGCATTCATTTAGTCTTCTTGCCCTCCTTGCCCTCAGCACGTGTCGGTCGCACATGTTTGTCCTTACTGACCATATAAGACTTCCAACCTTCACTTGCCAACATGGGCAGAAATTTACCGACTCGTTTCTGGTACTCTTTATATTCTGGATACTTGCCTGCCGAGATCCACTCTGTAATTGGAGTACTACCTTGGAAGATCAAAAGGTAAGAAAAGGCACCCGTAAAAGTCCAATTTACAACAGTGGCAGTATCAAAGCATGCCCATTGATATAACAGAATCCACACCGCTTGTTCACCAAGAAAGTTTGGATGCCGAGATATCGACCAAAGACCCAGCGTATTAAAACCAAGATCGAGATCTCGAGCAAGATACCCAGCTGGTGGCTTGGCTGTCTTTTGGTAGGTAGATTTTGCTTGGTGAAAGTCTGAATGTCATTTAATGGGTTAGCGAAATACATCAATGACAATTTGAAAGTATATGCAAATACTTACACCACTGTTGGAAATCTGCGACTGTCTCAAGTACGATTGCCATGAGAATTAGTACCGGAAAGATTATATCGGCCCCTTTGCCTTGATGGTAAGTTTGCGTAGTAAGAAGTAGAAGATACGTTGGTGTTGCCACGAGGCACAACAAAACACTTTGTATGAGCGAGATGAAGACGATATTGAAAATTGTCCATATAAATTCATTCGTATACTTCTTCAGTATAGCCCAACGATAATCTTCGGAACCTTTCTGATACCCACCCTTGCGCCAATAATTGTGCGTTAATCGCGCCTGTTATAGATAATATATGAGTTCCCTGAACAGCTCCTACAGGATGATAAGTCACTCACCGACCATATGAAGCTCAAAACAACCACCATGTCTAGTTTCCGTGATCTTATACCGTGCAAATAAGCCCATCCCCAAAAATGATAATTGTAGAAAGCAGGTAATATACTCCATAATCGATCAATTTGAGAATAATTCTTATTGATCTGCGACACCACAAACACGGCTTGAGCTATGATTATGGAAAATGCCAAAGCTGACATGACCGGATTGGTCTCCAGGTAAACATTCTTGAGCTCAACCAATGAAGTGGCATGGAGAATCCGACTTGGAAGCTGCTTGAGCTGTGGTATGAACGGCAGGACGGTCCTTTCAAAGTCAGCACAGTCTCGAAGTGTCTTTACTTCCGGCAAGGCTGCCATCAAAGTCGGTGTGACATGCATTTTTCCAAGTTGTATGAGGAGACAGGCGAAAGATTGCACTGAAAAGATAGTTCCCGGAGACGAGGTATGAGATGACGTCACTTGTAAATATTGGGTGCAAAAAATGTATACAAATTGTCATCTTTCACTTGCCGGGAATTGAATCCTCCATCGACTCTATCGAGTCCACTAGTGCGACTCTGTCATAAAAACAAGCCGGTGTACAAAAGATGAATAGATGCTTATACTGTAGCTTGTAAGGCAAAGCCATACTCATCAAGAGAAGATATTGTTTGGTCAAGATGAAACAATTGAAGAATGGTAAGCAAGGTTCTATGCGTGGCAGAAAAGCCGTCCATAGCCAAGGCAGTAGCAAATCATTTAGCTGGTCGATCTGTGCAGAGCGTTCGTATCAGTCATAGTCCGTGCAATATGCTTTACTGAAATACACGCCAGCAAGCTGCAAATCAAGCAAATCCCTGGCTACGAAATTACGAATTTGAATACATTTTCAATGGCTGGGGACCATGTCAGGTCGTCATGACATCAGTCGCCGGTCATCTACAAGCACAAGATTTCTCAGACCGTTATAAATCATGGTACGGCTGCAGTCCCGATATGCTCTTTGAGGCCGAGATCGTGACATTTATCGAAGACCACAAAAAGCACATCGCCACAAACATCAAAAGACATGCTCGAGGGGCGAGCAAACTGTTCATCTGGACTGATTGTGATCGAGAAGGCGAAAATATCGGTGCAGAAATTAGAAGCGTCGCAGGTGAAGCGAATGCCAGGCTTCTCGATAACAGAAACGTATGTCGTGCTAAATTCTCCAATATTGAACAGCGACATATCATTCAAGCGGCACAGAATCCAGTTGCTCTCGATGAGCAGCAGTCCAATGCAGTTGCTGCTAGGATTGAACTGGACCTTCGCATTGGCGCATGTTTCACACGTATGCAGACCTTGACCCTCAAACCAATGTTGCAAGCAATTGGAGAAGAGGTGAAGGTCATCAGTTATGGCAGTTGCCAATTTCCGACATTGGGATTTGTAGTTGATCGTTATTTCCAAGTCAAGAATTTTATTCCGGAAACATTCTGGTCGATCAGAGTAATACATACCAAGGCAAAGATCAAAGTGAATTTCTCGTGGGCAAGAAATCACCTCTTCGATCGCATGTCTGTTGTGATACTTTTCGAACGGTGTTTAGCAGCAAAGACAGCAAAGGTGACCAAGGTACAACAGAAGCCTGCATCCAAATGGAAACCACTCCCTCTTACCACGGTGGAATTGCAGAAGATGGGAAGTAGATATCTACGTATGGACAGTCAGGCCATCATGAAAAGTGCAGAAGAACTATATCAGAAAGGCTGGATAAGTTACCCACGTACGGAAACTGATCAATTCGATAAAGCTATAGATCTAAAGGCCATTGTGAGCAAACAAACACAATCTCCTACTTGGGGTCAATATGCTCAGGGGTAGTGTTAATCAATCTTTAGGGCATGATGTTTATGATACTAACTTTTAAGCAGTTTGATGGGAGAGAGCTTCAAGGCACCACGTAATGGAAGTCACAACGATAAAGCACATCCTCCCATACATCCTGTAAACTATGTTGTGCTCGATTCTCTGATGCCAAATGAACGGAAAGTACTCGAGTTTGTAGTGCGTAGATTCCTCGCTTGCTGTAGTGAAGATGCCAAAGGTGTCCGAAGCGAGGTAGAAATAGAATATGGCAGCGAAACATTCAAAGCCTCTGGTTTGACGGTACATGAAACAAATTATCTGAATGTATATCCGTATGAGAAATGGACAAGTACCGAAGAACTTCCACCTTTTGTTGTCGGGGAGGCATTTGAGCCCGACGAAGCTAATATAGCCGATGGAAAGACTTCACGACCTAGCTATCTAACTGAACCAGAGCTAATCGGATTAATGGATGCGAATGGAATTGGTACAGACGCAACTATGGCCGAGCACATCAGCAAGATCCAGGACAGACAGTACATCCAGAAGATGGATGGACCGACTAATAATGGACATCAAGCTACACGTGGAAGAGGCTCTACCCGTGGAGGTCGCGGCAGGGGCAGAGGGCGTAATTCCGCGGATAATTCTGGTCGGGATGATCAACCAACGACATCGAACAACAGAATCAACACCTTTATACCAACAACGCTCGGTGTTGCTTTGTACGAAGGCTATGAGAAAATGGGCTTGGAAACGAGTCTGACAAGACCCTTTCTCCGTAAAGAGGTCAGAGTTTCAAGAAACCCAATGTAAAGTACGACTACTGACAAACGTGTAGATGGAGATAAGAATGAAAAATATATGCGATGGCAATGCAAGTAGGTCCGAAGTAGTTTTCGAAAGCTTGAATAAGTATCGAGAAGTTTATGTTAGAACTAATTCGCGAATGGATATTCTCAAAACGGTATTTCCTTGTACTTTTCACAGCAATAGCAAGGAACTGATCATTCATAATTAGGCATTCAACAAATATCTTTCCCCCGGATTTATTACGACATGATTTACTCGACTCTCTCTCGACACCCTCACAATCTATATGTTTACCTTGTTATCTAACTCTTGTAAGATATTCTAGCATGTGTTACTATAAATAGATCAGGTGGCAATGTAATAATATGTACATACAGTACAACATTTGTCTTGTAATTTAACCTTTACCGGGTTTCTCGGTTAGATCCGAAAAAGGGTCCGAGATCTTGCCTTTTCTTCTACAAAAATCGTAATCATGAAAACAGAAACGCTGTATGCATATGTTTGTTTGGTTATGAAACTCATTTCGTGATGTTTTTGTCGTGTAGATTCGAGACTTGTCCGCTTCTAAATCTACAAGAACGAGATAAACAATTTTCACTCAAAATCATAAGTGATAGTAAAAAGTTTTGGTGCTGATCTGCTTGTGGTTACTATCTCAGCAAGAACCACGTCTCGAACGACCCATAAATCGTCGAGCACAAGTCAAACATCATCAAATAGCCCATTCCGAAGAGTATTCCTTATCTTTGTTTAAACGCATTGCGACGAGCATGAACACGACCGATGCGGATCCAAAACCCTCATGCGTCATCAGCTCACATGACAACAGCCAGCATGCTGTCGAGTCAGCGGATATATCACCAGTGGCAGCACATCGACCACTTAGCACTTCCAATCTTGTATCACCAGTACACAGTCACAGCACGATGGATCTATCACGGAGCTCAATTATAACATCCCCTGTAGACCCACCTTCAATGACTTCGTGAGTCTCCAAGCACGTCTATTAATGGCAATGTCGACGATATAGCTTCTGACCCGTACTGACAGATGTGAACGCGACAATGGCCTGCGACGTATACGACAAGCACCATGGACACGTAAAGTTTCTGATCCATCACCCGGTCTTCCCAGATCAGCATCATGTTTCACACTATATCATCCCGCATCACAGAATCCTTCAAGACGACAGTCTCTTGCTTCAAGCACTACCGAATCCCCCAGTTTAGTATTCAGCGAAGATCTCACAAGGTTCCCGCAAGAGTCGCTTCACTCATTCTCGTTTGCGCAACAAACAAACTCGACTATGCATAATCGTGAAAATTTGTTGAAGAGGTCGATAGATTTTATGAAGGATAAGCAGGGACACGAGGTGAATGGATCAAGCATAACGAATTCTACTGTCCAGACATCTTGTGATGTTGAGGTGCAAAATATGTTGGACCTAATGAAAAGAGCCGATATGATACCGAAGCGGACTGGCGATGCAGCAAGACAGGCATCACTGTCGAGGCTAGACACAATCCTACCGCAACGAGCACAATTCACTATCGCAGACAGTCCAACCGAATATGCTAGTATCAACGCCCAATTGTCGCCAGATTACCCAGTTCCATCTTCTCAACAAGACAACCCAGATATACCAATTCCGCTGATGCCTGTTGTATCGTCAGATGCTAGAATACAACCATTTACGCCGATATTGGAACGTCAAGAATCGTCGCCAACCCGTAAATCACATATGCGACGCACATTTACAGAAATTGCAGGGTATGATCTACAAGAACGGTTGACCTCGGCCCTGGGAAAACCATATCTGGCGGCCAAGGATATTGGGCTCCATGCGGATGCACTGATATCACCTAGGTATCCTTCAAAAGAGAAGCCAAGGAGGTCCATGACTATTAATTCTGCTGGGGCACCACATAGTCATGGTACAAGACAAACAGGAGCTGCACAAGCGATCTTCACAACAGAAGCATCAGCGCCTTGGACAATTACAGCAGCAAACGACCTTGCTTGTCTCATATTCGGAGTATCCAAAGCAGAAGTCCGGAAAATGGGAATTATGGAAGTTGTGCGCGCTGAAAGAAGGAAATGGCTAGAGTCAAAATTACGACCTCTTCATATTGATCCAACCATTCGACGTTCGAATTCGAGAAAAGAGGGCTCTCGTCTGAGTGCTACTCCTTCTCCTACAGCTGTAAAGACTAACGTACTCGGGTCTGGAGGGGGTTTGGGTGGTGTCACAGCAAGATTGCTGAATAAACCGCCTTCACGGCAGACATATCAAAGTCGACGTAGTAGGGGGTCCGATGGAGATAGTACGATTGTGCCGCCGACAGCAACGCCTAAATTACAACGAGCAAACAGTCTGAGCAGCAAAAATCGATCAAGAGGTGTTTTGCTTTGTGGAGACGTGATCCCAATCCAAAAGCGTAATGGTGCATCTGGATCGGCTACCCTTTGGGTGAAAGAAAAACAAGGTGGTATGATTTGGGTATTGGAGGAGGTTGCGGAAGATGTTGCGCAATTGAAGCTCGACGAAGTAGGTTGCATTACTAACGGAGAGGGCAATACTGAAGCCATCTTTGGTCTTGAAAGATTAAGACGTGGTATGGACGTGAAGAAGTTGATTCCAGGTTTACCGAAACAGTTAGGAACATATTCAGGGGCATTGGATTGGGACGAGATCCAAATGGTTCGCAGATACACTGCAAAAACTGCTGCAGGTGCAAACATTCCGGTGACCGTTGATCTTATGGAAAATTCCTCAACCGTAAGGATATCTAGTTTCCCAAATATTGCTGGTATAATTGTATTGTCGTCACAAACGCTTGATATTACGAGCTCTAATTCAGTTTTTTCTGCTGCATTATTTGGTTATGAAAATCCTAATGGTCTACATATTACAACATTAATTCCTCAATTTGATAAATTACTACGATTGATATCCGATGAAGATAGCATTGATTTACAGGATGGGATAGTGATTCCAGAACATAGTTTTCGAAGGGCACGAGTATTGATGGCTGTGAGGGAGAATCTCAAAGATGCTAGTTCTAACTTTGTCCAACCTATGGGTCTTCAAGCCTTGCACAGAGATGGTGCAGAGATAACAGTCGATGTACAGATGAGAATCGTAAAGTCCGAACCAAAACCTGTTGTGCAAGAGGATACTATCGTCGAGGAAGACTATCAGGATGAACATGATATTTTGGAAGCAATGCCTACAGTTTCATATGCATTATGGATTACATATTCAAAACAGATTCATGCTGTAATCAATAATTCTACGACCGATACACATTTGATCATGTCTAGACCAGGAACTCCACCCCCACAACCTTCACCATCATTACCATCACCAACACACAGTTCCTCCAAACATTCGGCCTCTGCACAAGCATCCCCAAACATAAGTCGTGCCTCTTCAGGAAACATACTCACTATCTCCTCCCAATCCACTGAATCTGGTGCCAACGCATCTGATCTTTCTGACCGTTTAGACGAAGCAACGACCACAACAAACGCTGTCGCAACTTCGCCCCTGGTACGAGCTCTCGAAACCGAACCCTTTGAACATCCATCTCCTGCTGCTCTCGCCGCCGGAGCAAGAGTGACCAAAAAGAAAGCCATTGCCGATTTCATCATACTCGAAGAAATGGGAAAAGGCGCTTACGGAGAAGTGAAACTAGTACGATACAAAAAGGCGTGTGCGCAGAAAATGGTGATCAAATACGTTACAAAAAGACGTATACTGGTCGATACATGGACTCGAGATCGCAAACTAGGTACCGTCCCGCTCGAGATTCACGTTTTGGATTACCTCCGTAAAGACGGCCACCAACATCCCAATATCGTCGAGATGGCGGATTTCTTCGAAGACGACGTCAACTATTACATTGAAATGCTACCCCACGGTCTCCCGGGCGTAGATTTGTTCGATTACATTGAATTAAGAGTCAATATGGAAGAGCGGGAATGTAGAAGCATTTTCGTCCAGGTAGCGAGCGCTTTGCATCATCTACACAACAACGCCCGCGTCGTCCATCGCGACATCAAGGACGAAAACGTAATTCTCGACGGAGAAGGGAGAGTCAAGCTGGCGGATTTCGGCAGCGCGGCGTATATAAAATCAGGCCCGTTTGATGTTTTTGTCGGTACTATTGGTCAGTCCCACCCCTTGTTTTCTCTTTCTTCTCTCTCTGCTTTATTAAAATAGTAGAAGTACTGACTGACAGATGATATAGATTATGCTGCTCCAGAAGTGTTGCGTGGAAATCCATACAGAGGTAAAGAACAAGACGTCTGGGCGTTGGGTATCTTACTATATACAATCGTATACAAAGAGAATCCATTCTACAGTATAGATGAGATTATGGATCATGATTTACGAGTTCCATATGTCATGAGTGAAGAGTGTTTGGACTTGATAAGGAAAATGTTGGACAGGGATGTTGAGAGGAGGATTGGCATAGGTGACGTTTTGAAACATGAATGGTGTATTATTGGTGAAGAAGCGTTGGATGATCTATAACTTTACTGGTGAAAATAAAGAAAAGAGAGGGGGAAATGAATATTATTATTATAATCATTAATTTATATTCGATATCTCTATTGTACATATGCATATTGATAATCAATGTTCAGCCATCAACATTTCCCCAATGACATTGGACAAGCTTTTACTAGTAGGTAGAGTGTCTGACAATTCCATTGAACTCATTTGCTGTCTTGGGTGACTCACGGACTGGTACCCCATCCTTGTCTATTTTCAGAACCAAAGAGCGTGAATGAGTGGAAGGGCTAGATTTGGCAATAGGGCTCGACTGTTCAGAGCTTGGAACACTCGGAGATATACGTAGTTTGGGTTTCTCAAGCCTTTCTTTGGTAGGCCTTGGAAATTGTAGCGGTGGTGGTGCTTTAGCAGGAGTTGTGCATGGGTAAGTTTGGCTACGCACTAGTGAATTATGACTATAGTACTGTCGCTGCTCGTGACCAGGATGTGCCGGAAACTCAGTAAACAAATAATTGACCAATTTCTCGATATGTTTCCTTGCGACTGTGATATTGGGCCAGATGACGATAAACTGAATCGCAGACAGCCACAGAGAAGCATATTCATAGACGAATTTTCGCCTGGCCATTTCAATCATGATCTCTTTGCCTCTTTCGGAGTCTTCTTCCAGCAAGTCGGAAGCATACCAGTGTCTTTGACTTTCGATCGTTTCTTTAGAGGGGTCTTCCAAGGGGTCTTTCGAGGCGGGTGGCAAGGCGCGTGCTTTTTCCGATTTCGGTGGAAAACGACTTAGTAATTTTTCAAGCTCGTCAGATATCTGATAGGCTTCGGACAATTCCTTCACATGCTTGACCAGTGTCAACTTATCAAGCAAAACATGGTTTTCGTTTTCCGAAGACTTGTCTTCCTCAGACTTATTATTCGGAGGTTTATTAACCAAAGATTTATTGTCGAAAGACATGCCAATCGGCAGCTTCCTCCACTCCACATCTTTCCCCACCAGTTTCTTGAATATGGCATGAGTTTGGAACTCTTCGTGCCAGGTTGAATCTTCTACCGCCTTCTCGGTCTTTGGCTTTGCCACCTCAGTATTGTTGTTATGAGTTATATTTAGCATCTGGTCAAGACGATGTGTGATCTCCGAATCAAATGAGGGGCAAATTGGGAATTGATAGGCAGTCTTAGGATCTACTCCTGGATAGTAGATGTTTATCAGAGCATTGACTTGTCTCGAACCGATTCCCAAATTAAGATTGCATTCCTGAGTAGACTGAGATGCGGCCTCGGATTTCTGCCTATAATTTGGTTCATCAGCTCAAATTTGCAAGCCGTATCATCGGATAAAGGAAGGACTTACAATTGAGCTTGGATGTGCTCCTCATACAAACTTTGATAAATGTTCAAGATGTTGATAAAACTCCTTTGGAAAGGTTTCGGAACGCGCAAGTCTTTTCCGACCAGTCTGTCTCGTGGTATTGTCTTTTTAGGTTCTTTCATATTCCTGGCTTTAACGTTAATGTGACGTTTCAATCTGCTCACGATCTGGACCTCTTCTGTCAACAGCCATTGGAAGATATATGCATCTCCACTGATAACATTCTTCTCAATCTCCTTTTCCTCGTTGCAATTCTCGCTGTTGCTGCTTCTTTTACTTGTTTCTTTTCCTAGCCCATGTTGCCACCACTCAACATCCTTGGCAGTCTGCTCGTGATTACCATCTGACTTATGAACTACTTCGGCTACCTTGAGAGCGAATTCAAAATGAATCGCTGCGAGGGAATCGAAAAAGTACAACGAATCGTTTGACTTCTTCAAATGTGCGGGAACAGTTTCAGGATTATTATGGTTGAACCGTATCTTTTTACTAACAGTATGTAATAGTATTTTGTCAAGACCAATCCGAACTATTTCCCTAACTACCAGTCGATGTCGCTTTATGATTATCTTGCCCGCGTTGTAGCCCTTTGCAACAAGCTTGTCAGACCAGATTGAAGTCCAAGCTTTAATTGCTTGTTCAATTTTCTGATTAGCTGTTGCTGTTGCTGTTGCTGTTCTTGTTGCTGTTGCTGTTGCTGTAGGATGCTCATTGAGGAATGCTTCCCAATGACTTTTCATATCTGTAATGAATGATTCACAAAGGTGCGTTTGACTGCTAGATGTTTTCTCGTCGATTGTCCTGCTCGAGCGAGCATCTGTCGGCGATGATGGCAAGCATATGTCTGGTTCGTTGTAGTCCATTCGTTTCAATACGTCATAAGCTTGCTCGACCTTCGTATGCATCTCACACAGTAATGGATGCGAACAATTACTGGTATGCATACTATCCAATATGCTTGCGGTTCAGAACAAGATTATTATAATATGATCAAAATATGCTCAATAAAAGACTTGAGTAAACACACGCGCTACCGCCGTGGTTTGCCGAGGACTCGTCGAGACATTTGAATAAAAAAAGACATCCAACCTCGAGGAGTCATAAGTCTTGAACTTGTTATTAGAAACTCCCCCAACAAACTTACCTGCATTCCAGCCTTGTCGGGGCAATATCCGGCGACACCCCAACATTGAAGCAATGATTGTGTTCAAAGTCTATATCACGTCTTGCGAGCGGCTGTCGGGACTTCCCACGAGGATTTGTTACCATGGATCGACATAGTTCATAAGGCTGTAATCAAGCTTATTATTAATTAAACCCTTGTCTCGGTGACATGTGGTTGACTAGCGCGAAGCAATTGAGGTTCGAAATGTAATA
>Ga0160428_1002527_pt1 | contig 10956 bp, 8 predicted proteins | sample SolpanmetagenomM_FD_108198 | JGI IMG/M metagenome (GOLD analysis project Ga0160428, IMG submission 108198) | Solar panel surface microbial communities from Lawrence Berkeley National Laboratory, California, USA - M | ecosystem: Engineered > Built environment > Solar panel > Unclassified ...
CCGAGGTGCTCGAGCCCGAGCAGGCGGCGCCGACGGAGGAGGCGGTCGAGCCCGAGGAGGACGAGGCGGGCGTCATGACGGCGTCGGCGGAGCGCCTCCACATCGAGACCGAGCGGGTCCCCCGCAGCCGCGTGCGGCTCCGCAAGGTCGTCGTGACGGAGCAGCGCACGGTGACCGTGCCCCTGCGCCGCGAGGAGTACCGCATCGTCCGGGAGCCCATCGTCGACGCCGCGCCCGTCGCGGGTGCGGTGCTCGGCGGCGAGGAGCAGGAGGTCGTGCTCTACGAGGAGCGGGTGGTCGTGACCACCGAGGTCGTGCCCGTGGAGCGCATCCGGCTCGTGAAGGAGGAGGTCGTCGACACCCGTCAGGTGTCCGGCGAGGTCCGGCGCGAGCGCATCGAGCTGGTCGACGCCGAGGACGACGCGCAGCCCGCCGAGCCCGAGCCCAGGGAGCCGCCCGTCGAGGAACGGGCGCCTCAGCGCTCGATCGCGCGCGCGATCTCGACGAAGCGGTCGACGTCGAGGCGCTCGCCGCGCAGGGCCGGGTCGACGCCCGCGCGTTCGAGCACCTCGGAGGCGGACGGCGCGCCGCCGAGCACGGGCGCCAGCGACTGACGCAGCGTCTTGCGGCGCTGCACGAACGCGGCGTCGACGAGCCGGAACACGGTCCGGCGCAGCGCCTCGTCACCCGGCGGCGTCGCCCGCTCGAACCGCACCAGCACCGAGTCGACGTTCGGCACCGGCCAGAACACCCCGCGCGGCACCGTGCCCGCGAGGGAGGACCGCCCGTACCAGGCGGCCTTGACGCTCGGCGAGCCGTAGATCTTCGAACCGGGCGACGCGGCGAGCCGCTCCCCCACCTCCGCCTGCACCATCACGACGCCGGAGACGAGCGAGGGCACGTCGGCGAGCAGCCGCAGCAGGATCGGCACGGCGACGTTGTACGGCAGGTTCGCGACGAGCCGCAGGGGCTCGCCGGGCACGGGCACGCGGATCGCGTCGCCCGTCACGACGGTCAGCCTCGCCGCCGCGTCGGGCAGGCGCGCGGCCGCGGTGTCCGGCAGGGCGGCCGCGAGGCGCTGGTCGATCTCGACCGCGATCACCTCGGCGCCGGTCTCGAGCAGCCCGAGCGTCAGCGAGCCGAGGCCGGGCCCGACCTCGAGCACCTGCTCCCCCGCGACGACGCCCGCGATGCGGACGATGCGCCGCACGGTGTTGGCGTCGTGCACGAAGTTCTGCCCGAGCGACTTGGTCGGCGAGACGCCGAGCGCCTCCGCCAGCCGGCGGACGTCGGCGGCACCGAGCAACCCGGTTCCCTGATCCATCCGCACCTCCGACAAGCGAGGGTATTGGGCTCCGCGCCGCCCAGCCGCCGCCCAGGCGATAGCCTGAGCGCAGATCGTCGCGACCGATGGAGGCGCAGGATGTCGACCCTCACGCCTTCGGCGCGACCGGCGTCCATCCGCGATGTCGCGAAGGTCGCGGGCGTCTCCCACCAGACCGTGTCCCGGGTGCTGAACAACCACGTCAGCATCCGCGACGAGACCCGCGACCGGGTCCTCGCGGCCATGGCCGAGCTGCAGTACCGGCCGAGCGCCGCAGCGCGCGCGCTCAGCACCAGCCGCTCGAAGACGATCGGCGTCCTCGCCTCCACCCGCGCCACCTACGGGCCCGCGCGCAGCATCCAGGCGATCGAGGAGGCGGCGCGCGAGCGCGGCTACTTCGTCACGTCGTCCTCCGTCAGCGAGCCCGACCAGGCGTCGCTGCGGGCCGCGGTCGCGAACCTGATCGACCAGGACATCGAGGCCCTCGTCGTCATCGCCCCGCAGCAGCACGTGTTCGAGATGATCGCGGACCTCGCACCGCGCGTGCCGTACATCACCATGCGGGCGCTCGCGACGGGCGACCCCACCGCGCTCCGCGTCGACGAGATCGCCGGCGCCAGGATGGCGACGCGCCACCTCATCGAGCTCGGCCACGAGTCGATCCGGCACCTCGCGGGTCCGCGCGACTGGATCGAGGCGGAGGCGCGCATGCAGGGCTTCCTGCAGGAGCTGACGGACCAGGACCTGCCCGTCGCCGTGCCGGTGCTCGGCGACTGGACCGCGGACTTCGGGTACCGGGCCGGCATGGAGCTGCTGCACTGGCGCGACACCACCGCCTACTTCTGCAGCAACGACGCGATGGCGATCGGGCTGATGCACGCCGCCCGCGACCTCGGCCTCGACGTGCCGGGCGACGTGTCGATCGTCGGCTACGACGACGTGCCCGAGGCGGCGCACCTGTGGCCGCCTCTGACGACCGTGCGGCAGGACTTCGCCGAGATGGGCCGCCGCTGCATCACGACGCTGCTCGGCGACGGCGACGTGCCCGCGCCGCTCGTTCCCGAGCTGATGCTCCGCGGCACCACGGCCCCGCCGACGCTCCGGCGCCGCTGACAGCGCCGCTGCCGACTGCACGAAGAAGGGCCCCGTCCGAGGACGGGGCCCTTCTTCGTACGGCGAGGGAGGCCTAGCGGCCGCCGCTCCGGCGCTTGTTGTAGATGTCGAACGCGACCGCGCCGAGCAGCACGAGGCCCTTGATGACCTGCTGCACGTCGATGCCGACGTTCAGGATCGACATGCCGTTGTTCAGGATGCCGATGATCAGACCGCCGACGATCGCGCCGGGCACGGTGCCGATGCCGCCGGTGACGGCCGCGCCGCCGATGAAGACGGCGGAGATGGCGTCGAGCTCGAAGCCGCTGCCGTTCACCGGGCTCGCGAGGTTCAGCTGCGCCGTGAAGACGAGGCCGCCGAGCGCCGCGATGACGCCCATGTTGACGAACAGCAGGAACGTGGTGCGCTGCGTCTTCACACCGGACAGCTGCGCGGCGGCGAGGTTGCCGCCGATCGCGTAGATGTGGCGGCCGAAGACGCTGCGGCCCATGACCAGCGTGTAGATCACGACGAGGGCGCCGAGGATCAGCAGCACGATCGGGGTGCCGTTGTAGCTCGCGAGCAGGAACGCGACGAGCAGCACGAGGCCGACCGTGAACGCCAGCTTCACGATGAACCACCACAGCGGCTCGTCCTCGAGGTCGTACCTGCTGCGGACGCTCCGCCCGCGCAGACCGGTGACCACGATCGCGATCGCCGCGATCGCGCCGAGGACCAGCGTGAGCGGTTCGTACCCGGTGGTGCCGAACGCCGGCAGGAAGCCGGAGCCCATGGCGCGGAAGCCGTCCGGGAAGGGCGAGATCTGCGTGCCGCCGAGCACGACCTGCGCCGCACCGCGGAACAGGAGCATGCCCGCCAGGGTCACGATGAACGCCGGGATGCCGAAGTAGGCGATCCAGAAGCCCTGCCAGGCGCCGACGAGCGCGCCGAGCACGAGGCACAGCACGATCGCGATCGGCCACGGCACGCCCATGCGGGTGATCATCACGCCGGCGACCGCGCCGACGAACGCCACGACGGAGCCGACCGACAGGTCGATGTGGCCTGCGATGATCACCATCACCATGCCGACCGCGAGGATCAGGATGTAGCTGTTCTGGTTGATCAGGTTGGAGACGTTGTCCGGCTGCAGCGTCACGCCGTCGGTCGTGATCTGGAAGAAGATCACGATCACGATCAGCGCGATGAACAGGCCGGTCTGGCTCAGCTGGCTGCGCAGGTACCCGAAGACGTTCGCGACCGGGTTCTTCCGCGGTGCGGGTGCGGGCGCGGCGCCGCGCTGCTCGGGGGTGAGTGTGCTGGTCATGCGTCCGTGGTCTCCCGGTTGGTGGTCATGTACTGCATGAGGCGCTCGGGCGTGGCCTCGGACCGCGGCACGTCCGCGGTGATGTGGCCCTCGCTGAGCGTGTAGATCCGGTCGCAGATGCCGAGCAGCTCCGGCAGCTCGGAGGAGATGACGATGACGCCCTTCCCCTCGTCGGCCAGCTTGTTGATGATCGTGTAGATCTCGTACTTCGCGCCGACGTCGATGCCGCGGGTGGGCTCGTCGAGGATCAGCACGTCGGGGTCGGCGTACATCCACTTGGACAGCACGACCTTCTGCTGGTTGCCGCCGGAGAGCTTGCCGGTGATCGCGGCGACCGTGGGCGCCTTGATGTTCATGCTCTTGCGGTAGCCGTTCGCGACGGTCGTCTCCTGGTTCGCGTTCACCAGGCCGAAGTGCGCCAGCTTGCCGAGGGCCGAGCCGGAGATGTTCCGCTTGATGTCGTCGATCAGGTTCAGGCCGTAGCGCTTGCGGTCCTCGGTCGCGTAGGCGATGCCGTTGGAGACCGCCTGCGCCACGGTGTTGACCTTGATCTCCTGACCGCGCTTGTACACGTGGCCGGAGATGTTGCTGCCGTAGGAGCGGCCGAACACGCTCATCGCGAGCTCGGTGCGGCCGGCGCCCATCAAGCCCGCGATGCCGACGATCTCGCCGGCCTTCACGTCGAGGTTCGCGTCGAACACGATCTGCCGGGTGCGGTCGATCGGGTGGAAGACGTTCCAGCCCTCGATGCGCAGCAGCTCCTCGCCGACGTGCGACTCGTGGTCGGGGAACCGGCTCTCGAGGTCGCGGCCGACCATCCCCCGGATGATCCGCTCCTCGGTCACCTCGCCGGCGCGCAGGTCGAGCGTCTCGATCGTGCGGCCGTCGCGGATGATCGTGACCTTGTCGGCGATCGCCTCGATCTCGTTCAGCTTGTGGCTGATGATGATCGAGGTGATGCCCTCCTCCTTGAGGGTGGCGATCAGCTCGAGCAGGTGGGCGGAGTCGTCGTCGTTCAGGGCCGCGGTGGGCTCGTCGAGGATGAGCAGCTTCACCTCCTTGGAGAGCGCCTTCGCGATCTCCACGAGCTGCTGCTTGCCGACGCCGATGTCGACGATCTTCGTGATCGGGTTGTCCTTCAGCCCGACGCGGCGCAGCAGCTTGCCGGCCTCGAGGTTCGTGCGGTTCCAGTCGATGAAGCCGCCGCGGGACTGCTCGTTGCCGAGGTAGATGTTCTCCGCGATCGAGAGGTACGGGCTGAGGGCGAGCTCCTGGTGGATGATCACCACGCCCGCCGCCTCGGAGTCGTTGATGGAGCGGAACTCCACCGGTGCGCCCTCGAGCAGGATCTGCCCGTCGAAGCTGCCCGCGGGGTAGACCCCGGACAGCACCTTCATGAGGGTCGACTTGCCGGCGCCGTTCTCGCCGCAGATCGCGTGGACGGTGCCGCGCTCGACCTGCAGGGTGACGTCCTGCAGCGCCTTGACACCGGGGAAGGTCTTCGTGATGCCGCGCATCTCGAGGATCGTGTCGGCCATGCCGCTCCTGTCGGTTGGTGTTCTGCCCGACGAAGGACCGCGCCCTGGAAGCTGGCGCGGTCCTCCGTCGATCGGTCGGGAGACGGACCTACTTGAGGTCGCTGTCCGAGTAGTAGCCGCTGTCGACGAGGACCTTCTGGTAGTTGTCCTTCGTGACCACGACGGGCTGGAACAGGTAGGACGGGACGACCTTGACCTTGTTGTTGTAGCTCTTCGTGTCGTTGACCTCGGGCTTCTTGCCCGTGAGCAGGTCGTTCGTCATCTTCACGGACTCGTCGGCCAGCTGGCGCGTGTCCTTGTAGATGGTCGAGTACTGCTGGCCCGCGATGATCGACTTCACCGAGGGGACCTCGGCGTCCTGGCCCGTGATGACGGGGAGCTTGGTGCCGGAGCCGCCGTAGCCCGCGCCGGTGAGGGCCGAGATGATGCCGATCGAGATGCCGTCGTACGGGGACAGGATGCCCTGCACCTTGGTGCCCGACGAGTAGGACTTCGCGAGCAGGTTCTGCATGCGCTGCTTGGCGCGGTTCGCGTCCCACTGCTGGGTCGCGACCTGCTGGAAGCCGGTCTGGCCGCTCTTCACGACGAGCGTCTTGTCGTCGATGTAGGGCTTCAGCGTCGCCATGGCGCCGTTGAAGAAGAACGTCGCGTTGTTGTCGTCCGGGCTGCCGGCGAAGAGCTCGATGTTGAACGGGCCCTTCTTGTCGGTCTTCTTGCCGTCCGCGTCGACGAGGCCGAGGCCCGTGAGCAGGCTCGTCGCCTGGTCCACGCCGACCTTGTAGTTGTCGAAGGTCGTGTAGTAGTCGACGTTCTTGTTGCCGTTGATCAGGCGGTCATACGCGATGACCTTGACGCCCTTCTTGCCGGCGGTGTCGAGCTGGTCGGACAGCGCGGTGCCGTCGATCGACGCGACGATCAGGACCTTGGCGCCCTTGGTGATGTCGTTCGACAGCTGCTGGACCTGCGTCGGGATGTTGTCGTTGGCGTAGTCGAGCTGCACCTTGTAGCCGAGCTTCTCGAGGCCGGCCTTGACGGCGTCGCCGTCGTGGATCCAGCGGGTCGAGGTCTTGTTCGGCATGAGGACGCCGACGAGGGCGCCCTTGTTGTCGGTGCTGCTGGAACCGCTGCTCTCGGCGCCACGGCCGCCGGAGCAGGCCGCGAGGGAGAACGCGAGACCGACGGCTGCGACGCCGACGGCCACCTTCTTGAACTTCACTGTGGTTCCTTTTCTGTCCTGCGAGGACGTCATCGTGTCGCTGTGGTGCGAGGAACCCGGGTGCGAACGACGGGTGCACCGGGGAGGGTGCGACGCTCGAGACCGGATGAGACGGGATCGCCGCCGCGGGCGACCCGCACGGGCGCCGAGGAGAGCCGATCAGCCATGAGCCGACTCCTTCGTCGTCGTACGAGCGCCGTGTGAACGGTCACATCCAACAGGTGATGGTGCCGGGACCGCGCAGTCAGGTCAAGTGCATCCGCACGGTGTCACCTGATCGTGAGCCGCTCGTTATGAGCGCTCACTTTGGCGAGACGAGAAGAGGCGCCCGGTGGACCGGACGCCTCCTCCGTGCGCGGCCGGCGGCCGCGGCGGGGTCAGACCCTCGCCAGCGACGCGCCCGAGCGCTTGCGCGACAGGGCGTCGACCGTGGCCGCCAGCACCAGCACGCCGCCGGTGATGAGCAGGTTGACGCCGCCGGGCAGGGCGAGCAGGCCGAGGCCGTTCGTGATCATCGAGATCAGGATCGCGCCGACGGCCGCCTGCACCAGCCGACCACGACCGCCGAAGAGGCTGACGCCGCCGACGACGGCCGCCGCGACGCCGTTCAGCACGATCGTCGAGCCGAAGCTCGAGCCGACCGTGCCGACGCGGCTGGCCGTGAACAGGCCGGAGACGATCGCGAGCGTCGAGCAGATCATGAACGCCGAGATGCGGATCGCCGCGACGTTGATGCCCGCACGACGGGCCGCCTCCGGGTTGCCGCCCACCGCGTAGATGTGCAGGCCGAAGCGGGTGCGGTCCAGCACCTGCGTGCCGAGCCAGATGATCGCGAGCGTGATCGGGACCACGATCGGCACGCCCTCGACGGGCACGACCGACACGGAGCGGTTCTGGTTGAGCAGCAGCACGAACACGAGCGTGGCGAGCGCGACGAGGCCGACGCGGATCCAGAGCATGCTCATCGGCCGCACGGGCACCTGCGCCTTGCGGCGCCGGCTGCGGTCGTAGAACGCCGTGGCGATCGAGACGAGCACGACGACCGCCCACATGAGCCACCCGCCCCAGATGGGCAGGTTGTTGTTCATGATCGCGAGGACCTCGGGCGACTGGATGCGGTACGTGTTCCCGTCGCCGAGCATCACGAGCAGCAGACCCGGCAGCCCGAGGAACAGGCCCAGGGTGACGACGAACGACGGGATGCCGACCTTCGCCACGAAGTACCCGATGAACGTGCCGATCGCGAGGCCGACGAGCAGGCCGACGAGCAGCGCGGGGATCCAGTCCCAGTTCGCCAGGCTGTTCAGCAGCACGTAGGCCGCCATGCCGACGCCCGCCGTGACACCGGCGGACAGGTCGATCTCGCCGAGCAGGATCACGAAGACGAGCGCGATCGCGAGCACCGCGAGCGAGGCCGACTGCGTGAACAGGTTCGCGATGTTCAGGCGGGTCAGGAAGTAGGGGCTCAGCGACGCGAACAGGACGGTCAGCACGATGAGGCCGGCGATGGCGGGCAGCATGCCCATCTCGCCGCTCCGCACGCGGGACACGTAGGCGCGCAGCTGGTCGCCGATGCCGCCCTCGTAGCCCGTGGCGATGCCGGGCGGGGTCGCGCCGCCGGCGGTGTCGACCGCCGCGGCCATCGACGTGTCGGTGGCCTTCGTCGTGGTCATCGGGCCGCTCCTTCGAGGTCGGGCTCGTACGTCTTCAGGCCGGTGATGTAGCCGATGACGTCGTTGTTGGTCGTCTTCGCGGTCTCGACCTGGGCGACCATCGTCCCCAGGTAGAGCACGTTGATGTGGTCCGCGACCTGGAACACGTCGACGAGGTTGTGGCTGATGATCAGCACGCCCACGCCGGCGTCCGCGAGGCGGCGCACGAGGTTCAGGACCTGCTCGGTCTGGGCGACGCCCAGGGCGGCGGTCGGCTCGTCGAGGATGACGACCCGGGCGTCCTGCAGCACGGCGCGGGCGATGGCGACCGTCTGGCGCTGACCGCCGGAGAGGGACGACACCTTCTGCCGCACCGACTTCATGGTGCGCACGGACAGGGAGCCGAGCGTGGCGGAGGCCTTCTTCTCCATCTCGCCGTTGCTGAGCATGCCGTTCTCGCGCTCCTCGCGGCCGAGGAACATGTTCTGGACGATGTCGAGGTTCTCGCAGAGCGCGAGGTCCTGGTACACGACCTCGATGCCGTAGCCCGAGGCGTCCTTCGGGGAGTGCAGGGTGACGGGAGCGCCGTCGACGAGCACCTCGCCGGAGTCGTACGGCTGCACGCCCGCGAGGCCCTTGATCAGAGTCGACTTGCCGGCGCCGTTGTCGCCGACGAGGGCGCTGACCTGGCCCGGGTAGATCTTGAGGTTGACGCCCTTGAGGACCTCGACCGGGCCGAAGCCCTTCCGGATGTCCTTGAGCTCGATGATCGGGGCGACCATGCCCCCTCCTTCCGCGTCCGCCGCGTGTCGCGGCGGATCGATCCGGCCGATGACGAACGGACCGAGGTCCGATCAGGGACTACTTGATGCCGGCCTTGTCGCAGGCGGACTGGACGTCGCCCTTGCAGATGTCGGCGGCGGTGGCGTTGCCGTCGGCGATGACCTTCTGGATGCCCGTTCCGTCGGTGACGAGGATCGGGGTCTCGTTGAAGAACGGCACGCCGTCGCTCGTCGCCGGGGCGGTGGGCTTCTTGCCATTCAGGAGGTCGACGGCGAGCTTGCCCGCCTGCTCCGCCTCGAGCTGGAACGGCTTGTAGACCGTGCCGGTCTGCTTGCCGAGGAGGATGTTCTGGAGACCGGCGATGGAGGCGTCCTGGCCGCTGACCGGGACCTTCTTGCCGTTCTTGTCGAGGATGGCGATCACGCTGGCGGCGTTCGCGTCGTTCGCGACCCAGACGGCGTCCACGTTGCCCTTGAGGGCGGTGTAGGCCTGCTCGAAGTTGGTGCCGGACTTGTCGGCGTCCCAGGTGCCCTTGGGCTCGAACGCCGGCTTGATGCCGGCCTTCGACATGACGGACGCGGCGCCGTCGTGGAAGAACTTCGCGTTGCCGTCGGTCGGGTCGCCGCCCATGAAGACGACCTTCGCCGACTTCGGGTCCTTCTTCTCGGCCTTGAGGCCGTCGACGATCAGCTGGCCCTCGAGCTCGCCGACCTTCGTGTTGTCGAAGGAGACGTAGTAGTTCGCGCCGGGGATCGGGCGGTCGTAGGCGATGACCGGGATGCCCTGGCTCTTCGCCTTCGTCAGCACCTGGGCGCCGGCGCCGTTCAGGTCCACCAGCAGCATGACGCCGCAGCCCTTGCTGAGCTGCTGGTCCGCGATGGTCGCGTACTTCTCGGTGTCGTTCTGGGCGTTCTGGATGTCCGCGGAGAAGCCGGCGCTGGTCAGCGCCTTCTGCAGCGCGGGACGGTCGCCGCTCTCCCAGCGGGGAGAGGACTCGGTGTCGGGCAGGATGACGCAGGCGCGCTTGCCCGCGGCGCTGGTGGCACCGCCGGAGCTGCTCGAGCTGCTGGAGCTGCCCGGGCCGGCGGCGGAACACCCTGCGAGGGCGAGGGTCGAGATGACGGCCACGGTCGCCATCCCCAGGATCGTGCTCTTCAAGGCTTCATTACCTTTCTCCAAGCGGGGCGACGAGGCCTCCGCGTCCTCGACGTCGAGGAACTCGCAGACCTTATCCAGGTTGTGGTGCTTCGCATGTGACCAGTCACATAACGATGCCGTAACAACAAATGGGGGTGGCGCCTCTGCAATGCTGGCAGACGGCATAGAGGCGGCAGAGCGGGGCGAGGGCGCCCGGAAGGCGGGCACGCGTGCGGTTCACCAACGGCTTCTGGTTGATGCGGCCCGGCGTCGAGGCGCACTGGGCCCGTGAGGCGTACGACCTGGACGCCTCCCCCGAGGCCCTGGTCGTGACGGCGCCGACCAAGCCGATCACCACGCGCGGCGACACCCTGAACCTCCCCGTGCTCACCGTGACGGTCGCCCCGCACCTGCCGGGGGTCATCCGGGTGCGGATCGAGCACCACACCGGCGGCGGCGAACCGCTGCGCTTCGCGACCGCGCCCGCCGAGGGCGGCACCGTCCGCATCGCCGACGACGGCGCCGGCGTCGTGGTGAGCGGCGACCTCGAGGCGCGGGTGACGCGCGGCGCGCCCTGGAGCCTGGAGTTCTCCTCCGGCGGCCGGGCGCTCACCGGCAGCGGCCACCGCGCGCAGGCGTGGTTGCGGCTCGCGCCGGACGCCGAGGTGGACGCGCCCCCGGTCGGGCTCCCCCGCGGCGGCACCTACGTGCACGAGCAGCTCGACCTGGGCGTCGGCACCCGCGTCTACGGCCTCGGCGAGCGCTTCGGGCCGCTGGTGAAGAACGGTCAGACGGTCGAGATCTGGAACGCCGACGGCGGCACCTCGAGCGAGCAGGCCTACAAGAACGTCCCCTTCTACCTGACCGACGCGGGCTACGGCGTCTTC
>Ga0160428_1002528_pt1 | contig 10944 bp, 11 predicted proteins | sample SolpanmetagenomM_FD_108198 | JGI IMG/M metagenome (GOLD analysis project Ga0160428, IMG submission 108198) | Solar panel surface microbial communities from Lawrence Berkeley National Laboratory, California, USA - M | ecosystem: Engineered > Built environment > Solar panel > Unclassified ...
CGGCGCGGGACGTCGCGGGCGCGCCAGCGAAACCGGCGCGTCCGGGGCGGACCCCCCACCCGGTGTGTGATGAAGACGAATCGAGGCCGAGCCCGTTCCCGGCACAACGAAGAAGGGCCTCGGATGACAGCGCCAGGACAGAACTGGATCGAGACGCTCCGGGCGTTCGACGCCCGCATTCTCGCCGCGGAGGCGGCGGTCAGGGAGCAGGCCACGCGCGTCATGGAGGCCCTCGAAGAGCGCCACGACATCGCGGCGGCGAAGGCGCGCTTCACGGTTCTCCGGGAGGCCCTCGGCCAGCTCCGGCGGGAGCGGGATGCCTGGCGCGACGCGCTGGCGCCCCAGGACTGAGCGGCGCTTCGCTCGCGAGGCCCGCGCGATTCTCAAACCTGTGCGCTTCCAAGACCCGCGCGATGCCATGGGGGCCTCGATGCCATGGCCCGCCTCGCCCCGGACGCCCGGGACGCGGCGTGCGGCGCAGTCTCAGGACGATCGTGGGCGGATCGGCTGCCGGCGGGCCGGTGCTCCCTTCGGATGAGAGCGAAGACACACGAAAGCAGAATTTCGAAAAACGGATTCATACATTGTGAATTGCTGGCCCGTATGCCGGTAGCGCGTAAGCTTTCAAAAGCGGACCGTATGCAACGCCTAGGCTATAGAGTTCGTATCACAGAAAATTGTCCCGATGCGGTTCGATCAGAAAATCTCTCAAAAGATGGTTTTGAATCGTACAGGGCAAGTCCGCCAGCCTGAGACGACAAGGAAAGCCCTCGGCCTTCGGACTTCCCGTCCCTTCAGACTGGTCGATCGATTCCGCTCGGACAGTCGCGGCGCGACGGCGGTCGAATTCGGGCTGGTCGCAATTCCGTTTTTCACGATGCTTGCGGCGATCATACAGATATCGTTCCAGGTCTGGGCAGCGCAGAACCTCGACTATGCCGTTCAGAAGGCGAGCCGATCGATTCTGACCGGATCGTTTCAGGTGGCCAATAGCGGGCAGCGGGACCCGGCCATTCTCCTGGGACGTCTGCGGGACAATCTCTGCAATTCCGGAGCGCTGATGCCGGCCTTCGACTGCCAGTCGATCAAGCTCGACGTCACGCTCAGCGCCTCCTACGGCAACGGCAGCGTGCCGAGCCCGTTCGACTCGAGCGCGGGCGGCTGGTCCCGCACGGCCGGGACGCAGTTCAACTGTCCGCAGCCGGGCTCCATCGTCATCGTTTCCGCGGCGGCCAAGTTTCCGGTGTTCTTCTCCTTCCTGAAGCTGAGCGCGAATACCTTCGCCGATGGATCCCAGCTGATGCAGTCGACGGCCGTGTTCCGGACGGAGCCCTACCAGACGACGTCAACCACCGGCTGCAACACCTGAGATGGGTTCGCCAGGCTCCTTCGCGTCACCCGCCCGGGTCGTCCAAGCCATCCGGATCCGTGTCCGTTCGTTCGGGCGCGCGACCGGCGGCGTCTCGGCGGTGGAGTTCGCGCTGATCTTCCCGATCATGCTCCTGCTGCTGGTCGGCATCATCGAATTGTCGAATGGGGTCGACAACTGGCGCAAGGTGACCCTCCTGTCGCGCGCCGTCGCGGATCTCACGTCGCAGGGTGACAAGCAGAACCCGATGACGGATGCGGCGATGGCCGACATCCTGCGGTCGGCGAAGCTCATTCTCCGCCCCTTCGACACCACGAACGTCAAGATCGTGGTGAGCGCGCTGGGGGTCGACCTGAAGGGCTTTTCCCTGAGGCCCGTCGTCTGTTCGAGCGCCGCCACGGACAACGCCCAGGCGCGCGCCACCGGGCCCGCCTCCGACCTGAGCGTTCCGCAGGGATTCCAGGTCACCGGCACCCGCTACATCCTCGCGGAGGTGACGATGCCCTACGCGCCGATGCTGGGCAGCGCCCTGGTGAACCAGCTCGGCGGGACCAACGGTCGGATCACCCTGACCGTCAACACGCCCTGGCCGACCCGCGGCGGCCAGCCCTACGGGGTGAACCCCTACAGCGAGGTGCTCCTGCCCAAGGGAGCGCCATGCCCCGCCCCGGTGACCTGAATGCGACGGGCTGAGGAGATGATCGTGCGTCGTCCTGGATGGATCCAACGCTTCCTCGTCGATCGTCGCGGGAACGTCGCGGTGATCTTCGCGCTCGCGAGCCTGCCCCTGCTCGCCTTCGCGGGGGCCGCCCTCGATTACGGGACCGCCACGCGGATGCAGGCCAAGCTCCAGGCGGCCACCGATGCGACGGCCCTGAGCCTGTGCCAGACCCCGAGCACGACGACCACGGCGCAGATGCAGACCCAGGCGCAGGTCATGATGGCCGGCTACATGGGAGCCGCCGGCTTGACGGTCGACCCCATCAGCGTGACGACGAACCCGCGCAAGATCGTCCTGGCGACCCATATGAGCTCGCCGGCCCTGTTCGGCCAGCTCACCAAGACGCTGGACCTGAACCCCATCGCCTCCGCGCAATGCGCGACGCCGCTTCCGAAGACGTTCGAGATCGCCCTCGTGCTGGACACCACCGGCTCGATGAGTTCGAGCGGCGGCAGCATGACGAAGATGCAGGCCGCCCAGCAGGCGGCGAACAACTTCATCGACTACGTCCACAACAACCCCGCCTTCACGTCGGATACGCGGATCTCGATCGTTCCCTTCGCGGCGTCCGTCGCGGTCAATCCGGTCACGTACCGGAATGCGACCTGGATCGATAAGCTCGGCAAATCCTCCTATCACTGGACCAACGTGAGCGGCGCCACGGCGGCCGGGTTCACCAGCCGGTTCGGGATCTTCGATTCCCTCAAGACCGTCTCGTCCAGCTGGGGCTGGGGCGGCTGCCTGGAAACCCTGCCCTACCCGCTGAACGTCCAGGACGGGCAACCGGGGGCGAGCGCCGATTCCCTCTACGTCCCGATGTTCGCCCCCGATGAGCCGGGCCAGGGGACGACGTCCTACACGACGTATGCGGGGAACTACACGTTCAACAGCTACCTGAACGACGCGACGGGATCGAATTCCTGCAAGGCGGACAGCAGCCTGAGCTTCGCCGCGACCGAGTCGCGGGCGTGCAAGTACGTCAATCCCCAGGGGGCGGCACCCACCGACAGTTCCTACCTCGCGTTGCCGAACGGCCCCAATTTCGGCTGCACCAGTCAGCCCCTGCAGCGGCTGACCAACGATGTCACGATCCTCAAGTCCCTGGTCTCGAGCCTGAAGCCGCAGGGCGCGACCAACATCCTCGAAGGCCTGATGTGGGGATGGCGCACGGTGTCGCCCAACAGCGTCTTCGGCGACGGCGGCTCCTACGCCTCGGCGAGCGTCAACAAGATCATCATCCTGATGACGGACGGGGCGAACAGCTGGAGCGACAACCCGTACGCGAACTACAACCAGACGTTCTTCTTCTCGATGGGGTATTTCAAGAACGCGGACGGCTCGACGCCGAACGGGCGCCTGCCGCCCAGCTATCAGAATCTCACGAGCACGACCCAGGCGCGCAACGCCCTGGACGCCCTGACCCAGACGGCCTGCACCAATGCCAAGACGGCCGGCATCCAGCTCTACACGATCGGCTTCAGCACCTCGGGGGATCCGATCGACAGCCAGGGCCTGAGCCTGCTGAACGGCTGCGCGAGTTCGCAGAGCCAGGCCTTCATCGCCAACACCTCGGACGCCCTGATCGCGGCCTTCGACCAGATCGGGAAGAGCATCGGAACGCTGCGCCTGACCCAGTGAGGACAGGCCGCCCGGGCCTCACGGACGGGAAGCCTTCGTCCCAGCTCTGTACTCTCACAGGCCCGCGCCGTTCGCGCCCCGGCGGCTCAGCAGGTCCTTGCGGAACTTGGCGTCGAGGCGCTGCATGAAGTGCTCGGCGCAGCACATGTGGTCGTGCATCTCGCGCCGGACGGCCTCGGCATCCTCGGCGCGGTAGGCGGCCACGAGAGCGCGGTGGCTGGCGAGGTTGTGGGCGCCGAAGGCCTCGTGCTCGGTGAGGCTGTCGCTGCGGAACTCCACGAGGTCGCGCAGCAGGCTGTTGAGGAACCGGCACATGAAGGCGAGGAGCGGGTTGTCGCTGGCGTCGCACAGGATGTCGTGGAAATCGACCTCGACCACCCGGCCGACCCCGCGCTGGTCGCCGGCATTGGCGGCCTCGCAGGCGGCCATGTTCTCCTCCAGGCGGCGGAACTCCGCCGCGCCGAGGCGGCCGACCACGCTGACGCCGAGCGTCACCTCCAGGCTGCGGCGCAGGGCGTAGACCTGGGCGAAATCGAGCTCCTGGAAGTGCAGGAAGCGGCGCAGCTGCTGGGCGGCGGCGTCCACCGAGATGGGCCGGATCTCGGGGCCGCCGTTGGGGCCGGACTGCATCGTCACCAGACCCTGGACCTCCAGGGCCTTCAGGGCCTCGCGGATCGTGCCCTTGGCGCAGCCGTAATGCTGCATCAGGGCGCGCTCGTTCGGCAGGCGGTCGCCGGGGGCCAGGCGTTCGCGGGCGATCCGGTTGCAGAGATCCTCCGCGATCTGGTCCGACAGCTTGATCCGCCGCAGGGGCGCGGGCGGGCCGTCCGCCTCGGGCGTGGTCATCGCGGGATCCGGCTCATCGCGGGACCCGGCTCATCGGGGCGGCCAGGCCGCGTCGGCGTCGAGGGGGAAGATCGGACGGGCGAGCTTGGCGAACGGGAACAGCCCGTAATCGGAGCTGGTGACGCCCCGGCTCGCGCATTCCACCACCGCCCGGGCGATGGGCTCGAAGACCGGCCGGCAATACATCCGCGACTTCAGGATCAGCACCCGGGCCGCGGCCGGGTCGAGGCCCGAGCCCGTGAACACGCCGAGGTCCCAGGGCTCGTGCGGCTCCTCCGTGACGAGGATGCGGGCCGCACCCGTGTCGAGCACGGCCGCCCGGCCCATGTGGCAGCTCTGGCCCGTATAGGTCGGTCCGGTGATGACGTATTGCCCGTCGCCCAGGGCCGCCACCGTCCCGCTGACGGGGAGGGGGGCCTGGCGCGGGAAGCCCGGCAGGGGCACGCGGTTGCCGAGGCCGCATGCCACCGGTGCGCCGACGCCCGCGGCGTGCAGGGCCGCCACGGCCTCCGGATCGCAGATCGGGCCGGCGAGGATGCCGTCCATCCCGGCCGCCAGGGCGGCGGCGAGGACGTCCATCACGTCGCAGGTGCCGCCCGACATGCAGTTGTCGCCGTGGTCGAGGAGGAGCACCGGGCCCTCCCCGGGACCGGCCAGCGCCGCCTGCGCCGCCGCGATGGAGTCCGCCAGCGGCGCCTCCGCGTAGACGAAGTCCTCCCGGGCGTTCCAGAGCCCGGCCGCGAGGTCGCGGGCCGCCGCGTCGGCGGCAGCTTGCGTCTCCGCCGTGACCGTGACGGAGACGCCGGCCTCGGACAGGTCGGCCAGGGAGAAGCCGCCGAAGATCGTGGCGGCGAGGACGCCGGGACGGGCCTCCGCCGCCCGGGCGGCGGCGACGGCCGCCTGCATCGGGCCGGGCACGCGGGTGTCCATGCGCAGGGTGTGGGCGAGCATCGGCGGGTGCACCCAGGCCCGGCACGGGGCCAGGCCCCCGTCGAGCATCCGCCCGACGATGCCGGCGACGCGGGCGCCCGTCTCGGCCATGTCCACGTGCGGATAGGTCTTGAAGCCGGCGATCGCGTCGCAGTTGTCCACCATGCGGCCGGTGATGTTGCCGTGGAGGTCGAGGGCGACGCCGAGCGGCACGCCGGGCGCCAGGGCGCGGATCCGGGCCAGGAGCTCGCCCTCGCCGTCGTCGTGGCTCTCCGTCACCATCGCCCCGTGCAGGTCGAGCAGGATGGCGTCGCAGCCGGGGCGGACCGCGTCGAGGATCGCCGCGGCGAGCGCCGCGAAGGCCGCGTCCGCCACCGGCCCGCTCGGGTTGGCATGGGCCGAGACCGGCACCACGACGGTGGCGCCCCGCGCCTCCCCGAAGCGGATGAAGGCGCCCAGCGCCGTGGTGCTGTCGCGCCCCGCCGCCAGGGCGGCGTCGCCCCAGAGCGGGTTGAACGCCGCCAGCGGCGTCGCCAGCGGCGAGAAGGTGTTGGTCTCGTGGTTCACCCGGGCGGTGACGATACGCATCAGGGTCGCGCCTTGCTGGACATCGGGAATCAGGCCACGGGGGCGTGACGGGCGTCGTAGTCGAGCACCGCGTCGAGCAGGACCTGCGCGCCGGCGGCGCACTCGGACGGGGCGGTGGATTCGGCCGGGTTGTGGCTGAGGCCGCCGGCGCTCGGCACGAACACCATGGTGGTGGGCACCAGCCCGGCGACGTGAGCGGCGTCGTGGCCGGCGCCCGAGACCATGTCGCGGGTGGCGTGGCCGCCCTTCTCCGCCGCGCGCCGGACGCAGGCGATGCAGTCGGGGTCGAAGGCGACCGGGGCCGTCCGGGCGATGACCTGCAGGCGGGTCTCGAGGCCGACCGCGTCGGCGATGCGGGCCAGGGCCGCCTCCAGGGCCGCCTCCATGGCGTCGAGCACCGCGTCCTGCGGGTGGCGCAGGTCCACGGTGAGGAAGACGTGGCCCGGAATGACGTTGTTGGAGTTCGGCGTCACCGTGAGGTGGCCGACGGTGCCCACCGCGTCGGGGGCATGCGCCTGGGCGACGGCGTCCACCGCCTCCACCAGACGGGCGGCGCCCAGGAGGGCGTTGCGCCGCATCGGCATCGGGGTCGAGCCCGTATGGGCGGACCGGCCCTCCAGGGTGACCTCGTACCAGCGCATGCCCTGCACGCCCTGCACCACGCCGATGGTGGCCCCCTGCGCCTCCAGGATCGGGCCCTGCTCGATGTGCAGCTCGAACATCGCGCCGAACGGCACGGAGCCCGCGGGCGCGGCGCCACGGTAGCCGATGGCGTCGAGGGCCGCGCCGAAGCGGGTGCCGGCGCTGTCCTGGCGGGCCTCGGCCCAGTCGCCGGCATAGATGCCCGCATAGACGCCGGAGCCCAGCATGGCGGGGGCGAAGCGCGCGCCCTCCTCGTTGGTCCAGTTCACCAGCAGCAGCGGCGCCTCGGTGACGTAGCCGGCCCCGTCCAGGGTGCGCAGCACCTCGAGCCCGGCCAGCACGCCCAGCACCCCGTCGAACTTGCCGCCGGTGGGCTGGGTGTCGAGGTGGCTGCCCAGGGCGATGGGCTTCAGGTCGGGGTTCCGGCCGGGGCGCAGGGCGAACATGTTGCCCACCGCGTCCACCGTCAGGGTGCAGCCCAGGACCTCGACCTGGGTCCGCAGCCAGTCGCGCACCCGGCGGTCCTCGTCGCTCAGGGTCAGGCGGGCGATGCCGCCGTCGGGGGTGGCGCCGATGGCGGCGGTCTCCGTCAGGGTGTCCCAGAGACGCTCGGCGTTGATGGTGAGGTTCGACATGGGTGTCCCGGAGTCCCTTCTGCTCACGCCGCCTTCACGCCGAGGAAGCGGTCGCGCGCCGCCTCGTCGGCGACGAAGTCGGCATTGCCGGCCGCGTAGGCGACGCGGCCGAGTTCGAGGATGTAGTGGCGGTCGGCCAGGCTCGTGCAGACCGCCAGGTTCTGCTCCACCAGCAGGATCGGGACCCCGGCGTCGCGGATGGCCCGGATCTGGGCGACGATCTCCTCGACGATGACGGGGGCGAGGCCTTCCACCGGCTCGTCGAGCATGAGGAGCTTCGGCCCGGAGAGGAGGGCGCGGGCGATCGAGAGCATCTGCTGCTCGCCGCCCGAGAGCTGCGCGCCCCCGTTGCGGCGGCGTTCCTCCAGGCGCGGGAACATCGTGTAGATGTCCCGCAGGCCCCAGGGCGAACCCTTGCGCACGGCGATGGCGAGGTTCTCCGCGACGCTGAGCAGGCTGAAGATGCCCCGGTCCTCCGGCACGAGGGTGAGGCCGGCCCGGGCGATGCGGTGGGCGGGCCAGCCCGCCACGTCGGTGCCGTGGAAGTGCACCCGGCCGCCGCGGGGGGGCAGGAGGCCGCTGATCGCCTTGAGCGTCGAGGTCTTGCCGGCGCCGTTGCGCCCGAGGAGGCAGACGATCTCGCCGTCGCGCACCTCCAGGCTGACGCCCTGGAGGATGTGGCTCTTGCCGTAGAAGCCCTGGACCCCGTCCAGGCTGAGGGCGACGGGGCCGCTCACGAGACGTGCGCCCGGGCCGGCGTGAGGTCGCCCGTGATCATGTTGCCGAGATAGGCCCGCCGCACCTCCGGGTCGTCGCGGACCCGGGCCGGCGGACCCTCCACCAGCACGCGGCCGGCGCGCATCACCGTCACGGTGTCGGAGATGTTCATGACGATGCCCATGTTGTGCTCGATGAACAGGACGGTGTGGTCGCGGCCGAGATCGCGGATCAGCGCCGTCATGGCGGCGATGTCGTCGATGCCCATGCCGGAGGTCGGCTCGTCGAGGAGGATGACCTTCGGCGCCGCCGCCATCGCCATCCCGACCTCCAGGCGCCGCTGCTGGCCGTGCGAGAGCGCGCCGGCGGCGCGCAGGGCCACCCGGGTGAGGTCGAGGCGCTCCAGCATCGTCTCGGCCATGGCCAGCGCCGGCCGGTTGGCCTCGGCCCGGCGCCAGGGGGCGAGGGCCTGCCAGGGCGTCTTGCCCTGCGCGGCCAGCCGCAGGTTTTCGCGGACGCTGAGCGTCGGGAAGAGGCTGGTGACCTGAAACGAGCGGGCGAGGCCGAGGCGCACGCGCTCGTGGTCGGCCGTGCGGGTGATGTCCCGGCCCGCCAGGGCGATGCGCCCGGCCGAGGGCGCGATCCGGCCGGTCAGCGCGTGGAACAGGGTCGTCTTGCCGGCGCCGTTCGGGCCGATGATCGAGTGGACGCTGTTCTCGGCGATGCGCAGGGTCACGTCCTGGAGGGCGACGAAGCTGCCGTAGCGGACGCCCAGGGCGTCGGTGGCGAGGATCGGCGCGCTCATCGGGCGACCTCCGGTGCCCGGCCGGCGTCGGACGCGGGGAGAGCCTCCGCCACGGGAGCGACCGCGGGATCGGTCACCACGGGCCGGTCCGGCGCCGGGTCGTCGGGGGGCGGCGCCCGCGTCACGAGGGCGACGGCGTGCTCGATCAGGCCCCAGAGGCCGCGCTGCAGGAACAGCGTGATGACGATGAGGAGGAGCCCCAGGAGGAGGAGCCAGCGCGGCCAGATCGCCGAGAGGGCATCGGCGGCGAGCAGGTAGGCGCCGGCCCCGAGGAGCGAGGCGAACAGGTTCGCGCTGCCGCCGACGATCGTCATGATCAGCAGGGTCTCGCTGGTGTGGTAGTCGATGTTCGAGAGGGGTGCGACGCCGATCAGCATGGCGTGGAGCGCGCCCGCGAAGGCCGTCACCGCCCCGGAGATCGCGAAGGCCGCGACCTTGAAGGCCCGAACCGGATAGCCGATCGCCCCGGCCCGGCCCTCGTTGTCGCGGATGGCGAGCAGGGTGCGCCCGAAGGTCGAGAGCGCGACCCGCTGCAGGGCGGCGAAGAGCCCGAGGAAGAGCACGGCCACGAAGGCGTAGTAGGTCCAGGGATCGGACAGGACCGTGCCGGCGAGGCGCGGGCGCGGGATGTCGAGCAGGCCGTTGTCGCCGCCCGTGAGGCCGCTGAAGGTGTAGGCCAGGAAGTAGAACATCTGCGAGAAGGCCAGGGTCAGCATCACGAAGTAGACGCCCTGGCGCCGGATCGAGACCCAGCCCACGGCGGCCGCCACCAGCGCCCCCAGGGCCAGCGACAGCAGCAGCATGACGGGGGCGGGCAGGCCGGCCCGGACGAGGCCGAGCCCGGCGACGTAGCTGCCGAGGCCGAAGAAGATGCCCTGGCCGAAGGAGAGCAGGCCGGTATAGCCCAGCAGCAGATTGCAGGCGGCGACCGCCAGCCCGTAGATCAGGATCTCGCTGGCCAGCGTGCCGGAGCGCATCACGAGGGGCAGGATCAGCACGGCGGCCAGCGCGAGGCCGAACTGCACCAGGGGCCTGTCGAGCAGGGGAATCATCGCGAGCGCCTCCTCAGGCCCGGCCGAACAGGCCGCGCGGCATCGCCATGATGATGCCGGCCATGCCGAGATAGATGACGAGGCGCGCCCCCTCCGGCCACAGGGTGGCCATCAGGCTCTGGGCGATGCCGACGAGGATGCCGGCGGCGAGCGCCCCGGCGTAGCTGCCCATTCCGCCGATCACCACCACCACGAAGGCGATGCCCAGGGCCTCGACGCCCATGAAGGGCTCGACGCCGCGGATGGGGGCGGCCAGCGCCCCGGCCAGCCCCGCCAGCCCGGCGCCGAGGGCGAAGACGGCGGTGTTGATGCGCAGGGTATCGTAGCCGAGGAGCGCCATGTTGGCGGGCGATTCCGACCCGGCCCGCACGATGGCGCCGAGCCGCGTCCGGTCGAGGAGCCACCACAGGCCGGCCGCCAGGATCGCCGTGAAGCCGATCACGAAGAGCCGGTACTCCGGGTAGACGAAATCCCCGAGGATCATCACGCCGCTCAGCGCCTCCGGCGGAGCGACGTTCCCGCCGATGGGCCCCCAGATGATGATGACGAGCTCCTGCACCACCAGGGCGAGGCCGACGGTGACGAGGATGTGGAAGGTGTGGGGCAGCTTGTAGACCCGGCGTAGGAGCAGCCGCTCGGTCAGGGCGGCCAGCCCCGCGACGACGAGGGCGGCCAGCGGCATCGCCACCCAGAAGCTCAGGCCCCGCTCGACGCCCTCGTAGGCGAGGTAGGCCCCCAGCAGGTAGAACGCCCCGTGGGCGAAGTTCACGAACTGCAGCAGCCCGAAGATGATGCTCAGGCCCACCGCCAGCAGGAAGTAGAGCATCCCGAGTCCGAGGCCGTTCAGGATCTGGAACAGGTAGGTCACGGGGTCTCCAGGATCAGGTCAAACCTTGGATCACGTTAAACCTCGGCTGGCGTCGAACCTCGGCTGGCGGGCCACGCCGATCCGAGCGCGACCCGTGATTCCGGGGCCGCGACGCGGAACCCGGACTCCGGAA
>Ga0160428_1002531_pt1 | contig 10930 bp, 10 predicted proteins | sample SolpanmetagenomM_FD_108198 | JGI IMG/M metagenome (GOLD analysis project Ga0160428, IMG submission 108198) | Solar panel surface microbial communities from Lawrence Berkeley National Laboratory, California, USA - M | ecosystem: Engineered > Built environment > Solar panel > Unclassified ...
CTGATTGTTGGCTGCTGGCTTGAGGATCGTCACCTTGCCTGTCGTCGACTTCAGCGACATGCGCTTATACTTGTGGGCCAGTCCTTTTGCTGTCCTTTCCGGACGTCCGCTGGTAGTGCCAAAACCTTTGTTGAACAAGGCCGCAAGGTCTTCGAGATCGAATTGCGTGCCAAAGGCATCATGCCAACTTCGCAAAAACACTGTCTCATCTTCGGAATACGCGGCAGGTGCATCCCTGGTCTTGTCCGTAATGCCCCGATTGTGCTGTTGCCGCCACCTCTCACCCGCAGGTCGAAGTTTTCTGCCTTTAGGGTATCTGAGATTCTCATCGATGTCAGGGAAGACAGTGCCGTCTGCCGCTTTGAATTGTGCATCGTTGACAGTTGAGTGGGTATCTGTATCATATTTCTGTCCTTCGGATATCTGGGTGGCACTTCCAGGAACCGTGGGTTCGGCAGCTTCGTCACTTGCTTCATCTTTCTCCTTGGCGTCTCCAGTCCTCTTTCGGTTTCGCTCATTCTTTCTCTTTCGGAGAGTAACGGGATCGGCAGTTAAAGGCTGTGAAGCATCACTGTAGTGCGCCTGCTCGATTCCCAGTAGCTCGGCTGCTAATTCTGCAGCCACATGTCTGGTAGAACGCCTTGGAGGTGATTCTGGCTGAAGCGAATCCCATGGCATGTCCTGCAGTCGGGTTTTGTCGATAGCTTTATATTCGCCGTTGCTTTTGTCCTTCATCTCTACGGTCAATCTGTAAGGGAATGGGTGAACCCTTACTACGTCGACTTCCGGATCCACGTTTGTCGCAAATTCCTTTTCAAGCGCATGAAGAAAACTTGGATGAAGGGAATAGGCACCTTTGGCATCCGGTTCAGGGTACTTTATATAGCCCAGATTGCGCAAATTTGGCTCGGAAGCTTATCAGGAATCAGCATAACACCATGCCGCGCTTGTGTTCATCCTGGGTCTACTTACCCGAATCGCGGCCATTCCGATGTGCATTGGCCGTATTCACAGGAAGGCCCCAGAGTTTCAGGTACTTCCGGAACTGCTCCCAGCTGTAAACAGGGGGACCATCAGCTGGCGTTCTGTCGTGACGGTACCACGTTCCATCGCGTCTCTGCGCTTTCACGTGTTTGGGCGATGTCCAAAGAGGCCAGATTCCGCTTGATGCTGTCGCCCAGCTTTCGTCAGGTCCAGCATAGTGTATCCACGAGCCATCAGGCAAGCCGTTCAAGGAGAGCAGCCCGCCCGCAGTTGAGCGTGTGATCGTAACTGGCCAATATCAGAAAATGCAAACATCCCTTTTGATGGCTAGCAACATACAAGGAAGGTCCCGTGATGAGCCAGGACCGCTGCCCAAGTCAATACTATCGGCACTGCGGTCGAGAAGAAATGCTACGTTTCTCAGTACATATCTCCCTTGGGCGTTGGTATGACTTACGAGTATTGTGCGTGTAGAGCCATCTGGCCTCGACGACAGAGGGAACAAACCACGGCTGCTGCAGCAAGTCTTCTCCGCCCTTCGCCCACTGTGGGGTATGATCGAGTGTCGTTACCGTATCATCCGTGCCTCGTGACATTTGAACTGGTCAATTGTGTTTGTGTGTTGTATATATGATCATTGACGGCTTCGTGCTTCGCGGGGTTTCCAGGATACGGTGGTTAAAAGACTCAAAGCGTGCTACGGCGAAAAGCTGTCTAGTAGCTGAACAAAGTCATGGTGTCACCCATAGGACATTGTTGTTTGAGCGACGCGAGTGAAAGAAGACGTTTTATAGGAAAAACAAAGGATAGCTCCACTGATCTATCTAAGCCCCTAAGATTGTGCATGGTAAAGGCTCCATGCCGGTGCGCGAGACCTGGCATCGCGTAACCTTTAGTATGGCTGTTTCTTTGTTTGTATACCAGCAACTTTGCCTAATGCAACATGCAGTCTTTGTTTTCCACCATCGATACTCGAAGCAGCAGCGCCTTTGTTGATACTTTTGCACGCTTCAATGGTAATCCTTAAAGCACTACTAGGCAAACGAAATTCCATCGGTTGCCTCAACCCGTTTAAGCATCGCTGCCGTCGACGTTACTTACTGCCGCACCAGGTTCAGCTACCGAGGTCTCGCGACAACCTCAGTATGTTCCTCACCAGGTTTTTACAGTTGCTTAGCTGCTCGTTCAAGGATGTGGTGAACTGGCAGTGGCGGCGTCATGGCAGCCATAGCCCGTGTCATCGACTACTCTGAAGAGGACCGAGGGCAAGACAGCTTATTTCTTGGGTGGTATTGTTCATGATGCGATTGGCATTAGAGCATGTCACTCTAAATCGCTGAGCCCTTCTCCGGACAGCAGTCTGATCTATGTAGACAAGGCTTGTGCGGATGTCGTGATCTTTCTTTTGTACAGTGTAGTGCTTGCTGTACGCTTTGGGCCTAGCGCCTCACTCTCTGAAGCCCCTTTTCCCTCCTTTTGCTCTCACTCCACCACCAGGTTGTCTTTCGCTGTTTGCGCCAACCAACTCATAACAACCAAAGCTTCCTTCGCAACTAAATAATATAAAGATAAAGTCTTTGTAGAGCTAAGTCTCTCAGCAAGTCGACCGTTAGGGCTGACGAGGGCAAGTGGCAGAGCCTTGGTTTCGGTTTCTTCATCATCTGTCAATTTTCTACCATCACGTCTCTTATCTCAGCCTCGTCACTTAGAAAAAGAGATAACATAGCGCAAACGCCTCCAACGACTACCAGAACCCTGTTGTTCCGTCTTTTTCAAGCGCGCTTCGTCGAACAGTATCTTACAGCTTCTAGAGCTGTTGACGGCCTTCAAGACACCACGCGCCATGGAGGTGCCTAAGAAATCTCCGGCAACCAGTGATGCCAGCAACGACACCAAACCTCGTGTGCTTCTGATGGGAAATAGGAGGTTTGTATGTCATCGGATTGCAAAAATCTTTCTAAACATTCTGTCAGGAGCGGCAAATCGTCAATCACCAATGTCATCTTTCACAAACTACATCCAAGTGAGACACTGCACTTGGAAACAACAACACACATAACAAAAGACGCCATGCAGTGGGTAATCCGTGATCTTGACTTTTCCAGTAGCTAAACCACTCTAGATCTTTCATGGATTTTCAGGTCTGGGATTTTCCAGGCCACATCAATTACCTGGAGCCAGACTACGACACAGACAGTCTGTTTGCCGGTCTTGGAGCTCTAGTGTGGGTAATCGATGGGCAAGACAACTACTCGGACGCCGTAGACCGCCTCAACACCATCATTCTCATGCTCTACGAGCGCTACCGCAAGGTAAATATCGAAGTATTCGTTCACAAAGTCGATTGTCTTGCCCCCGAAGACCGGGACGAAATCACCCAACGCATCCAGCAGAAGGTGCTCGACGAACTGTCCGACCACAACATCGAAAACGCGCCTGTTTCCTTCCACCAAACCTCCATTTACGATTATTCTGTGTACGAGGCCTTCTCAAAAGTGCTGCAGAAACTCATCCCTCAGCTCTCGGCACTTGAAGCACTGCTGAACGGGCTGTGCGCCCGCTCGATGATGGACAAGGCGTATCTGTTCGACGTCGCCACCAAAATCTACATTGCCGCGGACACATCGCCCGCCGGCAGTGGCAACTACGGCATGTGCGCGGACTGGCTCGATCTCATGGTCGACATTGGGGAGATCTACGGCTACGACCACGGCGACCAGGTCGAGGGCGAACCACCTCATGACGGCGGCGACCAGAGTGCCGAAGGCTTGCTCAACATGGGCGAGGGCGGTCCGGTGCTGTACCTGAGGGAGGTTGACAGGTATTTGGCACTCGTCGCCATCTTGAACAAGGACTCAAGAGAAGACGATCAAGCCGCGGTCAATTTCAACGTGAACAGGTTCCAGGAAGGAGTCAAGCAGGTGTTTGAGCAGAATTAGAGGACCTTGGGAGAGGCGTTTGATTTTGCAAAGCGGACTCTCGAGAAAAGCTGGCATGCGAAAAAGTTATCCCAGGACAGACGGTCCGTGAGAGGTCTTTTTGCATATGACATGCCCACCTCGAAAAGGAGCAGACTCGAACTCTCCCACTACGCAGAGGAATACGCAGCGAGTGCAATTGCGTCCAGTGTATGATACATAGATAGATACACCAAAGTCACGAATGCAACGACGACGGTCCCTCGCCGATCCCGGCGGAGGTCTGAAACGACGTTCACGTGATACTGGAGATCAAACATACGTCATACCTCGGTTCAAACCGAAACCACTCTATTCCACTCGAGAGAACACTAGTTCACCATACCTTGCCATTTGACATAATAATCCTCCTACCCTCTCATCATGACGCGAAAGCCTCCTGCCATGAAGACGAGCGACGACAACAATGATCTGCGGCAACGAGCCGTTGAACAAGCCGCAACGATTCGGACCGTCTCACCCGCAAAAAGCAAGTCAAGCACGACCACGAGCACTACCGGCGGCGTTGGAATTGTCGACGCCCTGCGAATCGTGGCAGGTCTTGCACTTGTGAGCACGGTCGGGAGCTATCTCATCACCTCGGGCGAGAGCCTGGTCTGGGGAATCCGGCAACCGTGGTGGACTACAGTATCCGGCGTGCAGCAGCAGATGGTCAGTAGACCTCATTTACACCGAGTCTTGCGCACGAGCGAGTGGTCATAGCTAACATCCGAACCACCCGTACAGAAGGGCCAATTGGAGCTCACAATTGAGCAGCTTGCAGGGTACTCCGGCTCGGACCCTTCGAAGCCAGTGCTCGTCGCGCTGAACCGCACCATCTACGACGTCTCGAGTGCACCTCACATGTACGGGCCCAACGGCGCCTACTCCATCCTCGCAGGCCGGGACGCCTCGCGGGCATACGTGACGACATGCATGCAGGGCGACGACTACCTGGTGCCGTACCTCTCTGGGGTCGAGGAGATATTTGTGCCGCTGTGGCTCAGCACGACGGCGAGTCAGGCCGAGTATGATGAGATTGCGTCGGGTGAACAGGTCATGAACGGCGCGGGAATCAAGGGCATGGTAGAGACGTTGCACAAGCGGATTGGATTGGCCGAGGTGGCCAAGCAGCGGGAGGAGGCGTACGCGCAAGCCCGCGAGGTGGTCAAGTCGAAAATTGACAACTGGCAGGCGGTGTTTGCGAAGAAGGAGTACCCCGTTGTTGGCCGTGTCGTAGGGGTTGATGAGAACAACAAGGGAAAGTGGAGGGATGTCGGCTTCTGCCCTGAGGCGTTGAAGCAGCGGCCGCCGATGCTGGAGAGTCTCGCGCAGGCAATGCAGTCGGCTGGGAAGGCTCAGGGGCTCGACATTGGGAAGATGGCGGCCGCGCAGAAGAGTGCGGTGAATGGTGCAAAGCAACACCCTCATGCTCAAGCTGGCGCACATCACGCACCAGGTTCACCACCTGTCCCGCCCGGTCATCCTGCTGGCGTGGGCGCAGGCGCAAACCCCCACGCCGGAGCCACGAATCCCCATGCAGCAGGCTCAAACAAACCAGCCGGTCCACCGAAGGTTAAACGCGCTGGGTCTTCGCCAGATGGGAAAAAGGCCAATCTGAAGAAGGATACCAAGCCGGTCAAGCCCAAGGCAAGCTCGAAGTCGAAGGCTAACAAAGCGAAGGCGAGCAAAGGGTACGATCGAGACGAGGTACGAAGACAGGCAGAGGCGCAGATGGATCAGATGATGGAGGGTGGTGTTGGACATGAATTGTGAGACGATTGTGAAATTTCGCTGAAGAATTTCCTGCGGTCCTTGTTTTCTGAATGATGCTGGATCGGCAATGTAGGAAAGCGTGGTCCTGCGTACGACAGCCCCAAATCTCGAAGGTCCCCGTCGTCACTTGCCTCCTGAAAAGCACATATAAAGACGTAATAAGAAATCAACCAGTGGTATCGGACACTCCAAAACGCCCCAGTCATTGCGCTTGACTATCGTCAGGTTTCATTTATTCGTCCGCAACATCACCTTCATCACTGTTCTCGATCACTTCAAGCCTCTTAGTCATGCAATCGACGACTCGTGCGTAGAACTTTGCGGCATTGCTCCTTGGGAAGCAGATCTCCTCGGTCAAATAATCGGGAAGAATTTCAATGAGGTCCTTGTCACGCGCGGAGTCCAGGAGAGGCGTGTATTGGAATTCGGTGTCGTCATAAGGGTTGCTTGAAGCAGTTCCAGTTCCAGAGGGTGTTTTTGCTGTGGACGCAGTAGTTGGGTTGGCGACTGTGAGATGGAAGTGAAGTGCTGGGCGGTGGTGAGTGTGTGGTTACAACTGAAGCATAAACGATAGAAACTCACTACCGTTGCGCCCTGTCTGAATGCAGTCGTACACATCTTCCCCTTCCGCCTCTTTCCTCTTGACATCGCGCACTATAAGACCAGTGAGATCCCCATATAGCTCTTCTTTTAGGATTCGCTTCTGGGCGTCCTTCGCAGCCTCGGCGCTACCAACAAGCAGTGTTCGGGTCGAGGCATGTGAGGGCTTGACGGCACTTCCAGGGACCTTTGGTAATACCTCAGTACTCTGTATTGCACTTGATGAAGCGCGAGTGGCAGCCAGTTTCGCCTGGAGTGCTTTGATCTCGTTCTGTGCATCATGAAGTAAGCCATGGGCCTGTTTTTTCTCTACTGTAAGCCGTTCGTTTAGCTGATTTGCAGCTATGAGCTCCTTCCGCGTGCTGGTGATCTCTGTTACTATACTGTCTTGTGCACGTATGTCGGAGCGCAGTGAGACAATAAGTTCATTAGCAGCTAGGTCGAATATTGAGTTAGCACAGCACCGCGCGTAACGACCAATGCTCATCATCATCACGAACCTTTCGTCTTCTCATCAGCCAGTCTCTTTAACTTTTCGAAGTTCACCTCCGCCTCACGTCCTGCTATGTCCTTGAGGCCTTTGTATTTGATCTCCAACGTCTCAAATCTCGAGGTCATGTCGTCAAGCTGGCGCCGAATTATTGCATCAGTCCCTCTTCGTTCTGCTGAAGCACTCACGCCCCGAGTACGTGCAACCGGTGGTTGGCGTCCTTTGGAGACGGATCGGGATCTTTCGAATACTGCTCGGGGAATGGTCACGTCTGGTAGCAGATCTTCCATTGGATGGTCTTCAGAGGTCTCTAAGACCATAGGTTCCGGTTGTGTGTCTGGTATAACATCATTTACCCTTTTGACTGCGGTAGCCTTCTTAGGCGCCGGCTCTTGAACGTCCTGGGTATCTTCTTGAGTTTCAGGGATCCCCACCAGGTGTGCAGCGGCGGCGGCGGTTCTCCCACGTCTATCAGTTGAATTTACAGATTCCTTCTTGGCCTTGACTGGCTTTGCTTTGCGCCCACGAGTCTTAGTGGTCATCATTGGTGTTGGCAGTGCGCCCAAGCGTTTAGCGTCCTTTTGTGGTAAATCAAAGTCGTCGTCCACCTCTTCTGTGTCACTAAGGATGTTGCGCGTATTGGAAATGTCAGTCAAGACTGTTCGTTGTTGTGCGGCCTTGCGTCCAATTGCCATCTTCTTCGCTCCCAATGCGCTGGGACTTGGGTGCGTTCCCTTTACGGCTGCCGTCTTCGAGTTGACTGCGTCGGCGCTGGCTTTCTTAGGCCGACCAGGTTTGCGCGCTACGGGGACTAAGTTCTCTGCTGCTGAATTCGGCGAAGGCAACTTGTCTGCATCGATATCTTGTAGTTCATCTTCGGAGGCATCGTCAGTTGGGTGACTTGTTTGCACAGGACGACCACGCTGTCGCATCGCAGCTGCCATGACATGGGCAGAACTTTCGATGCTTGGTCGTCAAAAGCGACGCGCCGGGTACTGTACTGTAAACAAATGGTACGCGACCTCCAAGGACAGCCACGCAAAGTGGTTGGGACACGTCTCACGTGCACCAAGTGTGCTGGTTTCACAATGGGTGCGACAGTTGGGACAAAGAGATTCATTTTCGTCTATTGATCATACCATCGTACATCTAACTACATGTATGCTACTGAAGGGGAAAAAGCTGATCGGAAACAAACCCATCCGGCAGGTCGTTTTCCTTGGCTAGATTCGTATCTCATCTCATCTCGTCTTTGTGCAAAATGAAATACTTCGGAAAGGGGAAAAGGCCAGTGCCAATGTAAGACAGACGAGCGAAGCTAGGAGGAGAAAGAGCAGCAGTGAAAGAAAACAAGATGCGTTGTGACATGGGGCTGTGCCCTAGACAGATTGTCTTTCACGAAGACTTCCACATGGCCACCGTCGATGTGAACCCGTTGGTGTTGGCGGACTGAGGCGCAAGCACAGCGCCGGTTTGATCAATGAGCATGTTGGTAGCACCGATTGTGTTGAAGGCGTACATGTGGGCTTGCGAGTTCGCGATGATGGCCATGTTCTTCTGGCAACTGTTTGTGTTGAGGCAGGTCTGGTCGTAGTTATTGAAGAATGAGTAGAGCCCCGCGCCATAGATCAGTACATTCTGCGAGTTGTTGATGAACAGCCCCACGGACATGCGGCAGCTCGAATCGGCGGGCGCGCACCACGAGAAGGTCGGGTCGTTATAGGTCTTCTGCGTGGTGAAGGGGATTGTAGCGTTGGGATTGGCCTGGAAATAGGGTGTCTCGGTTTGAATCATGTTCAGGTACAGGTTTGAGGCGCCGTTGATGTTGTAGTTGTAAAGGACCGAGTGCTCGACCGAGGTGCCGTACAGCCATGTGGGCTTGGTGCTTTCGATCAGCAGACCGCGACCGTTGTAAATGTTGATTTGCGAGTGGTCTGCCAAGTCCAACTCGTGGTCGGCGACCCACAGCCAAGAGTTCTCGAGATACAAGGAACCCGTGGAGGAGACGTGCAGAAGCAGGAAGGCGCCCATGCAAGCTGGGTTAGGCGCGGCCATGGATGAGGGATTCTTTGTGCAGGTGTTGGATTGCAGTTGAGTACCGGCTGAGCCTCCAATGCGGAAGTGCACGTCCCACATTGCGGCAGAACCCTGGGTTGCAGCTGCAAGGTTCCATTCCATCAAGATCGCGCCAGGCTGAGGCCCAATAGTCTCGAAGATGAGGTCGGTGATCTCAACAGTACCGACATCGCCGGGTTGGCCGACACGCCAGACTGGCTGTGGGGAAGCCTGATTCTGGAAGGCCTTACCTTTGGCCATGATCAACGGCCACGCCTCGCCGGTGATTTTGATGTTCTTAGGAACGTTGACAGTCGAAGAGATGACGTAAGCGCCGTGGTCGAAGTAGAGGATCTGTGAGCCCGTCATGGCGTTCATCGCAGCTTGTACGGCGGCAGTATCGTCGGTAACACCGTCACCCTTGGCACCGTAGTTCTTAACGCTGATGAAATCGGAGACCGGGTGAGAAGCATATTGAGGGCGTGCCTTGCTGTAGAAGCGACCGGCAGAGTCCAAGAGACCTTGCGCTTTGATGGGCGCTGGGAGAGTGCCTTGAGATCGAGACCCGGCAGAACCCGTGTACATACGGCCTTGTCCCCAAGATGCGACAACAGTGCCTCCGGCGAGGATGGTGTTTCCGGAAGTGCCTTGAACTGCGGTGGTGCATTTGGTGAAATCAACGTTGTCAAGGATGAGAGTACCGGCACTCGTGGGTGTGCTGGTGGAAGTCCATGCAGTTTTGACACCGGTAGGAGTGTTGCTGATGACACTGTCGCTGAGTATGAGTGAACCGACTCCTTGAGTGGTACCACCGGCGCTCATGTCAATGCCGACGACGCAGTTGTTGATGTTAATGGACTTCATGCTCCAAGTCCAGTCCCAGTTCAGCAAGATTGCCGTCTGACAACCGTTGAATGTAAGACGCGAGGATTCGAACTGTTGGTTTCCGAAGAATGCGCCGATCCCGCCACCGTTGAAGGTGATGTCGCCCAAGAAGTTGGCTGAGCCGTTGTCCATGAAGATGCCTTGCTGCTTGTTCGATGAGCCGCCTCCCTTGACCATGTTGATCACGATATTGGTAAGACTAGTAGCCTGAGCGACTTGCCAATGAATACCCGTTCCTGTTGACATGGGGAGAGCAGTCAAATCGATGACAAAGTTGCGAACTTGGCGGAAGAAGTTATTCTGGTTGGTATACCAGTTGGCACCTCCAGCGAGATAAGGGTCAGAGTCAATGACGGCCATTCCCTGGAAGCTGGCAGAGGCCTTCAAGGTAGGAGGAGTCACCGCGTCGCCAACAAACTGAGTGTAGTAGTACTGAACGATGGGTGCCGAAACAAGGTAGGTTCCAGGAGGGAAATAAACTAGAGCTGGAGTGACGGTGCTAGAGTCGCAGCCCTGGCCACAGCGGCCCCCAGCGCTGACGGCGGCATTGAGGGCGGCGGTGTCGTCAGTGACGCCATCACCCTTGGCGCCGTAGTCCATGACATTGCGGAAGATCTTGTAGGTGGACGAGCCGTAGGCAATGGTGCCCTGACGCTTGATGTTATTGACCCAGTAAGAAGAGCTGGTGGCACGTTCTACGATCTCAGATGAAAGGCCGGCTTGCGTCGCGAGATCGGCTTCAGCACTGGGGATGGGATTGGCGCTGACGAAGAAAGTCAGGCCAAGGAAGAGGAAGATCAGTCGCGCAGCGACGAGGTTGATGTTGGAGATTTTGGACATGTTATCGAAGCAAAGAGCGCAGCTCTTGAGAGTAGACAAACGGATGATAGGCCTAAGGTGTGTCAGTGTGTTTTGGTAGACTCAAGTCTTGTTCGGAGGATGTTGTTTCGGTAGAGGGAGTCAACAGCGAGCGTTGATACGCAAGGAAAGGAGCGATAGTAGAGGCTGCAGAGCAGTTATGCTATGTGTGAAGCGTGAAACAGGGATGAAGGTGTGTGGGAAGGAGAAGGAAAACAATGTTCTGTTTCTGCGTGGGGGACGTACGTACTGTACTATTATGGACAACGACAATAACAACGACGAAGACACTGGTCAACAATGTCTTCGTGTTTCACGTATGAGC
>Ga0160428_1002532_pt1 | contig 10930 bp, 12 predicted proteins | sample SolpanmetagenomM_FD_108198 | JGI IMG/M metagenome (GOLD analysis project Ga0160428, IMG submission 108198) | Solar panel surface microbial communities from Lawrence Berkeley National Laboratory, California, USA - M | ecosystem: Engineered > Built environment > Solar panel > Unclassified ...
AATCATCCATCTCACAGTGAAAGGTTGGTAGAACGCAAACTTCAGTTTGACAAAACACGAATAGGCATTTGCTAATTTTTTTATTTTCTTTTGCCCTTTCTGTGTTAGTTTAGTTTTGCGCTGCAATTCCAGCGAACATAAGAAGTAAGGGCGGGATGATGAATTCAATCGTCATTACAAAGTTTCTTCTACTGAATGAACCAAATGGTTGAGTGGTGTGCTCCGTTACGGCAAAAGCTACTGTTGACGAGATGGCTGCGAGAAAGTATGAAGTGCGAATACATCCGAGTCGAAGGTTCGAAGTCATCTTTCTTCTAACAATCGTTCGATGTCTGCATAAAATGAGTATTACTACTGATGCTACCACAAGATGTAACAGAAATGCGAAGATTTGCGTCGTTTGAAAAGCTGTTGCTGATTGCGTTGCATTGTTTTCCCAGTATGTCAATTTTTGCGTCACGCAATGAGCGGTCCACGGTGAACAGCATTGCTCAAAGAAGCCTTGACAGATCATCGTGCTCGAATACTGAAGGCTTTTCTCTTGGTCATTCTGAACATTTTTCACAACAGCTGATGGAAAAACGGTGAGGAAGAAGAATATACATTCGAATCCAATAATGAAAATGTATTCAATATGTCTGTGTCTCCTTTTGTTCACGATAGACATTGGGTGAGCTTATGTGTGAATGTGGAGAAAAGGAGAATGGATGATTACGGTGTTTGCGCCAAAATAAATTGATTGCTGCAGAAACAAATTTTATTCATAGCAGTCAAACTCAATCTTCAATTCCTTCAATTCTGTTCAGTTTCCTCATTCTACTTTCAGAGTATGTATAAGATATTAATAAATCATTAGCGAGACACCATCGTTTTATATGATCCAAAATATCATACTTCATAAATTCTGATCGGGACGTTTTTGTGTAAATTAAATCCCACCCACTTGATTTCCACCACTGTAAAACAGCTGCGTGTCCATAGTAAAACGCCCAATGGAGTGCGTCCTTTGTGTACCAAATTTGCAAACCGCTTTGCTTCCACCATTCTAAAACTCGCCAATGACCTGCTCGGGAAGCCTCGTCAATTGCGTCTGAAGTGTATTGCAGAGGATATCCGCTATTTTTCCACCACTCAAGGACATGTACCAGACCTCTTTCAGAAGCTATATCGATCGCTCGATGATCGTAAAGAAAAGATAGTCCGCTGTTTTTCCACCAATCAAGCATATCGAGTTGACCAGCTGCCGAAGCTGCATTAACCGCAGACTCATCATATATAATCGTTATTTCGTTGTCAAGCAGCCATTGTAGACATTGTGTATAACCTTTTCTCGATGCTGTTAAGACTACCCCTACCCCGTCCAAAACCGGATCCCAATTATTTTTTTTCATATATCGTAATACAGATACATTGTTATTGCTGATAGCACAAAATGTCGCAAGTCTCCTATTTTCTTCCGTCAATACATTTGTAAACCCCCATTTTTCCCAACATTCCACAATAGCGAACTGCCCCTTTCCTAAATAAGATCCAAAGGATATATCTCTGACTTTGATTTCGAGGTGACTGTTCACCCACCACTCCAAAACATTCATATGTTCATGAACCGAAGCATGATATACCGCATCGTAGCTGTACGAGAGCGGGTGATCGCTTTGTATCCACCAATTCAATACAGATACATGTCCGTTGATGGATGGTGTATCGAGAATATTGTTTGGTATCGTCAATGGAAAAGTCGAATTCTGCCACCATTCCAAGATCTCGATTTTGCCTTTTACCGAAGCATTATACAAGGCTTCCTTAGAATTATACTTCATCTCCAGATTGCTGTTTTTCCACCAATCCAATACATCAGTATTTTTAGCATGATCCATTGAGAGACGGGTATATGTGAACTGCAGACCTGATGTCTTCCACCATTCCAAGATGTGAACATGTCCGTTCATGGAAGCCTGGTCGATCGCATAAGTCGAACAATATAATTCATTTTCCCGAAAGAGTTGTAAGATATCGACATGACCGTGAATGGAGGCTTTCTCGCTTACATTGGAGAAATTGGTAGCCACAGGTGCATAGCAAGGATTCTGGAGACACCATTTTATTGCTTCACATCGACCATACTCTGCGGCCGCACTTAAACCGTTGCAACTGTATTTTATTTCCAGACCGCTTGTTTTCCACCATTCAAGTATACCGATGTTGTCATTTTCGATCGCCGCATCGAAAGCATCGTGATCATATTCTAATTGTAATCCACTGTTTTTCCACCAAACAAGACTCTGTATCGCGTTGTTTGCACATGCTGAAATGATAGCTTTGTCGGAGTATCTGATATAAAGACCACTCTTTCTCCACCATTCCAATACTTCAACATGACCTTGACCGGATGCACGATCCATCGCGCTCTCTGTATACTCAAGCGGGAAACAATGTTCTTTTCCCCATGCTAAAAGTGGAACATGTCCTGCTTCTGATGCATCTCGAAAGAAATTGATGGGCTGAGCCAAGTATAACTGTGATTTCTCTACTGCGTCAATGGCAAGCTTGAAAAGAAACTGTGTGTTGCGACTTTGCGATAAATACGGTTGGATGAGTGATTCTATAAAGTGTATGTTGACCATGATAATCTTAACGATACCGTGTTAGATGTAGCAGTCTATCTCAAAAAGATGTGGTATGCGGCATTCCCCACCAATTCACACAAGATAAAAAATCTGCAGCATTGTTGTAATTTGAGATAGCTTATGAAGAAATCAAGTCATGAAAGATCAGAAGAAGGGAATGATTCAATACATTGAAATCGGAAGCCGTGCATTCCTTGCTGATTACTCATCGTCAGGAATGAGTTGTAGGCCCTTGTACCCGATCCCTACCCACTCTAAACCATCGCTTCTTCCTCGTGTACTCTTTGGTTTCCCGAATTTGGCTGTAAATATTGTCTCTGCATCTTTTCTAGTAAATTCTATCTCCGGAAACTTCGTTATGATATACTTCTCCGCTATAGCATAAAGCACCCCTCGTTTGATCCTGTTTTCCAATTCTTTTCGATTTGCGCTGATTATTTTTTCTTCGATAAATCGCATGTACGGATCATTGCTTTCTCTATTTTTTTCATGCAAGTTTTTTTTTAGACTTGAACATGCTTCAGCTTCTTTCCGTTCTTCCTTTAATAGTTTTTCTCTTAATTTTCTTAATTTGACTGATTCTAACTTTTCATTGATCATCTCAATTTCTGTTTTATAATCGTTAGTTCTGTTGACTTTGTCTCCAACTTTGTCTATGTAGTCACTGAGACAGATCCTTGAGTTTGGTAATGCCAAGTGATCAGCCAAGCTACAAAAGTGTCCTTTGACGCTGATGTTAAACTTTTCCCCTTCAATCCATCCTCCATATCTTTTGAGTACTGTGCTGATCATCATTTCCATCCATAGTCTTGCGTTCTTCTCGACACCGTAGGCCAGTCCCTGTGACAAATATTTTTTATTGGTTGTTGTTTGGTACCTCGATATAAGCTTTTGTATTGTTCCCGAATGGCTTCCTATCTTGATGGTATCATCATCGATTGGTATTGCGTAAACGAATGCCTTCATTGTCCGTCTCTTTTTGGAACTTCGAGCTTGTAATCACGCTAAAGGAAGAGTACGTTTGGCGAGCTTCAGATTATTTCTCAACTGAGTAGATCTGTTCGAGAAATAAATGAACTGCAGCAAAAACTCAAAAAGATATGATATGGATCTGAATTCTTCATACCGGATATATAGATTCAAAGAGCAATGAAAGTCGCTGTAATCTGTCTAGGTTTACTCAATATCATGAGTCATGTTCTCGGAACGGTGAGGATATTCTCCACTTCTACAACATCAACATTTTGTGAAAGAGAAGACTTGTATGGGTCTCCAGCATATATACAAAAAATACAAGAATTTAGCGCTCAATTGGCTGACGTCGAAAGTGTATATGACAACATACACTTATATATGGTTCTACCAACTCATTTTGGGTGTCATCTTACGGAATTAGAGATAGTTGTGGTATCACCATTATCGTATCTTCCAGAAGAGGAGTACGTTAATCTCAGTGCTGATATTCAATATAACATCGATGATGTTCTGGAAATTAAGCTGATCGTAACTGAAAGTTTGAACATGTTACCACTCGGTATACGATCGCGGTCGCATGAGATTTATACACCAACCACAAGAACACCAGCAAACCATCAATTGGCGCCAAGTCCGTCATAATCATCCGGTAATTTGATTGAAAATGAGACACGCTCAATTCTTGTAGCTATCGCCGGAAACCTTAACATGAGAGTTGTAAACATTCAATTTAATGCACACGAAATACTTGTGACCTTGTATGGATTTCCAGAGAGAAGACTGCGACATCAATTCATCATTATGGCCAGATCGAGGACGAGACGTATTGTACGATTGACAAACATATAATCATCTGAATTGGGATTCCGTTTCTCTTATGTAAATAAATTGTCAGGATTCTAATCTTTGATCACTAATAGTAATAAACACAAACAAAAAATGTCGCAAGAAGAAGTTGATAAACTAAGAAATTGCTGTATCAGTCAAGTCAGCAAAAAAAATGCGATCGGACAGTCGTTCATTTGCCGGATATGTTACGTCATCGATGGTGATTCTATAGTGGTCAGTCGTTGTCGTGATTCATTTTTAGAAACATATACACTTCGAGTTGCCAGAATTGATTCCGCGGAGGTGCCGCATACAGAATCAGACTACAAACCTGATGAAAAAGAAGCTGCGTTTGGTAACAGAGCAAAACTAGCGGTACTGAATTGGGTGTTGCCCGACCACTTCAAGGAAACAGCGGACCAAAAACATGATTATAGATTCCAGAAAGTAATATTTGATAAGTTCCCTGTTTTATTACAGGTAGAGTGTCCTACCACTTGTACAGAAAATGGCAAATGTAAACCTCTGAAACTCGATTTATTTTCAAGAATAGTTTCTGAAGTGACTCGCTATGGCTTGGAAGTAACATCATCTACAGACCCATATGCCAAAGAGACACTCAGTGACATGTTACTTAGACGTAAATTAGCTAATCCGTATACTGGTGGCAAAAAGGACAAAGAGTTTCCAGAAGCCTGAGTATCAAAACAAACATACGGAACGAGCAAAGACTGCGAAGAGTGCGCTTTGAAAAAGAAGTGGTTATAAAAATAATTCTTCACAGATGTATCTTAGATTTTTCTGTATTTGTTCTATTCTATTTGTGAAATCTGCGAGATCATTTTATTTTTATCATAATCTTCCAATGTGGGTTTGTCAATCGCTTGATCGATTTGGATGATATGAGATTTTGGTCGACTGCAACTAGGAGCACGGCCTTTCACAATGAATGCTGGGGTAATTGCTGTCAGTAAGGGCAAACGTTGTCCATCTTCCAACACAATGTCTATTTGAATGGTGGATTGCACAAAGTTGTCTTTGCTCTGAGGATATGGTGAGGAACAATGAATTCGCCTGAAATCCCATCTTTTGCCTGATGAATGTGGCTCAGCATTGATGGCGCCATTAATCGGCTTGTGAGCTGTATTAAAGTGTCTGAGCTGTAATGATTTTGTTTGCAGTAGCGCTATGTGCTGTGAGCTGAAGATTAACTTTTCGTATTTGATGCCATTGACTTGACTATCATAGAAACAGCGCTCTCCTTCGATTGATTTATCTACAAATGAAACAGAAATGTTGATATTGTTGCGAAGCATTGGTGGCATAAAACCATGTTGAGGAGGTTGCGACAGGTGTTTCTTTTTTCACAAACCCATCGATTGTTATAGCCACTTCTCCTTGGATGCCCCAACATTTGTAATCGAAAGTTTTGTGCATTGCATACTTGCCGATTTGCCGAGCATAAAGTAATGGAAGTAGAGCGCTCAATAAGACAGATACGAGCAGCATTATCTATTGTTCAAGTGTTGTGGTAGAGAGCGAGAAAACGCGTCCCTCGTTGGGTTGTGGAGATTCATTAGCAGTGTCTGCACGACATGCAGCTTCCTTCTGCTCACCTCCCGTTGTTGATTGATTCTTGAGCTTCTTCACACCCAAATAATATACAAGTATGAAGATTGGTCTGTTTGCATGTATTTTGCTGATCCCTTTTGCATTCTGTAGCACATTTTTGGATGTTCCAGATATATCGTTTGTCGCTCAACTCAGATCATTCGGACATCTTTATACAGCAACTGAAATCGAGCGCCATACCTATCTCGTCTCCAAAGTAGCTGAACTGCCAATAGACGCCATTTTTCCAACAGATGACGACGTGTTTGACTTAGAGGAATGGTATCAACAGAACATTGATGTCAGCCTGCTGTCGGATCATACTCGTATATATGCATTCTTAGTCGCATGGCTTGAACTAATATGCCAAGAAATGGACTTGCAATGGAATTTCGGACGCGAAATGGACCAACAGCTATTTGATTCATGGTTCGCGTACCAGCGGTCTATGCGTCAACTGATATTTCTCTGGAATAAGAAGAGATGAATAAGCGAATCAATGAACATGGACACGACAATTTTCCATTGCTCTGTCTCGTTGAAGTATAAGTGAACGTAATAGGAATAAGCAAAATATATAAAACTGTTTAAATATCAAATGAGTATCACAGTTCCTATCGAATATATATATACTGCTGTTTTTCTTCTGGTGTTATTGGTTGTAATAATTGCCTCGCGGAATACTTCACCTACTGTTTCAAAATCACCATCTACTACTACGCCTCCCTCTACAACGACGCCGCCTACCACAACTTCTCCATCGACTACGACTCCATCGACTACGACTCCATCCACAACGACTCCACAAACAACGACTCCATCCACAACCACTCCGGCTACAACGACACCTCCGGCTACTACGACTCCGGCTAATACTACCACAACACCACCACCTACTACAACTCCGGCTACTACTACAGCTTCTGATCAATCACAAAAAGAAACAACCTCAATATTCAGTTAGATTTGAAAACATATAAGGAACATATAATAATGTAATTGTTTAGAAGGCTGAAAATAAGAAAATGAAAGACAAAAAAAGGTTTAGCAAAAATTCATGTTATTTCTATATCTGAGCTGCTCCTCCTTTCGAGCCATATCCAGCAAATAAATCTCCCTCATCGTCTCCGTTTGTGCTTTAGTGCTATCGATAGATTCACGCGTCCTTATACATGCCTCTTGTGTAGAATATACGTATTCGGGAGAATATGACCAATCGCGTTCGTCACATTTTATGATCATGTGTGTTGCTTTTAGGCGGAGCCCATTATCGAACCACTCGCTCATCGACTTTTGCTCCGTAGCAGGACTGAAATGATAATGTGGGCTACTCATTGATACGGACATTGGAAGTATACTAAGAGAAAGTGACGAAGAAATTTGAAAACGATCTTCATTCGGTTCTGCAGAGCTTTAGCTTTCTTGTATCTGCAGAGAGCTCAGATCAAGTACATCATATAAGAACAAAAACTGATCATCTTTACCAAGTTCACCCTCGAAGTCCACTATCTACGAAAAGCGAACTCCACGGTGAAATATAGTATATAATTATATATTATTCTTATGCACATAAACGAAAGATATGGTGAGGAGGAAGTCGTTGTTCCTCCTGAAATTATCGATGCAAGTCAATTCGTTTATCTTGCTCCCAGTCTCTTGAAACATGCCGGTCGTGGTGTTTTTGCGAAGCGCAATTTCAAGAAGAACGAGATACTTACATTTTATGATGGCTTCTTTGTCACAAAGGCTCAGGATTTAACATATGCCATCGATACGACGACCAAAGACACATTTATTATAGGATATTCCCAGATGGATGATTGGAAAAACCGCGGTCTAGCACAATTGATCAATGATCCAATCTGCGGACACTTCTCGAACAAAGAAGTCAATGTATATTTCGTCCAAAAAAAAGTTTGCAATACTTTGGTCGTGAGAGCTTTACGCGACATAAGCTGTGACGAGGAATTATTCGTTTCCTATGGCTACGCATATTGGAATTGTCGTGAACGCTACAATCTATTGCATCTGGAGATGTCGTTTGAGGATTACTCGAATCATTTGAAATATCATATACAATTCAACACCTTACAACACCTACCCGAGAAACTACGTCTGGGATTCGTGATCAAATGTCGACAAACTCGCAACAAAGTTCATTTCACTTACAATTGCATTTATTCAGAATGTGCAATCACCTCCAAATGTTCGAGCGATTTATACGAGATCTCCTTTGGTAGCTCGCAATTACGAGCCCACTGTCCACAGTGTAAAGCTAAGATCTCTGAGACGATGCAAACAGACAACGCTACAGAGAAAGCTGATTGCCAGACTAATGTAATTGTGCAATAGATTGCTAAAATCAACGCACAAAGAACGGAAAACAATGTCTAGATAGAAAGAAAGAAAAGAAAGAAAGAATGAGACAGCATCTTCTTTGTTGTACATTATATATATTATGTTTGTTAGGACACGTCGTGGCTCCCGACTGCGCTGAAGATAATCCTTGGAATTCTGAAGACGTCACGTCTTTTTATGAACGATTCCATCCATTCGAATTCGGTGAACAAGTGCGAGATCTTCTTAGTGAGTTTAGATATGTTGCAACCGCTATGGGAGAAAACTGTCTTGGTGATGACATGACATCAGAATGTCGAGAAACTGTATTGAGAGGAGGTGTTCTCCTTCGACATGTCGATCGTGTTGCAGACGCATCATTCCTTGATACACTTTCTCAGTTCAATGATGTTCTAGACGAAATCGATACACTAAGAAAACACATTGCGTGTACTAACTTTTCAGAAAGCGAATCTATGATAAATGTTTTGCATAGCACACATTACGAGATACAACGACCCGCTCGTAGAAAAATGCTCATAAAGTTGGCAGAAACATGGTATCATATTCCTCGTATGTTCATCTCCGAGTGAGGAGAGACGCTTGCAAACTTGAAAATGAAGAGAATTTATATTTTCAAAGTCGAAAATGATTCTGTAGGTGGTTGATCGGTCGCAACTGTGGTGCGAGGAATCAAATATTTGGCATAGTGCTTGTATCCATCTTTTTCCGTTTGCTCCAAAATCTTCTTCTTGTCAAACGTAAGATCGCAGCGTTGAAAAGCTTTTTCGACTACTTTCAACATATTTTCAGCTATACTTATTTCATCCGATATCTCTTCATCCTCTTCAACTTTTTCGATTGTTGTCGTATCTGTTTGCTTTTTTTTCACTTGCTTCACTTTCTTTGGTTCAACCTTTGTTTCTTCTTCTATTTTTTTCTTTTTTTCGTTATCCTCCTCCTGTTGTTTCAGTCTTTCAATATCTTCTTCGAAAGTAAGATTTTCTTTTGATTTGTTTCAACGCCTACATTTAAGTTCTCATTCTTGCGAATCTTAGAAATTATTCGAGAAAATGACAACCTATGCATGAAACATTCATTCAGTTAACACAAATGAATGAGACAAGGAGGTAGGACTCAAACTCCCAATACGAGAAAACGAATCTCGTACAGAAAGGCTAGGGTTCTCAGATCAAGGAAAGATCTGAAGAGAAAGGACGCAGTTGTCAATCACCCATTTCTGAAATATATTTTTCGCACCGTTACAGTCACGATCCATAACGGATACTTTTTGTCCAGCAACACAATCCGAATGGCGACATTTATATGTTTTTGCACCTCCAATCTTCTGCCACAAATGCCCACATTCCGAACATCCTTGACTGGTATATTCTTCTGTTACTGGAATCAAAACACATCCATCTTTGTGTGACAAACGAGTTCGAAAGCGTCCATGAGACCAATTCAGCATGTTGCGAACCGTTTTGCTTCTGATCTTACGTTTCCGTTTTTCACACATGTCATGAGCGTTGAACGTCGGGAGAAGTACGTATTCATAATGATCACTCAACCATTTGACAAACTTTTTATGAAACTCATTCACCAAGTTGGTCACTTTGGCTTGTAATCGATGGAAAGCTTTACGAAGATTATATCGTTGTTTGGTACGAGTGGTTTTCTGATTCATCTTCGACTGAATTTTATCCATATTTATACATAATCTTGTAACACGAGAAGCATCCTTTTCACCCCATTTGAAAACTTTTTCACGAATGGGATCATACACGACACCAAAGATTCGGACGCCAGGATCAATACTGCAAATATAGCCTTTATTTTGACGATTCATCGTAGAACTTGGTTCTCGTTCTTTTGGTTTCATCGTTAATGTGATATACCAATTGCCAAAAATTTGCAGTACACTTGCCTCAGAGTCAAGTTGAAGAGGTAATGGTTCGCTTGAATAAATCTCACCCATTTGTGTCTTCTGAGGATTAATGACTCCCTTGACCCAAGCCTTCTTGATCACTTTAAGACCTCCACTTCGGAACTTTCTTCGTCTGTAGATGACTTTGAAATGTGTTCTCTGATTGTTTCGAAGCAAGTCAAAATTTGTTTGGTATGCTAACAAACAATCTTCCATAGCTTGGTCTCGCATTTCATACGGAGTTTCTAATACCCATTTGAACACCTTTTTCTGCAACAGATCTGAATTCAAATTGACACAGTATGCTCTTAGAGACTTTTTGTTTATTTTAGTAATTTTCTTTTGCTCGATGGCTTCTACACATCGATTATACGTCCATCTCACTGTTCCCATCATTTGTCTCAATTTCAGAGCTTGAATTGCGGTCGGATAAATCCTCACTCTCTTGGTTTTGTACTTCAACTCCGGACTGTCTGACTTTCTGCTCCGCTTTCGGTCTTTGTCCGTCACTAAAGAGTTTTTTATTCCGTCCAGATCGATACCCATTTGCTTGAGCCACAAAGACATTGACAATGGCGAGGAGGTCGTCAGACAATTCTGTTCGTTTATTGTTTTCTTCGATCTC
>Ga0160428_1002534_pt1 | contig 10920 bp, 5 predicted proteins | sample SolpanmetagenomM_FD_108198 | JGI IMG/M metagenome (GOLD analysis project Ga0160428, IMG submission 108198) | Solar panel surface microbial communities from Lawrence Berkeley National Laboratory, California, USA - M | ecosystem: Engineered > Built environment > Solar panel > Unclassified ...
CGCTCGGCATGGGCCTGGATGCTCGCAGCCTGCGGGCCAAGCCGGGCGAGGTTTTCGGCGCTTTGGCATACGCGCACCCATTCTTGGAAAACAATGGCCGCACGCTCATGACGGTGCATGCCGACCTTACGCGGCGCGCCGGGTTTCACGTCGACTGGACAGGGATCGCAAAGCCGGAGTTCCTCGCCGCACTAACGGCCGAACTGCGGCAGCCGGGCTCCGCCCTGGATGCGCTGCTGCTGCCGCACGTCCGGCCAGGCCCATTGCCAACCGAGCGCGCTGCGGTGAGCTTGGCGCGTAATCCGGGGCTCAACCGTTCTGGTCCTTCGCCATCCTGAGTGGATCAGCCCTGACCTAATCCGTTAGATCGCCAGCGTCAGCTGCTGGTTCGCCGGTGTGTCCTCGGTGTTCAACGACGACAGGGTGACGCCGAGCAGCCGCACACCGAGCCGCACCGGTAGCAGCGGCTTGAGTAGATCGAGGGCGGTGCTCTCCAGCACCGCCACGCTTGGCACGAAGTCGCCGAAGGAACGGCTGCGCGTGATCTGCTGAAAGTCGGCATACTTCACCTTCAGCGTCACGGTCCGGCCGCGCGTGCCGGATACCTGGCAGTGCGTCCAGACCTTATCAGCCAACGGACGGAGCTGCTCGTGCATGGCAGGCAGGGTGGTCAGGTCCTCGGAGAAGGTGTTCTCGGCGCCGACCGATTTACGGATGCGGTCGGCCCGCACCGGGCGTTCGTCCACGCCTCGGGCAATCCAGTAGTAGTAGGGGCCACTCTTGCCGAACTGTTCCTGCAGGAACGCCATGGTCTGCGCCCGCAGGTCGAGACCGGTGTGGATGCCCAGCCGGTTCATCTTGGCAGCCGTCACCGGCCCCACGCCATGGAAGGTGCCCACTTCGAGGCTCTCGACGAACGCCGCACCGCGCTCGGGCGGGATGACGAACAGCCCGTCGGGCTTGCGGTGGTCGGAGGCGAGCTTGGCCAGGAACTTGTTGTACGACACGCCGGCCGAAGCGGTCAGCCCGGTCTGCTCGCGGATGCTGGCTCGGATCGCTTTTGCGATCTGTGTCGCCGTCGCGATGCCCTGCAGGTTGTCGGTGACGTCAAGGTAGGCCTCGTCCAGCGACAGCGGTTCAATGATCGGCGTGTGCTCGGCGAACACGGCGCGGATCTGCTGTGACACTGCCTTGTACACGTCGAAGCGCGGCCTGACGAAGAGCAGCTCGGGGCACTTTCGCCGCGCCACGATCCCGGACATGGCTGAGCGGACGCCGAACGTCCTGGCCTCGTAGCTGGCCGCCGCCACGACGCCGCGCTCACGCGATCCCCCTACCGCAAGCGGCTTGCCGCGCAGGGTGGGGTCATCGCGCTGCTCCACCGAGGCATAGAAGGCATCCATGTCGATATGGATGATCTTGCGCTGCCGCTGCTGCGGTTCGGCTGCCAGGTCCGGGGCTGGGTGAGGAGAGTCCAACACAAGGGAAGATTACCAGCCCTGGTCGGCCCTGCGCATGGGCTTCCTTTCCGGTCGCCCGACGATCCGGCGTGGCGCCCTGGCCCACGGCGTCCTACCCTTATGCCATGTGTGGTCGCTTTGCCCTGTCCCAGACGCCTGCCGCCCTTGCCAAGGTGTTCGGCACCCACAACGCCGTGCCCAATTTCCAGCCTAACTGGAACCTGCCGCCCAGCCAGCCGGCGCCCGTGGTGCGGCACAATCCCAAGACGGGCGAGCGGAGCCTGGACGTGCTGCGCTGGGGCCTGATCCAGCACTTCGAAAAGGATCCGGGCCACGCCCGCATGCTCAACAACGCGCGGGCTGAGACCGTGGCCAAGCTGCCGAGCTTCCGCGGAGCCTTTGCGTCCCGGCGGTGCATCGTCCCGGCCGATGCCTTCTACGAGTGGAAGCGGGACGGCAAGCTGAAGCAGCCTTTCGCGATTGCTCGGGTGGATGGGGCGCCGCTCGCCTTCGGCGGCATCTGGGAAAGCTGGACCGACCCAGCGAGTGGCGACATTACCCGGAGCTTCGCGATCGTCACCACGGAGGCGAATGGGACCATGACGCCGATCCATGATCGCATGCCCATCATTCTTGAGGCTTCTGACTGGCCGGTGTGGTTAGGCGACGAGGAGGGGGATCCGAAGGCGCTACTTCGGCCGGCTGCTGATACTGTTCTCAAGACATGGCCAGTGAGCACCGACGTGAACAGCGTAAGGCATAGAGGGGCCGAGCTGTTGCAGCCGATGCGCGAAGAGGCACTAGAAAGCGGTTCGAACTCGGCGTGAGCCAACCTCGAGATCTTGGGTTTTGCCTGATGCACGAGACGGGCGGCCTTGCGCTTCATCTCAGGCTTTCAGCACCGTTGTCGACGTGTTCCAGAGCCGACACGTTGACTGCCCTGCGCTTAATAGGAAGAGACAATTTTGTAGGCAATAGAACGGACGCAAGTCGGAGTCCGCCGGAGTCTCGCCTAGCCGTCCAAAGTCCTAGCTAGTCTCTTTTCGTTGACCGTCGTGAGCGCCGACATTAGCGCAGCGCCCACATGATATCATCGATCGAGCCTCACGCGGAGGCGGCGGGCTCGTTCGCGGAATGCCTCTTCGCCACCCTCGAGAATATCGCAAACGGCCCTGCGGATATGTTCGTCCTCCAGCCCACCCGATCTATAGGTGATTGGAGGCAATCCCCCGCTCGGGTGCGGGCCGCACTCGGCGACGATGATCTGATCGGCATCCGTGTTGATGACGAGGTTGGCGTTGTGGGTCACCATGATAACCTGCCGCTTCGCCTTGGCGGCGATGAACAGTGAGACCAGTTCGTCGAACACTGATTTGGGATCGAGGTTCTCTTCCGGCTGGTCGATGATCAGAGGACGGTCGTCGGCATCGTCCAACGCAAGATAGAGCAGCAGCAGGACGATGCCCCGGGTCCCAGGCGAGAGCTTACGGATGTCCACACCGTCATAAGCAATCTCATAGCGAACCGCGATGTGGTCGGTGCCAAACAGCCAGTGAGCAAAGCGCTTGGACCAGGTGCGGAACTCTGACTGTTGGGTCGGCATATATGGTGCGTGGGCCAGAAGATCGCGTGTGTAGTTGGCGATGAAGTCCGTCATCGCTTGTTGTACGTCCGAGGCGACGCCAAACTGCCACGCCGGCTTAAGCACGGAAGCGGCCACGCTAATCAGAGCACCCCTGCCTTGAAAGGGTCCGGATTTGCGACGGTCGATCAGTTGCTCTTCCGCCTCGCTGCCCCACACTTCAAGGTTGACTACGCGCGAGACGGAGAAGCTGAGCTTGCGGAGTGTTCCCGACGCGGCCGCCAGTCTCGCCATTAGCGGTGCATAAAGGGCTGCCAGCCCCGCCTGTTCGTCGACGATCGCCTGGAACACGCGACCGTAAGCGGCTTCACGCTCACTCTGCAGGGCCCGGCGCCGCACCGCGGCGCCCTGAGCATCAAGTAGTCGCGCCGTCAGCGCTTCCAACTCTCCATTCTCCTGTCCGATGCGCTTCGACAACGCCGCATACTGCCCACGCACTACCTGATCAGCGCTGATGAACTGCTCCAGCCGTGTCATCTCCGCCTTGATCATAGCGAGCTGAACGGTGCTGAGGTCGGCTGTATCACCGATCAAAGGCGTGTTCGGGTCACTCGCCGCCGGCGGCGTGCCGGTCAAGGATGCGATCTGCTGGTCGGCCCATACGATGTAGCCCGCCAGCGCACTATCAACTTCGCCCTTGTAGATTAGCAGGAAGTTGTCCCACTGCTGGGCGTTCAGTCCGCTACCGAAATGTCGGGCCTGTGCCTCGCGAAGCATCTCCGGTGCCTTGGTGGCCCGGAGGCTTCTAACTTCATCCTGCATCGCGAGGAACACGCGACGTTGAGTGCCGAGCGCCTGAATTTTGGCGTTCATGGCCTGGGCGGCGAGGTTCAGTGCGGCGTGCCGGGCTGCTTGAACCTCCGTGCCCTTGACGATCAGCTTCGCCAAATCGGCATTGTAGCCAGCAATCAGCCCTCGTTTCTGGATGACTTGCTTGTCGATGGTCGTGACAAGACCTTCTTTTTCCAGTTCCTCCGCTACCCGCTCAGACATGGCGGCGATAGCTTCAGTCTCGCGCTGCCGCGCTTGCTGGAAGCGGAGGGTGCGGCGCTCGCGGAGCTGCTCGAAGTTCGCCGCGCCGTCGCGTTCCTCGTGCGGATGAGCCTCGAAGATGACACGCTCGATCTCGCGAATCAGTCCCTCCGATGCGCCCCGCGACGAGCAGAGCTCCTCGACGAACTGCTGCGACAAGTAGCGGGCGCGGAGAAAAGCCCAGGGGTCGTTGGCGTCGCTCCCGTCGAGCGCGCGCGTGGTCGTGACCCCTCCGCCCCATGTTAGGGTCGCTTTGGCATCCCCAACAAGGGCGTTCGCTCGAACAAGAAACGAAGGACTGATGTTCTCATCGGCCGTCCACGCGGCCGGTGCGATCGCGTCGCACCCTGCTGCGATGATGTCGGCGAGAGCGGTCTTGCCCGAGCCTCGGGCGCCGATGATTGCGATCAGCCCCGGATTGAGCGGCACTACGGGCGTTCTGGCCCATTCGGCGTCGGTGATTGTAACTTCGCTGATGGCCTGCGAAGGCAGCGCAGAACGGGGTGGCTCCACTCCAACATAAGCTCGCCCTGCTGGGTCGATGCAGGCCTGACGTAGGGCGTCGAAAGTCAGCGCTCCCTTGACCCATGAAAAGCGATCTTCGACCGGCCGTCCGGTAGAGGACTGGTCGTGTGCGTCACTCCCATGGAGGCAAGGCTTGCAACCGTCATATCTTTCATGCAGCTGGCTGACAGATACGCCGCGCTCGCCTAGCCAGAACTCTCGCTGCGCAGCACTGCTCGCAAAAATGACGTGAGCGAATTTTTCGATCTCTTGCCTTAGTGTCGCATCGGCAGCCTGCCTAAGACCAGAGGTACCGTCACCCGCACCGCCCGCCACAGCGATTAGTATGTTGTTCTTGGCCCAATCATTTTCTGAAAAAACCGAGCGGAGCCGATCAAAGTTGACCTTGAACTGCGTCGCACCATGGGCGCACGCCGCGCGGTCATCGACGAGGGTTGGGTCGGCACGACGTCCAAGCCGGATCAGTTCCGCTGCACTGCAATCGAAGCAGTCGTCGAATGCCCGGAACTGCAGCCGACACAAGATCCGGCTCACCTGCGCGACGTGGTCGGGGTCCTCTGGGCTGACGAGCAGATGAAGGTTGACGAAACCACTCTTGGCGGCAACATCTAGCCGGACTTCAATATTGGGAAAGATCAGCCTGACATTCGGGAGCCGGCCTTTAGCCTTGTGCTGAAGGACTTGATGGTAAGTATCCATCAAGTAGTAATCAGTGACGGCGACTGCTTCAATCTTGGGCGTAAGCGCTTCCAGTTTAGAAAGGTAAGCGTCCCAAGGATCATTAGCTCCAAACTGATTGTTTAGAATGGTTCCGGGCGCATGAATGTGAGGCTCCCAGCGATGCCACTCCGACCCCCTCGTGATCATTCGATTCCCGGTGTTGTTCCTTAAAGGTCAAGGTATAGCGCAGTAACAACGGTTGGGAGAAGATCCACAACTATCTGCCCTTTCCTCCGGCCTGCACCAAAGCCGCCGGCCCGCTCCTGGCCATGTGTCCTCATCGAAAGTCACGGCTTTCGGGCATTTTCCCCTTTGGTCGCGCTGATCCTGGTTCTGGTCGCCGCACCTCGTCACCGCGCAGCAGCGCTGCATCGCCCCAGCGTGCTCCACCATCGGATCGCATGAGCCTGTTCAGCAGGTCTGAGCGGTCGACCAGCTTGCGGCAGATCAGGTGCGTGATGGGAACCTCTGCGTGTTCAGTCTCTCGTTCCACTCGGCCTTCGGCAATCAGCAGCCGGGCGCCAATCATCGCGGCGCGGTCCCGCGCGCCCACGTCGGCGTAGACCACTAGGTTCGCTGTGCCGAACTCGTCCTCCACCGTGATGAACACGATGCCCTTGGCCGTGCCCGGCCGCTGTCGCATCAGCACCAAGCCGGGCAGCTTGATCCAGCTCCCCGGCCGCGCCGTGCCAAGCCGGCGCGTGTCGTGCAGCCCGAGATGCTGCAGCTGCTCGCGCAGCAGTGCCAGCGGGTGCTGGCGCAGGCTGAGCCCGGTCGCCATGTAGTCCAGCACCGTCGATTGCCCGTGCGCTTCCGCCGGCAGCGCCGGGGCGGGCTCTTGGATGAGGGAGGGCTCGCCCAGGTTGGCGGCTTCGCCTGCCAGCAGCAGAAGGGGCGGGACGTCACGCTCGATTGCCTTGGCTTCCCACATCGCTTCGCGACGGCTGGCCCCCAGACTGGCGAAGGCATCCGCCTCTGCCAGGGCCTCGATCGCCTTGCGACCGACGTTCGCGCGCCGTGCCACCTCCTCCACCGACCCGTAGGGCGAGCCGTTGCCGGACCGGCGCACCTTGGCGATCCGTCGCCCTTCCTCTTCCGGAAGCCCCCCGGCCAGCCGCAGCCCCAGCCGCAGGGCATATTCCTCCGCGCTCTGTGCGTCCGGCTCCAGCGTGCTGTCCCAGTCGGAAGCGTTGACACACACTGGCCGCACCTGCGTCCCGTGCGCCTGGGCGTCGTGCACGATCTGCGCCGGGGCGTAGAAGCCCATCGGCTGGCTGTTCAGCAGCGCCGCGGCAAATACCGTGGGGTGGTGGCACTTCACCCAGGCCGAGGCGTAAGCCAAATGCGCGAAGCTGGCAGCATGGCTCTCGGGGAAGCCGTAGGAGCCGAAGCCCTCGATCTGCTTGAATACCCGTTCCGCCAACTCGGGATCGTAGCCGCGCCGGACCATGCCGCCGACCAGGCGGTCGCGGTAGACGCCGACACCCTGGGTGTACTTGAAGGTCGCCATGGCCCGGCGCAGGTCATCGGCTTCATCCGGCGTGAAGCCGGCGGCGACGATCGCCACCCGCATCGCCTGCTCCTGGAACAACGGCACGCCGAGCGTGCGCCCGAGCACCCGCTTCATCTCGTCGGCGTCGCCGTGCTCGATCGACGGCTTCGGGTATTCCGGCTCCTCCAACCCCCAGCGGCGCCGTATGTAGGGATGCACCATGTCGCCTTGGATCGGGCCGGGCCGCACCAGCGCCACCTGCACCACCAGGTCATAGAACTTGGAGGGCCGTAGCCGGGGCAGCATGTTCATCTGCGCCCGGCTTTCCACTTGGAACACGCCCAGGCTGTCGGCTCGGCGCAGCATCTCGTAGGTCTTGCCGCAGTCGCGCGGCACTCCTGCCAGGTCCAGGTCGAGGCGGTGGTGCCGCCGCAGCAGGTCGAAGCCGCGCCGCAGGCAGCTCAACATCCCGAGCGCCAAGATGTCGACCTTGAGCAGCTTCAGCGCGTCGACGTCATCCTTGTCCCATTCCAGCACTGTGCGCCCTTCCATGGCGGCGTTGCCGACCACCGCCATCTCGGTCAGCAGCCCGCGCGACATGACGAAGCCGCCAACATGGGTGGCTAGGTGCCGCGGGAAGTCCTGGATCTCCTCCGCCAGCTGTAGCGTCAGGGCGAGCCGTCGATCGGTGAGGTCGAGGCCTTCGGCCTCCGCCAGCTCGGCCAGGCCCTGCTCCCGGCCCGGCCCCCAGCTTGCCTTGGACAACCGACCCGTCACGTCCTCCGACAGCCCGAGCGCCTTGCCCACCTCGCGGACCGCGCTGCGGCCGCGATAGCGGATCACCGTGCCGACGATCGCTGCTCGGTCCCGGCCGTAGCGGTCGTAGATGTGCTGGATCACCTCCTCCCGCCGCTCGTGCTCGAAATCCACGTCGATGTCGGGCGGCTCGTTGCGCGAGGCCGAGAGGAACCGCTCGAACAGCAGGTCGTGCTTGGAGGGATCCACCGCGGTGATGCCGAGCACGTAGCACACCGTTGAGTTCGCCGCCGATCCGCGCCCCTGGCACAGGATCTCCTTCTTGCGGGCGTAGCGCACCACCTCGTCCACGGTCAGGAAGTAGGGCGCGTAGTCCAGCTGCTCGATCAGCTGCAGCTCGTGCGCGATGCGCGCCTGGATGTCGTCCGGGATGCCCTGCGGCCATCGCGCGGCCGCGGCGATCTGAACGCGATCGGTCAAGGTTTGCAGCGGTGTGCGGCCGGGCTCCAGGATCTCGTCCGGGTACTCGTGGCGCAGCTGGTCGAGGCTGAAGCTGCTCCCAGCCTCGAGGACCCGCACGGAGTTGGTCAGGGCGTTCGGGTAGGCGCTGAACAGCCGCGCCATCTCGTGTGGACTCTTGAAGCAGCGATGCCCGTTGCGTTCCGCCGCCGCGCCGATCGCGTCCACCGTCCGGCCGAGGCGGATCGCCGTCAGTACGTCGGCGAGGCGTCGCCGACCGGGTTCGTGGAACCGCGGGTCCGTGGTGGCCAGCAGCCCGGCGCCAGCTGCTCCTGCCATGCCGGCGAGACGCTCCAGCCGGTGCCGGTCGGCACCATCCCGCACCACGGCCGCCGAGCAGAGCAGCGGCAGAGCGAGGATGCCGCGCAGGGTGGCAGCATCGGTTCGCAGCCGTGCCGCGAATCCTGCATCGGGCAGGGCAGGAGGGATCGCCGCCATAGCCCAGCCTGCGGCATGGGCGACCAGGTCCTCGCGGCTGATCTCGCACGCTCCCTTCGGTGCCCGCATCTTGCCAAGCGACAAAAGCCGGGTGAGGCGGCCGTAGCCGTCGCGATCCGTTGGCCAAGCGAGGTAGCTGGTGCCGTCGTCCAGCACCAGCCGCGTGCCCACCACGAAGCGCAGGCCGATCTCCTTGGCCGCGACGTGACCGCGTACCACCCCGGCCAGGCTGTTGGTGTCACATACGCCGATGCCAGCATGGCCGAGTGCCTTGGCCGTCGCCACCAGCTCGGCCGGGTGCGAGGCGCCGTCCAGCAGCGTGTAGTTGGATCGGGCGCCAACCTCGGCGAAACCGGTCAAGGCAGGTAGCCGTGCAGGAACCAGCGCGGTGGTTGGTCGGGCCGGGCTGGGGGCGCCCGCCCGATCCACAGCCGGGCACCGGAGGCCAACGCCACCCGGTAGTAGTGGCGCCCAGGTCGTTCGTCGGGCTCGTGCCATCACTCTGCGTCCAGGCAGTCTGGCCCGTCCGCCCACAGCACCGGATGCACCGCACCGTCGTAGCGCACCCGGGCAGGCGGACCGTCCGGCACGGCCGCCACCACCATCAGCGGCACCGGCCGGTCCAGCAGGCGCACCGGCTGCGGCAGGCCCGGCCAGGACCGCGCCCGCGGCACCGCCGCGAACGCATCGACCGGCCGCACCACTCGCTCAGGCCAATGGCTGTCGGTCGGCGCAAGACGCCACACCGTCAGGCGCTGCCCCAGCCGGTCCAGCAGCTCGCCCAGCGCCGCCTGCTTTCGGTGTGGATCGGCGCCGAGGGCACCGATCCCGTCCTGCCCAGCCAAGAAGGGGTTGGTCTCGTCGGCCTGCAGCGTGATCCGCTCGAAACCGAGATCCGGCTCCAGCTGCTCCAGGACTTCGGCGAACAGCCGACGCAGGTGCGCCGGCGTCCGCGTCGGCAGCCCGGTGCCGATCGTCAGCTCCTGCACGTCGCGGTCCACCCGGAACGCCCGCAGTGTCACTTTCCGGGCGCCCCTGCCGGCCTCTGCCATCATCTGACAAAGCTCGTCGAGCAGCCGGTCCACCGCCCGGTCGATGCCGGGACGGGTGACGATCGGGTCGATGAAGTTGCCCGCGACGCCGAACTCCGGCGGCGGACGTACCGACATCATCGGTCGCGGCCGATCGCCCGACACCGCATCCAGCGCATCCAGCAGCACCCGCCCGAAGCGCCGGGACAGCGGCGCACGGGGCTGCCGCAGCGCGTCGCCGACACGCTGCAGCCCGAGCCGGTGCAGCCCGGCCAGGCAATCGGGCGGCAGGCGCAGCACCGACAGCGGCAGGCGCTCGACCAGGGTGTGATCTTTGCCGGGGGGCACCAGAAGGCCGTGCTGCCCAGCGCGGGCCAGGGCCGCCGCGGCGTCCGCGATGTCCGCCACCACGGCGCAGGCGGCGATGCCGCCGCGCCCCAGCCCGGCGCAGACGCGCGCCAGCAGCGGCGCCTCGCCGCTGAACAGCTCGGCACAGCCGGCGATGTTCAGCACCAGCCCGTCCGGCGCGTCCGTGGCCGCTTCCGGGGTGAAGCGCAACGCCCAGAGCGCCAGCCGCTCCAGCAAGGCCCTGTCCGCTTCTGGCTCGGCCGGGCGCAGCATCAGGTCGGGATACATCGCCTGCGCGTCGGCCAGCGCCTGCCCGGCGTGCAGCCGCGTGCCCGGCGCATCCACCGCCGTCAGCAGGCGCCGGTTGCCGATCGTGGTCCAGCACGCCAGCGGCTGATCCCGCAGCGCCGGCTCGGCCTGCCGCAGCCGATCCGTCGCCAGCGACGGCAGGTGCAACACCAGGAAGCGGGAGGCGATCATGCGTAGGCGGCGGCCGGCGTGCTCGCGCGACAGGAGGCAAGCGTCGCCGTGTCCCGCTCCCACATCACCGGCCATGCCCCGGGTCGGCCGCCGCTACAGCGGAGCAGCGTCACGTCCCAGCACGGCCGTTCCATGTCCTCGGCGGCCGTGGCGCCGACGCGCCAGCGGGTTCGGGCCGGGGAGGGCGGTGTCTGCTCCGTATCCGCCATCAGCAGCAGGCCCACGCCGCCGCCGGCCTCTGCCGCCAGCTGCAGGCGGCGACCAGCCACCATGTCAGGCGGCGAGCCGCGCACCGTTAGCAGCGCGCCGGCCACCGCCGGGGAGCGCAGGGCTTCCTCGAAGGCCCAGAGCGCATCAGCCGGTCGCTCGGCCCGAACCATCACCAGGTCGGCCGGGTCCAATCCGAAAGCCGATAGGCCCGGCGGCCAGGCATCCGGGGTGGCGCCGATCCACACCACGCAGCCTGTGGCCCGTGCC
>Ga0160428_1002535_pt1 | contig 10919 bp, 12 predicted proteins | sample SolpanmetagenomM_FD_108198 | JGI IMG/M metagenome (GOLD analysis project Ga0160428, IMG submission 108198) | Solar panel surface microbial communities from Lawrence Berkeley National Laboratory, California, USA - M | ecosystem: Engineered > Built environment > Solar panel > Unclassified ...
AGGTTTAGCGCAACTTAACCAAGCTGTTCGGGAGAACCGTCAAGACGGTCATCCACCAGTACATACAAAAGACGATATCGCAGCAGTCCCCACCTCGCGCATTTTACCCGCTCGGGAAGGACAGACCGGAGAGGTGCGATCGCCGCCCGGCCCTGTCAGCCGCAGGCGTAGGTCGCCGTATATTCCACCGGAAACGCCACCGATCGCGCGATAAAGCAGTGCGCCCTCCCCCGCGCATGGATCGCATCCGCCGCCGCGATGTCGCTTCCCGCCGCCAGCGTGATATGCGGACGGAGCACCGTCTTGACGAACCTGCCCGTCCCGTCGGGCGCACTTTCGCCCACGCCGAGCGGATCGTCGGCGTAACCCGTCACGACGATCCCAGCCGCGCTCGCCAGATGCAGGAACCACAGCATGTGGCAGGTAGCGAGGCTCGCCAGCAGCAGATCCTCGGGGTTGGACAGCGCCGGGTCGCCGCCCAGTCGCGGGTCGTTCGAGCACGGCAGCGAAGCCCCGCCCGGCGTCACCAGATCCCACGTCCGGGCATAGCCAAGGTAGCGCCGCGTTCCCTCGCCACGATTTCCGGTCCAGGCGATCCGCGCGGTGAAATCGTGCGACATCTGATCTACATCTCGATGATGTGCGGCACGAACCGCGCGGTGTTGCCGGTGATCGGGCCGTCCTCGCGGATCCCCATGCCGGCGGGCACGCCGTCGACCATCCATGCGCCAAGCACCGGGCGCTGCGTCCCGCTGCCGGGCAGCGGGTACAACGCCTGGTGGACGAACCCTTCCGCGCCATAGTCGCCAGCGGTCTCGGCGAGCGTCGCCCCACCCTGCACCAGCGTCACGTTCGCGCCCTCGCGCGCGAGCAGCGGCTTGCGGACGTGATCCCCGGCGAGCGGCACCCGCCGCGCCTCTAGCAGATTGGGATGGTCCGGAAACAATTCCCACAGCACCGGCAGGATCGCCTTGTTGCTCCACAGCATCTTCCAGATCGGCTCGATCCACAAGGTCGTGCCGAGGCTCTGGAGGAGGTCCTTGCCGAACGGCTCGTTCACCAGCCATTCCCAGGGGTAAAGATGGAAGACCGCATCGATCGGCATATTGTCGAGATCGACGAACCGCTGCCCCTCACTGTCCCAGCCGAGGTCGGGCATCTCTATCATCCGCGTCTCGATCCCCGCCGCGTTCGCGGTATCCGCGAGATAGGCGGTGGTGACGCTGTCCTCCCCCGCCGCGTCGGCGACATGCGCGAGATACAGCGCGCTGCTCCCCTGCGGCGGCGCGATGTCGCGCCACTTTGCGACCAGCGCCTCGTGCAGGCGGTTATACTGGTCGGCCTGCGGAAACACCGCTTCCTTCCAGTCCCACTGGATCACCGCCGCCTCGACCAGCGAGGTCGGCGTGTCGCAATTGAACTCGAACAATTTGGGCGGGGAGACGCCGTCATAACCAAGATCGAACCGCCCGAAATTGAGCGCGGGCGGCTCCGCGTTCCAGGAATCGTGGATCGCATCGTGGCAGAACTCGGGAATGCCGAAATCGCCAAGCAATTCGCGGTCGAGCACATGCTGCCCGGCGGCAACGAACATCTCGTACAGCTCGGCGCTCGCGCCCTCGATCGTCGCGATCTGCGCAGGCGTGAAGCTGTAGCACGCACTCTCGTCCCAATAGGGCTTGCCATCCGCGGTGTGCCAGACGAGCCCGAGCGCCTCGACCTGCGCCTGCCAGTCCGCGCGCGGGGTGGAGTCGATCCGGCGCATCAGGCGCCGACCCCGCCATAACCGCTGCGCGCGCTCGCGCCGAAGCCACCGCGCGAGACGGTCGCGGCGGACGCACGGGCATAGCGCGCGCCCGCGCGCGGCGTGGTGAACCCGCCCGCGAGGGGGCGCCCGATCGGCGGCACCACACTGCCGCGCGAGAGATAATACCACGCCGCCGCGCCCATGATCGCGCCGTTCATGCCGTGCCCGCCGCCGCTCCGCGCGCAATTGGCGTCCGCGGTGCGCACGCCATTGGCATCGCGGCACACCGCGACGTCGGATCTGGCGACATCGGTCGAGGGGCCGCACGCGCTGGCGAGCAGCGCAGTCGCCACCGCGGTGGTGATTGGCAGATATTTGGGATCGAACGTACGCTTGGTCATTGAAAAGCCTCCCGGGTGCGGGGAGCATAAGCCACGCGGCGCGGCGGGAACAGGAAAACCGGGCCAACCCCTCCCCGTGTCTTGCCAGCGCTCCGTGACCTAGGGCCTTTTGTCCTCGACCAGTGCGAGGAACGGCTTGGCGAGCCCGTGATACAGCCGCTCCCGGCATACGACCGTGCTCGCCGCGTCCGCGATCAGCGCGGTCGCGAACAACGGGAGGATCATCCCCCGTGCCGCGGTCGCCTCCATCACGATGATCACCGCGGTCAGCGGCGCGCGCACCACCCCGACGAAATACGCCGTCATCCCGAGCAGCACGACCGCCCCCGCCGGCTGCGCGGTGAAGAGGCCGGTCAGCAAATTCCCCAGCCCCGCCCCGACCGCCAGCGACGGCGCGAAGATCCCGCCCGGCGCGCCGCTCAGCGTCGTCGCCAGCGCCGCGAGGAACTTGGCGGGGCCGAACCATTGCGACTGCCCCGTCCCCTCGACCAGCGCGCGGGTCGCGCCGTAACCCGTCCCCCAGGTGCTCCCGCCGGTCGCGATCCCCAGCACCGCCACGACAAGCCCGCACCCGAGCGCGAGCAGCATCGGCCGCGACCGCGCGACGACGACCGGGCGCCACTGCGTCGTCGCGAACCCGAGCACCAGCCGCGCGAACGCGCCCCCGGCGGCACCGCCGAGCACGCCGGCGACCGGCGCGAGCGTCAGTACCGCGCTTACCCCGAGCGTAGCGTGCATCGCGCCGAAATAGACGTAATCCCCCGAGATCCCGAGGCTGGTGAGCCCCGCGATCATCACCGCGCCCATCACCAGCACCGCGACACGCTGTTCATAGGCGGCGGCAAGCTCCTCGATCGCGAAGGCGACGCCCGCGAGCGGCGTGTTGAACGCCGCCGCCACGCCCGCCGCGCCCCCTGCGATCAGCACGCCCGCGGTGATCGGGACGCGGAAATAGCGGTGGATCTTGACCATGATCGCCGCGCTGACCTGCACCGTCGGCCCTTCGCGCCCGACCGACGCTCCGCCGAGCAGCATCACCACGGTCAGCACCAGCTTGGCCGCCGCGGTCGGCAGCGAAACCAGCGCCGCCGCCGCGCGCGACTCGGGCGCGCGGCTTGCGGCGATCACCTGCGGAATTCCCGACCCGCGCGCATGCGGCGCGAACCGCCGCGTGATCCACACCACCAGCACGAACACCGCTGGCGTCAGCGCGAGCGGCGCATAGGGCCAGCGCACGACGAAGGCGGCGAACAGCGCCTGCGCCCGGTCGCTCACCCCCGCGAACGCCAGCGCGGCAAGCCCGAGCAGCACCGCGCCGACCCCCGTGGCCAGTCGCCGCCGCAGCTGCCCGAGATGCTCCCCCGCGCGCCGCGACCCGCGCCGCCGCCACAGGATCGACGCCAGCCGGACGAGTTGGGGGATATTGCGACTCATGCCGCGCCTCATGCGGGATCGGTCCCGGGGATGCCACCCGGGATTGTGTCGTTGCGCGGAGTCCGGCGGTCGCTTAGGCAGGACGCATGAAACTGATCATCGGCAACAAGGCCTATTCTTCCTGGTCCATGCGCGGCTGGCTCGCGTGCAAGCAATCGGGCCTCGTGTTCGAGGAAGCGGTCGTCCCGCTCTACGACGCGGAATGGGACAAGCGCCGTGAAGGCGATGAGTTCGCGCCGTCCTCGGGCAAGGTACCGATCCTGTGGGACGGCGATGCGGTGGTGTGGGACAGCCTCGCGATCGTCGAATATCTCGCCGAGAAGACCAGCCGCGACCTGTTCTGGCCGACGGACGATTCGGCGCGCGCGATGGCGCGGTCGATGGCGGCGGAAATGCATTCGAGCTTCACTGCGCTCCGCCGCAAGCACAGCATGAACGTCCGCCAGATCTTCGCGCCCGCGCAGCCCGACGCGGACGTGCTCGCGGATCTCCAGCGGATCATGGAACTCTGGGCGCAGGCCCGCGCGCGCTTCGGCGGCGATGGCGACTTCCTGTTCGGCACGTTCGGCGCGGCGGACATCATGTATGCCCCCGTCGTCACGCGGATCGTCACCTACGGCCTGCCGATCGCGCGCTTCGCGAACGGTTATATGGATGCGGTCCTCCACCACCCGTTCGTCCAGGATTGGATCGCGCAGGCGCAGGAAGAGGAATGGGTGATCGAGCAATACGAACAGCCCGCGACCACCGCCTGATCGCCTAGCGCAACCGCACCGTCGGATAGGGCGTGCCGTCCTTGCGGGTATAGCCGTCCGGCCCGAACGCCATGTCGATATCGGCATATTCCCCGCCGAGCAGCATCGGCCCCGCACCGATCGCGACGAACACGCAATCGGTGTCGCTGCGGTTCTGCAAATGATGACCGTCCTGAACGCCCGCCGCGAACGTCGCGATATCGCCCGCGCGCAGGATCGTCTCGCCCGCGTCCTCGATTAATACGGCTTCGCCCGACAGCATGACGACCAGTTCGTCCTCGTCCGCATGCCAATGCCGTTGCGAAGACCATGCCCCGGGCCGCAGGGTCACATGGCTTGCCCCGCAATGGGCGAGCCCGGCGACGGGTGCCAGGCGCCGGTACAGCCGTCCCGCGACCGGTGCGTCGAATGGCGGCGGATAGCCGGTGGCGTTGGTCTGCGGGATCGTTGCAAGATCGAGTTTGGGCATCGTCCGCTTCCGTCGTTCCCGGTCATCGTGCCGGGATCGCTTCCATCCGGCAAGTCAGCAAGACGCCGCCGGCCCCGGAGGACCGACGGCGCCATATCATCTCGTCGTACCGAAGATCAGGCGGCGGCGACCATCGCCGATCCGGTCCGGCGCGAGCGCAGGCCGAGGCCGATCATCCCGAAGCCGGCGAGCATCATCGCCCAGGTGGTGGGCTCGGGCACTGCGCCCTCGACAGCGGTGAACGAGAACTGGCCGGCATAATCGCGCTCGTCGCCGCCCGAGACCGCAAGGTTGCCGCTGACGTTATCCGCGCGGACGCGATCCCAGCCGAAGCCGGTGAAGGTGTAGGTGGTGTTGCCGACAGTGGTGGACGTCGCGTCGAGCACGTCATCGAACAACGGATCGTAAACGCCCGAAATCGTCGCGCCGTCCGCGAACAGCAGCGTCATCGTGTAGCGCGGGTCCGATGCGCTCTTGCCGCCGATCGGCCAGCCGTCGCCGTTGATGGTGAAGTTGTTGCGGCCGAGTTCGGTCGGATCGTTGATCGCCTGGCCCTGCGGATTCATCACGTTGCCGAGCGGCTGCTGCAGGAAGACGGTGTAATAACCGGTCGAGCTCGTGGTGTTCCAGACGGTCGAACCGTTCGAACCGGTGACGGCTGCGCTGACGAGGTTTGCGGCGGCGTTGGCGTTGGTCGAAACCAGCGCGAGGGCGGTGGCGGCAGCGGCGAACAGGATCGACTTGGTCATGGAAATTACTCTCTACTTCACAATGGCTAACTGCCCTTATCTTCGCAAGGCACGTGCCATTCGAGCATTCCTGCGGGACACGATCGTTAACGGCCCGAGCCGGTGTAAACGCCGCTGACACGGTGCGGGATTGAAAGCGACCGGCGCATGCGCAATGTCCGGCGGATGGATCTGCCCCCTTCCCGTCCCGACGTTGTCGCGCTCGCGACCGCTTTGCTCGCCTGCCCCAGCGTCACGCCCGCGCGCGGACCGGTGTTCGACGCGCTTGCCGCCGCGCTCGTGCCGCTCGGCTTCACTGTCGATCGCTTCGTTACCGGGGACGCACCCGACGGCCCGGTCGAGAATCTGCTCGCGACCCGCCCCGGTCATGGACGGCACCTCGCCTTCGCCGGGCATCTCGACGTGGTGCCGCCCGGGGCGGGCTGGACCGAGGATGCGTTCACTCCGACGATCCGCGGCGGTCTGTTGTACGGGCGCGGCGCGGTCGACATGAAGGGCGCGATCGCGGCGTTCGTGGCGGCGATCCCGGAGAGCCCGGGCGCGCCGCTCAGTCTCATCATCACCGGCGACGAGGAAGGGCCCGCCACCTTCGGCACGCGAGCGTTGATCGAGCGGATGCATGCGACCGGCATTGCGCCCGACCTCTGCCTCGTCGGCGAGCCGACTTCCGCGCACCGGCTCGGCGATACGATCAAGATCGGGCGGCGCGGGTCGGTCAATCTCTGGATCGGCGTGCCCGGCAAGCAAGGCCATGTCGCCTATCCGCAACTCGCGGACAATCCGATCCCGCGGCTGGTCGCGATGCTCGCCGAGATCGAGGTGATCGTCCTCGACGCGGGCAACCGCTGGTTCCAGCCGTCGAACATCGAGATCACCAACATCACCGTCGGCAATCCCGCCACCAACGTCATCCCGGCGCGCGCCGACGCGCGGCTCAGCATCCGCTTCAACGACGAGCAGACCGGCGATGCCCTTGCGGAACGGATCACCGCGCTGGTCGCGCGCCACGACCCCGCCGCCACCGTCACCGCGCGAATTTCGGGCGAGGCGTTCCTCACCGAACCCGGCCCCCTCTCCGCGCTGGTCGCCACCGCGATCGAGCGGCACACCGGAATCGTCCCCGAACTGTCGACCACCGGCGGCACATCCGACGCGCGCTTCCTGTCGGCGGTCTGCCCGACGGTCGAGTTCGGCCTGCTCAACGCGACGATGCACAAGCTCGACGAGGCGGTCGCGCTCGCGGACCTGACCGCGCTGACCGCGATTTACGCGGAGATCATCGGAAGCGTGGCGGCGGATTGATACTGCACGGGATGGAAACGACCGCGTCTTGAACGCGATTCGCCCCCGGCGAAGGCCGGGGCTCCGCAGCGCAACGATGGAAAGCGAACGCTACGCCTTATTACTACCGCCATCGCTACTGGGCCCCGGCCTCCGCCGGGGAAGTGTTCAGGAGTAGCGCAAGCTGACCATCACCACCGGCGCCGGGGAAGCAAAAGGATCCCAGCCCCCGACTGCGGCCCCTACAGCGCGTCGAAATCGATCGGCGCGAACCGGTCGATCGCGGCATCGGCGGGCGGCATCGGATATTTCAGCCCGGTCGCGCAATTGAACAGCACGACACGTTCGTCCTCGTCCACCTCGCCGGTGCGCAGCGCCTCGCGATACGCCGCCAGAGTCGCGCCGCCCTCCGGACACAGCAGCAATCCGTCCTTCTTCGCGCAATCGTCGACCGCCTGCAGGATCGCGGGATCGCCGACGCCGAGCGCCTTGCCCCCGCTCTCGCGTACCGCGCGCAGGATCAGGAAATCGCCGACCGCCTTGGGCACGCGGATCCCCGCCGCGACCGTCGCCGCGTCTTCCCATCGCTCGGCGTGTTCCTCGCCCGCCTCGAACGCGCGGACGATCGGCGCGCAGCCGCTCGCCTGCACCGCATACATGCGCGGGCGCTCGGATCCGATCCAGCCGAGTTTCTCGAGCTCGTCGAACGCCTTCCACATGCCGATCAGCCCGGTGCCGCCGCCGGTCGGGTAAAAGATCGCATCGGGCAGCGTCCAGCCGAACTGCGCAGCAAGCTCGAGCCCCATCGTCTTCTTGCCCTCGATTCTGTACGGCTCCTTGAGCGTCGAGAAATCGAACCAGCGCCCTTCCGCAGCGCCCTTCCCGACGATCGCGCCGCAATCGTCGATCAGCCCGTTGACGCGGTAGACGCGCGCGCCCTGCAGCGCGATCTCGCGGACGTTGATCTCGGGCGTATCCTCCGGACAGAAGACGATCGTCTCGATCCCGCACCGCGTGGCATAGGCCGCGAGCGCTGCCCCCGCATTGCCATTGGTCGGCATCGCGATCCGCGTGACGCCGAGCTCCTTCGCCATCGCCACCGCCATCACCAGACCGCGCGCCTTGAACGACCCGGTCGGCAGGCGACCCTCGTCCTTGACCAGCACGTTCGGGCTCCCCGCGCTTTTCGGAATGGCGAGCAACGGCGTCTCGATCTCGCCAAGGCTGACGATGTTCTCGGTCCGGCGGACCGGCAACACTTCGCGCCAACGCCACAGGTCGGTCGGACGCGCCATGATCGTGTCCCGCGAAACCGCCGCGCCGAGCGCCGCGAGATCGTAGCGGACCAGCAACGGTCGTCCCGCCCGCGACAGGCCGCTGAGGACGTCGGCCGGATAGTGTTCGCCGGTCAGCGAACATTCGAGATGGGTGACGAAGGTCGGGCGGTCTTGCGTTACGTTGTCGAACATTGGGTCACCCCGAAAGTGTTGCGCGGTTCATACCGGAAGGCCGTGAGCCGGAGGACCGGGGACGGAGTCGTCGGAACCGACCGGCGCTGGCCGGCGAGCGGACGATCCGTCGTTGGCCCGGGCCGGAGTCGAGACGATGCCCGATCGCACCGCCCCGCCGCCCGATCGACCCGTCACGGTCGTCCTGTCACTCGGCCTTGGCGACCCCGACCAGCGCTGGGCGCAACAGCCGGTCCTTGATCATGTAGCCCGACTGCATTTCCTGGACGACCGTCCCCGCGGGCTGGTCGCTCGGCAGTTCGAACATCGCCTGGTGGAAGTTCGGGTCGAGCTTCTCGCCGACCGCGGTCATCTTGGTGATGCCATGCCGCTGGAACACCGCCTCGAGTTCACGCCCGGTTGCCTCGAGCCCGGCGACCAGCCCCTTCATCGTTTCATTCGTGCGCATTTCGGCGGGAATCGCGTCCAAACCGCGCGCAAGATTGTCGGCAACCGACAGCAAATCGCGCGCAAATGCCGTCGAAGCGTAGGCGCGTGCGTCGGCGGTTTCCTTCTCCGCACGGCGGCGGATGTTCTGCGCCTCGGCGTGCGCATAGAGCACCGCCTGCTTCGATTCGGCGAGCTCCGCCTCGAGCTTCTCGAGCCGCGCGTCGGCGGCATCATGCTCGGCCACCTCGGGCGCGGCTGCGGCGGTTTCTTCCCGCAAATCAGAGGCCTGGTTGGTGTCGTTATCGCTCATGTCGTCCAAAAATCCCGTGTTCAACCCATCAAGCGCGCGAGTGTCGCGGCGGTATAATCCACCATGGGCACGACGCGCGCATAGTTCAACCTCGTGGGGCCGATCACCCCGACGACTCCGACCACCCGACCGTCCAACCCACGGAAAGGTTTGGCGATTACCGAAGACCCCGTCAGCGCGAACAATTTGGTCTCCGCCCCGATGAAAATCCGCGTCGCATCCCCCGCCGCAGCATTGTCGAGCAGCCGCGCAATATCCTGTTTTCCCTCGAGATCATCGAGCAGATCGCGCACCCGCTCGAGGTCGGCGGCGGCGGCATCGTCGATCAGCCGCGCCTGCCCGCGGACGATCAGCACCGGACGGCGGTCGCCATCCTCGCTCCACACCGCAAGCCCCCGCTCGATGAGCGCCCGCGCGGCGCCGTCGAGTTCGGCGCGCTCGTCCATCATCTCGGTTTCGATCCGGGCGCGCGCTTCGTCTATCGTCAGGCCGCCGAGCATCGCGCTCATGTAATTGCCCGCCTGAACCAAGGCGGATACGGGCAGCCCCGGCGGCAGAGCGATCACCCGATTCTCGACCGATCCATCCGCACCGACCAGCACCGCGAGCGCGCGCTCGGCGGACAAGGGCACGAAGCTCATCTGCCGCAGCACCAGTTCACGCTTAGCGACCATCACCATCCCCGCGCATGCCGAAAGCCCTGAAAGCGCGGCGGTTGTCGCAGCGATTGCCTCCTCGACCGGCCCGGCATGCGTCAGCCGCGCCGCGATCGCGGCCTGTTCCTCGGCGGAGGGTTCGAGCGCCTGCATCATCCCGTCGACGAACAGGCGTAGCCCGGTCTCGGTCGGCATTCGCCCCGCGCTGGTGTGCGGCGCCGCGAGCAGCCCGAGTTCCTCAAGATCCTGCATCACGTTACGAATCGACGCGGGCGACAGGTTGAGCCCCGACAGATGCGCGATCGCGCGCGACCCGATCGGCGCACCTGTGTCGAGGTAACTCTCCACCACCACCCGAAAGATGTCCCGCGCACGGTCGTTGAGTTCGGAGATCGGGGCTGCGGTCATGCCCTTCATATGGCCCCGCTTGGCGCTCCGCTCAACCGGCGTGCCACACGAGCGGATCGTCGCACCTGATCGAGGTTAACCTCTTTTGACAGGAACCGCCCCGCCCCCCCGGCGCGTTAACGACACCGCAACTCAGGAGGGCCCGATGCCAGACGTCAACACCGACGATGCTCCTTTATCCACATCCAAACACACCTCTGCCGCGGTCGAGGCGATGACCGATACTTTGCTTGAGAAGCGCGGCGATTCGATTGTCGGTCGCGCGGTGACGATCAACCGGCCACGTGCCGAACTTTTCGCTTATTTCCGGAATTTCACCAATCTTCCGACCTTCATGGATAACGTCGAGCGGATCGACGTGCTCGACGCCAAGCGGTCACATTGGGTGGTGAAAGCCCCCGGCGGCAAGACGGTCGAATGGGATTCGGTCGTCACCGACGAAGCCGACGGCGAGTATATCGCCTGGGCGTCCGAACCCGGCGCCGACATCGACAATAGCGGCCGCGTCGATTTCCGCGATGCAGGCGCGCGCGGCACCGTCGTCACCGCGACGCTGCTGTACGATCCGCCCGCCGGCGTCGTCGGCAAGCTGATCGCCAAGCTGTTCCAGCGCGAACCGGCGATCCAGGCGCGACGCGACCTGCGCCGCTTCAAGCAATTGATGGAAACCGGCGAAGTCGCCACAGCAGCGCAGACGCGCAAGCAATATGAAGAGGAGAAGGCCTGATGCGCGCGCTGACCTGGCACGGCCGTCACGACGTCCGCGTCGACACCGTCGACGATCCCGAAATCATCAACCCACGCGACGCGA
>Ga0160428_1002536_pt1 | contig 10917 bp, 9 predicted proteins | sample SolpanmetagenomM_FD_108198 | JGI IMG/M metagenome (GOLD analysis project Ga0160428, IMG submission 108198) | Solar panel surface microbial communities from Lawrence Berkeley National Laboratory, California, USA - M | ecosystem: Engineered > Built environment > Solar panel > Unclassified ...
AATTTGTCCATTCTGTGTCCAGCTGTTGTCTGATGAATTGACATAGTCTTCCACTTCATGATTACCCCATCCATCTGAACCAAGTTCATGCTCAAAGCTGTCAGTCACATGATTGTAATTGGGTTGCCAATAGGGTTTCCTCTCATGATGTGGAGAGAAAGGAGATTGATGAGGACTTGCAGAATGAGGTGCATCTGTATGAGATTGTGGAGTTGGTACTGAACCGTGTCGATCATGCTCTGGCTTGTTTTCGAGCTTATTGACCACGTTTTGTAATCCATGGGCGATACTATCACGGAGCGTCATGTTGTTTACTTCTCAGGTTGAGTAATATAACAGAATGAAGTTTTGTTGGAAATGATAAAATTGCGTATAAGAAGGTAATCAAGTGATGACAACGAGGAAGTGGAGAGGACTTATCTTACAGCAGGTATTGATTATATTTTATAATGACATTCACCCCGTTTGGGAAGGAACATTTACCTTTATCTAGTCAGAAAAAAGGAAAATATGACTGCCACGCAGTTGTTCAATGCAAGTGAAAATGGTCTGGAATTACGTCATTGAATCTTTTTTCTGTCGTGCTTTCGACCATGATGAAACATTGTGACACGTTATGGCCTTGATTATACTATCGTGTCAATACAATTCACCGCAAATCACATAGCACGATGATTCTGCGGTAGCAAGATCTCCTGTTGTATTTGTCGAGTATTCTAGTCGATCGACAATGTCTCCCACGAAATCTTCTAAACGACCTCTAATCACAACTCGTAAATCTTCGACACTTCATTACCAGACCTTTACTACATCCCCTCCTACATCTAGAGGCAAACCCCCTCCAAGTCAGAATGATATAGATACCTCTGATCGATCCCACGACCATAATCCGACCTCGAACCACCGTGGTCGATCGTCCCATACTCGGACCTCATCTCACCCTTCTAATCATTCTTCTCACCACCAGAATGCACATGACTCTTCACCCTCTCCTTCTCCATTACCAAAGGGCCAGCTCGCCGTACTTGCAATAATAGCCCTAGCTGAACAGACGGCACTAAATTCTATTGCTCCGTATCTCCCACAAATGGTGTCCACATTCCCTTCATCCACTTCTTCCAATGTAGGGTTTTCCGTGGGACTTATCGCATCCTCCTTTGCGCTAGCACAATTCCTTACAAACTTCTTTTGGGGTTATCTATCTGATCAAATAGGTCGGAAGCCAATTATTCTCTTCGGTACAATCTCGACAGCCGTTTGCTTTGTGGCATTTGGCTTCGTTGGAGAAGTGTGGCAAGCCTGTTTAGTTCAAGCACTGATAGGATTGACGAATGGTAACAGCGGGGTCATATCAACTTGTCTTGGAGAAATAACCGACCGAACAAATCAGAGCAAAGCATTTACGTATCTCCCGCTAGTGTACGGTTTCGGAGGTGTTACAGGGCCACTAATGGGTGGCTTGTTGGCAGGACTGGAGATACCATGGATGAAGGCTCTAATAGGCGATCGAAGTGGAAAATACTTGTTGCCTAACCTTTTCAGTGCTCTAATATTGGTCCTGAACGCAATAGTGACGATGATATGGTTGGAGGAATCATTGGAACAAGATGATCTACCACCGATAGGGAGGAGAGTTGAGAATATTTTTGCTTGGCTTTGGCAGTTCACTGGACTTTCATACAAACCTTCGTACATAAGAAAAATAAAAAGAACAGAAGAAAATGATGATTATCGGCGGTTACATGGCGAGTATATCGAGGATGACGATGAAGTCGGTACAGAAGCCACAGATGGTGGTGAAACGGATGGCTCGACATCTGTCGAAGAAATATCTACTGCTAGTATTCTTACTAAAGACACGATCCTTCTCCTTGCCACCTTTTTTGTCTTCAATCTTGGCAATATCGCTTTCAATTCGCTTTACCCTATATTTGGACAAGAGGAACCACCTTATGGCCGTGATCTATCACCGAAAGAGTTGGGCTTATCTCTTGGCTTTGCTGGTCTGGCGACTATCGCGTTTCAAATTGGTATATTTAGTAGATTACGCGATAAAATAGGCAATAAAGCGACATATAGAGCAGCATTCGCAGGTATGATATTATCTTTTATCCTTCTGCCATTGGTCGGATACAAAGATGGTAAAGATGGGTCGGGATCCATCACAATCAATGGACGAAACACTTTATATGCAGAGCTTGGTGTTGTTTTGATCATCAAAACAATTGCCACGGTTGGCTGTCTAACAAGTGCATTGTTATTGGTAAGAACATGACCTCAATTAATCGTAAACGAATTTACTGACATATTGTAGATTACGAATTCAGCTCCAGACCATACTGCACTCGGTCGTTTGAACGGCATGGCAGAAACTTTATCTGCTGCCGGCCGTGCGATAGGACCATCCATTGCCGGAGGTCTCTTCACAGCTAGTACAGAGGTTTCTTTATTACAGGGAAAGTTTATTGCATTTGGACCATTTGCAGTAATACTTCTTGTCGGCTTCGGACTGTGCTTCACCCTAAGTGGCAACTCGCAGAATGTTTATGATGGATTCCACAGTGATTCTGAAGACGACGAAGGAGATGGAAATACTGACGATAATAGAAGTAGTAATGAGCTTGAGAGAAATTAACAAGCACGCGACATAATCAAGCAAAAAGTGGTCCGTTGAAGAAGTGACGCACTTTCTGGAATGCCATGCCGACTACTTGTATGTAAAGCTATGTGGTTGAGAAACTGATCTTTGTGGTATAACAATAAGAATAGCTACGTTTCCGGTTCCTTTACCTTGAAGCAAGCTGCATATGACTTAGCTCATAGCGGTATCAAAATGCGGGATTGTGTTAGTCATATTCTACAAATCATCTTGTGGAACAGGACATGCCCGCGGTCCACCAAGGGCTGGTATTCGACCGTACAATGAACGAGTGGTAGAATAGATAAATATTCCTTCTTACTACCGTAGCAGGAGCCAGGCCAAAACTCCAGTCTTTCAATTGTGTACATAACCGATGGACGGAAAATCGAAAATCAGACTTGAGCTAGATGTCAATGACACACGGCATGAACCATTTTTGCCAACTTAGAACAGAGCAGATGCACTCGATTCATTGGCTTCTGTTATAGAAGGACATTATTCCTGACAATATGATACAACTCCAGGTGGCGAAAATGAGAGGGTAGCAAACAGCTAGGTCACCGAGAGTTTAGGCACTGGCAGAATAATCATCTACCTGTAATATATGGCGTTGTACATTTGTTTGTGGGTGTGGCAGTAATGTGGTCTTCCGGAACAGGATTCTGGCAGTTGCTGGGGCCACGGAAATAAATCCAGGTCCGTTAGTCAAATGAGAACCTGGACAGTTTATGATTTCTTGATGTACATAGTAACGCAATATCTCTCATGATCAGTGTTATCTCAGCAGACGCTTCTACATCTTACAAATGTCGTTCATTTTGACATGTTTGTAAAAACACTGAAACATTTGTTACCAAACTTTCGCCTTACTGTACATGTTGTGTCTGATCCTTTGTGGTTGGCCCTTTTAGGGCTGAGTCAGGCACGTGGTTAGTGCGAGTTTTCCAGCCACGAACTATTTTTGACTTTTTTTAACGTCTCAATTTGAATCGCGGGGCATTTGAACAGTTATTAATGATGACAGGTCAGATCTTGATGCGGTCAGCAACGATACTAGCCCCCCAGAAATTCGTCGCATAAGTAGCATATCTATAAATAAAGTCCCATATCATCACCGCCGACGGCAAATATATATCTGAAGTACTCAAGACCAAACTAGGTGATGAATATCATCCTACTTGTCGCATGCGACTCGACCGATCAATAGATTCAGTTTCCTATATAAAAGTAGATCAACTCAGCCATGGCATATCCTCAAGATAACCGGCAGATGATGCGTCGACAATTTCACAACGACAATGATCCACAAGCATGGGCTAACATACCTGGACCTCGCAACGGACATCCGAACAATCGAGGAGGAAGAGGTGGATATGGACCTAACAGATCGTCAGATAATTATGACCCCAATTATCAAAATGGATATAATAACAACATGGGACCACCTCCGAATATGCGGGGAGGTATGCGAGCACCTCCGTTCCCTCAAGATCGTCGATATATGAATGGTGGCATGCAACCCGCTCCTAGAAATGGTCCCCCTCCTGGTGGTAACGGAAGGGGTGGTCCGATGAATTTCAACAACTCTGGACAACCCCGTGGACAACCAGGTTATGCGCCGCAAAACGGACAATTTCGAAACGATAATTATGGACGAAATGGCGGTTCTTTTGATTTACCTAGACCTATGCCCGGACCGGGAATGCGGACTATGACCAGGACAGCGTCGGCGGATCAATTGGTGAATTTGAATCAAAGAGGATTGAATCGGGATTTATTTCGACAGAATCAGAAAAATGATGATGATTTGACAATGGCGCAGGATAATGCATTTCCCGTGTTTGGAAGTCCGAATAAGAAACAGATTAATCAAGGGGACGGTAGGAGGAGAGATGTATATTCGCCGAGTCTCAATGGAGATGGAGATAATGGCGTTCCTCTTGCTGCATCGAGGAGTAGATCTCCAGGAAGTGCATCTTTTGGAAATGGGAATGGAAATGGATATGGTCCACCAAATGGATATAGACATAACAGCTATGATGAAGCAAATGGAAGAGTGAGGAATAATGCCAACTACAACGGTGGGTTCTCGTCGCAGAGACCAGGCCCGCAATATCGTATACCGACAGACGACGGATCAATGAGAGGTGGTAGATCCATGCCACCGCGTTCATCTCCGGGCTTATCACATACATCTGCCGCGCAACCTGTCGGTCGAGTCTCGCCCTCTTTCCGCGCCTTTGATTTCCAGACAGATCCTCCTAGGAATGATCTAGACGATACAAATGATTTATTAGACGATTATGCAAATGATGACGATGATCATAATTATGCGAATCGAAAAGTTTCTGCTGCAGATCGTGCGGCGCAAATAGAAGCCGAAATGCCTAATTTTGATAATGGCAATATGTTTGGTCAAGCTGTCAGTCCGGAACAATATCAAGGATCATTTAATTCACGAGATGGTCCACGCCCGTCGATGGGAAGTCAAGGTGGTAGAAGTGTTAGTGGAGCAAGCAGTCTAGGTCCAGCGCCTATGAACAGACCACCTCCAAATCGACAATTCCAAGATGGTTATGGTGCAAATTTGAATGGATATGATCCATCTCGATTAGGTGCTTCGGCATTTCCAGGACCAAATACCACTCGTGGTCCAATAACACCTGATGATGCTGCACAATATGATATTTACATGTCATCTCAACAAGTATCTCCTGGTCAGCAATACAACACTTACAATCCAGCTATGAATGGCTTTGAACAACCTCGAACGAACTCGGCACCACCTCCACAAATGAGACAGGATTCCATGGATCATCAGAATAATAGTAATAACAATATTCTACCATATCATCCCGTTCCGTTTCGACCTGGCTTGGGAAGTCTACCATCAGAGACCATGCCAAACACACGCCTACCCAATATAAACGCCAGTCTCCCTCCAATTCCACAAGCCGTCGCCGACGCACGACGACTATCGCTTTCTCAACCGGTCACACAAGCCGAACTGAACCGTCTTCAGTCCCTCGTCAACGCTTACCCTCAAGACGCAGCCACGGGCTTGGTCTTGGTAAAACGCCTCGCCGAAGCCGCCAAAGTCCTCTCGTCTGACAACGGACGTGCTGATTTCCGACAAACCGCCAAGAACGAAGAGAAATACAACACCGACGCGCTCCGGCGAGTCAAGAAACTCGTCACGGGCGGTCATGCCGACGCCGCATTCTATCTCGCAGACTGCTATTCTGACGGCGGCCTGGGGCTCGAGCCGGACCAAAAAGAAGCGTACTCGCTGTACCAAGCCGCCGCGAAAGCCGGGCATGCCGAAGCAGCGTACCGGACGGCGTTGTGTAACGAGCTAGGCGTCGGGGGCATCAAGATCGACTACCCGAAAGCTGTCATGTGGTATAAATCCGCAGCCGGGGCGGCCAGTACGCCGGCCATGTATAAGCTTGGAATCATATGCTTGCGGGGACTGTTGGGACAGCCGAAAGCCGTGCTCGAGGCGGAAAAGTGGCTGAAGCGCGCGAGCGAACAGGCCGACGAGGCGAACATGCACGCCGTCCATGAGTTGGGGTTGTTATACGAGCCGGACCACGCGGATGGAGACGTTAGAGCGAAAATCGTGCCGGATGAGGGGTACTCGAGGGAGTTGTTTTTCAAAGCGGCGAATGCTGGATTCAAGGCGTCTCAATTTAGATTGGGTCAGGCTTATGAGTACGGTACGTTGGGATTGCCGGTCGGTGCGAGGAATTCTATCGCGTGGTATTCGAAATCTGCCGCTCAAGGAGACCACGGTGCGGAATTGGCTTTGTCGGGATGGTAAGTGTAACCTTTATCCATAACTTACATGAATAATAACTAATCCTGTTTGATGATAGGTATCTCACCGGCGCAGATGGAATTCTGGAACATAGTGATCACGAAGCATATCTCTGGGCACGAAAAGCTACAACGGCCGAACCACCAATGCCAAAAGCCTTCTTTGCCATGGGTTATTACACAGAAACAGGAATTGGTTGTGTAGCTGACTTCGACGAGGCTAAGAAATGGTACGATCGAGCGGCTTGTTATAAATTTCAAAAAGCAATTGATCGATTAGAAGAAATCAAAAAGAATGGAGGAAGGCCGCCGAAAGAATTAAAAGGTAATAGATTGGGCAAGACGAGGAAATGAAGATATTTGTGGTAGAATAATGCTGTAGATTATATTTTGTATTCATCCTTTTATTCATGAAAATTGGTAACTCCTGGTCTTGACTGCGAGATAACACGACTTTGATAACTGTGAATTGTGCATAAAAAAGGACCTGTCAGTCAAGGTCATGTAAAATAGCCGGAAGGACGAAGTAGATCTAAAGCAGGACCAGCAATACTACATGAACCTGTCACTAATGCTTTCATTCCACCGTGGTTCTTACTAATCCTTTTCGCAGCGTTCAATGCCGCCCCGATTGATAGTTCCGTTGAAACGATCGACGAGGCATCCAATTCTGACCAAATAGCTGAGCATAAGGCAGAGATTTGAGGGTCAGGCTTGTCACTGAGTTCTTTCACATTCGGAGTCTGATCTATTGGTAGAAACGAATCATAAATCAATATCTCGTTGTATCATTGCATAGAGTTTCAACCACGTTGACTTACTTGGTGTCTTGCCTTTTGGATCTATCATCGCTTGATGCGTAGTGAATATAACATACTGCATGCTCATGTCAAATTCCTTCATGGTATTGGCCAGAGACGTGAGTATAGCGTAAGCTTTGTCTCCAGAAACTCGCGCAATTAGCAGATTTGGTGTTGTACTACCCAGCTTCAAACTCCTGGAAATGGTGTTCGTTAAAACACGACTCGCTTGCTAATCCATGTAAAACTTACTGCTTTGCAAACCATCTCGTAGTCGGAACAATTGCATGCTCGTTATGAGCACAATCAACAAACCAATACGAATCGCCCTTTATGATAGTCTCGAATCTTCCAGGCCAGGAGAAATTTTTGATCCCTTTGTTGATATCATTTTGGGTCAGGGACGGATCAGTCTCATTAGGACTACGATCGCGAAGAAGGGCTCGAACAGCTGCCATGGCTAATGAACAATTGACGCGTTGTATTGCGGCTTCAAATATGGGATAGGTAGACTCTAAAAGTGACGGATCAATGTCGAGAAACGTGAGATCTACATCCTTTTCTCCAGCTCGGACGATCAAGGCTTCTTCTGCAACTGCGTCTTGCCGCACACTGAACGCTGGAGAACCCTGCTTGAAGATGCCAGCTTTATGCCTCGCGATGTCTGACAAGGTTGGTCCAAGGACCTCGACATGATCCAGACCAAGTGATGTGATAGCTGTAGCTGCTGGATGTACGATGACGTTAGTTGAATCAAATTCGCCACCATTATGTGTCTCAAAGACGGCCACGTCTACGCCTTCTTGTACAAATGCATGAAAAGCGACAATGAAAAGTATCTGCAAGTAGCGCGGCAACTGCCGGCCTCCAACATCTGGAGGAGGAGGCCTTGCAGCAATACAATCGTAAACTTCGAAGAAGTATTTGGCAAAGGAGATTTCACTCAACGGTCTCTGATTGATTTGAATTCTTTCGCGAATGTTGATCAGTTGAGGACTAAAGTATGATCCTACCTTTCTTGGAAATCCGGTACGTTCGCCATGACTGCATAAGAAAGAAGAACTAAACGCGCAGGTACTCCCTTTGCCATTAGTGCCAGCAACATGGATAATATTCATTCGTTGCATATCTACCGTCTGCATGACCTAAGTTACGGATTCAAGCTACATGGTTGTTGGACTTACCACATCATAACCAAGTGTTTCGAGCCAATAACGCATTCCACGCAGCGCTGGAACTCCTCTAGCCGGACTAGCAATCCCTGCTTTTATCTCTATCGCAGGTACATCCGTTTTGTTGGACCTTAGGGAAGTCCTCACCCTAACCATTCCCTTTAATATGTCCAAAGCATCCTGAAACCAGACGTCAAGGCAAAGGATGAGCATCAGATTTCTGCATGTAAACTTACGTTGAATGTCCTTGCCATGGTGATATAGCAGTACCACTATAAAGTCTCGCGACAAGTGTATGTAAATTGAAGTATGTCAGGACTTTTCATGGCAATGCACACCGTATGGAAAACAAAATGGAAGACATGATGATTAGTTCACGAAAGTGCGACTGTACCAACCGCGCCAGCGACAATTGATAAATGCGGGGTTATGGACAACAGTGTATGCCACATGCCTTATTTCTTCTACGGCGGCGGTCGTGAGGATTGGCATTGACCATCAAGTACTGTAATGGTAGAGCTTTTGCTATCCAATAATATATGCAAACTTTCATAAGTATTTCGTAAACTGTTTCTCGCGTCCAAAGGCACGTCAGCAAGTCGGATCTGGGCATAAATATTTGATGAGGCACGGAGACGTGAAAACGCCGGCCTTTTTAGACGATGTCATGCGTATCCCACAAGCTTGAAGCAGAGATTTCGTGAAGCACCTTTACTAACCTTACAGTGATTCCGAAGACGTGTATTATATCAAGCTGAGCATGTCCTTATCCTTTGTAACATATGTATGAACGCATGTGCGTGAGACGAGATTGAAATGAGGATTCCACGCCTATCGCGCGCACATGTAACTCATGACAAATCAGCCACTCTTGCATGCCAGACAGATTATGGTTGCCACGGTTGGATACTGCCAAAATTGCTTTGTCAGATGTAGAGGCAATCTCTACATGTTTTTCGTCAAGCAATTCTACGTGTCGAGTATCCATAATTCGATGGCTAGGATTTGTGATACAACCCACCTGCATAATCAATTCTGTGTGACTAGATATGGGAATGTACTGTAATTCAATGAGTTCAAGTAGTCGAGTGTAACTTGCGGTTTCCCAAAGTTTTGTGAACTCAATTTTCCGAGTGCAGCTGGCACATTTCGCATCACAGCGTTGACCACGTATAGAGCTGGACATCTCGCTATGTCCAATGGACCTCCCAAGCGAAATGAACAGCACGGACAGAAGCGCAAGAACCCCTTCGGTCAAAACGCATCGGGCAAATCTGACAAGCGTATCAAATCAACAGATGCAAAATCGAAGGATCACAGTAGTGGAAACAAGTCTACCACGGGCGCGAAAGATTTCGATCATACACAACGAAAGACATTCACACACAATGGCAAACCCAACCAGCAACGTAACAAGATGCAGTCGGCGCGACAAATTGCTACTTCAACCACAACCTCCTCCTTTTCCGCCGGAAATCTGAATCTGTCCTCTTTTGTTGCATCACGTTCTTTCGAAGTCAATTCTTTATCATCAGCTTTAGTACGCGCAAAGGCCGCCCTTACACAGAGAGCCTTTCAGCAAGTACCTCGAGACATGCGTCGGCGAGCTGGAGCGTGGAATGTCAAAAGAGTGCCTGAGAGGATGAGACGGCGAGCTAAACGAGAAGCGCGAGAAGACGGCTCTCTTATGACTGCTGGTCAAAGAAGACGAAAGGTCAGAAAAGATGGAAGAGCAGACACAGTCAGAAGACTTAGATTACTCGGTCGTGCCAAGGTCACAATTGATTCGAAGAAGAAGAAAAAAGACCAAGGGGAAGTTGTCGAACAAGAGGGCGAGCAAGTTGCGGCAAAGTCCAAAGACAGGAAGGACAGGAAAGGTCAGACAAGAGATGCTAGATTGAAGATGAATACACTTAGAGATCCGCCTCGTCCGAAAAAGCGATTTGCAAAAAGACAAAAGGGTAAACATTGGCTGCCAACACATATGTATCATACAAAGCGAACTCATATGTCTTCTCCATTGGCCCCGGTTTGGGGGTTTGCTATGCCTCTTACGCCCACGGAGAAATGCTATAGACCAACTCATCGTGCGACAACAGAAAGAGGTTGTATAACGTGGGATACAAGTTACGTGGCTACTATTGGTATCGAGGGAGTGGAAGATAGTCTAATTGGGCTCTTGAAAGGATTGGGTAGTGAAAAGGCCACGGGACAGACAAGGGATGGAGTATGGCATGGCTGGACTTTTGTCAGAGATCAGAAGCCAGAAAAGGCGATAGCACCAATAACAGTAATATGGATGAGTCAAGAATATAATACAGAGAAGGTTAATGAAGAGAATAAACTCATTGAGAAGCCTCGGACGCAAAAGCGAAGGCTTTTTATCAGGGTCCATCCGTCTGCATTCTTCCAGTTGTGGGAACAAGTTATACGCTTATGTAAAGTACAAAAACCCCAGTGTACTGCCGAAGATCTGCGGTACGAG
>Ga0160428_1002537_pt1 | contig 10909 bp, 7 predicted proteins | sample SolpanmetagenomM_FD_108198 | JGI IMG/M metagenome (GOLD analysis project Ga0160428, IMG submission 108198) | Solar panel surface microbial communities from Lawrence Berkeley National Laboratory, California, USA - M | ecosystem: Engineered > Built environment > Solar panel > Unclassified ...
CGTCCACAAAGGCGGCGACTTCGAAGTTGCTGAATTGCAGAAGCTTGATGGCCTGACGCAGCTGCGGCGTCATCACCAACGATTGCGTCTGTCGGAATTCTAAGCGTGGACCTGCTGCCATGGCTGCAGACTACAGGCTAAACCTTTCGCCAAGGTATACTCGCCGAACGTCTTGGTTCTCGACGACCTCGTTCGGCGCTCCTTCCATGAGCACTTGTCCGTCATGGAGGATGTAGGCGCGGTCGACGATCTCCAACGTCTCGCGGACGTTGTGGTCGGTGATCAGAACGCCGATGCGGCGATCCTTGAGGTGGGAGATGAGGTCGCGGATCTCGCCCACGGCGATCGGGTCGATGCCAGCGAGTGGTTCGTCGAGCAGAATGTAATGTGGCTGCGTCGCCAAAGCGCGCGCGATCTCGACCCGGCGGCGCTCGCCACCCGACAAGGCGAGCGCCGACGTGCGGCGAAGATGCGAGATGCCGAACTCGGCCAGCAGCGAGTCCAGCATCTGGTCACGGCGGTCGGGGTCTGGCTCGACCACCTCGAGCGTGGCCATGATGTTGCCCTCGACGGTGAGGCCGCGGAACACGCTGGCCTCCTGCGGCAGATAGCCGATGCCGAGGCGGGCTCGGCGATACATGGGCAGCGCGGTGATGTCGTGACCTTCGAGGCTGATCTTGCCCTGATCGGGGCGGACGAGGCCGACGATCATATAGAAGGTGGTGGTCTTGCCGGCGCCGTTGGGGCCGAGCAAGCCGACCGCCTCGCCCCGGCGGACGTTGATTGACACGTTCTGGACGACGGGGCGCTTCTTGTAGGTCTTGCCGACGGCTTGGGCGGAGAGACCTTTTTCCGTGGGGTCGATCCGGCGGGAATAGTTCATTTTTTCGCCGGCTTCGGTTTTGGGTCGCCCGCCTTGGTGTCACCAGGCGCGGCCTGACCGGAGGTCTCGTTCGGCACCACCAATCCCTGCACGCGCGCACCGGGGTTGCGAACCAGCGTCGAGATGCCGGTCTTCATGTTGACCAACGCCTCGTCGCCGTTGAGCTGGTTCATGCCGCGGGTGATGTGGACATGGCCGACGATGCGCGAGATCTCCGTGTCGGCAACGTAGACGCCGCGGTCGCCAGTGATGGTTTCCGTGGCGGTGCGGACCTCGACATGGCCGAAAGCCTCAACCTTCTGCAACTTGCCCGCAGCGGCGCCGGCCGACGAACCTGCGGGCTTGGCGGCCGGCGAGGGCGTGGCAGGCGGTGGGGCGTTGTCGGGTGCGGTATAGCCGACGAGAACATCGGCAGCCAGGCGCTTGCCGTCGGCGGTGGTGACGGTGGCCAGGCCACGGCCGACCGCCATGTGCTTCTGCGACCACCATTCCATGGTGTCGCGCGCGGTCATGACGTGGTTGGGCGTGGTCAAGCTCATGGCCTTCCCGGTCATCACCAGGACCGCCTGATCGATGTCATACACGGCGTGGTCACCGACGGCGATGTCGGTGGGGTTGAAGATCTTGACGTGGCCGTCGGCCTCTAGCCGATAGATCTCGTTGGCGCCGGTATCGCCACCGGAGATGACGGAGCCGGTAGAAACCGGGGTTGGTGCGGGCGCGGCGGCAACGCCGGCCTTGCGGCGGTAGCGTGCGGTCAGCGTATCGGCCATCACGGTGACGTCGCCACGAACTGCCCGGGCGTCGCCGCGGGCGATGACCACCTGCTCGTTTTGTCTCCACTCGATGCCGTCGCGCGACGTGACCTCGATCGGGCCGCCTTTCGACATGTCAAGGCCGTTACTCTGGGCATGGACGGCGGTGATCAGCGTGACAGCGACGAACAGAGCGGCAGCGAGGAGGCGGATCACTTGGTGGCTCCGTTGAGGACCAGCTTCGCCGGCCCCTGGAATTGGACGATGCCGGCTTTGTCCGTCAGTGCAAAGCCCTGCGAGTCCAGCACGCCGAATGGTCCCTCGGCATGGGTCATGTCGTTGCTGGTGGCCGCTCCCTGCTTGATGTCGACCGAGGCGGTCTGCGTGCGGAGCACGGTGCCGTCGTCGCGATACATGACCACGTCGTGACTGAGGTCGAGCAGTTCGGCGCGCTGAATGAACACGCCGTCGCGCGCTTCCACCTGCAGCCAGTTGCCGCTCTCAAGCACGAGATCCCCCTTTGGATCGCCGAGGTCGACGCGCGTGGGGGTTGCCTGCGTCGCCCAGGCGGCGGTGATGGTGTAGGGGCGGTTGCGCTGGTCGACCCCCTTGTAGTGAGGTTCCATCATGCGGCCGCTCTCTGCCTCGAGCGAGAAGACCCGGCGGAACGACGTGCGGGTCTGGTCGCTGAGGCGAGCGAACTCGGGCCATAGCACGATGGCGCTGAGCAGCAGCACGGCCAGCAGCGGCAATCCCAGCTTGGCGGCGAGTACGGTGAAGCGGCGCATACGAATGCGGCGGCGGTTGATCTCGCGCCGGGCCCGGCGGCCCTCGAGGCTGAGGTGCTCGCGCGGATCGCTGCGGAGGTCCGTGCGGAATTCGGGCATGCTCAAGACGCGGTCACGCGACGCCGGCGCGCAGCAGGTCGTGAACGTGCACGATGCCCGCGGGCAGCCCGGCATGGTCGATGACGAACAGGCTGGTGACCGGCCGAGCACCGGCGTTCATCGCGCGCAGGGCATCCGCGGCGAGGGCATCGGTGGCGATCGTGCGGGGCGCGATGTTCATGACCTCGGATACCTTACGAGTCAGAAGGTCGGGTCCCATGGCACGACGCAAGTCGCCATCGGTGAGAATGCCGCAAAGGTGACCATCGGCATCGGTGGCGCCGAGGCAGCCGAAGCCCTTGCCGGTCATGAGGATGAGCGCACGGTCCATCGGCAGCTCCTGCGGTGCGAGGGGAACGGCATCGCCGGTATGCATGAGGTCGCTCACGAGGCGGAGCTGTGCGCCGAGCGAGCCGCGGGGGTGTAGGACGGAAAACTCGGTCGACGTGAAGCCACGCCGGGTCAGGAGTGCGACGGCGAGCGCGTCACCAAGGGCGAGCTGCATGGTGGTGCTGGTGGTCGGTGCCAGGCCGAGGGGGCAAGCCTCCGGCGCCGGCGGCAGTAGCAGGAGGTGGTCGGCGGCGCGGGCGAGGGTGGAGTCCGGCCGGCCGGTGATGGCGATGAGCGTGAGGCCGAAACGGTGCGCATGGGCGACCAAGTCGGCCAGCTCGGCGGTCTCGCCGCTGTTAGAGAGCGCGAGAATGGCGTCGCCGGGCAGGATCATGCCGAGATCGCCGTGCGAGGCTTCGGCGGGATGGACGAACATCGAAGGCGTGCCGGTCGAGGCCAGGGTGGCGGCGATCTTGCGGCCGATATGCCCGGACTTGCCCATGCCGCTGATCACCACACGGCCGGTGCAGGCCGCGAGCCGGTCGACGGCGGCGGTGAACTCGCCGTCGAGAGTCGTCGACAGGGCATGCAGCCCGGCGATTTCGGCGTCGATCACGGCTTGCGCCACGCCGACGTCCGACGTTTTCTCGATGGCCAACGCGACAGTCATCCCTCTTGTATGAGCACGGCTAGAGGCCGGGTCAACAAAGGTCGGTCTAGTGCTGGAAGATGTCGGGCGTCTCGTAGCCGAGAAGGTCGAGGCGGCAGCGGGCCGGGAGGAAGTCGAAACAGGCCTGGGCCAGCTCGCGGCGGCCTTCTCGCGCGAGTAGGGCGTCGAGCTTGGCCCACAGCGCATGTAGGTGCAGCACGTCGGAGGCGGCATAGGCCAGCTGTTCGGGCGATAGTTCGGGCGCGCCCCAATCCGACGTCTGCTGCTGCTTGGAGATCTCGACGCCGAGAAGTTCGCGGCAGAGGTCGCGCAGGCCGTGCCGGTCGGTGAAGGTGCGGACCAGCTTGGCGGCAATCTTGGTGCAGCACGTGGGGGCAACGGTGATGCCAAAGGCACGCTGGAGGACGGCGACGTCAAAGCGGGCAAAATGCATCAGCTTGGTGACGGCCGGGTCGGCGAGCATGCGGGCCAGGTTTGGCGCATCGTAGCCGCGGCCGCCGGCGGATGTCGGGATGATCTGCACCAGATGCGCGGAACCGTCGCCGCTGGAAAGCTGGACGAGGCATAGACGGTCACGGTGCGGGTTCAGACCCATCGTCTCGGTATCGATGGCGACGACGGGACCTAGGTCGAGGCCGTCCGGCAGGTCGTTGCGATGGAGTTGGATGATCGCACCCTGCTGTCACTGTCGTCTTAAAAGAGAACCGTTGGTGCCCAGGAAAAGAATCGAACTTTCACGGCCTTGCGGCCACAGATACCTGAAACCTGCGCGTCTACCAATTCCGCCACCTGGGCACCGAGCGGTGGAGGGGGGAACTAACGGCCGATGGCGGCGGCGTCAAGCGGCTTTGGCGAGGTTCAGCCCTTGAGGGGGCAGGAAGCACGCCATAGTAGAGGGCACGGTTCGGGGACTCATCGATGACTCGCAATGTGGCGACGGTATTTGGCGGCAGCGGCTTCATCGGCCGCTATGTGGTGCAGCGGCTGGCAGCACGGGGGCATGTGGTCCGCGTGGTGGGGCGGAATACCGAGCGGGTGAAGAACCTGGTTCTGACCGGTGCGGTGGGGCAGGTGGTGCCTTTGTATGGTTCGTTCGCCAACCCGGCGACCATCCTGCGCGCCACCGAAGGGGCAGACCTCGTCGTCAACCTGGTCGGCATCCTGGCGGAAAAGAAGGACGGTGACTTCCAACGCCTGCAGGCCGAGGGGCCCGGGCTGATCGCACGAGGGGCAACGGCCGGCGGCGCCAAGCGAATGGTGCAGATTTCGGCAATCGGCGCGGATCCGGGCAGTCCCAGCCTGTATGCGCGCACCAAGGCTGCCGGCGAGCAGGCAGCCCGCGCGGCCTTTGCGGGCACGACGGTATTGCGGCCGTCGCTGGTGTTCGGCGAGGAGGACAAGTTCTTCAACCGCTTTGGTACCATGGCAATGTACTCGCCAATCATGCCGGTGATCTCGGGCGATAGCCGCTTCCAGCCGGTGTATGTGGGCGATGTCGCGGATGCGGTGATGGCCGCGTTGGAGCGCGACGACACGCCGGGCAAGACCTTCGAGCTGGGCGGTCCGCGCGTCTATAGCTTTCGCGAGTTGCTGGCGTGGATTTTGCATGAAACCCGGCGGCATCGGGCGCTCATTGATATCCCATCGGGGATCGCCCGCTTCCAGGCTCGGATCGGCGAGATGGTGCCCGGCAAGCCGTTCACACGCGATCAGCTCACCATGCTGGAGCGGGACAACGTGGTGGCCGAGGGCGCGCCCGGCTTGGCGGCGTTGGGCATCGTGCCGACTCCTGTAGAGCTGATCGTGCCCGACTATCTCGACCGTTACCGGCCCGGCGGTGGCAAGCGGGAGGAAGTTCCCGCCTAGGTCCGAACCGGCCCTTGTTCAGCGCAGATTGGCGCTACGCGTTCAGCTCACGGCTGATGTGATCAAGGGTAGGTTATCAATCGGCCCTATCTGCCATATTCCGCTTTGCTTGCGATGCGTTGTCTCTTAATGGGGTAACGATTGAAAGCGGAGCGGAACATGGCCGAAGGTCGGATGTTGCAGTTTGTTCGCCTGGCTCAGCAACAGCCTCCGAAGCGGACCGTATCAGCGCGACGCGAGGATTTCGCGGAAATCTATAAGGATTTCGCGCCAGCCGAGGCGGGCACGCAGGCCAGCCGATGCAGCCAGTGCGGCATTCCGTTCTGCCAGGTGCATTGCCCGCTCAACAACAACATTCCGGACTGGCTGAAACTGACGGCGGAGAACCGTCTCCAGGAAGCCTACGAGCTGAGCAGCGCCACCAACACGTTTCCGGAGATTTGTGGGCGCATCTGCCCGCAGGACCGGCTGTGTGAGGGCAACTGCGTCATCGAAAAGGATTTCGAGAGCGTCACCATTGGCGCTGTGGAGCGGTTCATCACCGACACCGCCTGGGAAAACGGCTGGATCAAGCCGATCGCGCCGGTGCGGGAGCGGGCGCAGTCAGTAGGCATCATCGGCGCCGGGCCGGGCGGGTTGGCGGCGGCCGAGCGTCTGCGGAGCCAAGGATACCAGGTGCATGTCTATGACCGGTACGACCGGGTCGGCGGGCTGATGATCTATGGCATTCCCGGCTTCAAGCTCGAGAAGGACGTCGTGCTGCGGCGCTGGAAGTGGCTGGAGGAGGGCGGAGTGCAGTTCCACCTCGGCGTCGAGATCGGCAAGACCATGACCTTCGCCGAGTTGCGGGCCAAGCATGATGCTGTGCTGATCGGCACCGGCGTGTATAAGGCGCGCGACATCGGCGGGCCCGGCGCCGGGCTGGGCGGCATCGTGGCAGCGATGGATTTCCTGACCGTCAGCAACCGGCAAGGGCTGGGCGATGCGGTACCCGAGTTCGATGACGGGTCGCTGAACGCCGAAGGCAAGCGGGTCGTTGTGATCGGCGGCGGCGACACGGCGATGGATTGCGTGCGAACGGCGGTGCGTCAGGGCGCGGCAAGCGTGAAGCTGCTGTATCGGCGCGACAAGGCGAACATGCCGGGCTCGATGCGAGAGGTGAAGAACGCCGAAGAGGAGGGCGTCGAGTTCGTGTGGCTGTCGGCACCGGAATCGTTCTACGGCGAGGGCAGCGTCACCGGGGTGCGGGTGCAGAAGATGCGGCTCGGCATGCCGGATGCGTCGGGGCGGCAATCCGTGCTGGTGGGCGACGAGCACGTGACCATCGAGGCCGATCTGGTGATCAAGGCGCTCGGCTTCGACCCGGAGGAACTGCCGGCGCTGTGGGACCAGCCCGGCCTGGAAGTCAGCCGCTGGGGCACGCTGAAGACCGACCACCGCACGGCGATGACGACACTGCCAGGCGTGTTCGCCGCCGGCGACATCGTGCGCGGGGCGAGCCTGGTGGTTTGGGCGATCCGCGACGGGCGGGACGCGGCGGCACGGATGCACGACTACATGCAGCAGCACGCGATGGCGGCAGCGGCAGAGTGATGGAGAGCGCGGACATGAACGATTCTGTTTCTTGGGTCGCCGATTGGAACAACAACGTCGCCCGCCTCTCGGGCACCTATGACGCCACGCAAGAGCACGATGCTTGCGGCGTCGGCCTAGTCGCCGCGCTGGATGGCAAGAAGCGGCGCGACGTGGTCGAAGCCGGGATCGAGGCGCTGCGGGCGGTGTGGCACCGTGGCGCGGTCGATGCCGACGGCAAGACCGGCGACGGCGCCGGCATCCATTTGGAAATCCCGTACGACTTCTTCCTGGCCGCGATCCAGCACTCTGGTCACCGGGTCGACCCGGCGCATGCGCTCGCCGTCGGCATGGTGTTCTTGCCCAAGACCGACCTCGGCGCGCAGGAGCGTTGCCGGCAGATCGTCGAAACCGAGATCCTGAATTTCGGCTACGGCATCTATGGCTGGCGGCAGGTGCCGATCGACGTGAGCGTGATCGGCGAAAAGGCCAACGCGACACGGCCCGAGATCGAGCAGATCATGGTCAACGGCGGCAACGTCGACCCGGCTCGCTTCGAGCGCGACCTGTACGTGATCCGGCGGCGGATCGAGAAGCAGGCGATCGCCGCGCAGGTGGGCGAGCTGTACCTGTGTTCGCTGTCGTGCCGCAGCATCATCTACAAGGGCATGTTCCTGGCGGCCTCGCTGACGGATTTCTATCCGGACCTGCTCGACAAGCGCTTCATCAGCCGCTTCGCGATCTATCACCAGCGCTATTCGACCAACACCTTCCCGACCTGGCGCCTCGCGCAGCCGTTCCGCATGCTGGCGCATAACGGCGAGATCAACACGCTGTCCGGCAACGTCAACTGGATGAAGAGCCACGAGACGCGCCTGGCGGCAGGCGAGTTGGACTCATACATCGAGGACGTCAAGCCGGTGGTGCAGGTCGGCAGTTCCGACACCGCGACGCTGGACCAGGTGTTCGAGCTGCTGGTCCGCGCCGGACGCGACGCGCCGATGACAAAGGCGCTGACGATCCCGGCCAGCGTGGGCCAGGACGCGACGATGAAGAAGTCGCATGCCGACATGTTCCTGTACTGCAACGCGGTGATGGAGCCCTGGGACGGCCCGGCGGCGATCGCGGCGACCGATGGGCGCTGGGTGATCGGCGGGTTGGACCGCAACGGGCTGCGGCCGCTGCGCTACACGATCACCACCAACGACCTGCTCGTGGTGGGGTCGGAGTCCGGGATGGTGAAATTCTCGGAGACGGAGGTGGTGGCCAAGGGTCGGGTCGGGCCGGGTCAGACCATCGGCGTCGATCTGGACAACGCTAAATTCTACACAGATGACGAGATGAAGGACTTGCTTGCCTCGCGCCAGAATTACGGCGAGTGGGTCAAGCGGATCGCGGAGATCGATCAGGTCGTCAAGACTGACGCGCCGGAGCCGGTGCTCTATGCCGGACCCGAGTTGCGCCGGCGGCAGTTGGCGGTGGGCACGACCCACGAAGAGCTGGAGATGATCCTGCACCCCATGGTGGAGGACAGCCAGGAGGCAGTTGGCTCCATGGGCGACGACACGCCGGTGGCGGTGTTGTCCGAACGGTATCGCGGGCTGCACAACTTCTTCCGCCAGGCTTTCGCGCAGGTTACCAACCCGCCGATCGACAGCCTGCGCGAGACGCGGGTGATGTCGCTGAAGACCCGATTGGGCAATCTCGGCAACGTGCTGGACGAGGATAGCGGGCAGTGCGACCTGCTGCAGCTCGAGAGCCCGGTGCTGTCGACGGCCGAGTTCGCCGCCATGGTGGCGACCATGGGCCAGACGGCCTGCCGGGTGGATTGCTGCTTCCCGGTGGCCGATGGGGAAACCGGGTTGCGGGCGGGGATCGAGCGCATCCGTCGCGAGGCGGAAGAGGGCGTGCGGGCCGGCTGCATGCACGTGGTGTTGTCGGACGAGAATCAGGGGCCGGAGCGGGCCGCGATCCCGATGATCCTGGCCACGGCGGCGGTACACACGCATCTGGTGCGGCAGTCGCTGCGGACGTTCACCAGTTTGAACGTGCGGTCGGCCGAGTGCCTCGACACGCATTATTTCGCGGTGCTGATCGGCGTCGGCGCGACCACGGTGAACGCCTACCTGGCGCAGGAAGGCATCGCCGACCGGCAGGCGCGTGGGCTGTTCGGCTCGCTGTCGCTGAAGGAGGCGGTCAAGCACTACAAGAAGGCGGTCGATAAGGGCCTGCTGAAGGTGATGTCGAAAATCGGCATCTCCGTGCTGTCGTCCTATCGCGGTGGCTACAATTTCGAGGCGATCGGCCTGAGCCGGGCGCTGGTGGGCGAGTTCTTCCCAGGCATGCAGTCGCGGATCAGCGGCATCGGCCTGTCCGGCATCGCGCGCAAGGTGCTGGCGCTGCATGAGGCGGCGTGGCTGTCGGAATCCACGACCTTGCCGGTCGGCGGGGTCTACAAGTTCCGGCAGAAGGGTGAAGTCCACGCCTTCGAGGGCAAGCTGATCCATACGCTGCAGACGGCGGTGGCGACCGATAGCTTCGAGACCTATCGCCGCTACGCCGATGGCGTGCGGCGGCAGAAGCCGGTAGCGCTGCGTGACCTGTTGGACTTCAAGTTCGACGGCGTGACGGCGATTTCGGTCGACGAGGTCGAGAGCATCACCGAAATCCGCAAGCGCCTGCTTGCGCCGGGCATCTCGCTGGGCGCCTTGAGCCCGGAGGCGCACGAGACCCTGTCGATCGCGATGAACCGCATCGGCTCCCGCAGCAACAGCGGCGAGGGTGGTGAGGACCCAGAGCGGGCGACCCCGCGGCCCGGTGGCGACAACGCCAATTCGGCGATCAAGCAGATCTCGTCCGGCCGCTTCGGCGTGACGGCCGAGTATCTCAACGCTTGCCGCGAGATCGAGATCAAGGTCGCGCAGGGCGCCAAGCCCGGCGAAGGCGGGCAGCTACCAGGCTTCAAGGTGACCGGGCTAATCGCCCGGCTGCGGCATTCGACGCCGGGGGTGACGCTGATCAGCCCACCGCCGCACCACGACATCTACTCGATCGAGGATCTAGCGCAGCTCATCTACGACTTGAAGCAGATCAATCCGGAAGCGACCGTCTGCGTGAAGTTGGTGTCGCGCAGCGGCATTGGCACGATCGCGGCCGGCGTGGCGAAGGCCAAGGCGGATGCGATCCTGATCAGCGGTCACTCGGGCGGCACGGGCGCGAGTCCGCAGAGCTCGGTGAAATATGCCGGGCTGCCCTGGGAAATGGGGTTGTCGGAGGCGCATCAGGTGCTGATGCTCAACCGGCTGCGGCATCGGGTGAAGCTGCGGACGGATGGCGGGCTCAAGACCGGGCGCGACGTGGTGATCGCGGCCATGCTGGGCGCCGAGGAGTTCGGCATCGGCACGGCGAGCCTGGTGGCGATGGGCTGCATCATGGTGCGGCAGTGCCACAGCAACACCTGCCCGGTGGGCGTGTGCACGCAGGATGAGGAATTGCGGCAGAAGTTCGAGGGGTCGCCCGAGAAGGTCATCAACCTGTTCAGCTTCATCGCCGAGGACGTCAGGCACATTCTGGCCTCGCTGGGCGTGCGGCGGTTGGTGGACGTGATCGGGCGAACGGACATGCTGGCGCAGGTGAGCCGCGGCTCCGAGCTGCTGGATGACCTCGACCTTAACCCGTTGCTGGCGCAGGCCGATCCGGGGCCGTATCCGCGCTACTTCAACCAGGACGGCCGCAACGAGGTGCCGGAGACGTTGGACGCGCAGATGATCGCCGACTCCGTGCCGGTGTTCGAGCGCGGCGAGAAGATGCAGCTGCAGTATACCATCCGGAACACGCACCGCGCGATCGGGACCAAGCTGTCGTCGAAGATCACGCGGGCTTATGGGATGGCCGGGCTGCAGCCTGGGCACATCACCGTGCGGCTGCGTGGAACGGCCGGCCAGTC
>Ga0160428_1002540_pt1 | contig 10889 bp, 8 predicted proteins | sample SolpanmetagenomM_FD_108198 | JGI IMG/M metagenome (GOLD analysis project Ga0160428, IMG submission 108198) | Solar panel surface microbial communities from Lawrence Berkeley National Laboratory, California, USA - M | ecosystem: Engineered > Built environment > Solar panel > Unclassified ...
CGGCTGGCGCATCGAATAGACGTCGATGCCTGGGCCGGCGCCCTGCGTATATTCGCCCTTCAGCACGTGCGGAATGCCGCAGCAGAATTCGATCACTTCCAGCCCGCGCTGGATATCGCCCTTCGAATCCGCGATGACCTTGCCGTGTTCGGAACTGAGCAGATGCGCCAGTTCCTCCATATTCTGTTCGACCAAAGCCTTGAAGTTGAACATCACCCGCGCGCGGCGCTGCGGATTGGTCGCCGCCCAGCCCGGCTGCGCCTTCTGCGCTGCCGCGACCGCGATATCGAGCAACGCCTGGTCGCCGAGCGCGACGCTCGCCTGCACCTGACCGGTATTGGGATCGTAGACGTCCCCGATCCGCCCCGCGCCACCGCCCGAATGCCCCGCGATCAGATGATCGATGATACGCATGATCTCTCTCCGATATATCGTTGCGTCCCTATCCCACTGCACCTGGGCACAGGCAAGCCCGGCGGGGTCATGCCGGGCCGGCCCGACCGGGCGAATTGAAACCGTAAGGCCGGCCAAACGTTGAGTATCCGAAGGGGTCAGGCGGATGATGAGAAGTCGGCGCCATTACCTTGAGAGACCGGGTCGTGAGTATTCCGATTCCACAGCGCCAGATGCGCTTCACCCCGCGCCGACCGCGCGCATTGCCCGCCGGTGCCGGCTTCGTCATCGCCGCTCTGGCTTCGTTGCTGCTGTGGGCGTTCATCGCCGGGATTGTCGTGGTCGCCTGATCGGTGGCATCTGCGGGTCATGACAGACCTGCATTACGTACGCCGCCTGGATGCCGCCGATCCGCTCGCGCCCTTTCGCGATCGCTTCGCGCTGCCGGAGGGGCTGATCTACCTCGACGGCAATTCGCTTGGCGCGTTGCCCCGCGCAACGGCGGCGCGGGTCGCCGACACGGTGACGCGCGAATGGGGCAAGGGGCTGATCGGCAGCTGGAACACCGCGGACTGGATCGGCGCCCCGCAGCGGGTCGGCGGCAAGATCGCCACGCTGCTGGGGGCGAAGGCGCACGAGATCGTCGTTGCAGATTCGACTTCGGTCAACCTGTTCAAGCTGCTCGCGGCGGGGCTCGGGGCGCGCCACGGTCGCACCGTCATCCTCACCGAACCGGGGAACTTCCCGACCGATTTGTATGTCGCTCAAGGGGTGGCGTCGTTGATCCCCGGGGTCGAAGTGCGAACGATAGCGCGCGACGGGATTCTCGAGGCGATCGACGCGCAGGTCGCGATCGTCATGCTGACGCACGTTCATTACAAGACCGGCGCGATGTTCGACATGGCCGCGTTCACGCGGGCAGCGCAGTCGAGGGGTGCGCTGATGCTGTGGGACCTGAGCCATAGCGTCGGCGCGGTGCAGATCGATCTCGACGCGGCGGGTGCCGATCTGGCGATCGGATGCGGCTATAAATATCTGAACGGTGGGCCGGGCGCGCCGGCCTTCCTGTTCGTGGCGGAGCGGCACCATGCCGAACTGCGCTCTCCGCTGACCGGCTGGATGGGCCATGCCGCGCCGTTCGAGTTCGGCGACGACTATGCTGCCGGAGCCGGCGTGAACCGCTTCCTGTGCGGCACGCCGCCGGTGATCGGCATGGCTGCGCTGGAAGTGGGCGTCGACCTGATACTGGAAGCCGACAAGGCCGCGTTGTTCGCCAAGTCGCGCGCCTTGTGCGACCTGTTCGTGGAGTTGGTGGAGACGCGTTGCGCCGGAATGGGGCTGTCGCTCGCGTCGCCGCGCGATGCGGCGGCGCGCGGCAGCCATGTGTCGTTCACCCACGAGCAGGGCTATCCGGTGATGCAGGCGTTGATCGCTCGCGGTGTCGTGGGAGATTTCCGCGCGCCCGACATCCTGCGTTTCGGCTTCACGCCGCTCTATGTCGGGTTCGAGGATGTCTGGCGCGCGGTCGACGTGCTGCGCGACGTATTGGCCACCGGCGCATGGGACGCACCGGAATTCCACGCGCGGGCGGCGGTCACGTGAGGGGGACGTGAGAGGTCAGCTTGCCAGCAACGTCGCGTTGCCGCCTGCTGCCGTCGTGTCGATGCAGACGGTGCGTTCGGTGGCGAAGCGCGCGAGATAGTGCGGCCCGCCGGCCTTGGGACCGGTGCCGGACAGGCCTTCGCCGCCGAACGGCTGGCTGCCGACGACCGCACCGATCTGGTTGCGATTGACGTAGATATTGCCCACCCGCGCCCGCGCCGTGACACGGTCGATCGTCGTATCGATCCGGCTATGGACGCCGAGCGTGAGGCCGAAGCCGGTGGCGTTGATCGCGTCGATCACCGCGTCCAGCCGGTCCGCCGACCAGCGCACGACGTGCAGCAACGGACCGAAATTCTCCTTCTTCAGCGCGGAGATGGCCGGGATCGTAAACATCGCCGGCGCGACGAAATCGCCCTGCCCTGCCGGAACCGGGAGGGTGCACAGCGCCGCCGAGGCGAGCGCAGCACTGTGATCCTCGAGCGAAGTGCGCGCGGCCGAGTCGATCACCGGACCGATATCGGTCGAGAGGCGGCGCGGATCGCCGACCGTCAGCGCCTGCATCGCGCCGGAAATCATCTCCAGCGTGGCGTCGGCGATATCGTCCTGCAGATACAGCACGCGGAGTGCCGAGCATCTCTGGCCGGCGCTCTGAAAGGCCGATTGCACGACGTCGCGCGTGACCTGTTCGGGCAAAGCAGAACTGTCGACGATCATCGCATTCTGCCCGCCGGTTTCGGCGATGAGCGGGACGATCGGCCCGTCGCGTTGCGCCAGAGTGAGGTTGATCGACCGCGCGGTGTTGGTCGAACCGGTAAACACGACGCCGGCAATGCCGTCATGCGCGACCAGCGCTGCGCCGACGTCGCCACCGCCCGGCAGCAGATGGAGGATGTCCGCCGGAACGCCGGCCTGGCGCAACAGCTCGACCGCGCGCGCGGCGATCAACGGCGTCTGCCCGGCGGGCTTGGCGATCACCGCATTGCCCGCCGCCAGTGCGGCGGCAACCTGCCCGGTGAAGATCGCCAGCGGGAAGTTCCACGGGCTGATCGCGGCGATTACACCGCGCCCGTGCAGGCTGAGTATGTTGGCCTCGCCGGTCGGACCCGGCAACGGCTCGGCCGGCGCGAACTGGCGGCGCGCCTCGGCGCCATAATAGCGCAGGAAGTCGACCGCCTCGCGCAGTTCGAGGATCGCGTCTCCCAGCGTCTTGCCCGCTTCCCGCACGCATAGCGACAGCAGTTCGTCGCCATGGGCCTCGTACAGATCGGCGGCGGCATCGAGCGCGGTGGCGCGACGGTCGACCCCGGCCGCGTCCCAATCCGGTTGAAGCGCGCGGGCGAGGCGCACTGCCGTATCGACGGAGACCGGGTCCGCTTCGATCACGGTGCCGACCGTCAGGCTGCGATCGAACGGCGCGGTAACCGGAACAGCCTTGCCCTTGCCGGTCGCCTTGCCGATCATCGGCGCGGCGTTCCACTGGCGGGCTTCCAGCGCGACCAGCCGGGCCATCAATGGTTCGCGAACGAGCGGATCGGACAGATCGATCCCGGCGGAATTGACCCGCGACGGGGCGAACAGGTCCTTGGGCAGCGGGATGCGCGGGTTGCGGCGCGGCGCAAGGTCGCGCGTCGTCTCGACCGGGTGATCGATCAGCGCGTCGACCGGCAGATCGGCATCGGCCAGCCGATTGACGAACGAGGCGTTCGCGCCGTTTTCCAGCAACCGCCGGACGAGATAGGCGAGCAATTCCTTATGCCCGCCGACCGGGGCATAGATGCGCACCGCCGTCGGTTCATTGCCTTCGCGGATCCGCAGGACGTCGTACAATTCCTCGCCCATGCCGTGCAGGCGCTGGAATTCGAACGGGATATCCCCGGCCATCGCCTTGATCGCGGCGACGCTTGCGGCGTTGTGCGTGGCGAAACCGGAATAGATCGTGTCGTTTGCGGCGAGCAGCCGGCGCGCACCGGCAAGGTAGGATACGTCGGTCGAGGATTTGCGCGTGAACACCGGGTAATCGGCAAAGCCACCGACCTGGCTCGCCTTGATCTCGCTATCCCAATACGCACCCTTGACCAGCCGAACCATGATGCGGCGGTTATGCGTTCGTGCCAGATCGACGGTCCAGTCGATCATCGGCAGCGCGCGCTTCTGATAGGCCTGGATGACGATCCCGAAGCCCCGCCAGTCCCCCCCGCCGGGTCGCACGAACAGCGCGTCGTCCGCGACCAGCGCCTCGATCAGATCCATCGACAGATCCAGCCGGTCCGCTTCCTCCGCGTCGATCGCGAGGCAGATGTCCGCCGCCGACGCGGCAAGCACCAGTTCGCGCAGGCGCGGCAGCATCTCGGCCAGAATCCGGTCGCGCTGCGACCATTCGTAGCGCGGATGCAGCGCGGACAGCTTGACCGACACGCCATCGACCGTTTCAACTTCGCCCGGCCCACGCGATTTGCCGACCGCGGCGATCGCGCCCTTATAGGCATCGAAATAGAAATCGGCATCGGCCTGCGTCCGCGCCGCTTCGCCGAGCATGTCGAACGAGTGCGTCTCGCGTCCCTGCCCGCCGCGCTTCAACGCCTCGCCGATCGTCCGCCCGAACACGAAATGATGGCCGAGGATGCGCATCCCCTCGAACAGGGCGCGGCGGATGACGGGCTTGCCGAGCCGGGTGACCGCCTTGCGCGCGATCGAAGCCCAGTCGTCGACTTCGCCCAGCGTCACCACGCTACCGGTGAGCATCAGCCCGAAGGTCGAGGCATTGACGAATAGCGATTGCGAGCGACCGAAATTGGCGCTCCATTCCTTGCCGCCGATCTTGTCCGCGATCAGCCGGTCGCGCGTCGCCGCGTCGGGAATGCGCAGCAGCGCCTCCGCCAGGCACATCAGGGCGATGCCTTCCTCGGTCGACAAGGCGTAGCTTTGCAGCAGGCTGTCGACGGCATTGCCTTCGCCTCGCGCCCGCACGCCTTCGACGAGCTCCCGCGCCAGCGCGTGCGTCGCACTCAGTTCGGCAGCCGGCGCCTGCGCCTGGTCGAGCCGTTCCGCGATACACCTCTCCTCGTCCATCCGGTAGGCGGCATGGACGGCGGCACGATCGATCGGGGCAAAGGTGGCGGGCATAAGCGGAATCCTGGAACAGCAACGCACGCTTATTATCGCGACCCGCACCAGCGAATACAGTAGGCAATATTCGGTCGGCGCAGAGGAATGCGCTGTAGGACGCTTGAGTTTCAGGATAAGTCGCTATGTCGCTATCTCACCGCCTCGACGCCATCGACCGCCGAATTCTGCGCGCGCTGCAACTGGATGGGCGAATGTCGAACCTTGCGCTGGCGCGAATGGTCGGGCTGACGCCGACGCCGTGCCAGGAACGCGTGCGCCGCCTGGAACGCGACGGCGTCATCACCGGCTATGCCGCCAGGCTCGATCCGGTGCGGCTCGACCTCGGCCTTACCGTGTTCGTGCAGGTCACGCTGGACCGCACGACGACCGACGTGTTCGGCAGCTTCGCCAACTCCATCCAGTCGTTCGCATCGATCACGGAATGCCACATGGTCGCGGGCGGCTTCGATTATCTGCTCAAGATACGCTGTCGCGACATGGCCGACTATCGCCGCATCCTGGGCGAGGAACTGGGATCGATCGACGGCATCGCCCAGACGCACACCTATGCCGTGATGGAAGAGATCAAGACGGAAAGCGCGCTGCCCGTTTGATACGCCTCTAGCCCATTTCTTCGGGCAGCAATTCGGTATCGACCAACGCCTGCATCGCCGGCGAGTAGCGGTTTCCGGCCACCGCGCCGGGCGCGAAGATCGCGTCGACCTCGGCCAGGGCTGCGGCATCGAAGGTCATCGTCGCGGCCGCCATATTCTCCTCGAGGTGCGCGATATTGCCGGTGCCGGGGATCGGGACGATGTCGGGCCCGCGCGACAGGACCCAGCCCAGCGACAATTGTCCCGGTGTGCAGCCGATCCGCTGTGCCACCGAATCGAAGCGCGCGGCGAGGCCGAGATTGTGGGAAAGGTTCGGTGCGACGAAGCGCGGCATCGTCGCGCGGATATCGCCGGCCGCATAATCGGGACCGCGGATCGCGCCGGCCAGGAAGCCGCGCGCGACGGGCGAGAAGGCGACGAAGCCGATGCCGAGTTCGCGGCAGGCGTCCAGAACGGCGACTTCGGCGTTGCGCACCCAGGGCGAATATTCGGTCTGCATCGCGGCGATCGGATGCACCGCGTGCGCACGCCGCATCGTCGCGGCGGACATTTCGCTGAGGCCGATCGCGCCGATCTTGCCGGCGTCCTTCGCCCGGACCAGCGCGCCGACCGACTCCTCGATCGGCACGCGACGGTCCAGCCGGTGGAGATAGTACAGGTCGATATGATCCGTGCCGACGCGCAGCAGGGCGGCCTCCAGCGTGCGCTCGATCGCTTCGGGCCGACCGTCCAGCACGCGCTTGCCGTCGACGATGTCGAGTACGCATTTGCTCGCAAGACGGAACTCGTCGCGGCGATGCATCACCGCCCGGTTGAGCAATCGTTCGTTGGCGCCCAGGCCATAGAGCGCCGCGGTGTCGAGCAACGTACAGCCGAGGTCGAGCGCGCGATTGAGCAGACGTATGCCGTCGTCCTCACCCGGCGGAATACCGTAAGCGTGGTTCAGGTTCATGCAGCCGAGGCCGATCGCGGAAACGTTCATCGGGCCAATCTGGCGGGTGGGAAGGGTCAAGATCGTCTCGCAATTCAGAGGCAGCCGCAGTGCCGATACAGTATCCCGGGCGAGCTGGGAAAGCATGATGATCGATCAGTCGAGCCTTTGCTGCGGCCCATATCGAGTCGCGAAAGCGAAGAGCTTCAAGCCCGTGGCGAGACGCGCAGCGCTGCCGATTTGCGGTCGATGCCAAGTGATGACGACCGACAAGAGCCGCTTCCGCTGCTGCTCGGCAGCTTGACGACATCGCGTCGTGGACCGGAATCAACAGGATCGAAGCTGGCATGACCGCAGAAACTCTCCTGCGACTGTAATATCGGACGCTAATTGCTGCCTTTTTGTACGTATTGAACTATACGCGAATAAAATAATCGATTAAGGCAAGCCTTGTCGGGGGTCGACATTCAATTTTTCGATATATCGAAGGTGGAGCTATAATGTCCGACGAAGCACCCTGGAACGCGGTGGAACTGGCAACCGAATTGACGATCGCCTGGCTGGGTAATGCAAACAACCGCGCGTCGGCAGACGAGGTCCCGAATTTCCTGCGCGCAATGCACGCCACCGTTACCGAACTCGGTAATACCAACAGTTCGGAACAGGCCGGCGCTCCCGTCGCCAGCGAAGAACATGTTCCGGCCGTATCGGTGCGTCGGTCGCTCGCCTCCAAGGATCACATCCTCTCGATGATCGACGGCAAGCCCTATAAGGCTTTGCGACGTCACTTGACGACCAACGGTCTGACGCCGGACCAGTATCGCGAACGCTATGGCCTGCGCGCGGACTATCCGATGGTGTCGGAGAATTATTCGGCAGCACGTCGCGACATGGCGCTGCGCATCGGTCTCGGTTCGAAGGGTCGCAAGGCGAAGTCGGAAGGCGGCGCGCCCGCGTCGACCGGTCCGAAGCGTCCGGGTCGCAAGCCCAAGGCGGCCGAATAAGCGCTTTAGCCTTTGGTACGGGAAAGCCGCCGATCGCGAGATCGGCGGCTTTGTCGTTTCCGGTGCCTCCGATGGGCGAGGCACAGCAAGCTGCGCGTGGAAAACTTCGCCTAACGGTCCGTCAGAAGACGATCAGCGGGATGACGACCACGCCGGCCCACAATATCGTCGATATCAACCCGGCAGCGACGATGCCGCGTACGGCACGCACGCCCGCTTTGTCAGGAATCAATTCCTGCACGACCCATCTCCTATTCCTATCTTATTTTATTAACGTATCAACGCTTTTGGCGCATTTAAGTTGCGCCCGCCCTCCCCTCCTGCCTCGGTTGAAGCTAAGCGTAAACGTGTCGACGGCGTGGGGCTTGGTCGGCGAGTGGGTTGGGGATCGTGATGCGTGGCGGGGTGTTGGGGTGTGTGCTGCTCCTTTGGACGACGATGTCGGCCACGGCACAGGGTAGCGAGTTTCGGATACAAAGGGTCCCCAAGATGCGGGGCGCGGCCCAGATGAAGACCGTCATGCTGGAGACGCATAACAGCGCGCGGGCGCGCCTGGGCGAACGTCCGCTCGTGTGGGATTCGAAATTGGCAGCTTCGGCAGCCGTCTATGCGGCTTTCCTCGAACAGAGCGGTCGGTTCGAACATTCGCGGCAGAGCAACGACCGCGACGCGCAGGGCGAGAATTTGTGGATGGGTACGCGCGACGCGTACAGCTTCGAGGAAATGGTCGACGGCTGGATCGATGAACGCCGCTTCTACCGCCCGGCGCCGGTGCCGGCGTCGAGCAACACCGGGCGTTGGTCGGACGTGGCGCATTACACGCAGATCGTCTGGCAGGATGCGACCGCGATGGGGTGTGCGCTCGCCAGCAACCGCGCCGACGACTATCTGGTCTGCCGCTATTCCCCGGCCGGCAACGTCATCGGCGAACTGGCCCATCGCTAAGGTATTTTACAGATTCGTGAACGGTTATAATGGAATAGCGCGTGTCGGACTGTCATGTTCGGCAGTTGCGTTGTAGGTCCGCGATTCTCTGCGCGGCGACCCGCGCGGACCTGCAGTGAAGACCAAGGGGGCGAACAGTGGCTTACGTATCGACGATGGAGAAATCGACGGGCTTCATGCCGCCGATGGGCGACCAGGCGATCGGCACGGAACTGACGCAAGCGTATCAGCAGGCCTCCCCCTTCCCACATGTCGTCATCGACGATTTCCTGCCAACCGAAGTGCTCGACAGCGTACTGGCGCATTGCAACGACCTGCGCATGAACGAGGATGCCGCCGAGTTCGATCGCGCGCAGGAACGGTTCAAACGCAGCTACCAGCCCGATAGCCTGCCCGATCCGTTGCGGACCCTGTTCTATGCGTTCAACTCGCGGCCGTTCATCAAGCTGCTCGAGAATATCACCGGCATCAAGGGGTTGATCCCCGACCCCTATTTCCTCGGTGCCGGCATTCACGAGATCCGCCAGGGTGGCCATCTTTCGGTGCACGCCGACTTCAATCACCACAAGATCATGAACCTCGAACGGCGGATCAACGTGCTGATCTACCTGAACAAGGACTGGAAGGCCGAATATGGCGGCAATCTGGAATTGTGGGACGAGAAGATGACGGTCCTCGCGCAGGACATCGTTCCCGAATTCAATCGCTGCGTCATCTTCAACACGACGTCCAACAGCCAGCACGGCAACCCGCAGCCGATCAATCATCCGGCAGGCATCTCGCGCAAGTCGATCGCGTTATATTATTATACCTCGACCTGGGATGGATCGAAGCGGTCACACTCGACGCAATTCCAGGTCCGGCCCAAATCCGGCGACGAGCGCGACTGGCGCACCAGGCTGGACGAGTTGCGCGACGATCTGTTGCCGCCGATCGTCGCGCGCGCGGTGAAGCGGGTGACGCGTCTGGTCGGCAAGGCGGGATAGCGGCTGGCTTAATCGCCAGCCGCGGGCGTCGCTTCATAGGCGGTAACGAACGGTTGCAGGAACGCACGATACGGTTCCGCGACGCCGAGCCCGTCGCGATTGATCGGACGGCGGACCTGTAGCGCGCTCGCCGTCGCTACGCGCCGTTCGGTCAGATGCGGGGTATAGACGCCGGCTTCCTCCGCCAGTCCACAATGCTGCAACAGCCGTGCGGTCCAGCCGGCGGGATCCTCGACCAATCCGGTATACGGCACGATCAGCAGGCGATCGCCCAGCTGCGCTTTCCAGAACGCCATCAACTGGTCTTCCAACTGGAAGTGATGCGCGATGTCGGTGAGGTCGAACGACCATGCCACGCCGTGGATGAAGAAGGTGCGGAAGCACGACCATGCGCTGTCCAGCGGATCGCGCCGCATCCAGATCAACGGCGCATCGGGCAGCGCGGCGGCGATCAGGCCCATGCAGCGGCTGACGTCGATCGTCTTGTCGACGATCCGTCCCTCCGCCCCGAATCGCTCGTCGAGCAAGTGCAGATATAGCCCACCCAGTTCGTCGAGTGTCTTGCCGGTTTCGAGATATCGCTCGATCGACTGGCCCGATACGCCGCCCGCCGCGACCGCCATATGCTGGGCGCTATTAAGCTCGCCGCCGTCCAGCACCGCGCTGTGACTCGCGAGGATCTGCTCGACCAGCGTCGTGCCGGAGCGCGGCAGGCCGGTGACGAAGATCGGCCGGCTGGTATCGATCGTCTGACGCGAGCACATGCGATCGAAGAAACCATCGTCATAGCCGGTCATCGCCGCCGCGGCATTGGCGGCATTCCCGGCGCGGCTATAGGGCGTTTCCTTTCTGAGCAAGGCGGCGCCGCGTGCGAACGCGTCGGCCGCCTCGGCATGCTGACGGCGATCCGCGTGAAGCTTGCCCAAGGCATAGAAATAGCGCGCCAGATCGGCCGGTCCCTGCTTTTCCGCTACGCCGCGTTCGGCAAGCAATTGCTCGCCGATCGGGTCGTTCGACAGATTGCCTGCCGTCACGAGGGACAACCAGGCCGGCCCCCAGCCCGGACGATGCTTGAGCGCGGTGAGCAAATGCGCCCGCGCCTCATCGATCCGGCCCAGCGTCATCGCGGTATTGCCGAGCACATAGGCATGGCCCGCCCGATCGGGGATATCCTTCGGCAGCGTCGACAGCAAATCGTGCGCTTCCTGGAGCCGCTGCGATTGCGTGAGCAGCACGACCTTGGCGTACAATGCCTGCGGGGCGTTGTTCGTGAACGCGATGAACGCATCGATCGCGCGGTGCGCCA
>Ga0160428_1002541_pt1 | contig 10889 bp, 11 predicted proteins | sample SolpanmetagenomM_FD_108198 | JGI IMG/M metagenome (GOLD analysis project Ga0160428, IMG submission 108198) | Solar panel surface microbial communities from Lawrence Berkeley National Laboratory, California, USA - M | ecosystem: Engineered > Built environment > Solar panel > Unclassified ...
CATTGGTTGGGTAGGAAGAGGATGTAAAGTAGCCGCCTGTTTCGGGCGCGAAGCTACGGCTCAAGCGGTGCGCCGGGAAACTTTTGTTTGGCCAGTGCCAGGTGTAGTACAGCACAAACCCCGTGGAGGTTTCCGTAAGTCGCACAGTTTGGGGGCAGAAAGTCGCCTGGGAACGTTTGCGACGAATTTATGCAGGGGCCTTACTTGCCAATGCAGAACTGGGTAAAAATGCTGGTGAGCAAGTCATCCGACGAAATTTCGCCCGTCATCTCGCCCAGCGCGGCCAGCGCGTGGCGCAGGTCGGCGGCCAGTAGCTCGGTGCCTCGGCCTTCGGCCAGGCCCTGGCGCACGGCAGCTAGGTGTTGGGCTGCCGTTTCGAGAGCGCGGGCGTGCCGCACGTTGGTGACGATGGTGGCCGTGCCGGTGGTAGCTAGTCCTGCCCCGCGCACCTGCTTCAGCAAGGCCGTTTGCAATTCATCGAGCCCGGCACGCTGGCTGGCTGCGATGAAGACCACCTGCGAGGTAGCAACCTGCTGGCTACCAGCAACGGCGGCCTGGTACTGGGCAGTTGCTACTTGAGGAGCCAGGTCGCTTTTATTGCCTACTACCAGCACGGGCAGCAGGGGTAGGGCGGCGGTTAGCTCCGCGATATCGGCCTGCACCTCGGCTGGCGACAGCTCGGTGAGGTCGAAAAGGTAGAGTAGTAGGGCGGCCTGGCCAATGCGCTCGCGGGTGCGGCGCACGCCAATGGCCTCCACCTCGTCGGCGGGATTGTCGCGCAGGCCGGCCGTATCCACAAAGCGGAACCGCAGGCCGTCAATACTCACTTCATCCTCAATAAAATCGCGGGTGGTGCCCGGAATGGCCGACACGATGGCGCGCTCCTCGCGCAGCAACGCGTTGAGCAGCGTAGACTTGCCGGCGTTGGGGCGCCCGGCAATCACAGTCGTGATGCCATTCTTAATCACGTTGCCCAACTCAAACGAGCGCAAAAGCCCGGTTACTACCCCCTCTACTTCGGTCAAAAGTCGGGCGAGGCCGGTGCGGTCGGCAAATTCTACGTCTTCTTCGCCAAAGTCCAACTCCAGCTCCAGCAGCGCGGCAAACTTAATGAGCTGCGCCCGCAGCCCACGCAGCTCGTCCGAAAAGCCGCCGCGCAGCTGGTTGAGTGCCACTTGGTGGCTTAGGGCCGAGTCGGCGGCGATGAGGTCGGCCACAGCCTCGGCCTGGGCCAGGTCGAGCGCGCCGTTGAGGAAAGCGCGCTTGGTAAACTCGCCGGCCTCAGCTAGGCGCGCACCTTGGCGCAGCAGCGCGGTCAGAATCTGGCGCACGATGAAATCGGAGCCGTGGCCCGAAATTTCTACCACGTCTTCGCGGGTGTAGGACCGCGGACCGCGGTAGAGTGCCACCACTACCTCGTCGAGCACCTGGCCCGTGGCGGGGTCGCGCAGCGTGCCGTAGTGTAGGCTGTGGCCGGGCTGGGCCGCCAGGTTTTTCTTCGAAAACAGGGCCTGGGTAATGGCCACCGCCTCGGGACCAGATAGGCGCACCACAGCCAATGCCCCCGCGCCGGGCGGCGTGGAGAGCGCCACAATGGTATCAGAATAAGCAAAAACCGACATCAGGCAGTAAACAAATTGCGCCCGACTTCGGCCGAGATAATGACGGTGCGCTCGCCGTTTATCTTCACCTCCAGCGAGTTATCAAAAGTTATTTTTTCGAGCACGTGCACTTGCGCGCCCAGCGGCAGGCCCACCTTGTCGAGGTACTGTAGGAATGGGGCGGAGGTGTCCTTCACGGCGGCCAGGATACCACACTCGCCTACCCCCAACTCGGTGAGCAAGCGATGGGCGGGCCGGCGCACGGCCCCGTTTTCAGCCGGAATGGGGTCGCCGTGCGGGTCGAGGGTTGGGAAATTCAGGAACTCGTCGAGCCGCCGCATCAGCAGGGGCGATTGCACGTGCTCTAGCTCCTCGGCCACGTCGTGCACCTCGTCCCAATTGAAGCCCAATTGCTGCACCAAAAACACCTCCCACAGCCGGTGCTTGCGCACGGTGAGCAGCGCCAGCCGCTGGCCTTCGGGGGTGAGGCGCACGCCCCGATATTTCTCGTAATCAAGCAGCTCTTTCTCAGCTAGGCGGCGCAGCATATCCGTGACGGAGGCGGCGCGGGTGGCCAGCGCCGCCGCAATGCGATTGGTACTCACCTCCTGCCCCGGCTCGGCCTCGGCCAGCTTATAGATAGCTTTTAAATAATTTTCCTCGGTGTGGCTGGGCATATAAGCAATTAATAATGAGCAATGAACAATGAGCAATGTCGAACGCGACGCAAGTCAACTGCTCCTTGTTCATTATTAATTGTTCATTGAAAATCTACCATTTGATGAGGGCCGAAGCCCAGGTGAAGCCCGAGCCGAACGCGGCCAGGCACACCAGGTCGCCACGCTTAACGCGGCCTTGCGCTACGGCCTCGCTCAAGGCAATCGGAATGCTAGCGGCCGTGGTGTTGCCATAGCGCTGAATGTTGCTGAATACCTTATCGTCGGGCAAGCCCATTTTCTGCTGCACATACTGCGTAATGCGCAAGTTGGCTTGGTGCGGAATGAGCAGGTCGATATCGGCGGCCTGGTAGTTGTTCTGGTCGAGGGCCTCCTTGATAACCTGCGGAAAGCGCACCACGGCGTGCTTAAACACGTTCTGGCCGTTCATATAGGGGTACATGCCCTCGCGGTTTTCAGCTACGTAATTGGTGCGGTCATCCCGGTTGGAGCCCGGCTCCTTCACAATTAGCTCCTCGGCAAACTCGCCCTGCGCGTGCAGGTGGGTACTCAGAATGCCGTGGCCTTCGGTGCGCGCCGGGCGCAGCACTACGGCGCCTGCGCCATCGCCAAAGATGACCGATACGGCCCTACCCCGCGTGGATTTGTCAAGACCTGAAGAGTGGATTTCGGAGCCCACTACCAGCACCGTATCGTACATGCCGGTGCGGATAAACTGGTCGGCCACCGACAGCGCGTAGATGAAGCCCGAGCACTGGTTGCGCACGTCGAGGGCCGGCACATTGCCCGTCATGCCCAGCTCGCGCTGCATGAGCACGCCCGAGCCGGGGAAGAAGTAGTCGGGGGAAAGCGTGGCAAATACGATGAGCTGCACGTCATCTACGGCCAGACCGGCCTGGGTCAGGGCGCGGCGGGCGGCCTCGGCGCCCATGCCGGCGGTAGTGTCCTTGCCTTCCTCAAACCAGCGCCGCTCCTGAATGCCGGTGCGTTCCTGAATCCAGGCGTCGGTCGTAGACATCAGTTCCTCAAGCTCCGCATTTTTAACAACGCGGTCGGGAACGTAGTGGCCCACACCGGCAATTTCGGCGTGGCGTAGAGAGGTAGGAGAAGCCATGGGGCAGAGGCGTAAAGGGTGGGAGGGTAGGGCGAAGGCACGCAAAATCAGCCGCGTACCGACCTGCAAGTAAGAAAAAATTACCCGGAATACGGCCCGGCCCGCCGCCGCGCCAGATTCCGGCTAGGCCAAAGGGGCCGCAAAGGTCGGGCTTAGTCCCAGGCTTTCCAGCAAATGCCCTAATTTTTTGCCTTCGCCTACCCACAGCACCGGGCCGGTGGGCACGCCAGCAGGGTAAAAATGAGCCGTGAGTAGGGCCGCCGCCACGGCCGCCGCTGCCGCCGCTGGCTCGGCAAACTCAACGACCAAGCCCGCCGCGTGCGCCTGCACTACGCTGGTCCAGAGTGGGTTGCTTGGTACCACTACTGGCAGGCCATGGGCGAGGTACTCAAACAGCTTGGTGGGCCGGCAGCGCGCCGTGCTGGGGTGCGGCTGGTAGGGCAGCAGCCCCAGGTGGCTGCGCCCGATGGCGGCCACGATGTGGGCGTGCGGTACCAGCGTGGCGCCGCCCACCAGGGTAAGCCAGGCCTTGTCGGCCGCGGCGGTGGCTTGCAGCGCGCGCAGCAACTCAGGTTGCTGGCAAAAGCCTATGATGGTGAGCGCCGCCCCGCCGGGCCACGCCAGGCGCAGGGCCCGCGTCAGCGCGATGGCTTCCCATACCCCGTTGAGCACCGAGATGGTGCCCGAAAACAGCAGCTGCAGCGGCTCGGTAGCAGCTGGTAGGGGGCGGGGGGTAGGGGGCAGGGTTTCGCCAGGAGCGGGCTGGTATTTGTTTTCCAGTACTAGCACACGCTGGGGGGGTAGGGATCGCAAAAACGGCAGCTCGTTGGCGTAGCTGGCTTCGGCTAGCAGCACGGCCGCTGCGCGCCGCGCCGCCGCGCCCTCTACCCAGCGCAGGCCCGCCGCCAACGCCCGCTTCACTAGCCCACGGTACACGTGCTGAGTGCCCACATTGAGTGCGTAGTTTTCGCGGATGTCGTACAAAAACTGCCGTTTTCTATCCAGCGCCCGCCACAGCAGCGTTAGCGGCAGCAACTCGGGGGCGTGCACCACCACCAGCGCTGGGCGCAGCTGCTGCAGTAAGTGCCAGTACCGGCCCTGCGCCACCAGCCGAGCCCAGCTCAGCCGCGCGCCGCTAAAAAGGGGGTGCAGCACGATGCCCGCCGCCGGCCGGGCCCCTGGGCTGGCTTGCCCTGCCACGGCTACCTGGGCGCCTGCTTCAGCCAGGGTGCGCGCAAACTTGCCCCGCATCCGGGTGTCGTCCACAGGCTTCAGCACGGAGGCGAGCAGGATGAGCGGGCGCGAAGAAGTGGGAGCAGACATGGGCTAAACTTGCCGGATTAAGGAGGGGTAGGGCCCAGCCGAGGGCGGTCAATTACGCACCGCCGCGGTACACTTTGGCCCCTAGGCACTCTTTTCAGCGCCTAAAGATGCTAGTTTTGCGCCCAATTCAATTTTCCGTATTTCTCATGGACACGACCCTCAACCACAGCCCCGTGCTCGACCGCTTTGCCGCCCAGGAGGCCATCGAAGCCGCTTGGGACGACCGCACCCTGCTCGACCAGCCCGAAACCAAAGCCGCCATCGAGCACACCATCGAGGACCTCGACAAGGGCCACCTGCGCGTAGCCGAGCCGCCCACCGAAGAAGGCGGCGAGTGGAAAATCAACGAGTGGGTCAAGAAGGCCGTCATTCTGTACTTCCCTATTCGTCAAATGGATACGCAGGAAGTCGGCCCTTTCGAGTACCATGATAAAATGGCTCTCAAGACCGACTACGCCGGCCAGAAAGTGCGCGTAGTGCCGCCGGCCGTGGCCCGCTACGGCGCCTACCTAGCCCCCGGCGTCATCCTGATGCCCAGCTACACCAACATCGGCGCCTACGTGGGCGAAGGCACCATGGTCGATACCTGGGCTACCGTGGGCTCGTGTGCCCAAGTTGGCAAGCACGTGCACCTGAGTGGGGGGGTAGGCCTCGGCGGCGTGCTCGAGCCCGTACAGGCTGCGCCCGTCATCATCGAAGACGGTGCCTTCATCGGCTCGCGTTGCATCCTGGTTGAAGGCTGCCGCATTGGCAAGGAAGCCGTTATTGGCGCCGGTGTTACCATCACGGGCAGCACCAAAATTATCGACGTGACTGGCGACGAGCCCAGGGAATACCGCGGCTACGTGCCGCCGCGCTCGGTTGTCATTCCTGGTTCCATTCCAAAGCAATTTCCAGCTGGTGAATACCAGATCCCGTGTGCGCTCATCATTGGTACGCGCAAGCCCAGCACCGATTTGAAAACGAGTCTAAATGATGCGCTGCGTGACTTTGGGGTGTCGGTGTAAGTAATCTTAAGGGTAGTCAATAAAGCGATGCCTTAGTATGAAGCTATCATTGCTCACGGTAATTCAGTCGCATTTGGTAATAATGTGGCATAGATTGACTCGTAGCCAAAAATTGCTAGCCTTACTTTGGGTGGTGGTAGGAATTTTGAAAGCAGCGCCAGATTCATCCCCATCACCTTCCTATTGCCTAGATCCGCAAGTCATATTAGTCTCTGAAAAACAGCACACATACCTTGAAGGAAGGACGTTTTATTGTAATGAATGTGTTCCGCATCCGACTTTCGTTATGGAGTTGTATTACACGCGAGTTGGTGGCTGGTTTGAGGCCACTCAACGAGTATTAATACTTCGCCAAAAGGGGTTTAATGACTCAGGTGCGATTCAGTTTAGTAAGAAGAATAACAAGCTTTTTACGCCAGTTGAAATGTACATCGCCGATAGTCCTCTAGGAAATCTTGGGCAGTCTTATGAATTCGTTCCTCCAGCTACTTTTCAGCAAGCGCAATTCTTAAAGCCAATTATTATAGAATAAAAAAGGCCCGCTAATTAGCGGGCCTTTTTTACTTAATCGAAAACAGCAATTATGCCGCTACCGATTTCAATTTCTCACCAAACAGTGCCTTTACCTTATCAACTTTGGGCTTGGCCACAAACTGGCAGTAAGGCTCATGGCCGTGCATGTTGAAGTAGTTCTGGTGATAATCCTCAGCCACGTAAAACTCGGGCGCGGCTGTGATTTCCGTTACCACGGGGTCTGGGAAAGCGTGGCCGTCGTTGAGCTTCTTTTTATATTCCTCGGCAAGCTGTTTTTGCTCCTCGTTGTAGTAATACACAGCCGAGCGGTACTGGGTGCCGACATCGTTGCCCTGGCGGTTGAGCGTCGTCGGGTCGTGGGTTTTCCAGAATATTTCGAGCAGCTCCTTATAGCTGATAACGGCTGGGTCGAAGGTGATATCAATCACCTCGTTGTGGCCCGTCAAGCCGCTGCACACCTCGCGGTAGGTGGGGTTTTTGATGCGGCCGCCAGCGTAGCCGGAAACCACTTTCTCTACCCCCTTCAAATTCTGGAAAACGGCTTCGACGCACCAAAAGCAGCCGGCCCCAAACAATGCATGTTCCATGAGTAAATAACCAAGAGCGCAGATGTGCGCATAAGTAAACTGATTGTGCTGGTTCGCTACCAGCGCAGTAGATTAACGCAAACGGCTACGATACTGTTCACCTACTTGGCGAAGTGTGACGCTACCACCAGGTCTTTCGAGCCGGCGGTGTACTGGTAGAAGCCTTCACCCGGTTTCACGCCCAGGCGGCCGGCCATTACCATGTTTACCAGCAGCGGGCAAGGCGCGTACTTGGGGTTGCCGAGGCCCTCGTGCAGCACCCGCAGAATGGCTAGGCACACGTCGAGGCCAATAAAGTCGGCGAGTTGCAAGGGGCCCATGGGGTGGGCCATGCCGAGCTTCATCACCGTGTCGATTTCGGCCACGCCCGCTACCCCCTCAAATAGGCTGATAATCGCCTCATTAATCATGGGCATCAGGATGCGGTTGGCCACGAAGCCAGGGTAGTCGTTGACCTCGGTAGGCGTTTTGCCGAGCTGGCCCGCTAGCTCCATCACGCGCTGCGTAGTGGCGTCGGATGTGGCGTAGCCGCGAATTACTTCCACTAATTTCATCACCGGCACGGGGTTCATAAAATGCATCCCGATTACCTGGGCCGGGCGTTTGGTTACGGCCGCGATTTTGGTGATGGAAATCGACGACGTGTTGCTGGCCAAGATGGCACCAGCCGGCGCGTACTGGTCGAGGTCGCGGAAAATCTGAAGCTTTAAGTCCGCGTTTTCGGTGGCGGCTTCCACTACCAGTTCGGCGCCAGCCACGCCGTCGGCCAGGCTCGTGAAGGTGCGCAGGCGGCCCAAGGTAGCCGCCTTATCGTCTTCGCTGAGTGTAGCTTTGGCTACCTGGCGGTCCAGGTTTTTGGTGATGGTGCCCAGCGCTTTGTCAAGCGCGGGCTGGTTGATATCGATGAGGGCGACGGAGAACCCGTGCTGGGCAAAAATGTGGGCAATACCATTGCCCATCGTGCCCGAGCCAATAACGGCAACGTTCATGGGTGGGAGGAAGAAAAAAGGGGGTAAGGAAAACGACTAGCTGCCGCCTCGCAAAGCTACTGAAGCTGGCAATTAGTGACCGGCGCGCAAGTTTTTTTAGCGCTTCTTCATCTTTTTTCTGGCCTCACCGTACAAAGCTCTCACAAGCCGCAAAAGTTTGTTCCTAACCTTTTCACACTCTTCTTTCTTTTTTCACTCATGGGCAATTTACTGTACATCATCGCCGTAATCCTCATTATCATTTGGGCGCTTGGCTTCTTCGGTATCTTGGGTGCCGGGCTGGCAGGTAACAACCTGATTCACATTTTGCTGGTGATTGCCATCATTGCTATCCTGCTGCGCGTTATCAGCGGCCGTAACCCGGTATAGTCCGGGCTACCCGCTTGCACATAAAAAACCCCCGCCGTTTTTACGGCGGGGGTTTTATTTTGCCCTTAATATTGGCCTAGTGGCCAATATTGAAGAGGAAGTTGAAGCGAATAACCGGGTTGGAGTAAATGCTGTTGTAGCCGTCCTGAAAATTGTAGAGCAGCACAATGTCGGCGGCGGCGCGGTTGCTAATTTGCGAGCGGTAGCCCACCCCAGCTAGTGGCGACTGCACCTGGCGGGTGCCCGTAGAAATGCGGTTGTTGATAACAATATAATTATTGTTCTGGTCTACGAGCGGCAGCTCAGCCTTGGTCACTTCGTACTCGGCGTGCACAAAAAACTGGTCAATCACGCGGAACTGGCCAAAAACCTTCACCCCAATATTATTGAGGTTGAGGCTGGGGTTGTTCTTACCAAACGAATAATTGACGTACGTGTAGCTGATGCCAGGCCCAATGGCCAGCCGGTCGGTAATGCGGTAGCCAATAGCCGGCGAAATACTGAAATTGAACACCCCGCCATCACTGTAATAATTGGAGCTATAGCCCAGGCCCAGGCCCGAGTAGATAAACAGTTTGGTGTACTGCTCGGCGTGCTGCTGCGCCGCCTTGCGCTCCTGCTCGCGGCCCGGCAATTCGAGGCCCGAAGGACTTTCCGCGCTGGGGGGGGGTAGGGCTTCGGCCTGGCTGGGCTGGGCTGGCTGCGGCTGGGCGGGTGTAGTAGGCGTAGCGGCCGGGGTATACACCGGAATGGTAGGCGCCACGCCGGTGGAGTCAGCCGTTGGCCGCGGCCTAGTAGGCGCCGGCGCCGCGGGCGGCAGCGAGCCAGGAGGCGCGGTATTGAGCGCAGGCTTATTTTGAGCCTGGCTGCGGCCGGGCGCCAGCCAAGCCGCAGCCCCTAGCAAAAATGGAAAAAGCAGACGTTTCATGAACGGAAATTAGCGGAGAGGCAGGAAGAAAAAGTGAAGAAGCCCGGCTTACTAGACCAAACCCCCGAATGAGTCTGCTTAATTCCTGATTTTAAGCCAGCTGGTACATTTTCTGGCGCTGTGCCTTCAAGGTTTCGTCGGCCAGGTACTCTTCGTAGTTCATGCGGCGGTCGATGATGCCTTCGGGCGTGAGCTCGATAATGCGGTTGGCCACCGTCTCGATAAACTGCAAGTCGTGCGAGGCAAAGATGAGCGAACCGGTGAAATCCTTCAGGCCATTGTTTAGGGCCTGAATGCTTTCCAAGTCCAGGTGGTTCGTCGGGTCATCGAGCACCAGTACGTTGCCGCTTTCGAGCATCATCTTGCTCAGCATGCAGCGCACTTTCTCGCCACCACTTAGCACGTTCGGCTTCTTCTGGCTCTCTTCGCCCGAAAACAGCATCCGGCCTAGCCAGCCGCGCACAAAGCTCTCGTCTTTCTCGGTCGAGTACTGGCGCAGCCAGTCCACCAGGTTCATGTTGTCGGCCTGGAAGTAGCTGCTGTTTTCCTTCGGGAAGTAGCTCGGCGTGATAGTGGTACCCCACTCGGTCTTGCCTTTATCAGCCTGTGCTTCCTTAAACAGAATATCGAATAGCAGCGAAGCGGCGCGGTCGTCGCGGCCCACGATGGCAATTTTATCGCCCTTGTCGAGCGTAAACGACACGTTCTTGAGCACCGACTGGCCATCGACCGACTTGCTCACGCCTTCCACCGTCAGCAGCTGGTTGCCGGCTTCGCGCTCGGGCTTGAAGGCGATGTAGGGGTAGCGGCGCGACGACGGCTTGATTTCCTCCAGCGTCAGCTTTTGCAGCAGCTTCTGGCGGCTGGTAGCCTGCTTCGACTTCGAGGCGTTGGCCGAGAAGCGGCGCACAAACTCTTCGAGTTCTTTGCGCTTGTCCTCCGTTTTCTTGTTCACATCCTGGCGCTGGCGTAGGGCCAGCTGGCTGCTCTCGTACCAGAAACCGTAGTTGCCGGGGTACATCGTGATTTTTGAGAAGTCCAGGTCGGCCATGTAGTTGCACACCGCGTCGAGGAAGTGGCGGTCGTGGCTCACCACAATTACTGTGTTCTGGAAGCCGTCCAAGAAGTTTTCGAGCCAGAGCACGCTCTCGGCGTCGAGGTTGTTGGTCGGCTCGTCGAGCAGCAGCACGTCGGGGTTACCAAAAAGGGCCTGTGCAAGTAGCACGCGCACTTTTTCGCTGGCCCCTAGGTCCGACATCGTGCTGTAGTGCTTGTCTTCGGTAATGCCCAGGCCGCTTAGTAGCTCGGCCGCCTCATAGTCGGCGTTCCAGCCTTCGAGGTCAGCAAACTCGCCTTCCAGGATGGCAGCGCGCTCGCCGTCGGAATCCGTAAAATCGGCCTTGGCATACAACGCATCTTTCTCGCTCATCACCGCCCACAGGCGCTGGTGGCCCTGAATCACGGTTTGCAGCACTTGCTGGTCGTCGTAGGCAAACTGGTTCTGCTTGAGCACGGCCAGGCGCTGGCCGGCAGGCAACTCTACCGAGCCCGTGTTGGGCTCTAACTCGCCAGACAAAATCTTAAGGAAGGTCGATTTACCGGCCCCGTTGGCCCCGATGAGGCCATAGCAGTTGCCTGGCAAAAACTTCACCGTTACGTCTTCAAACAGTACCCGCTTGCCATAGCGCAAGCTCACGTTGGTCGTGGAAATCATCTAAGCCGGAATAAAAAACCAAAAAATCTTTGCAAAAATACGCCGC
>Ga0160428_1002542_pt1 | contig 10887 bp, 12 predicted proteins | sample SolpanmetagenomM_FD_108198 | JGI IMG/M metagenome (GOLD analysis project Ga0160428, IMG submission 108198) | Solar panel surface microbial communities from Lawrence Berkeley National Laboratory, California, USA - M | ecosystem: Engineered > Built environment > Solar panel > Unclassified ...
CATCAGCCTCGCCCATCGCCATTACCCGTCAAAGCCAGGTGGTCACTACCTATGTTCCGGTCATGACCATGTGCGCCATGTCTTCAACCGCGCTGAACCTAGCGCCGAAATATGGAAACAGCACATCCCGGTACGGCAACTACACGAATGGCGTCGCTTCTTCTTTGAATGAAGGATGCACAACTTACTACAACACCACCTCCACGACAGTTTGCGCCACGGTTCTAACGGGCATCGCGACCAGTTACGACGTCACAAGCTGTAACCAGGCAATCACCTTTTCAACGGCCTACGGATACTACCAATCTTACGACTCCAGAGCGAACACGTCCGCGGTTCTTGCGCCAATAGAGACACGTACATCTTACTGGGTCGCGCCATGGCAGGCCCTTACAGCCGGCTTGACACCTCAGAACGTCACGCAGAAAGTCTGCTCATATCCAGTGGCAACGGCGACAACCTCGCAGCAATGCGTGGACACGTACGAGTCCTGGGCCACGTTCACCGTGACGTCGCTCACGTCGACCACTTCGCACGTTGATCTGACAACGACCATTTCGGGGCCGAGTCAGATCATCATCGAGACGTTCCACGCTGACGTTACGGAGCAAATAACCGTGTTCAGCCTCAGTACAATGATGGTGCTCGAGTATTCGACTGAGAGCGTGGCGACCAGCACAAGTACATTTACTAGAGAGGATGTCACCACGAGCACAGAGCCTACGGTCTCTTCTACGATCACAGTAGAGGTTCTAGAAACACCGTAAGTTATACTTCAGACTCCCAATGATGTCTTTTGGCGTACTGACTGTGTTGGTTGCTAGTGCGATAAAGATCAAGAAGCAGTCAACGACGATGTCTGTGCCCGAAGAAACGAGTACTATGCATTTGAAGCTCACGACCACGATCTATCCAACCGTCACGAGGATCTACACGGCACCTCACCTGTAAGAGTGGTGGTATCACATTTTCTTAATCTTGGACCGTCATCTTGGCGCCCAAAGGTTTCGGGCATGGATATCAGAGGTCTTCTCCGAGCTGGCTCGTGGCATAGGATCCATGCATTTGTGTGAGAACAGAGTCACACGGGAGTTTTTTGTTCTTTCTGGGCAAAACCGGTCCTTCGTTTCTACACATCGCGAAGTTGTCATCACACGTGCATGCCGTGTTTTTCTTTCATCAACGAATACGCAGCGTGCTTCAATGACGCTTGCGGTTTTGACCATTAAAGTGTTACAGGACATATGCTTCCTTATGTCTGACGTTGGCTGAAGTTGTGCGCGGAGGCGCACTCACTTCTTTGGAGTTGCAGCGTACTGCGGATGACTCAGCAGTACCACGGGGAGAGGTTTGTAGGCGGAGAAGCTCTGCCCAGGTTCTGTATTAGTGCTTGAGGATGAGGGGCTAGAATGTGAAGCCTCTTGTTTGCGGCCTGTCGTTCAGTAACCACACATACAGCTTCCAGTCTTTGTGCCTGGGAGTTGCAGGGTACTCACTCCACAGAACACAATTGTTGCCACTTTCAATGATTTCGTTGTTTGTTCTCAAGTGCCTCTGTCCCCGGCGTCTTAAATCTTGGGCTCCAAGGTGAGGGGATCTCAAGGCTTAGACACCAAGACGCAGGCACAGGCACTCCTCTCGCCTGATGTGAAGCTATGGATTTGGGAGCATCTCTGCCGCGTCGTTCGAGCACCAAGAGACTGGGTCCCCCGGTTTAGCTTTCGAAATATCTGGCGTTCTTCAGCTTCTCTGGGGCACACTGAACCCGCCAGATGTTGTCGTGTTGCAACATTTTACCAATTTCACGTGATTTGTAAAATCTGCGAGTCTAAAAATTGGTGCCTTGGAGGGCCCTCATGCTTCGTAAAGACACGGCTACGTCGCTGCCGAGACTAATGGGCTGTAACTATTCTTCTGACCTTTGCGTTTCATACGGCATGTCTTTCTCATAACTTGGCATGCTTCGCTCCGATCATCCATGAACGTTCACTTCTCAGAATCCATCTCTGCTCAATATCGCTTCAGAACACGGAATATGTTCCTGTGAGGCTGTATCCGTTACGGATCTTTATGTCGATATTGCATCCTGATAGAGTTCCCATGCTGATTGATACGCGACTTTGGCGTATTTGGACGATACTGGATGCCGCCGAACGTCGCAACAAACTATGAGAAGAAGAGTCAGATGTTGCAACAGACGTGCCCAGGTTGACTTACGAACTTGTGTATGCCCAGTAATTTGGTGTCGTTCTGCACTGCCATTTGAACACACCTGCATCCACTAGTGTCAAATGAGCCTCGAACCTGCTCTTCTCGCAGCTTCCTCATGGGCTTCAGCTGCCCGTCGACCCTTCGACCTTCTCCAGCAGGGCCATGGTTCGCTCATATGTCCACATCGTGATTGCACTGGCCGGTGCGGCCTTTAGCAAGCTCACGGGTAGGCCTCTGTATAAGCCGCGTAGTCCCTCTTGCTTTAGAATAACGCTCAGAGTTGAAACGATTCCTTTGTAGACTGGTATATTACGGTGCACGTATAGCGATCTCGTTGGACCTTGCACTTGAAGTCGTTTCCGAATGGTGTCCAGTGGGAATACAACTGTCTTCGCGGATATACTTGCAAGAATTCCTGCGCATGCATCTCCAGAACCTATTGGGAGAGACATATCCGATAAAGGAATCTTGAGACCTTCATATGCTGTGAAGAAAAGACCCATGTATGGTACAACTTGAGCAATACCTGCACCAAGACCGCGAAAGAATCCTCTAAAGCCTTCTTGCTGCATTATGCTTTTGATGCTTGCGCGTAGGGACTCGTAGACCTTCTCACTTCCTTGTGCTGCGAATCGCGTCCGTAAGAGGTCCAGCGGGTAGGTAGCTGTAGTAGAGATAGCCCCCGCCAGAGCCCCGCTAGTGAATGATTCTGCTGCGTCGGGAAGCCGTCGATTGGCAGGTAGGCTCTGGAAAGCATGGGTGACACTTCGATAGGCGGAGAACTGGACTGCTCCGTACGTGACGTATAAGAGCTCCGCAGGGATATTGCCCTTCCACAAAGCCTGGGCACCTGTCAAAGCTGTTCACTTTGTCCGATAACGGGCCATGCCTACTGTTAGGCCTTCTTCTTTGAGTATAGCTCGTAGAGTTCCGATGGTTCCTTTGTAGATAGGACCGGAGTAGCCATGATGACTGAGTGGATCCGAGATGGAGTGAGGTTGGAGCTGCAGACGAATCTTGATAACGTCAAGAGGCGCTATGCAGAAGCTAATGCGAACATCAACGGGAATGCGAGTGCAAGCGGGATTGTTGTACCCACCGGGAGATCAAGCCTGCAGTGGCTCCAGAAATGAGAACCTGATGACCGGAGCCCTAAGCAGTCAGTATAGATGCACGGAAGCCGACCTGGTAGTCACTGACCTCATCCTTGAGATGTCCTGCCTTTGAAGACATGCATTTGTTCGAGATGCGATTTAACGACAGCTTTATGTTACTGGAGCGCGACTTCCATGTCTTGGCAAATTCAAATATGCACGTGACTATCACTGGACGACATACGGGCGGGCGGACTCAGTTGCGGTTTCTCGATTGCTTCAGGACTATAGGTGCAGGTGTCATGACAAGATCGATGAGATTACTACGAGGAGCTCAAGGACTTGTCTGCTCTCGGACGCATGGATACCTCGTCAATAGGCCTTTGCTGCGCAACATCCGCCGGTACTCTGATTACGTGCCGACGGGAACCACTGCCAGAACGACGGTGAACACTTTGCCTTTCTCATCGTCAGTTGGAAAAAGCCACAAGTCTTCTGAATGGGTTGATGTTCCTCCATCAGGTGCAACTGTTCAGGTTGGCACCGGGTTGGAATCCTCGAGTACCGAATTTGCCTTCAGTTCAGTGATGGGGTCCGACGGCCCTCGTTTCAGTAATTTCCTCCTTCGAGATTCATGTAAGTATAAACGATGCATGACCTCAATGGCATCCGTGAGCATGTGATCCTGTAACAATAATCTACTCGAACATTCCTGAGCAGAAAGACACTACAATATGTCGATGCGAGCAACATCTGATGCGCTCTTTCTCTTGATGTAGGCTCATGTACGCAGTGCGTTGATCATCAGACTGGACAAAAACGATTTCAAACCGCCAACATCCCTCACAACATTGAAATTGAGAGTGTACGGGAGACACATGATGATGCCGTTGAAATCAAGTGGCGCAACGACCACGCGGACAGCTCTGCAGATCACCTCACTCGTTTCTCGATTCAAGAACTTCGAGACCAAATGACCCAGCCGTCAGTTACAGTCTCGACAAGGCCAGTAACGTTTTGGGACGGAGACAGTATCAACAATCAAGTTCGACGAACAGACTACAACGACTTTCTCAAAGACGACAAGGCCTTTTTCGGTGCATTGGAACAACTTCATGACCAAGGCCTGACACTTATTACTGGAGTTCCAGAGTCAGAGGTGTCAGTTGAGGAGATAGTTGGGCGCATCGGTCCCATTGAGAACACCTTCTACGGCAAGACCTGGGATGTACGAGATAAGCCGGACGCCCGAAATGTTGCCTACACCTCTCACTTCCTCGGGATGCACATGGATTTGTTGTGAGTCGAGCAGGTGGGGTTGCGTTGCTCTTCTAATTGATGCCAGGTACATGAAACAACCTCCAGGTCTACAATTTCTTCACTGTCTAAAGTCGTCCTGTCAAGGCGGTGAATCGATGTTTGCAGACTCGTTCTACGCCGCAGGAAGACTGTACCACTCTCAGCCCGAGCTCTTCGACGCGCTCGCCACTACTCCCGTCACCTATAAGTACGATCACGCCACGCACCAGTACATCGATCACAAACCGACAATCGAGCTCGTGAAGGCGCCGTTCGAGTCTATCGACCAGCGCATGCCACCCAGCAACCCCATCTCCAAGCTCCTCGGTGCCGCAGCTAAATCGACGCCGACACCAGCCATCGCAAACGTCAACTGGTCGCCGCCCTTTCAAGGCCGCTTCCAGCCGACAGTAAGCGGCAAGGAGCTGCGCCAGTATCACCGCGCTGCCGCAGCTTTTGCGGATATCGTGGACGATCCGTCGAACCAATTCCGTGTGCGCTTAAATCCCGGAGAATGTGTTGTCTTCAACAACAGGAGGGTTTTGCACGGGCGCACCGCTTTTGTGAGCAGTAGTGGGGAGAGGTGGCTCAAGGGAGCGTACTTGGACACGCAAGACTTCGTGTCGGCATTGAGGGTTATGGAGATGAAGATGAAGGGCGTGGCGCCGGTGGCTTAGGATGAGAGTGCGGGTTGTGTACATATGTATGATTGATTGGAATGAGCAATTGTGAGGACGCTAATCTTGAAGGGCTTTTGGGTTCGTCCAGTTCATCGACGTTTTTCATTGATCGTCATTTCTCAGGTATCCGCATGGCTCACTGACTGCCGCAGAACCCGACCTTACCAGTTGCCGTTGTTACCGTCATCATCGTACCTTCCTTGATTCCTCCCGCTGTCGTAGTTGTCCCTCATGCCGTCCCCGAACTGATCCGCATCATTCCTAACACGGTCATCGAACCCCTCGACATCCCCAACCTTCCTACCCGCCCACCCTGAGACATCACCAGGAACGTCCTCGACGTCCTGAACGGCGTTGTCCCACCGGCGCTCAACACGGTCAGGAATGTCTTCGACACGCTGCGTCTCGCGGCCGGCCCAGCGAGCGGCATCATCTGGGAAGTCTTGCACGTCCTGGACGCCGTTGTCGAAGCGACGCTCAATGCCCATCTCGTCACGGCGGACGTCGTTCTCTACGCGGTACTTGTCCTGGTCGTAATCTTCGTCTGTGGCAGAAGGGATCAGTACGGTCACGGTACAGCGACTACGCAACGGGGCAACGTACGAACTCGCTCGCCCTCGTGCATCAGTAGTGCCCCACCGGCCAAGCCAGCAGCTCCAGCCATGGCCATGCCACCGTAGTGGTGATTCGGCTTCTGCTGCTGAGCATACCCTTGCTGGCCGCCGTAACCACCCTGCTGACCACCATAACCACCCTGCTGCTGGCCTCCGTAACCACCACCACCACCACCGCCAGGGTGCTCAAAGGTGCGTTGGCCGGTCTGTTCGTTCTCGAAGACGTAGCGACCATCACGAGCGTCCCAAACGGCGCGCCAAGGGTACGGGACTTGTGGTGGTGGGGGCTGATTGCCGTAGCCGCCTTGGCTGCCGTAGCCTTGGCCTTGGCCGCCTTGGCCGCCGCCTTGGCCTTGATGCGTGAATTCACTGACAAGGTTGTTGAGGAATGACATGATAAACAAACGCTTTGAGAGTAGGATCTGACAATAGAAAGAGGTGTCGAGACAAAAGAAAGGACTTGCTGTGGTTATTCAAGGCTTTGTAGTTGCTCGTTTGATTGCTGTGACGTACTTAGAGGAGGGCGGGCCAGACCCTGTTGCGTGCCAAGGATCAAGTATCACCCCGCTTCCACTCCTTTTTGACGACATGGCAAGCAACGACGTCTCATTCACGCCTCAAGACCATAAGTTAGTAGTATAGGCGCCATACAGCTTGATGGACGCTTCGTCGCTACAAACATGTTTCAAGATCACCAACACTTGATGGCACTGTAATATCACGAAGCAGATGCTATAGAGAGCTAGTTGCCTCCTCCCCATGCTAACGAGGCGCCTCTCTACAGTCTCTCTCGTCTGTAACATGGATGTCAACACGCGCTGCAAGGTTTGCTTTATTCATGTGCAGGCCATGATTGCTGCACTTTCGGATACCTACATGTGGGATGTGGCAGCTAAGTGAAAGTGCCGTGACGCTGGAAGGATAAGGAATCATGGACGCGATTGACGCGAGGCTCTTTTTGCTTTCACGTCAAGACTATCTTTCTCTCTAACTTAGGCAACGTCGTCTTTGGACACATCCACCTTCTCCGCTTCCAAGCCTCTGCTGGTGAAAAATCTTCACACACCATGGAATCAGTGCAAACTTCAACAACTTCAACTGTGTCTCGCACCGGCATCTTCCAAAAGGTCTGGCCATGGAGCGCCCACAACACCGCGCCGCGTGAGCCCATAAACCTCTGGGCCGACGCCCGCTGGTGGATCCGCCTGCCGGCCCAAGTTCACCTCTGCTACATCTACTTGTACGAATTTGGCGTCACTGTCCACCCGCGCATCAAACACAACACGCGCATCCTGAAACGTCGGTTCGCCGCATGGCTGAGATTGCAGTATCGCCGGGGCGCCTTTACGCCATTTATCCGCATACTTTCCATGGTCATCGTCATCGGGCTGATCCTTTGGCACAAGGGCGTCTTCGCGATGCTCTCCAGGGAGAATCGTGACGTCTTTTCGGTGCCGACGGTGCACAAGGCGCGTACCATATTCATCAGAGCAAAGCCGCCGGGTTCTGGAGAGTTTCTGCCGTTTGAATCACTCTCATGCCAAATATCTCATGTCGCAGATGCACCCGCAGGATGAGAAGGCGTGTCTGTTACTGTTGGGTGTGTCGTCGGACTTGGATGAGTTGTTCGACTTGGCGTACTGCTCAAAGCAAGTTGTCATGTCGTAGACTGGGCAAGAGTCTGGTAAAAGCGTCACCATCTACATCCCGTGACGAGCAGAGGAGACCATCGGCAAATGAGCCGAAGGGGGCGATCTGGCCTCATCTCGCTTGCTGTCAGTGCAACGATGCTACCGTCTAAATCGTATGGCAATAGGAAGAGCATTGTAACTGAGGCGAACCAAGTTGATTGAGCCTTCGGGTTTTCGGAAGCATCGTAGCTAGTCCTGCTAGACGTTGTGGCAAGGACTCACTAAAGGGCGCGCTCCCAACCGGGATGTTCAGGGGTTGTCGATGTAAATTAGTAGTTGAATCGAGCCTAACGTCGGAGTGATGAACAAAAGAAAAGACCATTTGATCACCATCGACCACCACCACCACCACTACCGTGATGACCACCTTCATGATGGCCTCCGCCCATGCCGCCGCCGCCCATACCGGGTCCGCCCATGCCAGGTCCACCCATGCCGGGCCCTCCCATGCCGGGTCCTCCCATACCACCACCGCCCATGCCGCCTTGATGATGATGACCACCACCCATTCCCTGTCCGCCTTGGCCCATCATACCGCCACCTTCCATTCCAAAGCCACCGCCGCCGCCGCCTTGGTGATGGCCTCCGCCCATCATGCCGGAGTTCCCCATCATGCCACCCGGTCCCATTCCACCCATGCCACCTTGTCCCATTCCGCTCATGTTGCCTTGTCCCATTCCAGGGCCGCCCATCATGCCTCCGCCCATCATTCCACCTCCTCCTTGGTGGTGGCCCATGCCCCCTTGAGCGGTGTTGTAGTTGAGGCCATTGCCATATTGTGATTGTCCTGGACCGCCGAATCCGCCTTGAGGCTTCATGCCAACCTTTTGTTCGATTTTGTTCTCGAGCTTCTCGAGGAGCGATTGGTGGGGTCGTCCTTGGTGGTTGTTGTTGTTGTGGTTAAAGAGCCCGCGGTCTGACTCGTCTGAGTTCATTATGAATAGATGTGAGATGAGGAAGATACAAATGGTTCGAGATGGTATTCTTTGTTATGTGTGGAGACGAGGAGACGGAGGTTGAAATGAGTGGTGGAAGGGAAACCCAGGGGACTCCCCCGCCTCTATATAGTATGTTCACATATGCAGATAGCTGCAAGTCCTGCAACTTCGAACGAGCATGACGTAGAGGTGGAAGAGACGGGCCACGCGTTGCAAGGACGAGTATTTACGTCTGACGTTTCGCATGCACGTCAGCCCCCCCCCCGCAAGACGGGGCGCGGCGATACGAATCGCCGGAAACCAACCTCGGCATTGCAAGCCCGAGAGTTTTTATTTCCTCTTGCTGGCCGCCAGGCGAGATACACGGATACGCTACGCGTTCGCGACGTTATGCATTGGTAGCAAGCGCGATGGATGCCTCTCGAGATACCCCTACCTCGCGTAAGCGCAAGAGAAGAGGTGGTATTGACAATAACCCGCTTCCTGCGCAACTACTGCTCGATGGCCAACTGGAAGGGGATGAGGGGCTGCTTTCCGAAGACCTCTTTGACGAAGTTGCAAGCTCTCGAGGGCAAGGTGTGCTATAGCTCTGTTTCTATCTATCAGCGCAAGCTAACGTAGTGATGCAGATGCCCTGAGCCTCCAAATCATCCATGTTGCTGTTTCGGTCTGTCGCCCAGGATTTGTGTCGAATATCAAGAGCAACCAGTGGACGATTTTCGCGTGTAGGAAGCAGTCGAGCACCGGGAAGCATGGAAAGAAATTGCCTCACTCATCTTTACGGCTGCCGCTCTCGACAAGGTTCTGGCGAAATGTTCAGCCTAGTTACGCTGACAAGGGCCGGCTGGGCAGTCCCAAATCTGTCGATGTCCATATTCTTGGTGTTGTTCCTATACAGCTCGACATCGTTATCGTCAGCGTAGATAAGGCGGCCTTGCATGTATTGGCCGAGAGTGCAACCGATTCCGACTCCCTAGAACTCGTCGAGAAGAACACGGACACCACTACAACGAACTTGCGCCTTCACCTGGAGGCTCTGGTTCGAAAGGCTCTGGGCGTACCAACCGTGATCCGCCGAGGCGATGTCCTTCCCTTACCGCAGGTGCTTGGAAGTATCGGTCGGACAAGACCGTTGTCAGCAAGCGTTGATCTCTGCGAACCCATCTCGCAAGGGTTCATATCGCCTCACACCAAAGTTGTGATCACGACCTCCAAAAAGACTCGAAGATATTCTTTTCTGCCTATTGAGATATCAGACACATCCCATGTGAACGGCGATGTGTCCGAGGAGGGAGACAACACAGTAGATGGACAGCACCCCTCCGCAGCTAACACTCACACAACATCTGATAGCCTGGTTAAAGCCAGTAGAATCTCCCCGGTCGTCTCGGATGCATCAGACGCCGATGCTTCATATGATGAAGATGATGATCTTTCAGATGACACAGGCGAGGCCATTGGTCTGACCCTGCCGGCTTTGCCTCTACAAACAGCAAGTGCCTTGTCCGCCAACGGATCACAATTTGGTAACGGAACAGCCTCTCCCGGATCTGTAAAATCCGGACTTTCCATGCATTCGTCTACTTCAATATTGGGACATGGATCGAGAAGTCTGATCTTCCAGGCTCATGGCCTGCTTGCGCCCATTGCAGACGAACAACTCCAACCCAAGCCTTCGCGGGACGAGGACGACGAAGCAAGAGTCTTTGTAGATACTGCAGCGCTGGCTAAGATGGGCTGCTTCTCCGGAGATTGGGTGAAACTGGCGCCAAGTCATGAGTCTGGGACCAACGGCATGAATGCATGGAGCTCTCCACATAGTGGATTGGAGCATAGTTCAAGAGTAGCAAAGATCTATGCTCTGCTCGGCCAACAGCATGAAACAAAGAGAAACCCTAGTACTGGCGGCGGCCATCGACGTGCATCAACCTTGTCTAATCAACAAAGCAAACCTCTTCCTGAGGTCTACTTATCACCGTTACTCCTCGCAAATATGGGTACTCCTGTCCACATTCAAGTTTCCTCGCTGGCTCCTCCTCGTTCACGGGTTTTATCGAGGGTTTCAGGCTCAGTCAATCGTATCACCGGCACATCTCTGCCACCGGCTGCTGGCGGAGTTACCTTGTTGAAGTACACCACACCCCTCAGTATGGAGCTCACCCTCCAGTCGACCCTGATTATGGCTGTGAGAAAACACTTCGAGAGGAAGCGCCGCTTGGTCAAGGAAGGAGACCTCATCGGAATATCTATTGATGACAGTCTTGGCCGTGCTGTCTACAACGGACCCAGTCTTGATGATGACGTTGAACACGACGAGCTTTTGGCCAAAACGCATACGGAAGGTGAAGACAAATCGCAAC
>Ga0160428_1002544_pt1 | contig 10877 bp, 2 predicted proteins | sample SolpanmetagenomM_FD_108198 | JGI IMG/M metagenome (GOLD analysis project Ga0160428, IMG submission 108198) | Solar panel surface microbial communities from Lawrence Berkeley National Laboratory, California, USA - M | ecosystem: Engineered > Built environment > Solar panel > Unclassified ...
CTTGCTTTTACTACTCTTAAGCGAGCCTTCGGCGAAGCGCCGATACTCCGCTATTTCGACCCTACGAAGCGTATCCGGATAGAAACCGATGCTTCGATTTTCGCTATAGGGGCTATTATCTCGTAGCTATTCGAAACGGAAATGTGGTATTCTATTACGTTTTAGTCTAGGAAAATGATTCTAGCCGAAGTTAATTATCCGATATATAATTAAGAGCTACTCGCTATCGTAGAGGCGTTTAAGTACTAGCGATACTACGTCGAAGGTGCGGCGTTTCCTATTAAAGTCCTTATTGACTATAATAACCTACGTAGGTTTATAAATTTAAAGTAGCCGTCTCGCCGACAGAATCGATAGGCTTTAGTTTTATCCGTAGTGGATTTTGAAATCCTCTATCGTATAGGCAAGACAAACCCTACCGATGGCCCCTCTAGGCGCCCGGATTACAAAAACTAAGAGCCTAAGGCTTCTACGCTACTCCCTACCGTATAGAATAAGCTACGCTTTAGAGCTACTTATTATAACGTTAGTGTAGCTCTAGGGGAGGAATAGTTCCTATACCGTTATGTACAGACTATAAGTATAAAAAAGTCCGATGTATCTCCTACGAATCGTAGGAGAATAACCGGCGAACCGCTAGAGTATGTTTCTTTAGTAGTAGACTCCTCTAAGAGATGGCTAGCTTTATACGCTGTTAGTCGACACGCAGTAAATGCTATTCTCGAGGGTCTTAATCCTTTAGATCCTACCAATAGCCCGACTCTAGATATAATCCGCTAGACATAACGCGAAGATCCTATAATAGTTAAGCGTATCGATAGCGATTCGCTAGCGGCTCTCTAGTTAGTAACTTAAGGCTTATTGCGATTTAAAGATCGTATATATATACCCGAAGCCCCGGTACTTCACTAGGTTATTCTATAACGGTATTACAACGACCCTTTATCGGGTTACTCCTCCTTATCTTCCTTATAGATAAACTTACGTTTCTTAAGTAAGTCGTAGACGTGCTTCTAATCGGTAAGCGCGAGCTTAATTAGATCCGCGTTAGGGACCTGATCGCTAACCGCTAGCTTATCCTAATAGTTGTTTATAGTAAGCGTACGCTTAACGAGGGCGTTACACGCGTCGCAAAGGTGGCTCTTAACCTATAGATATTAGTTACTTCGCCGGCACTTCGCTAGCGATTTACCTACTAGAAGATAAGGCTTCTTCGAATACTTATAGTAGTTATACTTACCAGCACTGTGGCGGTAACCGAGGGTATCTAGACGAATCTCCCTATTATTAATAGCGGTTTCCTTACGATCCTCTATAGTGCGCGACTTCGACTTATAGTTCTTAACTAAGCGCTTTATATAGCGCACGTAGAGGAGTCTAAGGTGCCTAATCTTCGAAGTACTAGAAGAACTTACGAGAGGAGTTAGACTCTTTAAGTCGGCAATCGCGCGGGTCTTCTTTAGCTATTATATATATCAGCGGTAGTTCGACAGAGCTTCGACGATACTTTACTTACGGTTACTAGAGCTATAAATAGAGTAATAATAGGCGTATTATTAGTATTTACGCTAGCGGCCGGCTAGCGAGCCTTACGCTACCCGGTAGCGGTACGCTTAGTTAGTATTAGTACTATCGCTGGCGAAGTACCGGCGAAGGCTTAGGTAATCGAAATTAAAAAGAAATCTATAGGGAATTACAGAAAAAAGTTCGAAAAAGTTATAAAAATAGTTGGAGAAAGCAAAAGTCTATTCTAATAATATATCGGATATGGCGCTACTCCCGATTGGGTAGGTAGGGTCTACTAACTATTTTATAGAGAGATAGGCCTACTATAATAGGACTAGAGGTCGCCGTCGAGTAGCCTATGCTAGGATTTCTAAGCTATTTTGAATTTTAGTTCGTTCGTTTAGAATTCGCTAGCGATTCGCCGGCGAAGGACTAGACCCTTACTAGAGGTATCCTTAGGGGTCGCCGTTGGGTCAACGCCTCTAGAAGAGGAGTAAGTTATAATAACCGCCGGAGAGTCACTAGTACTCCTCCGGTAACTTACTAAGAGAACCCGTAGGAGTCACATGACCCATATAGGTTCTTCTTAAGTTTTACACGAATAAAGTTCTTACTTCTAGCAAGAATTAGTTCCTCTATATATCGGCTTCAAGTCGTAGAGATTCTTTAACGCATATATACTTCTATTTATTTATAAATATACTATCTAGACCGGTATCTCTTATAGTTAAGCCCTATAATATAATAGGCTCCGATAGCTCGTAAGGTAAACTATAATAATTCTAGCGTACTATCCGGGTCTAAAGTTATTATATTAAATTCCGCATCGAGGAACTAGTCTATATCTACTAACTTAGCATCTTCGATACTTAAATAAGGCCTTCGTAAAAGTTCGTCGGTAGCCGTATTTAACTTCCCTAGAATATACTTTACTTTAAAGTTAAACAATTATATCTACGCTATCTATCGCGTAATTATTGCGCTAGATAAATTAGCTACTTGCTCATTAAATTACTTAGTAAGGATATTTACATCGGTCTTAATCAAAAATAGGCGTCCGTATACCTAAGCCTTAACCTTCTTTAGTATTAATAGTAGACCTAAGTACTCCCGCTTGCCAGCGTTGTATGTTTATTAAATATTACTCTATATCCTACTTTTATATCTTATAGGGTGACGTTTCCCTTTAACTTTCTAAATAAGTATTCCGCCCCATCTAGTGTTGCTCGCATTAACTATAACGATAACCTAACTATCTAGATTTTTATAGTTAATTATTACTAATACTAGCGTAGAAGTCAATGCTAGTTTTAGCGAATCCATAGCTTCCTACTATTCCCGGCCCTATACGAACGGTTCTCTATTTTTTAATAAACGATATAGAGGTTCTACGACGATACTAAACTTATATATCTAGATTCGATAATAGACGTAAACACCTAAGAAGGAACAAACTTCGGAACTATCTCTATATAGCTTCTAGGCTAGTATATTAAGGGTCTTCGTACTATCCGGATGCCTCCTATCTAAATTATACACGAAACCAACGATTTTAAGGCCATTTATATACTACTAAGATTTCTTACCAGAAACCGTACAATTAGTAAGCTCTAATAATACTATTGTCTTATCTAGGTTCATAATATACTCCGTAATACATTTTCGTACTCCAGGGAATAGTTCTATATTATTATATATTAATATAGGTTCTTTAACGCCGATATTATCAATAAATAGTCGGTAAACATCAGTAATTAATCTTTGTAGTATTCGGTTGATAATTCGGACAAATTACGCTACGGAATTTATAGCTCCTATAGGAATAGCCGTTTAATGAAACAACCCAATGTCTATCTAGATTACTATCAAATCTCGACAAGTTTCATCTAGCTCTACCTAGTTATATCCCGAGTAGAAATTAATAAGAGAAGCGTAGCTTATACCCGTAAACTCTTTAGAAAACTACTCTATATTCGGCGGTAGATTAGTATCTCTCTTCGTAACCCGATTAATCTCGATAGCGTTATTTATTAGCCTATACCCGCTGTCCTTTTTCGCAACGAGGAACTATAGGTTCCTATATAGACTATAGTATAGCTCTAGCACTCCGGTTTTTAAACGTTTGTAGATTATCTCGTTGGTAACCTCTATTAATACGCGCGGAATCTTATATCCTTAAGCTTGCTACGGCGTATATTCGATAGTCTATATCTTTTATAGAGGCGTAATATTAGGATATACTCTTTCTATCTTCTTAAACGTCTAGGAGATCGTAGCTACCCGATTAGAAAGTATTACTAATAAAAGGTCTTTCTCCGCTGGTTTAAGGATAGCCTCGATCTATATATTATTAATACGCTCCGGTATTAACCGGGATCCGTAAGCGATTATTGAAAACTTTGGTATAAACAAATAGTTAAAAGGTGTAAGGTCATTGACACCGTTTACCAGAACGCGAATCCAAGCACGATCTTCCTAATCTTTAAAACTACTAGGAGTTTCTCTAGTTAACTCTAAAGTATCTACTAGTCGGACTTTTATAGCTTTACTTTTATATATCGTATATACGGTGGTAAACGGCACTAAATTTCTTTTCGAGCTTATCGGTAGGCTAGCCTACGTATTATATAGAAACTACCGAAAAGCTAGGTTACTCGAGGATTCTTCACGAGCTCTATCGCGAGATAGGTTATCCTAGATAGGCGAAAGACGACAATATATAGTTTGTTTAGGTTTAATTGAATATTCAAATACTAGAAGAGCTATATTACTATCTACCAAATCACCTATATAGACTTATAAAGTTACTAAGAAGGACAGGTACCAACTACCGCTAATTAATAAGACTATTACTCGAGTTATTAAAGCTAAATACTCTACGAAATTTGATATCGAAGCTACGTTTAACAACCTATATATAGCTACGGATAAAGACGTCGATCTAACTACTTTTATTACTCGTTATAGTGATTATAAATCGCTCGTGCTCCCATTCGGGCTAAGTATAGGCCCGGCCTATTTTTAGAGGTTTATAAACAATAAATTCCTCGATATACTTAATAAGTTCGTGTCTACTTATATCGATAATATCCTAGTATATAGTAATACTCGTAAAGAATACTAATAGTACGTCCGACTAGTCCTATATCGGTTAAGAGAACTAGGGCTCCGGGCTAATATTAAGAAGTATAAATTCGGAGTTACTAAAGTAAAGTTTTTAGGGCTTATAATTACCGAGGGAGGTATTAAAATAGATTAGTCTAAAGTCTCTACTATCCTAAATTAGAAAACTCTAAAGGATTTAAAGGGTTACCGTCGGTTTATAGGGTTCGTAAACTATTACCGTCGTTTTATTCGCAACTTGAGCGGCCTTACTAAGCTAATTACTAATATTAAAAAGAATACTAGTCTATAGGACGTATTATACGACGAAGCCTTCGAAGCTCTTAAATAGGAGGTCGCTAAGGAACCTATTATACGTTATTTTAACTATAGTAAAGAGGCCTTTATTAAATGTAACTATAAGACCTTTTTATATAATAGTCACGTAATAAGTTAGAGCGGCCGTACCGGGCCTAGAGGGGTCCCGGGCATGTACCGAATAAGTAAGCTAATAGCTATAGGGCTAACGGGAGAACCCCGGCACCCCTAGCCTAGGCGTACTTAGGAGGCGATTCCTACGTATTGGGATTTAAGTCTTCTCTAACGAATCGTCTTATAGTAATATAGATCTATTACTATCGAATTACCTATCTAACACGTTTATAATTCGATTCGTTCTATCCTTCGAGGGATAGCCAATTCGATAGTACGTTTTTAGCTACCAAATTAACTAAGAATTAATCTTTTCGCACCAAAAACGCGTCTATATAGCCATATGAGCCATACAGGACTAGTAACTCGCTTAATGTCTACTAATCCTTTAGCGAGCTCTACTAATTAGGAGCCGGTCGGCCCCCGTAAGCGACCCGCGAATACTCTAGCGGGTTCCCGTAACTCTAATACCCCTAGTATTACTTCTATTAATCTAGCCGATTAGCTTCGCTAGAATAATAGCCCATGTAACGATTCTTAGCTTAAAGACACCTTTCTTATAAACCTCGAGCGACGCTATACCGCTCTCCGATAACGTAACGTTACTAGTCTAGCCATCGACGACCTTCTTAGTCTAACGCGTAAAAAAACCGTACTTAAAGATATACTACGCGACGAAGCCTCGTTACTAGCTCTCTTTCCTCCCGCTACTCCTATAGCGACGAACTAGAAGTACCCCCGTACTAATAACGACGATCTCTTAGATTAACCCCGAGGCTATAGTTCTAATCCTATAATCTCCCTCCTTAAGTAAAGGCTCCCCTACTAAAGGAGACAAGCTTAAAAGATTATAACAAATGGGTATATAAGATTAAAACCCCATTCTAGCTATACCGTGTCGATTACCGATAAGACGAGTAACGTGCCCTCTAGGCCTCTATCTATTTCGACGGTAAACTACATTACCTTATCGATAGTAACCAAATCCGTACGACCTAGAAAAATAAACTATACGGTTAGGCCAAGCTTAAAACTACCGTAAAGGATCGTATTTCTAACCTACTTCTTCGCTCTATGGAGCTTATCCTATAGCGTAAGAAATTACGTTAAGGTAACGATTAATCTATTACTAATTTCTAGAGCTACGCTTAGTCTCTCGATGACGAGCTCGACTATAACTAGGACCCCTATTACCGTTATATAGACATCCTTACTTGTCTTAATCCTAATATCCAAAACCGTCTATAAGACTTTAATTAAGTTATAGATCTTAACAATATTTACCTACTCATCGAACGGGCCAAAATTCAGAAATCTAACCTAAAAAATATTAACGACCGGCTACCTTCCGGCTCGTACCCGTAGAATAACCGTAGGGGTAACTATAACCGTTAGTCTAATAAGTCCTCGAATTCTTAGAAAATAACTACTACTTCTAAAACCACCGTTGTGAGTACTCTAGCTCTAGCTACTACGGCTAATACCTGTGGCTATAGCGGTAGCGGTAGCAATAATCGAGATAACGCCCATAGTAGCCGTAGATTCTTCAACCGGAGAACTACTACTACTACTAATACCCCTATAGCTAGTATTAATACTATTGTCCTAGTAGCTACCGAAAACGCGGACACGACGTACTTCTACTACTATAAGAAGGGCTACTTCACCCGTAACTATCCGAAAAAAGCCTAGATCTAGTTACGTACTTTACTTCGTTGTAGCTAGGTACTTAAGTAGGAATTTCGAAGTATATTCCCCGAGGTATAGTTCTAGAAGCTACCCTCGTTACCGCGTAGAGCCTACGTACCCTCCGTACCCTACTTAATAGTAGTACGGAGATAAACCTAATTAACCAGCGCTTCGTTAAGGAGTTTAACTTAGTTATATATAATAGAATCCTCCCAAATACCCGGTTTCTGGACAATAGCTCCGTAAAACTATATTTGGCTCTCTAGCTTAATATCGGAGCTAATAACGAGTCAGAGAATACCGTAAAGATAAATATCTATTCTATTCTAGCTCATTTGCTAGGTATAATATAATATTGGGATACCCCTAGCTTGAAGCTATTAATCCCATAGTGCGATAGCGCTAAGGCACGTTTATCTAGCTACCCGAGAACCTAGGTAATCGGGTTAGTATCGACACCCTTACTACTTTCGTTTAGGCAATTAATAAAGGCGATATTATATACTATATATATCCCATTGCGGAGCTCAACTCCCCTATACCTATAGACCTAGATAGTCTAGAGGACTAGCCGGTGGGTTTCCGTTATATAGCTACGACGGCTCTAGAAGATACTAAGTTAGTTAAGCTATTACCGAAAAAGTACTAGGAATATAAAGACGTCTTCTCCGAGACTTTGGCTAGTATTATCGCCACCCATTCCGACTTTAATTATGCTATCGATCTAATACCTAGTAAAACGGCCCCATATATACCGATTTATAACCTATCATAGTAAGAGCTTACCCTACTAAAGGAATACCTTAATAGTACTTTAAAAAAGAGCTAGATCTAAGAAAGTAAGTTACCTATAGAAGCTCCTATCCTATTCGTACCGAAGTTAGATGGTAGTATAAGACTATGTATCGAATTTCGTGGCCTTAATACGGTTACTATTAAGAACCGCTATCCTCTACTACTAATTAGTAAGATATTAGACCGTCTTTCTTATATAAAGCGGTTTACTAAGCCAGACCTTCGGGATACCTACTACCGTATACGTATTAAGGAGGGTAACGAATAGAAGACTACCTTTCGTACCCGCTATAGCCATTACGAATATATAGTTATACCTTTCGGTTTATCCAACGCTCTAGCTATCTTTTAGAATTATATTTATAAAGCTCTTAGTAGGTTAGTGGATACGATTTACGTCGTGTATTTAGATAATATCCTTATCTTTTTAAACAACCCCGACGACTATAACGACCACGTTCGCTAGGTATTATAACGTCTACGTGAATAGAAGCTATATACTAAGATTACAAAGTATACTTTCGATATAGAGTCGGTGGATTTCTTAGGCTTCGTGGTAACACTAGTTAGTATTATTATAGACTAAAGTCGTGTCATAACCATTTAGAAGTAGCCTATCCCTACTTACTATCGGGATATCTAGGTATTCCTAGGCTTTGTAAATTTCTACCGAAGGTTTATTTATAACTATTCGAAAATTATAGCTCCATTAAATACCGCGCTAAAGGGCTATTAAAAGAATTACCGGATAAAGTATAAATGAACCGAAGTAGCCGAATATGCTTTCGGTAAGCTACGCGCTACGTTTTCAACGGCTTCTATACTAGCTTATTTCGACCTAGTCTAGCCTATTATAGTCTTAATAGATACTTCGGATTTTACTATAGTAGCTATCCTCCTATAGCCTAACGGCACCGATACGGACACCGAGTGGTATTCTAGACTAGTCGTATTTTGGTCGAAGAAATTTAATACTACTAAGAGCCGGTATAAAGTCTATAATAAGGAGCTTATAGTAATCGTCTTTGCCCTCTAGTACTAGCGTTACTATATTAAGGGCGCTACCTATACTATACGTGTAATTACGGACTATAAGAACTTAGGTTACTTTATAAGTATAAAGAAGTGTTAAAGAACGGTATTGAACCACAGTCCTCCAGCCAGGGTCTCAGCCTGCTAGGGCTCAGCATGTGATAAGCTTGGCGTTTAACATGATAAATAGTTGCTTTCACCTCCATAGCTTTCAATTAACACTTTATTATACACTTATCTTATTGAATATTTCTATTCTCTAACAAGAAGCTATCACTACGATAGGGTCGTCGGGCCGAACTACTTACTAGCTAGGACTTTACTATTAAGTATAAATCTAGGAGTAAAAACCCGGCGGACGGACCTTCGCGCCGCCCTAATTACGAGCTAGCGTCTTCGAAAGCTAAAGGTTTAAACCTAATACTACCGACGATATAGTAAAAACTACGCTCTATTTTATATAATAACGTACTATCTACGACGGGCGCCGACGTACTAGCTACGGTATCTAGTAGAGGTACTTTAATACCTCGGGATATAGGGCTTATAGAGCCTTTAGCCGAGTAAGTTTATAATAGTCTTAATTACCCGTTAACTCTAGAGCTAGCTAAACTAGTAGAGTCGCGGACTCCTACCGGGGATACTACGGAACCCTAGAGTACGCTATATGGATTTATAGCTAGCGTAGGAGGCTTAAGACTTCTCGTGCCATGGGCTTATATTATTACTATAACTATTTCCGAAACGGCGTGTGGTAAAACCCCTATACTACTTCTAAACTTTATTAAGGTAATTTAGGAGCAGGATAAGCTAGCCTTCGAGGGGCTAGCTAAGGGCGATCCTACCGGGGCGTAGTCTATCTATAACGGTGTGACTATACGACGAGAACTAATCTATATTCCTCCCTATATAGTATTACGAGAGGAACTAATTAGTCGTAATTATAATAACCCTATAGTAGGGTATTACGGTCCGGCTAAGACGATTAGTACCTTATAGACGAAGTACTACTGGCCGAAGTTAACTTCTAATATTAAGTCCTACTATAAATAATATAACTTTTACAATAGCTCAAAGTCTAAGAGGTATACCCTATATGGGTATCTACAACCCCTAAAGGCGCCGTTAGTACTATAGAGGGATTATAGCATGGACTTCGCGACGGATCTACCTCCTTTAAAATTAGTCGATAGGCGGGTCTATAATAGTATACTAGTTATTTATAGTCGGTTTAGTAAGCTAGTATTTTACGTACCGGTAAATAAGACGATAGATGCCCCGTCGCTAGCGGAAGTATTATACTATACCGTAATACTAAAGTACGGTGCTTCTAAATCTTTTGTAATAGACCGTAGGACGGTGTTTACGAGCAAGTATTAGGGTGATATTATATATTACTTCAATATTAAACGCAGGTTTAGTACAGCCTTCTACGTCTAAACTAACGGCTAAATAGAACGTTAGATCTAGGAGCTAGAAGCTTATATACGAATATACTATAATTGGACCTAAGACAACTAGGTAGAGCTTCTCCCTGAAGCCGAATATGCTTATAACTTAAAAAAGTATTTCTCTACTTAGCAATTACCTATAATACTCGGGTACGGCTTAGAACCCTCCCTATTTAACGGTGTTCTTCCCCCGGAAGCCCTCCGGGTAAGGGCCGAGGATAGCTCTTCTAAAGGGGATATAATATAACTTAAGCCGAAACCTAGGATAGTTAAAATCTAATTCAGCTAATAGTTTAGTAACCTAACGCTCCCGCGGCTATAGCACGTATCGCCCGTATAGTATCTAATAGGACTACGGTACGTGACAGTCTACTATATACTTAAGAGCTATAGGCTAAGTATTACAACTAAAAGTATAAGTTTATATAGTTCGACGTAGGAAGTAGGGTATTCTTAGCTACGAAGAACCTACGCACGACGCGCCCTAATAAGAAGCTTAGTAAGAAGTACTCTAGGCCATTCGAGATTCTAGAGCCTATTAGGAAGCTAGTATACCGTTTAAAGCTACCTCCTAAGATAAAGCTTCTCTATCCGGTATTCCATATATTATTACTAGAGCCGTATATAGGCCGCTTAGTAGAGGACTCACCTACGGCGGATATCGACTTTAAAGGCGAAGAAATCTATAAGCCTAAAGTAATCCTCGATTCCCGTATCAAGAAGGGTATTACTAAGTACCTAGTTAAGTAGGTAGGCTACTTAGATAAAGAGACTACTTAGGAACCGCCTAAATATATAGAAGGCGTAAAGGAGCTTATCGAGGCTTTTCTAAAGTCACGTTAGGCTACTTAGGTTACTACTTCGGGAATA
>Ga0160428_1002545_pt1 | contig 10877 bp, 9 predicted proteins | sample SolpanmetagenomM_FD_108198 | JGI IMG/M metagenome (GOLD analysis project Ga0160428, IMG submission 108198) | Solar panel surface microbial communities from Lawrence Berkeley National Laboratory, California, USA - M | ecosystem: Engineered > Built environment > Solar panel > Unclassified ...
CGGTTCGCAACTCCTCAACCGTGTGCTCACCCAGCAGATCGGCGCGAAGGTGGACATCGCCTTCGATCCGGATGGCCTGAGGGTCGACGTCGCCATCCCTCTCTCCGGGACGACGCCTTAGCCGCAAGCACGACCCGATCAGAGGTTTCGGCGGCGTTGCCTGCGCGAGCTGCGGGTAGGGACTCGGCTGTCCCGGACCCGCCGGTCCATGGTGACGCTCGCCCCCATGATGTTCGAATGCACGGTGCCCCCCTTCGACCGCAGCCCGTGCTCGCCTGCGATCTCCCGCGCGGGCCGGTGCCAGGGCCGAGGTCGGCGGGCTCGCCATGCAGGCGGCCGAGTGGAACCAGACGACGGCTGTCGGTCGGCCTCAGATGCCTGTCGCGTGACGATGGCGACTTGACCGCCTCCGCACCTGAGGACCGGCCATCCGGCACGGTCACCCGTTCGGAGCCCGCCGCTTGATGCCGGCACGTCCCGCTCCGCGCCGGGTCGTCGAACATGGCGATGCCATCATCGACCAAGCCAGCCGCTTCGCCGCTGGAAGGGCGTTCGCCTTCCCGGTGGGTGAAGTCACCCCGAAAACCGGAGCCGATATGCGAACCAACCCGTTCCCGCGGCGGCGGACGACCCAGAGGAGCCGAGGAAGGCCACGGCCGCGACGGGATCAGGCAACCCGCTCCTTGTCGGCGTCATGGAACCGGAAGGTGTTCCGGCCCGCAGCCTTCGCGCTGTACAGCGATGCGTCCGCACGCCTGAACACCGCGTCGTGATCGAGCCCGTGGTCCGGCATCAGGGTGATGCCGATGCTGAGGCCGACCGCGATTTCCCGTTCCTCGAAGACGAACGGCCGCCCGACCGCCGCGATCAGGCGTTCGGCGAGCATGGCCGCGTCCTTTCGGCAGAGTAGGTTGGTTCGCAGGACGGCGAACTCGTCGCCTCCCAACCTGGCCAACGTGTCCTCGGCCCGCAGCGCCGCCCTCAGGCGTGTCGATACCTCGACGAGCAGTGCGTCCCCGGCATGATGACCGAGCTCGTCGTTGACCTGCTTGAAGCGGTCGAGGTCCAGGTAGAACAGCGCGAGCTTCCTGCCCTCGCTTCGGGCCTCCGAGAGTTCCTGCTCCAAGCGCTCACGGAACAGGGAGCGGTTCGGCAGGTCCGTCAATGGGTCGTGACGGGCGAGATGGAAAAGCCGTTGCTCGGTCCGTTTCCTATCGGTGATGTCCAGGGTCAGTCCAACGATGCGGACGGGCCTGTCGCTCACCTCGTCGTAGACGATCCTTCCGAAGCTCTGGGCCCATCGGAATCCACCGCCGTCGGAAGCGCGGACCCTGAACTCGGCGACGTAGGTGGTGCGCGCGTCGACGGCACGCTCGACGGCTGCCTTCGCGAAATCCAGGTCATCGGGGTGCACCACGAAGTCCCACTCCTCGGCGCTCAGCACGATGGCGGTGTGCTGCCCTGCGCCCTCCGGCGCCATCAAGCCGTGCATGCAGGGATTATGGCTGGACAGGCGGACCAGGCCGGTCGTCAGGTCCCACTCCCAGACGGAGGCGCCCGCGGCGTCCTGGGCGAGGCGCAGGAGACCTGCCGTCTCCTCAAGCCGGTGCCGTGCCTCGACGCTGTCATGGATGTCGAGCGCCGTCCCGATCCAGCCCGAGATGCCTTGCCGCTGCTGGATGGGAAGCATCAGGACCTTGTGCCAACGGTAGACCCCATCGCGACGTCTCAGGCGGCCTTCCACCTCGTACATGCATCCGTCGGCGAGGGCGCGGTCCCAGGCTCGCTCCATTCGCTCCGCGTCGTCCGGATGGTTCCGGTCCAGGCGCTCCCGGCGGGTCGTTCCGTCGGAGCCGTAGTACGCCCGGAAAGGCTTGTTGGTGTAGGTGGCGCGCCCGTCTTCCGGACACATGACCCAGACCATCTGCGGCAGGGCATCGGACAGGGCACGGTAGCGAGCCTCGCTTTCCGCCAGGGCAAGCTCGGCCCGCTTGCGGGCGTCGACGTCGATCTGCGTGCCCACCATGCGAAGCGCCCTGCCCTCGCCGCCTCGGCTGACGACCTTGCCGCGGACGAGGACCCAGCCGTAACGGCCGTCCTTCCTCAGGAGCCTGAGCTCGCACTCGTAGGCAGGCGTCCGACCCTTCAGGTGCTCGCGCAGCAGTACCGTGGCCGCCTCGGCGTCGGCTGGATGGGCGAGGCGCGTCCAAGAGGAGAGATCCGACGCCAGGTCGCCGCTGGCGTAGCCCAGCATCGCGTACCATCGATCCGAGAACCAAGCCTCCCCCGTCGCGACGTCCCAATCCCAGAGCCCGTCGGAGCCACTGTCGAGGGCAAGCGCCAGCCGTTCCTCGCTGGCCTGGAGCGCCGCCTCCACCGCCTTGCCGGCGGTGACGTCGCGCAGCGTTGCGACGTAGCCGGTCGGCTTGCCCGTCTCGGCATCGCGCATGAGGTTGAAGGAGTTCTCCAGCCAAACCCACGATCCGTCGCGATGGCGATAGCGTTGCCGGGTCAGCGCCCGGTCCGTCTTCCCTTGCGTGAGGTCGTCGAGCACGGCCCGATAGGCCGGAGCGTCCTCCGGATGAACGTAGTCGAGCGGGCGCGTGCCGACCGATTCATCCGCGTCGTGACCAAGGATCGTCTTCATGGCAGGCGACACGTAGCGCCGCGTGGTGTCGAGATCGCACCAGACGATGATATCCGTCGCGTTCTCGGCCAGCAGGCGGTACCTGCGCTCCGAGTCCTGGACGGCCGCCTGCGCCGCCCTGCGGAGCGTGATGTCCGAGAAGGTGAGGAGGCAGCCTCCGTCCGGCAGGTCGACACGTCGCACTTCGAGGATGGCGCCGCCTGGGCCTTGCCACTCGGTCGGCGATGGATGTCCCGGCTGATCGCCATCGGCGGAGGCTCGGTCGTTGCCGGTCAACGCCGGCGGGAGGTCGCCGCGGTCCCGTTGGAAGGCTCGGATATCCTCGGATGCGGCCCCTTCGTGCAGGACGGTCGCCGGGAGGTCCAGGAGTTCCGAGGCGCGGGGATTGAACAGCCTCACCCGCGCGTCCGCGCCGAACATGATCAGACCCTGATCCATCTGCCTGAGCGTGGTGCCCAAGGTCGCGTTGGCCTCCCGGACCATCCCCTCGCTTGCGGTAAGGTCGGTGATGTCGAGGATGACGCCGTACAGCGCGGTCAGCGCGCCTGTCTGATCGTAGTCGGGGGCGCCTTGGACAAGGACGTGGCGGATGGTTCCGTCGGGGCGCATGACGCGTGCACGTCCCTGGTAACCGGCTGCATGCGGAGCTTGACCGGCAAGGGCGGCCTCGATGCGGGCGCCTACGCCGGCCCTGTCCTGGGCATGGTAGTAGGCGAGATGGCGGTCCAGGGGGATCGAGCCGCCTTCGGGCCTGGGTCGTCCGAAGATGTGTGCGAGCCCTTCGGACCAGAGGATCCGCCTGTCCTCCGGGGTGATGCGCCAGTGGCCGACGCTCGCCGCGCATTCCGCCATCCGCTGCGCCCGGAGCATGGAATCCGTCGCCGACGCGCTCTCGGCCAGCGCGCGTTCGGCGCGCCGCCGCGCCTCGGCCTCGCCCGCGGTCGCCCTGTGCGCCGCAAGCAGGCGGATATGGCCGGAGACGATCCGGCCGAGATTGCGGAGTTGCTGACGCTGCTCGTGGGAGAACGTACGCGGCCTCGTGTCGATGATGCACAGGGTGCCGACGCAAGGGTCAGGTTCAAGGCCGACGGCTACGCCGGCGTAGAAGCCGATGTGCGGCGCACCCGTCACCAAGGGGCTGCCGGCCAGCCGCCCATCCCGACCGGCGTCCTCGACCACCAGGAGTCCGTCGGGCGGAAATGGATGGGAGCCGAACGTGACTTCCGGGGTGATGTCCCTGAAATCCGAGCCGCGTCCGACCCTGGGCCACCGCCCGCCCCCTTCCGGGAGGGTTACCTGGGCGAAGGGGATGTCGAAGAGGGTGCATGCCGTCTGGCAAACGGCGTCGAACTGCTCCTTGGCCGCCATGTCGAAGGCGTCGGGCACACGCGGTGCTTGGAGCCGGTCCGCCGCGTTCGGCAGGTTGTTGGACATGGTGGACCCACCGGAGGCATGAACGGGATGGCCGGCAGGCCATGCACCGCGCACGATAGGACTCCTATGGTTAAGGCAGTCCTATCTGCCGTTCTTGCCGTCCTCGTATGGGGCGGCCATTCGCCCAGGCATTCACTTGGGAGGTCCGTCGCAGATGGTGGACGGCCAAGAGGAACCGCAAGAACCCGCCACGGATCGCTCCGGGCGGGTCGAGGTTGCGGCAGTCGACCGAGCGGGGGGCGCATACCGGTCGAAAGCCATCAGCACTTTCGCGCAGATAGGTTATCGAAAGCTTTCCATGACGTGGCTCCAGTCACCGGGATGGTCGACGTCCTAGAGCGTGCCGCTTCGCAGAACCTTCAGGATGGCGGTGATCACGGCGCCGAGGCGCGCTTCAGCGATGTCGGCCGGCAGGCCGGCGTCGTTCCGGATCGCCGCCGGGTGGGTGAAGCGATAGCTTGCGTCGAAGATGTGCGCGATGGCCCGCTCACGGTCCCTCGCCGAGAAGGCGCCTGCCGCGATGCCCTCCTCAATGACGCCCTCCACCAGGCTGCGGAGGCGAATACGATGCCGCCGTGCGGTCGGACGCGCTCGGACCATGGCGTCGAGATGAACGGCGAACAGGTTCGGCTCCTTGGCCAGCGTCTCGCGCTGCATGCCGGCCAGGGCGGTCAGCAGGCGCTCGATCTTGTCTTCGGCCGGGTCCGGCCCTTCGGCGATGCGGGCAAGTTCGTTCTCGACGTTGCGCAGCCACCCTTCCGCGACCGCGTCGATGAGGGCCTCCTTGGACGGGAAGTAGCGGTAGACGTTGGCATGGGTCATCCCTGCCTCAATCGCGACCCCCATGACGGTCAGGCGCCTAGGGCCGAGGCGGTGCAGGTGCTCGGTGGCCACGGCGAGAAGGCGAGGGTTACCTCCTGGCGTCGCCCGCGCCGGCTTCGCTCGCCCGTCGCCGGGATCAACGACGCTTGCGGCACCTCGCGGTCCCACGGGAGCGTTCGGGTACCCGGCTCCGGGAAAGACGCCCTGCCCGACCTTACGCATGGAGGCCGGCGCCGAGCTTGGAGGCCTCATCAAGCCGGGCACCAGGGATCGGGGAAATGTTCCACAAGGCGCCAGCCGGAAGGGGTCCGCCAAGCACTTCATGTCCCTGGGTATTCGTCTCCTTCTTGTCGGGGGCGCTGCATGCCCGCATCCGAGGGTCGCAGCCTAGCCGAGTCCTCAGCGGACTCGGATAGGCCCTTAGGGCTGGCCTGCCGCGGTAGGCGCCGGGCACGCCTCCTGACGAGCCCACGGGCGGTTACACGATCAGCACCCGTCGTCCTTCTTGCCGATGCCTTGGTTCGCACCGGCGTTGTTCATGGCTCCGACCGTTCCGGGCGAGGCGGGCTGCTGACCTCCGGCCAGGTTCCTGCTGGCGGGGTCCTCGCTTCCCTTGCTCGCGGACGTGGTCGCGCCCTGCTTCTCGCCAAGGCCCTGGTTGGCGCCGACATTGTTCATCGCACCGACGGTACCAGGCGACGCGGGCTGCTGACCGCCCGCGAGGTTCTTGCTGCCGGGGTCCACACTGGCACCCCTGTCCTTGCCCGATCCCGTATCACATGGCGCGGCCAGGGACGCTGCGGTCGTGACGGCAAGGATGGCGGCGGTTCCGGCGATCAAGGAGAGCTTCACGGGCGTTCCTCCGTAGTTGTTGGCGGGAAGTATAATTCCATCCGAAGGCGTCAGTTCCCGCATGCCTCCAACGTGCATCGATGGACCCCAAGTAAAGGTAGGCCTGAGCCGTCTTGAAGGTTCATGGCAATATAAGCTCCTGCGCAGCGCGCGGAGCGGATGGCATCGTGGCGAACGCAACTGACTTGCTTCGATAGCAGGGCGTTCCTCGGATTCCGATACGGCGACAAGACCACGGCCGACTTATAGCCGCCGAGGCGGACGCTCTGAAGGCGCGACCAGCCTTCCAGGGATGGAATCGCCGGGCCCCACAAGGCGGAGATGGAAGCCAGGCCATTTGTCCGCCCGGCATGGGCTCGCGTGAATCGTTAAGGACGCCTAGGTATGAATTCAGTCGTCGTAACCGCGTGGTGAACCGTATGTCTGCGAACTCACAACCGGTGACCGGGGACGCATCGTTCGGGGAGAGGGAGGCCAGGGCCGAGACGAACTGGATAGGCGTCATCCGGACGTCCGAGGGCATCGAGATCCCCTGCACCGTCAAGGACGTCTCGAAGACCGGCGCAAGGATCGGGGTCCCGGCCTCCTATCACCTGCCCGAGACCTTCATGCTTCGGGTGCTGGGCAAGGATTTCGTCTGCAAGGTCGCGATGGCTTGGCGCAAGGGGAACTTCGTCGGGGTCCGGATCGAGCGGATCGGCAAGCTGCCACAGAAGCAGGCGGAGACCATTGCGGACTCCGAGACGGTGGCGAGCAAGCATCAAGTTATCGGCTCCCGGCGAAGCCGGATATCGGCCTTCTGAGATAGCGTATGCCCCCGATACGGGGAACATAAGCCGATATAAACCGGGTTCCGCGCGTGCTCGAACGCCGGTGCAAGGTCTGTTCTTCCGACACGTCCCGACGCCGCCCGGGTCTGCAACGCCCGACGGATGGCCATCAGGCGTTGCCTAGACCGTACCATGTCCCTTGTCGCCCCCGGTATTCGTCCAGACGATCAGGTTCCAGAGGACTGGTCCTGCTTGTGGATGCTGGTGATGGTTCTGTGGCGGGAACGGATCGCCTGAATTGCAGGTCGCCTCTTTCCCGCAGTTCCTGCATCGATAGATCCCTGACTGTGGAACGATGTCTCCGGGTTTGTAGAAAGTGGACCAAACCGCCTCCGTGCCGTTGGCTTTCACCAGATTGTCGGCGTTCTTGTACCATGCCACCTAGCCCGACCTCCGCCCATCCCTGAAAATCCACTTCCGCCAAGTTGGCGCAGGCCCTCTCCTTTGACAAGGCGTGGCGGATGACATCCCGCAGGCACCATGGCGCAGTAATCGCCGGTCGCTATTGCAGAATGCCAGCAATCTGTACTCCCGCAGCGCGACATGCTTTCATGTGAGCCGTCGCCTGGTCGCGGCCGCATCTCCCCCAACGAGGTCGTCCATGCAGCCTCTCCGACGCCTGCTCCATGTCGCTGCCGGCGTTCTCTCGTCGCTGGTCGTTCCGTCGGTGCATGCCCAGCAGGCCGAGCCCGTCCTGTCCGAGTGGACATCGACCGCTCCCTTCGAAGGGCCGCGGACCTCCCATGCCGCCTTCGTGGCAGGCAATCGCATCTATGTACTGGGCGGCCTGTTCGTTGCCGGAACCAGCCCGACGATGCTGGACGACGTCCAGGTCGCCGAACTAGGGAACGACGGTGCGGTCCTTTCCACCGGTTGGCGTACGGTCGGGCATATGCCGAGCGCGCGCTCGGGTCACGGCTTGGTAGCCTTCGACGGCCGCGTCTACCTCGTGGGCGGGTACTCCGGAGCCGGCACGCTGGGCGACACCGACGTCGCGACCCTTGGGATCGACGGAGCCCTCGAACGATGGGTCCCAAGCCCATCGCGGCTCAACATACCGAGGTCCAACCTCGCCCTGCAGGCCTGGAAGGCTCCCTCGGGCCAGGCATACCTGCTGGCCATCGGGGGCGTGAACCAGGTCGGATCGGACACGGTCCATTTCGACGAGGTCGAGACCGCTCCGGTCTCCGCCGACGGGGCGGTCGGACCCTGGCGCGTGTGCCCCTTCCACCTGAAGGGTGGCCGGTCCGCGCCCGGCGCGGCCGTGCTGGGAGGCACCTTGATCGTGATGGGCGGCTGGGGGGACCTCCTCGAAGACGTGTTCGGGGACGTCCAGGTCAGCACCCTGCAGGAGGATGGATGCCCGGGTCCATGGACGACCTCGCCGCGTCCCCTGCCGCTGCCCGTCTACGGCCACTCGGTTGCCCTGCTGCGCACCGCGAGCGGGTCCAAGGCCTTCGTGCTCGGCGGAAACGCGGGCGAGGGGAACTACCTGAACACCGTCCAGGCCGTGTCCATCGCGAGCGATGGCCTGCCCGGACGCGTCGGTTTCGACAGCCACATCTTCGCGGTCCCCCGATGGGGGCATGCCACCGTGCGCTACAACGACTACCTGTACGTGATCGGCGGGGCCCGGCGCGGAGGCAGCGGGTTCCTGGCCGACGTCCAGTTCACGCGCGCGACGTTTCCCTAAGTGCCGACCCGAGCTCCCTTCCTCGCGCGTCTTGCCCGGTACGGGTTCCCGGCCTTGCTCGTGGCCACGCCGCCCGGGACCCTCGGGTCGCGGCCCGGTACGCCGTCGCCCCTGCCTTCGGCGGCAGGGCCCCTCGCCCTTTGGATCGCCTCCCGGCCTCACCTTGGGCCGAACACGCTCGGCAGCTTCGGGACGTCGCCCGCGCGCCTCTCGTCCTTCGGTCGGTTCGTCGCATTCCTCGTCTCGGGCGATTGGGAGGCGGCCCGGGCGCTGGCCCCTTCGCTGAACTACGACGTCGCCGCCATCGACGACGGAGGAGCCAGGTACGTCGCCGCATTTGACAGGTCCGGTCGGGACGCGACCGTCGTCGTGAGCCTGGCACCCGTTCGGGACGTGGTCTTCGAGGCGCCGCATGTTCCGTTCGAGGCCGGGACGGCGGAGGAGGCGATGGAACTCCTTCATCGTTCCGGCGGGCGTGCGGCGCTCGTCTCCGGCGCGCATCGCTGCGCCAGCATGACCTTCGCCGGATGCAGCGGGACGACGGACGTCTGCGGCCGGTCGGAGGCATACAGGGATTCCGACGTCGGCCATTACGCCGACACCCTCTTCCAGGTCGCGCACCAAACCTTGGCCTCTCTATGGCCACGCTCCGTGGCAGTCTCCCTGCATGGCATGAGGGACGATGCCGAGGGCGTAAGGACGTCGCTCATCGTCTCAAGCGGGGCGCACGGTGCGGACCTCGGGATGACGTTGCCGGCGACCCGCCTTCGTGCCTGGCTGGGGCGGTTTCCGTCCACGGACGGCACGGTCGTGAGCTGCAATCACCCCCCGGACGACCGGTATGGTTACCGAAGGCTGTGCGGCTTCACCAACGTGCAAGGCCGCTTCGCGAACGGGAGCCCCGACATCTGCTCGGCGAGTGCGGAAACGGCGACGGGACGCTTCATCCATCTCGAACAGGATTGGACCGTCCTTCGGCCGTTCGCGGAGGATTGGCGCAACATCAGCCGATACCCCTTCGCGATGAGCTTGGTCCAAGGGATCATCGCGGTGACGCCCCCGGCCAGGTGACGGTCCCGGGCTAGGACTTCGACTGGGGGCGCGCCTCGCGGCTTTGGAAGCCTGGGTCGGCTTCGCTGAGCGGCCTTCCGTCGGACGCCCTCGCTCACCACCCTGCCGGCGTGTGCCCGTCGGATTGCGCCCGTTGACGAGGCTTGTACGTCGCGCCGGGCAGTGTCCTGACGTCCGCCGGCAAGGGCCAGGCCCGGAAGGCGACACGCGGCGAGTCCCCGAGCCTGACCCACCGACCGAACTCATCTACGTTGCAGGGCATGAACGGATGCGCGAACTCCCCGTCGCCTACCGTGACGTGGGATGGGGTGAACCTTACTGAGGTCGAGGAGAGCATCGCGTGGGGGCAGAGGCGCATCACCGAGCAGGAGCCCAGGATCGAGATCCTGCGTTCCCTGGGTCATGTCGCAACTTAGGCCGAGGGAATGTTCGCCAGCCTGTACGCAACCCTGGGGAATTGGAGCGCGCGCCGCGCAGGGACTTCCGACACGAGCCAAGCGTGGTGCAAAGCTTGAGCGGCTACGCGTTTGGAAGTGCAGGCTTGCCTCGCTCCGCGTGCCGCGGACCGACGCTCGCAGAACGGCTTGCCACATGTCCGATGCGGGGTGACCTCCCGGCGGCCGCGGGGAGCCCAATGACCGCGTGGAGACCGTCCGCACGGCGACGGGACGATCCTGCCATGGTCGGATGGTACCGCCCGGTGCTTGGAAGCGACTTCCGGAGACGCGGCTCCGGGAGCCGCATCGGCCTGGGAGACGGCTCTTCGATGGCTTGGGCGATCCGTGCGCTTGGGTCGCGTCCCGACGCGTTGCGTATCCAGCCTGCCGTCGATTAAGGCGCCCTCCTGCGGGCCATCGGCAGAACGATGCGCCTCGACCACTAGCCGAGGCGAAGCAACATGCCATCCCCGTCCGCTCGTCAGCCGTCGGACATGCTCCTGCGGAAGCTGGAATCGATCGCGGCCATCTCGGGGGATGCGCGTCGGGCTGTCCAGGAACTACCGTTCAACGTCCGCGCGCTGAGGGGAGCGCAGGACATCGCGTCCGACGGCGACAGTCCCTCGCAATGCTGCCTACTCGTGGAAGGGTGGGCGTTTCGCTACAAGCTGACCGGCAAGGGACGGCGGCAAGTCCTGTCGTTCGACGTGCCCGGAGACATCCCGGACCTTGGAGGACTGCACCTCCCAACGATGGATTACGGGCTCGCCACCCTCGGGGGCGCCATCGTGGCCTTCATCCCGCATCAGAGCCTTCGCGCCATGGTCGGAAGCTATCCGGATGTTGCTGCCATCCTCTGGCGCCTCACCCTGGTGGACTCTGCGGTCCTCCGTGAGTGGATCGTGGGCCTGGGGCAGCGCTCCGCCTGCGCGCACATAGCCCATCTCTTCTGCGAGTTGTACCTTAGGCTCGAAGCGGTAGGCCTCGCCAGCGGGCATCGTTGCTCGCTGCCGATGACCCAGGCCATGCTCGGGGATGCCCTTGGATTGTCGACGGTGCACGTCAACCGCGTCCTTCAGGAGCTGCGGGGC
>Ga0160428_1002547_pt1 | contig 10871 bp, 9 predicted proteins | sample SolpanmetagenomM_FD_108198 | JGI IMG/M metagenome (GOLD analysis project Ga0160428, IMG submission 108198) | Solar panel surface microbial communities from Lawrence Berkeley National Laboratory, California, USA - M | ecosystem: Engineered > Built environment > Solar panel > Unclassified ...
GACGCCGTGTAGGACGATAGGATAGTTCGATGACGTTGGTACATCTGGCTGTAGAGATCATTTGCTGGTATTTGACGTCAACCAGGCTCGGGATCTCTCGAATCACGGCTCCGCAGCTTCGCAGCTGATCGGTATGAATAGCTCCTGGGACGTCATATTGTCAGAGTAGTTGGATCAAGGAGATCTTCGCCGCGCTGGTGTCCATTGCCGATGAGTGGCAGGTGTAGGGCTTGGCGTCGGTCACAGCGGATCCGCCTACTCCAACCCAATCAAGGCAGTGCAACCTGTAGAACTGGTCGATTGGATTACCTGGCTGGGATTTGGGCGTCTCCTAGGGCAGGCGCTCCGGACGAGATGAGGGCATTTCTTCTGCAGTCAGGCCATTCGGCCTAGCAGTCGAAGCTCTGCGGTAGGCCAGCCTGCAGACGGCGTGTGGCAGTCATGCCGTTAGGCTCGGGAGCGTGTCGTCCGTGGTCGCTCTCCTCCTCTGCCGTTCACCGGTCGCGGTCCGCTGATGGCCCGGCGGGTCGGGATCCCATTCAGTTCTGCGACGGATCAACTGAAACGACAGCGGGCGCTGGGACGGTACACCACGCAGGTCCAGGTCCACGCAGACCCGGAGTCTGCGGGCTGGCTGTTGCGGGCCGGACCGAGGACAGTGTCGGTCGGCCCGGCCCGGTCTTCACAGGTCCAGCCCTGGCAGCTGGCCCCAGTCGCCAAGCTGGACGGCGCGCTCCGGAGTCTGCACGCCCTGATCCTGGAGGAAGCCCACGCCCTGCCGGAACTCCTGGCCGGTCTCGCGTCCACGCCGGAAGCGGACGCGCCCCGTATGGTTCAGGGTCGCCTGCAACGGATGCTGGCCCTGCGCAGCGTGCTGGAGCTGGCCGCCGCCTGGGAGGACGCGCCACGGGCCGGGGACCCCACCCCCGGCTGGACTTCCGGGCCGGGTCGGAGGATCTGCGTGCTGCCCTGGCACGCGGGGCCGGTCGAGGTCAGTGAGGGCTGGCACCTGCATCAGCTGCGGCGCTGGCACCGGCCACATCCGGAGGACGGAAACTGGGCGGTCGCCACCGTCGGCTGGATCACCCGCGCAGCGCTCCTGCAGGACGTGGGGCCGGGGTCGTCACCTGCCGGGCCGCTGTCCGCCGGGCCGACCGAGCGTCAGCGGCAGCGGGAGGCGGGGACGACAGCACTCGACCGGCTCCTGGCCCTATCTGGATCCGGAGGCGTCGACCTTGATCCGTCCGCCTTCGTCCGCCGGGTCCGGCTGGCCCTGAGCGCCCTGCTGGACCCGGCCCTGTGCAGCTTCGGCATGGACGAGGTCCTGCAGGCGGTGCAGGGGGCCCGGAGCGGCGCGGCGGCACTCTCGCGGCTCCTGCCCGGCGTGGCCTCCGGCCCGGTCCAGGCACTGGGCGAACGGCTGAGGGCCGACCGCCTGTATGGAGGACGGCTTTGGGGAAATGAGGCTGGGATCAGCAAGGGTGGTCGCGCCGTGGCCGCCGCCGGGCCGTCCGCAGTGCGCCGCAGCGCCTGGACGGCAGCGCTGGCAGACTCCATGTTCCCGTACGCGTGCCTGGCGACCGAGGCGGCCGCCGGACCGCTGCACCTCCTGATGCCCGGTCTCCAGCACAGCGGGCCGGGCGGCCGGGAAAACTGGATCTCCATGCTGATGGAGGAGGTACGCGACCTGTTCGCCGCCGTCGCGGCGCTGCCGGCAGAACAGGACATACCCCTGCCGGACATGAGCGAGCTGCTGACCGGGCGGGGTTTCCTGCGACTCGGAGCACACGCACCGGCCATGGCACTCGAACGGCCGGATCCAGGAGACCTGGAGTTGGGCGGAACGGTGCCTGAACGTGACGGACCACAGGAAGATGCACACGTTCCAGGATTGGGGAACGCCATTCTGGCCCTCCAGATGATCAACGCCCACCGAGAACAGCAGCGCGCCCGGGTGCGCAGCGAGGTGTGCCTGGCCACCGGGCTGAGTGAGGACACGCTGGCCGAGGCGACCGGCGGGGAGCAGGCCTTCGAGCGCTCGCCCGGCGACCTTGCCCTAGAGCGCGTCCTGCAGTGGTCGGGCAGCGTCTGGTCGCTGCAGCTGGCCAGGCACCCGCAGGACCTGGTCTCGGACGGCCGGGCGCTGTCGCACTGTGTCGGCTGGGGCGGCTACGCACAGGCCATGCGGGCCGGGCATGCCCGGATCGTCCGGGTCCTGTCGCACGGGCCGGAAGACGAATACGCCCGGCCGCTGTTGACGATCGAGCTCGGCCGATGCGGAACTGCGAACGGTGAGGCTTCACCGTCCTGGCGGGTGGTGCAGGCACGTGGGGCCAGGAACCGCGCACCGACCGGTGACGAGGCGACGCTGCTGGCCCTGTGGGCCCGGGATGTCGGCGTGGATCCTGGCACGGGAACCGGGATCGCCGCTCTGACCGCTCCAGCCGCAAGAGCGGAACGTGCGCGCCTCAGAGCGGAATGGGGCACCGGACCTGTTCAGGAAAATCAGCCCGCCCCACCGACATCGGAAGCGGTACGGCGGGCGGTGCGGCTGTCGGCCGACCTGACCGCCGCCTGCTGGACGCCGGCCACCACCCGGACGCATCAGGAAGCGCTGCGTCGCATCGCCGGACTGGTTGAACGGGCCAGGGCTCATCTCACCGACGAGCTCCGGCGTCTCCACGATACCGGTGACGTCCTGCTGGTCGGCTCGATCGACGGCGATGACCTGCTCTCAGGGACCGGCGAGCTGATCCTTGCCCCGGATACCCGGCCGCTGCTGCAGGCCCTCCTATCAGACGAGGCCGGATCACCCGGGGTCATCGGCCTGCGCGCCGAACGCCGGACGTATCTGGGCGTCAGCCCTCTGCTGCAGGCGCATGAACAGCGGCAGACGCTGGACCTGCGCCCCGGAAAGCGGCCTGGGGAAATCGCCCTGCACTTTTCCGCCACTGGGCGGACTCCGGTCATCAGTTACTTCAGTCCCGCGTCTCTGACGCACACGGGCCTGCTCGACCCGTTGCACCTAGACGACGGACAGAACGCCTGGACCTGGGGCGTAGCGAGAAAGCGGGTGGCCGGCCTCACCCTGCTCCGGTCGCTGCTGGACGAACCGCTGGATGAACTGGAGGAGGTCGCTTCCGCCGTGACCCGGCAGCCGGGCCGGACGCTGCGCGACCAGCTCGGTTCCTGGTCGAAGATGGCCACGGGACGCCGAACGACTGAGCGTGGTCGATGATCTCCACGAAGCGGTCGGAGGGTATGGAGTCGGGTCCGTCGGCAGAGAAAATAGCCTCCACCGGAACGCGTCACGTAGTGCTCCGAAGCCCCTCCAGGCGCTCTGCAGCCATGAAAGATTCCATTTCCCGGGTGTTGGGGCATGACAGACTATCATTGTTCTCATCGGAATGTTATGATATTTACGTCATATAGGGATTGTTTTCTACATATTGCTCACACTGGAATACGGAAGGAAAGGTGAAACAGCATAGCCAGAGCGATTCGGGCAAGACAGGCTGGGGACGATCTGCAGGCGCGTTACTTCTGGCTTGAGGCCTGCCGGCTGCTTCAGCCGTCCGAGCACGTGGTCGAAGTCGGGTTCGAAGTGCCGGATGTGGCCGGATTCGACGACATCCGGGTGAGATACGATCCGCCCATCCCCGACGGCAGGGGCGGCAGCACCAGCGTGGATTTCATGCAGGTCAAGCACCATGTGGGTCATCAGGGATCAGTCACTGCCACGTCTCTTGTCGACCCTGCATTTATCGGGGCAGTCAGCGAATCGCTGTTGCAGAAAGTCCACCGGCTCCAGCAGCGGTTCGCTCCCACCGGGGAAGGCTGCCGGTTCATCCTGCGTCAGCCATGGCCTGTGCTTCCGACGGATCCTCTGGCCAGACTGCTTTCGACCCAGAGCGGGGAACTGAGGTTCGAACGGCTGTTCGACGGCTCGACGGACGCCTCAGCGGTGGGGAAGATGCGGAAGCTGTGGCGCGAACATCTGGGGGTGGACGATGCCGGCCTTCAGGTGGTGTTGACCCCACTGCGGATCAGGATCGAGCCGACGGACCTCGAACAGGTGAAGGACCGCCTGAACGACGCACTGCGGATCTCTGGCTTCAGGCCTGTCCCGAAGGGCCAGCTGAGCCATCCCTACGACGATCTGGCCTGGAAACTCCTGACCGAACACGACAGTGTCAGCTTCGACCGTCACAGTCTCGAGGCAGCGATGAGGCAGGAAAAGCTCTACATCGGCCCAGCTTTCGTTCCGCAGGAGGTGCTGACCCTGGGAATCCGAACGTTCCAGGCACACACCGGCTATTTCGACGACCTGCATGCCCACCACTGCGCGGTCGAGCACTTCGAAGGGCGTCAGATCATCGATCCGGCCCGCTGGAACACCCAGCTGTATCCGGGCGTGGCGCTGTTTCTGGAGCAACATCTTCGGCCGGGCAAGGTGGTGCACCTGTCGCTCGAAGCCCACCTGTCCATGGCGTTCGCTGCCGGTCACGCCTCAGCCCGCAGCGGGGCTGTGATCCATCTCCTGGAGAGGGGCACGCCCTGGGTGGTCGGCAGTCCACCCCTGCGGTTCGCACCAGACATGTGGACCTTCACGGCCGAGAAGATCGGACCTGGAAATCAGATCGCCGCGGCGATCAGCGTGTCTCAAGACGCGTTGCACGACGCCCGGGAAGCCGTCAGGCAGCAGGCGCTCCCTGTCGGTACCCTGGTTCACGCCCGGGTCCTCCCGGACATCGGCAGACTCTCGGTGATCAATGCGGATCATGCCTACCTGCTGGCCCAGGACCTGGTCCAGCACCTCCGGACACTGATCGCGGCCATCCCGGGTGGCACCCGACTGCTGCTGTTCGCGGCCATTCCCAAAACGCTGGCCTTCTATCTGGGCCGGGAGACCTACAGCCTGGGCCCGCTCGACCTCTTCGAGTTCAACCCCGTCGACCGCCAGTACCACCGCTCGCTGCGACTTCCCCTCTCCTGAACGAGGTGCCATATGATCCTGCCTTCCAGCTTCGAGACGTTTCTCCAGGACATCCGCCCGACCGCCACTCAGCGCCAGGCCATGCGCCGGGCCCACCGGGCACTGCGCGAACGGCTTCTGGCTGACCCGCAGATCAACACGCGGATCATCTCCACCTTCCTGCAGGGCAGCTACCGCCGGGCCACGGCCATCCGCAACGCCGCCGGGCAGCAGTCCGACGTCGACGTCGTGGTGGTGACCAGCATCCCCAGGACCACCGAAGCCGGCGACGCTCAGGCCCTGTTCTACGACTTCGTGGAACGGCATTACCCGGACAAGTGGCGTCCCCAGGGCCGCTCGATCGGCATCACCCTGTCGGACGTGGAGCTCGACCTGGTGATCACCTCCGCCCCCAGCGAGACCCAGGCGAAAGCTGTCAAGGCCGCGGGTGCCCTCGACTACAGCGACTTCATGGCGCAGAACGAGGAACGCGCCTACAGCGGTCTGGACCTGAGCAGCACGCTGCTGATGGAGGCCAAGCAGGCGCAGTGGAAGCGGGAACCGCTCTACATTCCCAACCGTGACCTGGGCAGCTGGGATCCCACCCACCCGCTGGCCCAGATCGCCTGGACCCAGGAAATGAACAGTTTGACCCAAGGTCACTACGTGAACGTGGTCAAGGCCCTGAAGTGGTGGCGCCGCAACCACCCGGTGCTGACCGGCCACCCGAAGGGTTACCCGCTCGAGCACCTGATCGGCCAGTGCTGCCCGCCCAACATCACCAGTGTTGCGCAAGGCATCACGCTGTCCCTGGCGAAGATGGTCTCGGATTACGGGGCCGTAGCCCAGGCCGGGCGTGTCCCCGTCCTGCCCGACCACGGCGTACCCAGCCACAACGTGCTCGGCCGGGTCACCGTGCCCGAGTTTCAGCTGTTCATGGTGGAGGTGACCAAGGCGGCGATGATCGCGGCAGACGCCTGCAATGCACAGACCCCGAAGGCCAGCGCCGACAAGTGGCGGGAACTGCTCGGCACCCGCTTTCCGGAGAGCACTTCCACTGCAACTGCCGGGCTGTTGTCGAGCAGCGCCGTCACGGCCTCTACGACCGGCTTCCCGGATACCGGGATCAAGCCTGGTGGTCCGAAGGGCTACGCCTGATGGAGGCCTGGTGGCAGGCGGAGGAGAAGCGCCTGCTCGAGGAACGGGACGCGGTCCGTGCGCTGCTTGAGACGGTCGACTGGCTCACCGCCGTGCGCTGGTCGGTCATTGAGGGCGACCTGTGCTGCGACGCGGACATCACCGCACACGGCCATTCCTACCGGGTCCGGATGACCTACCCAGCGTTCTTTCCTCACCTGCCACCGTATGTGCAGCCGGCCTCAGACTCTAGGCGCTGGTCCGGACATCAGTACGGACCCGGAGGGGTCCTGTGCCTGGAATGGGGGCCGGACAACTGGAGCCCGGACGTCAATGGGGCCCAGCTGCTGGAGAGCACGCATCGGCTGCTGCTGCTGGAAAATCCGCTGGGCGACCCGGAGGTCGCGGCGCAGCCGGTGCCGTCCAGGGATGAACCTGCCCTGACGTCGCATCTGGGAGATTCTGGCCTCAAGGGATTCCTGTCCCAGGCGATGCGGGAAAAGCTTGCAGAAGTTCCGCTCTGGACTCCGGTGCGGCTGGAGAATGTCCTCCCCGATCTCTCCAAGGTGATCTTCACCGCAGCCCTGCTGGACGGCGATGGAGAGGTCATCTGGCGCGACCCGAGCGTACCTTCCGGATTTAATGCGTCCGCCAGCACGGCCGTACCGGGCTTCTTCCTCCGGACCGATCAGGACCGGGAGACGATCGACAAGGTCGCGAGCCCGGCCCTGCTGGCGGCCCTGCTGCGCTCCGTCGGACAGTCGTTCTGGCCACATGCCCCGGCAGTAGGACTGGCGCATCAGCGAGTACATGCCTACGTGATCATCGTCGACCGGGACGACAAGATTCATACCCACCTGTTTACACACGAGGAATGCAGGAGGGTCGTCCAGCTTCCTGACGACCGGTCCTCTTCCCGGCAGGATCACCGGCCCGAGCAGCTTGCCGGAAAGACCGTCGGGATTGTCGGGCTCGGCTCCCTCGGCAGCAAGGTGGCCCTGACCCTGGCGCGCGCCGGCGTGCTGAACGTTCTGCTGGTGGATGAAGACGTGCTGCTGCCGGGCAACCTGGTGCGGCACGCGCTGGACTGGCGGTCGGTCGGCAGCCGCAAGGTGACGGCAATGGCCAGGCAGCTGCGAGACGTCGCACCGGGGATCACGGTGGGCGTACTCTCACTGACGCTGAGTGGTCAGCTGTCTGCACGTCGTCAGGACGGAGCCGTTTCTCTGCTCTCCTTGTGTGAGGTGATCATCGACGCCACGGCAAATCCAGCGGCATTCGCACTGCTCGGCGTGATCAGCGCGCGTGCGAGGAAGTCTCTGGCCTGGGGCCGGGTCTATGGCGGCGGCCTCGGTGGACTGGTGGCCCGCAGTCGCCCAGGTCTCGACCCCACCCCGCTGCAGATGGAAGCGGCCTATCAGGAGTTCTGCGCAGACCATCCGTACGAGGAGGCAGAGTCGCCGTTCGGAACCAGGCCTGATCCGTACACCCTGGTAGACGGAGAGGGCGAGTCCTGGCAGGCCACGGACGCGGACGTCGGCGTCGTCGCCCACCAGCTCGGACAGCTGGTGCTCGACCTGCTGCTCAGGTCGCAGAGTCAGTTCCCGGCGTCGATGTACCTGCTCGGCTTCCGGAGTGGCTGGATCTTCAATCAGCCGTTCGAGAACCGGGCCATCCGGATGCCTGCAGCCGACGCATGGGATCAGCCGTCGACCGAAAAGAGGATGCTGAACGAAGACGACCGACGGCGGTTGCAGGTGTTCCTGACGGACCTTCAGATTGATCCTGGAGCGCCGGTCTGAAGCTGCTCATTCCAAGGGACATCGCGAAGACGCTGGGAGACGCCATGCGGCAGGCCGGGCGACGGGAAATCGGCGGTGTCCTTCTCGGAGAACATCTCGGGCCGGAACGGTTCCGGGTCGTGGAGTGCACCGTGCAGATGCAGGGCGGCACCCCCACTTCGTTCGTGCGCAGGCCAGAGGCGGTCGACGAAGCCCTGAGACGGTTTCACGAGCGTCATGACTTTGACTATCGGCGGTTCAACTACCTGGGTGAGTGGCACTCTCATCCCTCGTTCGCACTAACACCGAGCCGTACCGATGAACGGACGATGCTCGGCATCGTGAACGACCCGGACTCGCACGCTCAGTTCGCCGTTCTTCTGCTCGGTCGCCTGGGTTCTGATCGCCTGCTGCGTCTCGCCGGCAGTGCTTATGTCCGCAGCGGAGGTCTTCTGCCCGTCCTCCTTGATCTGGAATAGCAGGTCCTCCCTGTCCAGCTCGTAGGTCGTCAGGCGGACTGAACCCAGGCGGCTTCCTGTTTGCCTCGATTATGCGCCCCTGTTCTGTACTGTCGGCGCTGATTAGTCCAGCAGGCGCAGCAGACGCTCAGCCTCACCGTCCGCTGCGGCCCGCACTCCGAAATATCGATTCGACCGCGCCAGGGCCTCGGCGGCACCCGCCTCGTCACGAAGCCGGCTGGCCTCGCTGACCACATCAGGGTTGGTGCGTGACAGCAATTCAGCGACCGCATGATCGAAATCCTGGATGGTCTCGAGCGACTGCCGGAACTCGGCGTTTGAGGCGTGACCGTCGGCCAGCGCAGCGACACCTCCCTTGATGCCGCCCTGTCCCTCGGCCGTGGGCAGTTTCGGCAGCAGGTCTGCAGTGGGAGTTACCGATCCGTCAGCCTCCGGGATCGTCCTCATACGCTTCTCTCTGTCCTGATCGTCGGTTTCAGATATCGGGATCGGCCTTGCTCGGCAGTGTCAGGGTCTGCATCCACGCCATGTTCTCCTCCGCTCAGAGCGTCACCACTACTGGTGCGTTGGACGGATGATACAGATGGTCGAGGAATGAGGCGTTCACTGAGGTCAGCGTGCCGTCGACCACCTGTCCGTAGCTCTCGTGGATGTGGCCGAAGACGTGCAGTCTCAGATGTAGCCGGTTGTCCAGGGCTGCCCGCAGCTGCGGGCAGCCCACCTCCTCGCCGAACGGGAGCACGCGATCCAGTACCCCGTGCGCCGGACCGTGCGTGACCAGAACGTCCGTGTCGTCCGGGATGGCGTCCCAGTAGCCGCCGATGGTCGCCGGCCCGTGGTTGAAAGCCCAGTTAAAGAAGGTCGGCGTGACCGGCGAGCCCCAGAACTTCACGCCGTCCAGCGTGACGCCCTCGTCCTCCAGGTAGATCACGCCGTCCGGCACCATGGCTCGGGCCTTTTTCCGGCGTTTTTCGAAAATGAAGTCGTGATTGCCGGCGATAAAAATCTTGTGCTGGTGCGGCTGAGCTGCGAACCAGCCCAGGAACGACTCCGTCTCCGCGACATGGCCCTGCACCGAGTAGTCGCCGGCGTGGATCAGCACGTCGCCTTCCGGGAGCTGCAATTCGGCGTGGCGATTGTGGGTATCACTGATGCAGACGACCCTCATGACGACATCCACCATACCTGTCCAGATCCGGGCAATGGGAAGCGGCTGCGTGTCACTCCTCGGGCAGACTGTCGATCAGTGTGGTGGCCCGCTCCTGCCAGGCCTCCACGTCACCGATGTCCGGACCGAACACGGCCCCGTAGCTGAGTGGGACCTGTTCATCCAGCAGGACAGTTCCATCCCTGTTGTCCGTGATCGTCAGGCGGCCGTAGCGCGGTTGTGGGGTGGAGCTCACCGTCAGGACGTAACGCTGGTCGAGCGTCCCCGTCCAGATCGGGAGCTGGGCTGCGTCGTGCTCAGGGTTCTGCGCGTCGTCATTCATGGGTTTTCTCCGTTCGTGACCGGTTCTCAGACGATCAGGGGATGGTCATGCCGGTTGCCAGCAGGACACAGGGCCGCTCGATCAGGTCCGGCCGGCCGTACATGAGGCAGCCGAGCATGGTGTGCAGCATCGGCCGCCCCGGGCACTGCTCTGTGCTGTATCTCCATGGACGCCTGAGCAGTCTGGACAGGTCGTCGCCACAGAAGTACTCGAGCAGCAGCACCCCCAGATCACACAGTCGACCCAGCACGAGTTCGTCCGGGGCCCGTAACTGCTTCAACGCAGTGTCGAGTTCAGTGGGTTTCATGCGCAGCAGGGTGAGCACGGTGCTTGCCTGGACAGGATCGGGTCTGAGGTAGATGCCCATGTCCAGATGCTTCAGGAACGGCAGCAGCGGGCGGAACCGCTGCCGACTGGGGAGCCGGGCGATCCGGATCAGATGCAGACGGTCGCCGGGAGCCGTGAGGAGGTCGTCTGCGCTGAGGCCGATCCCTCCCGGCCATTCCAGCCGCTGGCCGTCCCTGGACACCGTTACCCGTTCGAATGCTTTCCGGAGCCGCAGCACCCTGTACTCTTCGAGGCCGATGATGCCCTGCAGGTCGAGGAGGTGAGTCATACCGTCATCGAAGGTCACCCAGACCTGAAAAACTCCAGGTTCGGGAAGCGCTTCGGTGATGAAGCGCCGCATCAGCTCCAGCTCTTGTCCATCATGGCGTCGAAAGCGCCGGCGAGGGTGTCGTGAACCCGGCCCGGCTGTCGCCAGCAGCCCGTGAGGTGGTATCGGCATCTGCCCTGCCCGCTTTGATATACGCGGATGCGCAGAGACACGTCGCCGTGATCGGGCTTCAGGCGCGTGACCAGCTGGCGCAGCAATCCCGTGAGGGGAACGCCGGGTCTGGGCAGGGACAGATGCAGGACTGGGGGTCCGGAGGCGCTGTCCGTCATTTCGCTCCCGTGAGGCCTGGTTTCAGTACGCCATATCTCTGCATCGTTCCTCTGGTAGGAATAC
>Ga0160428_1002548_pt1 | contig 10869 bp, 7 predicted proteins | sample SolpanmetagenomM_FD_108198 | JGI IMG/M metagenome (GOLD analysis project Ga0160428, IMG submission 108198) | Solar panel surface microbial communities from Lawrence Berkeley National Laboratory, California, USA - M | ecosystem: Engineered > Built environment > Solar panel > Unclassified ...
AACAAATTGTCTCAGCCATGGCATGACCTACAGGCTCTCGCAACGCACTGGGAGCGCGCTTTTCAACCCTTTGAGACCTGCTGGGCATCAGATTCATGAGTACTTTTGTATACAAGCTAGACAAATTGCTTTTTTAAGTTGTGTATTTTTATCTATTAGTTTAATTTTCTAGAGCTCTAGAGCTCTAGAGCTCTAGAGTAGATTTTTTTGCTCTTGACTGAGTAAGTGGCATACTATCTGCATGATTATTACGCTTGTCAGCCAGAAAGGCGGATGTGGTAAAACCACGTCGTCCATTCACTTTGCAGCTTTGCTGGCCCGTTCGGGCCCTACCCTATTGATTGATGAGGACCCAGCGGCACATGCCCTAAGCTGGCACAGACGCGGCGAGGAGCGACTGCGCTTCGGAGCGGCCAGCCATGCAAGCAGCCTCCGGATCGCCAGAGACTATACGCATTTCGTGATCGATACCAAAGGCGGACTCGAGGACGAACAGATCGCGGAGGTGTACGAGGGAGCAGACCTGCTGCTGATTCCAGCCATCGTCGAGAGCATGACGCTTGAGAGCATGCACAAGACGGCTCTCGCCCTGCGCAAGAAAGACCCACAGCTCGGCCGGGTCCGGGTACTGTTCACCCAGACGCGCCGGTCGAGCCAACGCAAGCTGGACGAGGCGCGGGCCGTGGTTGAAGAACTGGACCTGTTGCCGCTGAAGCAGACCATTCGCGACACGGAAGCGTTCAAGGATGCCTGCGACGCGGGAACCCTGGTGTACCAGACCAAAAACGCGCTCGGCAAGAGCGGCTGGCTGGACTACGAGGTGGCCTTCAACGAGGCTGTAGGTGAGCGTGAGCGGCAGGTCTCGGCATGAACCGCTTCGCGCATCTCAAAGCACCAGTCGAGGAGATACCAGACACCGCTGTCTCAGCAGAACAAACAGCCGATCTTAATCTCGAGGTCACGCAGCCTGAAATACCGGTACCAGCAGAGCAGTCCGCAGAATCCACCGAGCTGGAGGAAGTCGTGTATCTGGTCGAGCGCCGGATTGGCATCGTCGGAAAAATTCCGGCTAGCCTGAAAGACAGCTACGACGAGATGGTTCTGCGCTCTCGCAAATATATTGGGCGTCCAAACGCAGACTTGGCCGTGCAGGCCTGGGTGGAACTGACGCTGGAGGATGAGAACTTCAAACGGCTCTGGCTGAAGCGAATCCAGGAGCTGAAGAAATAGCGGCGCAGATGGATTCATAGGTTTTTGCACTGAACAGTACCCCCGATCGGGCTTGTACCCCCAGTAAGGGAGATTCCTTTCGACCCGATGTGGAAGGCCTTCCTCTACACTGAACGGTATGGCCGGTGCCCTTTCATGTCCTCGCTGACGTCTTCTTCCATCCACTTCTCTACGCTCAACGACATGCTTCTTCACCGCGCTGCAAACGATCCTGATCAGGGCATCACCTATCTCCCCCAAGGAGAAGGACACGAGGTACACCTAAGCTTCAGTCGCCTCGACCTCGAAGCCAGGAAGGTCGGGCGCGCCCTGACCGAGGTCAGCCGTCCGGGAGACAGGATCGTGCTGTTGTTTGGTGAGGGCGTCGACGTGGCCATCGCCTTCTTCGGTGCCCTGTACGCCGGTCTGGTCACCCTTCCAATGGCGCCGCCCCGCCCCAATCAGCCGAGAGAAGACTTCCTCGGCCTGATGGAGAACGCCGAGGCCCGGCTCGTGCTGACCACACGGCAGATGCAGCCTCTGATCGCGGCAATGTCGAGTGAAGTTTCCTTTCAGGTACTGCTGCTCGAGGACCTGCCTATGGACGGTCCGGAGGCGTCGGGACCAACTGGCGCAGCCAGCTGGCAGCCTGTTGCTGTTGCACCGGACGACCTTGCCACGCTGCTTTACACCTCGGGGTCCACCAGCCGGCCACGCGGAGTGATGCTGAGCCACGGCCACATGACCGCGCGGCTTCAGGCCATCAGTCTTCTCAACTTGCAGGGTGGCGATCCTCTAGGCAGCCTCACCGTTTCGTGGATGCCCCTGTTTCACATCTGGGGACTTCTAGGCGCCGTTCTCCAGCCGATGTACATGAATATCCGCACGATAGTGCTGCCGACGAGCGCCGTCATCGAGCGTCCGGTACGCTGGCTCAGGGCGATCAGCCACTACCGGGCCACGAGCAGCGGCGCGCCCAACTTCGCCTTCCAGGCCTGCCTGGACAGCGTCAGCGACGAGGAACTGCACGGCCTGGACCTGAGCTGCTGGAAGGTAGCCCCTCTGGGAGCTGAGACCATCCGCGCCGACACGCTCAAGCAGTTCGCTGAACGCTACGCTTCCGCCGGGTTCAGCAGCCGGGCCTACTTCACCGCTTACGGCATGTCAGAAGGGCTCGCCACCTTCGACGTCAGAGACACCGAGGATAAACCCGTCTGCTTGGTGGTGGACCGCAAAGCGTTGGAAGAAGACCGAGTGGTGCTGGCCTTGCCCGAAACAGACGGAGTCATCCCAGATAAACAGACACTCGTGAGCTGCGGTACGCCGATGATGGGTCAGCGCCTACTGATCGTTGATCCGGGAACCCTCACACCGCTCGGGGAAAAGACGGTCGGCGAGATCTGGAACAGCGGCCCGCTGATCTCGGACGGTTACTGGCGTCAGCCGGAGCAGACTGCCCAGACGTTTCAGGCACGCCTGGCGAACGGCGAAGGACCCTTCCTGCGAACCGGTGACCTGGGGTTCCTGCACGGCGGCGAGCTGTACGTGACCGGCCGACTCAAGGACATGCTGATTATCCGGGGAAAGAACATCTACGCCGTCGACATCGAACATGCCGCCGAACAGGCACATCCCGCCCTGTTGCCGACCGCGAGCGCGGCCTTCTCGGTACCGTTGGGACAGGAGGAAGGACTGGTGCTGGTCCATGAGGTGAGGCCCGAGTACGCTGACCTGGACGTCGATGAGGTATCGGCCGCTGTGAGGCGACGCATCGGAGACGTGCACCAATTGCCAGTTCACGCGGTGGTATTGATCGAGAGCGGCACCTTGCCCCGGACACAGACCGGCAAGCTTCAGCGATACCGTTGCCGGGAACAGTACTTGGCCGCCGTCGCCGACGAGCCCATCAGCACCTGAAACAAGTCCACAGGCGGTGCCCTGTCATATAGGCACCGCGCACCGAAACGAGAGCACCGCCCTGAGGGAAAGCATGCGAATTATCGGCATCAGTTACCGGGAACCCCGCGCACCTGAACAGGACAACGTCTTGCCCGCTTCTCCCCTGGAGGCCGCTCTCGCCCTAATCTGGCAGGAAGTGCTGGGTCAAGGAAGCGTCGGCTCTGCCGATCACTTCTTCGAGCTCGGAGGAAACTCGCTCGGGGTGGTGCGAGTGGCCGCCCGCATCGAGCAGCGGCTGGGCGTCCGGGTACCTCTTTCCAGGCTGTTCCGGACGCCGACCCTGGCCGGCATGGCCGCTGAACTCACGGCGGCACTCGAGCATCCCGCAGGGCCGGTATTGCCGCCCTTGCAGACGAACGGCGACCACGGACCGGCCCCCCTGTCTCTCTCGCAGGAGCGCATGTGGTTGCTGCATCAGCTCGACGCGGACGGCACCGCCTACAGTGTCGCCGGAGCGATGCGCCTCGAAGGCCGCTTCTCGTCCGAGGCCGCCGAGCAGAGTCTGCGCAGCATCATCGAGCGGCACGAGGCCCTGAGAACCGTCTTCGAGACGGTCGACGGTCAGCTGCTGCAGCGGGTCCTGCCGACCGATTTCACGCTCGAACGCTTCGATCTGAGTTCCACCGAACCGGAACGGCAGCTGCGGGAAGTCACCGACCGAATGCGGGCCGCCGTGGCCAGACCGTTTGACTTTCAGAACGGCCCGATGTTCCGCGCCTCATTGTTTTATCTCGGTACAGACCACCATCTGCTGCTGCTCGACCTGCCACACGTGAACTCGGACGCCTGGTCGATGGGGGTGCTGACGCAGGAATTCTTCGAGGGGTACCGAACGTGGCTGGCAGGGACGGCCCCTGCACTGCCGGACCTGCCGGTCCAGTACCGCGACTACGCCCGCTGGCAGCGCTCCTGGCTTCAGGGCGAGGTGCTCGGACAGCTTCGCGCCTACTGGTGGCCGAAGATGCAGGGCCTTTCACCCTTGGAGCTCCCCCTGGACTTCCCGCGGCCACCGGCCCTGACCTTTGCGGGTGCGACCGTTTCCTGCCCGTTTTCACCGGCCCTGCTCGCCGACCTGCGCCGGCTGGCTGTTCAGGAAGACGCGACCCTGTTCATGGTGCTCCTCACCGCCTTCAAGGTGCTGCTGCTGCGTTGGACCGGCGCCGAGGACGTGGCGGTCGGTACGCCGGTGGCCGGACGGCAGACCCAGGGAATCGAAGGGCTGATCGGCGTCTTCGTCAACACGCTGGTGATGCGCACCGACCTCGGTGAGCGGCCGACCTTCCGGGAAGCGCTGCACCGAGTGAAAGAGACGGCCATCGGCGCCTTCAGCCACCAGGATATGCCGTTCGCGCAGCTGGTGGCCGATCTGCAACCGGCCCGCGATCTCAGCCGCTCACCCATGGTTCAGGTGATGTTCAACCAGATCAACGTGCCGATGCCGAGCCTCCAGCTGCCGGAACTGCAGATCGGCTTCGTGGAGCTCGACCGGGGCGGAGCACAGTTCGACTTAAGCTGCACGGTGACCGAGATCGAAGGCCAGGAGCGGCTGACCTTGGAATACAACACCGCCCTCTTCGAGCAGACCAGCATCGAGACGCTGCTGAACCGCTTCGTACGGCTGCTGGAGGGCGTAGCCGGTACCCCCGACGCCGACGTGTGGCGCCTGCCCCTGAGTTCAGACGCCGAACACCGGCAGCTTCTGACCTGGAGCGGTGAGGCAGAGGCGCCAAAGGAACAGGAAGAGCGTGCCGCAGTGGTGGAAGACACGGTTCACGGGCTCTTCGAGGCGCAGGTGCGCCGGACCCCGGAGGCGGTGGCGCTGCGGTTCGGGGCCGAGGAAACGAGCTACCAGGAACTCAATGCCCGGGCCAACCGGCTGGCCCGGCGACTCCTGGCGCTCGGGGTACAGCCGGGCCACCGGGTCGCCGTCTGCCTGCCGAGGTCACCGGAGGCCGTCACAGCCATCTTGGGCGTGTTGAAGGCGGGTGGCAGCTATGTGCCGCTCGATCCGGCTCAGCCTCCGGCCCGTCTGGCTCTCCTGCTGGAAGACGCTGCGCCGACCGTACTCATCATCCACAGGTCACTGACGGAACGGCTGTCGGTCGGGGCCGTGCCGACGCTCCACTTCGGCGGACTTGGAGACAGTGATCTGGGCAGCGACTTCCCGGCAGAGGACCTCGGCCTTCCCGGCAGGCCCGAACAGGCCGCTTACCTGATATATACCTCCGGCACCACGGGAACACCCAAAGGCGTGATTGGACTTCACCGGGGCGTCCTGTACCGACTCGCCTGGATGTGGCAAGCGTATCCGTTCGGCGCGGGCGAGGTGTGCTGCCACAAAACGTCCTTCAGTTTCGTGGACAGCGTCTGGGAACTGTTCGGCCCGCTGCTGGCCGGTGTTCCTCTGGTGTTGGTGCCAGACGAGGTGGTGAAGGACCCGCCGGCCCTGCTCGGCCTGCTCGTGCGCGAACAGGTCAGCCGACTCGTTCTGGTACCGAGCCTGCTGCGGGTACTGCTGGAAATGCTGTCACCGGACACCGACCGGCTTCCCCACCTCCATCTCTGGAGCTCGAGTGGTGAAGCGCTCAGTGCCGATCTGACCGCACTGTTTCGCCGGGTCTTTCCGGCGGCGACCCTGCTCAACCTCTACGGTTCGACCGAGGTGGCCGGCGACGCCACCTGGGCCGAGGTCACACCCTCAGTGGGGAAGAGGGATTCGGGAAACCACACGTTCGTTCCGGTCGGTCGACCGATTCCCGGCGCCCGGGTGTACGTGGTCGATCCCCAGCTGAAGCTGACGCCCCCCGGCACACCCGGAGAGCTGCTGATCGGGGGCCTCGGACTGGCACAGGGCTACCACCGCCGGCCTGACCTCACGGCCGAGCGGTTCCTTCGTAGCCCCTTCGGTCCGGGGCGGGTGTTCAGGACCCACGACCGCGCCGTATGGCAGCTGGACGGCACGCTGCTGTTGCTGGGACGCACCGACCGTCAGGTGAAGGTGCGGGGCATCCGGGTGGAGCCTGAGGAAATTGAGGCGCTGCTGCTTCAGCACCCACAGGTGGAGCAGTGCGCGGTGGTCTTGGTTCCGCGGCAGGATCCTGAACTGGCCGCCTACATCGTGCCGTCGGGCGCGGTGGACGTCATCACCCTGCGAAGCTACCTCGCGGAGCGAGTGCCTTCCCCTTCGGTTCCGACCTACTTCGAACTGCTGGACGACCTGCCCCGCACCGCGAGCGGCAAGCTCGACCGCCAACGGCTGCCCCAGGTCCAGCAGCCTGCCGCCGCCAACCACACGGCGCCGGACACTGCCGAGGAAGAGCGCATGGTGGCCCTCTGGAGCGAGGTGCTGGACCGCCCCGCGTCCTCCATCGGCATTCATGACAGCTTCTTCGACCTGGGCGGCCACTCCCTGCTGGCGGCCCGACTGATCGCCAGAATCGAACCGGCGTTCGGCCTCAGGGTCCCACTGGCCACCCTCTTCCGTGGGCCGACCGTGGCTGCCCTGTGCGAGTATCTGAACACCTCGGCCCAACAGGACCCGACGTCGCTCCTGGTCGCTTTCAACACCCAGGGCCACCGCCCACCACTGTTCTGCCTGCCGGGCATCGGCGGACACATGACGTCCATGCGCGACCTGGCCCGGGTCCTCGGTCCGGAGTGCCCGGTTTACGGTCTCGAGGCCGTGGGCGTCGGTGGCCATGAGACCCCACTCGGCAGCGTGGAAGAGATGGCCGAACGGTACCTTGAAGTCGTCCGTCAGGTACAGCCGTACGGCCCCTACTATCTCTGCGGGCATTCTTTCGGTGGGCTGATCGCGTACGAGATGGCCGGCCGCCTCCGGAAGGCCGGAGAGGAAATCGGCCTACTCGTGCTGCTTGACACCTGGACGCCGAGACCGGCCAGGCTCTCAGCCGGTCTGCTTTCCCGCGCCCTGCAGCGACAGGTGGACTCTGAGGTGCAGGAGGTGGCACGACCGGAGGAATACCTCAAGAAAAACATCAGGCGAATTCAGACGGCCTTCAGGCTGCTAGTACGGCGCGGGGCCGACCCGAGCGAACTCGAATTTCCCAGCTGGTTCAAGGCCGTCCGGCGCAGTAATCTCGGCGCTGCCGCCCGCTACCGCGCCGGACGACTGGACGTTCCGACCCTACTGGTGCGCGCCGAACAGCGGAAGCTGATCGAGCCGCTGTTCGCCTGGGAAGACCTGTTGCAGCGTCCGTTCGAGGTCGCCAGCGTCGGCGGCACTCACGTCACGATGGTCGAGTCGGCCCACATTGAAGCGGTGGGACAGGTTGTGGCCGTGCGTTTGCTGGCGGCGCAAGAGCAGCAGGGCCGGCCCGGAACACAGGCCGACCGAGGGTAGATCCGTGCCGATTCCGCACGGCGAACTGTGGCTGGATCTGCTCGACCTGTCCCGGGAAGTGCCGGACCTCAGGTGGGCCTGGAGCGTGCTCGACGCCCGCGAACGCCAGAGGGCGGCGCGGCTCGTGTACCCCCTCGACCGTGACCGCTTCATCGGCCGCCGGGCCGCGCTTCGGCGCCGCCTCGGAACGCTGCTCGGCCTGCCACCACAGGAGATCTATTACGACCAGGGGACGTCTGGTCGCCCTTCCCTGTCATCCCGGCAGCACAGCGACACCCTCCGGTTCAGTATCTCGTCAGCCGGATCAGTCGCCCTGTTCGGATTCGGGGGCGGCGAAGGCTTCGGCGTTGATGTGGAGTGCGAGCTGCCTTTCCCTGAGCTCACTCAGGTGGCGGCCCAGTGGCTCAGCCCGGCCGAACAGCTGACACTTGCTCAGGCATCGCCCGGGAACAGAACGGCGTTGTTTTTCTTCTACTGGACTGGCCTGGAGGCCCGACTGAAGGCCTCCGGGCTTGGATTGGCCGCTCCCCAAGCCAGGCCGGAGCCGCAGTCGGCCGGGAGCGAACCACATCTCTGGCAGGGGCACTGGGAGGCGGGACAGCCCAGTACCGGTCTGACCTTCCGACTGGCCGCGGCGACTTCAGACCCTGCCCCCGGGCCGCTGATTCGCTGGACAGTGTCCGACACGCTGCAGACCGGACCGCTGACGCAGCAAGCCTGAGCTTCTCACGCCGACCTGTCGACCCGGTGATCAGGCCTTTGCCTGAAACGGACCGACATCACCCGGCCCGGACCCCTGCTGCTGAGCGCCCGAGTGCAGCCGGGCTTCCAGAAGATCGCGCAGGTCGAGCAGATCGGCCCGGCGACGTGGACGCGGCGCGCTCACCGCGAGGTCGGCGGTCAGGTGACCACCGCTCAGCAGCAGCACCCGGTCAGCGAGCTTGAGCGCCTCGTCGAGGTCGTGGGTGACAAGCAGGGTGGTGGCCCCGGTGTCGTCCAGCAGGCGTTCGAGCAGGTCGTGCATCTCGGTGCGCGTCATGGCGTCGAGCGCTCCGAACGGCTCGTCGAGCAGCAGCAGGGCCGGTCTGTGGGCGAGTGCGCGGGCGAGCGCCACGCGTTGCCGCTGCCCGCCCGACAGCTGGTGCGGGTAGGCGTCCGGGCGGTCACCCAGCCCCACCCCGGCCAGGGCCGCCCGCGCCAGGTGCTGCTCGCTCGGGGACAGCCCCAGCGACACGTTGCCGAGCGCACCGAGCCACGGCAGCAGCCGGTCTTCCTGAAACATCACCCGGACGCGCGCCTGGGTTCCAGCAGGGGAGAGGTCGATCCGGCCCTCGTCCGGCAGCGTCAGGCCGGCCAGCGCCCGCAGCAGCGTGGTCTTGCCGCCCCCACTCTCGCCGACCACCGCGACCCGCTCGCCCGGCGCGAGGTGCAGACTCAGACGGTCGAGCACCGTCCGCTCGCCGTACCGCACACTCAGGTCCTCGAGCCGGACGCCCGCACGAACCGGGGCGACCACCGGGGTCCGGGCCCCGACCGCCGTCACGCCCGCACCTGCCAGGGCAGCAACCGGCGCTCCAGCACGGCCACGATCAGGTCGGCGGCCTTGCCGATCAGGGCGTAGATCAGGATCGCGAGCACGATCACGTCGGTACGGAAAAACTCCCGGGCGTCCATCGCCAGGAAGCCGATGCCACTGCTCGCCCCGAAGGACTCGCTGACCACCAAAGCCAGCCAGCTGATGCCCAGCGCGTAGCGCAGGCCCACCAGCACGCCGGGAAGAGCGCCGGGCAAGGTAACGCGGCGGAAGGTCTCGAACGGCGAGAGCCCGTACACGCGGGCCATCTCGGTCAGCCGGGGATCGATGCTGCGCACGCCGTGCAGCGTGTTGAGGTAAATCGGAAAGAAGGTGGCGAGCGCGATCAGAAAGATCTTTCCGTTCTCGCCGATACCGAACCACAGGATCACCAGGGGAATCAGCGCCAAGTTGGGAATGGTGCGCAGCATCTGGAAGCTGGTGTCGAGCAGCAGAAACGCCGGGCGCACCGTGCCGTTCAGCACGCCGAACAGAAAGCCCAGCCCGCCGCCGATCAGCACGCCGAGTCCGGCCCGGCCCAGGCTGATGGTGAAGTGGTGCCACAGATCGCCGCTTCGGGCCAGTTCCCAGAAGGCGGTGACCACGGCCAGGGGAGCGGGAAGCACCCGCGCGTTCAGCCAGCCGGTACTCGACGCCAGCTGCCAGAGCGCCAGCAGCAGCAGCGGCACCGCCCAGCGCAGCAGCTCGCTCCGCCATCCTGAGAAAGCTCTGGCCGAAGTTCTCCTGCCCGCCGACGGCCCCGGCCGTTCCTCGCGCCGTCCCGTGATCGCCCCGCTCACGGCGTCCTGCGTCACCTTGAATCCGGTCATTTCTGGACCCGCGAGCCGATGAAGGTGGGCAGACTCACGTAGGTGGCGGGCGTCAGCTTGACGGCCTTGGGCAGCACGCCGTCCTCGAAGAACGCGTCGGCCAGGCCCTGAAGCCCCTGCGTGTCGGACCCCCGAAACGGCCGGATGTTGTACGGCATCCCCTTGGGCACCGTCACGGCCAGCACGCTCTTCGGCAGTCCCAGGTCCCGGTTCAGCTCGTCGATCACCGCGCCCTGGTGGGTGTTGGCCCAGGCGGCGGTCTCGGCCAGCGCGTCCAGCAGGTACTGCAGCGCCTTCTTCTTGGCCGGGTCGTTCACCACGCGGGTGGGCGCCAGGTAAAAGCTCTTGCCGAGGTACAGTCCGCTGTGATCCTGAAGCACCCGCGCGCCGGTTCCCTGCAGGGCGGTGGTCAGGAACGGCTCCCAGATGGCCCAGGCATCGATGCCGCCCGTCTCGAAGGCAGGGCGGGCATCGGGCGGCAGAAGTGGCACCAGCGTCACGTCCTTGAGGCTCAGCCCGGCAGACGCCAGGGCGCGGGACAGGAAGTAGTGCGCGCTCGACCCACGTGCCACACCGATCCGTTTGCCCTTCAGGTCCTTCAGCGACCGGATGGCTGAACTGGCGGGCACGATCAGCGCCTCGGTGGCGGGGTTGCGGCCCTCACTGGTGGCGACATATTTCAGGTCGGCCCCGCCTGCCAGCGCGAACACGCCGGGCGCGTCGCCGACCGAGCCAAAGTCCACGGCCCCGGCGTTGGCCGCTTCCAGCAGCGGTGGCCCGGCGGTGAAGAGGTTCCAGGTGTAGGTGATCCCCAGGGCTTTCGCCTGGTCGAGCGTGCCCCGGGCTTTGAGCAGCGCGGGCAACCCGCCTTTCTGGTATCCGATGTTGAACGTCAGGGCCTGGGCACTGGCAGAGATGAGGGCGGCAGCGGTCAG
>Ga0160428_1002549_pt1 | contig 10862 bp, 8 predicted proteins | sample SolpanmetagenomM_FD_108198 | JGI IMG/M metagenome (GOLD analysis project Ga0160428, IMG submission 108198) | Solar panel surface microbial communities from Lawrence Berkeley National Laboratory, California, USA - M | ecosystem: Engineered > Built environment > Solar panel > Unclassified ...
GAACGCTACAATCGTGAGACGCTCGAGGTGAAGTTCAAGGGCAAGAGCATCGCCGACGTACTCGACATGACGGTCGAGGATGCGGTCGACTTCTTCAAGGCGGTCCCGCCGATCCGCGACAAGATGGCGATGCTCGAGGAAGTGGGTCTCGGCTACGTCAAGGTCGGCCAGCAGGCGACGACGCTGTCGGGCGGCGAGGCGCAGCGCGTCAAGCTCGCCAAGGAACTGTCCCGCCGCGCGACCGGGCAGACGCTGTATATCCTCGACGAACCGACGACCGGGCTGCATTTCGAGGACGTCCGCAAGCTGCTCGAAGTGCTCCACCAATTGGTCGAGCAGGGGAATACGGTGGTCGTGATCGAGCACAATCTGGATGTGATCAAGACTGCGGACTGGGTGCTGGATCTTGGGCCTGAGGGTGGGGTCAAGGGCGGGGAGATCGTGGCGCAGGGTGTCCCGGAAAAGGTGGCCGAGGTGGAAGGGAGTTTCACCGGCCGTTATCTGAAACCGCTGTTAGGGAAGAAGACCCGGGACAAGCCTGCCCTGAGCGAAGCCGGAGCGTAAGCGCAGGCGTAGTCGAAGGGCCGGAGGTTGTGGCCAAGGCCAAGGGGAGTTTTACGGGGAAATATTTGGCGCCGTTGTTGGGGCGTCGCGCGGCCAAGGGGGCCTAACGACATTACGCGGAATCATCGTGGCCTTGTTATTTACAATGATTTGATTAGCCTATCGCAGGACTGGAATGTTTCCCGCGGGGGCCGGTATGACTCATATAGTAGATCTTGCTACAACAGTAATCTCGCAAGATCACAAAGTTTGGAAGCTTTTCCCGGGGGAGGCATATAAATTTGTTACTCTTATGAGCGACGAGAAGCTCGTGTTTTTGGACGTGAGAGGCCTAACCAAACTCGGCGACTTTCCAGAAAAGTGGGATGACGAAAAGCTGGTAGAGGCTGTTTCAGTTGATCGGTGGAAACGGCAAAATAGCGCCCGTGATGAAGTAACAGAGCGACGAGTCACCGCAGTCGACAAGGCGAACGCAACCTACGTTAAGGGAATTCTTGTCTTAGCAAAAGCTGGTGACCTTGTTGTAGTTCCGCAACAGGGTCCTGCGGGTCTCATCCTTATAGGTCAATTTACGGAAGAATCTGGAAAATCTCATACTCTAGAAGCTCAGGACGGACGCGTACACAGCACGTACGTTGGACGTAGAGTAAGGTGGCTTGGAAAGGTCAACAAACGAAAGGTCCCGCTAGATGTTGTTGAGAGGCTTCAGACGCCAGTTTCTTTCTTCGATATGGGCGACACGGGCCGAACATTGTTTTATAAATTGGCTTTCGGCAGCTTTAGCTACGACGGGTTTAATTATGCAGAGTTCGAGACAACTAAGCAGGTTTTCACGTCAAGAGACAGTCGAAATGCTTCAACATGGTTCGAACTTGTGGAGCTACTCGAAGCTTCTCTACGAAGCCCTACTCTAGTTAATCAGATTAAAAGTGCTTCACTAAGGGACCTTATAGACGATTTTGAAATCGATGAGATCGACCGTGCTGACTTATCGATAAACATTAATTCGCCTGGAACAATTATTTTGCAGGCGGTTGCCAACACACCTTTGATCGCCTTGGCCATCTATCCTCTCGCCGTTGCCTCTGTGCCGTACGCCGAGGCGAAGCAAATCACGGTCCAGGTCCAAACCGCCGGGCGATCATCTACAGAATGTGAGGGTGCGGTCTCTGCTTCCGTCAAGCAGATTTTGAACAATCTCGGCGCAAGAAAGTGGACGGAGGCATGCGAAATCGCCAAACGGGCGTCCACTCAGACGACACTTGAGACAAAGTCGCACTTGAAAGTCAAGCGCAAATCTGCTAACCGCCCATCGTGAACATTGCAGCCCCCAACATGGCTCCCGGCTTTATCAAGAAGTCGTGGAATGTTATCAACAGCACCTTAGCTGCTGGACTTATTATTGCTCTGGCAGGATGGGCGTTTCAATTCCATCAGACTAGGGTTGCGTCTGTGCAGACCTATAACCTCACGAGAGTGGGCGAACTCAGCAGCGACGGCGAGAAAATGGATCGTTCCATCGTAGTGTTTTACAACGCTGCGGCCAACCAGATGCCGCTTGACGTCGCGCGAGACGCTGCGAAGCAGGCTATTGTGGATCATTCGTTGAAGGTAGAATCGGTTCGAGGCGTTATTGGCGCGGAAGACGCTGATGCATATTTGGTGGCGCTTGATACACTTAGCCAGCAGTTGGATCTCACAACTGATCGCACTAACGCGGGCCCTAACAAGACCGCTTTTGGACGAGTGATTGAACTTAGACGTGCATTGATAGAGAAGGCTCGAGATAGTTGAGCCCTCGTACGAGAAGTGTATGAGGCCACCCTACTCGCCAAGTTCAATGGAGGGGTTCGTCAGCGGACGCATAAGCGAGCGCGGCCCGTAGGTCTGCCTCGACCAGATAGGGGAAGTCCCCGAGGATCTCCGTCGTAGCCGCGCCACCCGCGAGCATTTCGAGCACATCGGCCCCGCGCACCCGCGTTCCGGCGATAACGGGCCTCCCACCGCAAACGGCAGCATCAATGGCGATACGGGGATAAGCGGGCAGCCTCATCCCCGAATGGTGCGACGATCTCGCCGAACGGTTAACCTCTCCTACCGCCCCGCCGCCTTCCGCAATGCCGCAGTCATCCGCCCCTGCCACCCCAGCCCATCGGCGCGCAAACGGTCACTCCCGTCGGGGTCGAGCCGCAGCGTCCCTAGCAACTAGTTGATAGCGCGCTGCGGCGGTCGGCTGCGCACGACGCCGTTTGGGCCGAGATACCCCGTCGCACGGCGGACCACCGCCCCGCCGACCGACACTTCCGCGACATCGAGCAGATCGTCCGTCAGCTCGGGCGCATCGTCGGCGGGGTCAAGCCAGTCGGGATTAGAATATCGCACGCTTTCGCTCATTGGCCTTCCTTATCACAAGGAGCCGGCGTCCGCGCGGGGAAGCAACGCCACGACTTCCGGGCGCACGCCCTCCCACCCCCGCCGTCACCCTGAGCTTTGTTTCAGGGTCCACCGCGCCACAGGGACGGTCCGAACGTGTTGCGCCGTGGATGCTGAAACACGTTCAACATGACGGAAGAAGCCGGACCAGCGCCGCCCGTCAAACCCGCGCCCGCGCCCGCGCCCGCCGCTGTCCTACACGCTCCGGAAAGCGTACGCTCCCGCTCGTTCTTTGACAGCACCGCACCCCAAGGGTTCGCCCGCGCCACCGGGCCATCCGCAAGGCGGTCCCGCCTGCCGTTCCGCGACTCTTCCGCAGCCCGAGACACGCCGATACGACCAGGGCCTCGTCAGCGCCCCGACGACCAAGCGCCGAACGCAACCGCCGATGGTGCGACTTTCGTGGGACTTTCCGCGCTCCAGCCGCCGCGACGACCCCGGCCGGTCGCTCGACCGGCCCGATGCTCCCCTCGTTTCCGATTACCGATCAACGGCTTACTCCGCATTCCCCGTCGCCAGCAGCGACCGCCGCCGCGAATAGCCGAAGTACAGCGCCGCCGCCCCGCCCAGCCACACCGCGAACAGCAGGTACGTGTCCTTCGGCAACCCCGCGATCAGATACAGGCAGAAGGCGGCGCTCGCGATCGGCAGAACAGGGTAGAAGGGCACGCGGTAGCCGCGCGGCAGGTCCGGGCGGCTGCGGCGGAGCAGGATCACGCCGATCGACACCGAGGCGAAGGCGATCAGCGTCCCCATGCTCGTCAGATTGACCAGCACGTCGAGCGGCACCAGCGCGGCGAGCAGCGCGACCCCGCCCGCGACCACCCAGCTGTTCTGCCGCGGCACCTGCCGCACCGGGTCGACGCGGGCGAAGAAGGCGGGGAGCAGCCCGTCGCGGCTCATCGCATACAGGATCCGCGTCTGGCCGTAGAGCACCACCAGCGTCACGCTGAAGATCGACGCGATCGCGCCGAGCGACAAGGCGAGCGCGGGCCACGCCGCCCCGGTCAGATTGTGGAGGATCACCGCGAGCCCCGCCTCCTGCCCCTTGAACGCGGTCCACGGCTGCGCGCCGACCGCGGCGACCGCGACGAGGATATAGGCGGCGGTGACGATCAGCAGCGACAGGATGATCGCGAGCGGCAAATTGCGGCGCGGATTGTCGACCTCCTCGCCCGCGGTCGAGACCGCGTCGATCCCGATATAGGAGAAAAAGATCGACGACGCCGCCGATCCGATCCCGATCATCCCCTTGGGCGCGAACGGGTGGAGATTATCGGTGTTGAAATGCGCGAAAGCGACGCAAACGAACAGCAAAAGCACCGCCAATTTGAGCAAAACCAGCACCGCATTGACCGTTGTCGACTCCTTTGCGCCGCGCAGCAGCAGCGTCAGGCACAGCCCGACCAGCACCACCGCGGGCAGATTGACCACCCCGCCCGCCCCCGGCGGCCGCGCGATCGCGTCGGGAATTCTCCAGCCGGTGGTGAGGCTTAGCGCCTCGTTGAGGTATTGCCCCCACCCCACCGCGATCGCCGAGGCCGACACGCCATACTCCAGGAGCAAGCACGCGCCGATCAGGAAGGCGGCCAATTCTCCCATGGTTGCATAGGCATAAGAGTAAGACGACCCCGCCACCGGCACCGCCGACGCGAGCTCGGCATAGCATAAGGCGGTCAGCGCGGCGGTGATCCCGGCGATCACGAACGAAACGCTCACCGCCGGCCCCGCCTCGGGCACCGCGGTGGTCAGCGCGACGAAGATCCCCGTCCCGATCGTCGCGCCGACCCCCAGCATGGTCAGCTGGAACAACCCGAACTTTCGCCCGAGCCCGTGGCTATGTCCTTCTCCGGCCACGACAAAATCGGCCACGGGTTTGCAGCGGAACAGCGTCGTCCACAGCGATGGGGTGCTCACGGCGGCGGTCCTTCCTGCCCGGGCTGGGATGCCCGCCGCTCGCATAGGGCGGTTTCCCCCGCCGCGAAAGCGCCCCCGCTACCCCCGCTTCGCCGCGATATAGCGGTTCACCTGCTCGTCGAGCACGTCGAGCGGCAACGCCCCCTGGCCGAGCACCGCCTCATGGAAGTCCCGGATATCAAAGCGAGATCCCAGCGCCTTCTGTGCCCGCGCGCGCAGTTCGGTGATCTTGAGCTGGCCGACCATGTAGCTCGTCGCCTGCCCCGGCCAGTTGAAATAGCGGTCGACCTCGCGCGCAATGTCCTTGTCCGACACCGAACTGTTCGCCTTGAAGTAGGCGATCGCCTGCTCGCGCGTCCAACGCTTTGAATGAATGCCCGTATCAAGCACCAGCCGGATCGCGCGCCAGACCTGCAGCGACAGCATCCCGAAGCGCGCATACGGATCCTTATAGACCCCCATCTCGTCCGCAAGTCGCTCAGAATACAGGCCCCATCCCTCGCCATAAGCCCCATAGAAGCCGAACTTGCGGAACTTGGGCAGGTCGGTCAGCGTCTGTTGCCGCGCGAGCTGGAAGTGGTGCCCCGGCGCACCCTCATGCGCGGCGATCCCGGCGACCTGCACCTTCTGCGTCTGGTTCATGTCGGCCAGATTGACGTAATAGATGCCGGGCCGCGATCCGTCGGCCGACGGCGGATTGTAGAAAGCGGTCGACGCGGTCCCCTCGCGCCATTTCTCGACCGCGCGGACTTCGAGCGGAATCTTGGGCAACACCGAAAAATAGCGTGGTGCGGCAACCATTACCGACGCGATCACGGCGCGCGCATCGCCGAGATAGGCATCGCGGCCCGCCTGGGTGTTGGGATATTTGAACTGCGGGTCGGTGCGGATCTTTGTGAAGAACTGCTCGAGCGTCCCGGTGAAGCCGACCTCGTGCATGATCGCTTCCATCTCCTGCCGGATCGACGCGACCTGCCGCAGGCCGAGCGCATGGACCTGATCTGGCGTGAGATTGGTGGTCGTCGCATTCTTGAGCTGGTCGGCATAATAAGCCGCGCCGTCAGGCAGATGCCACGCGCCGTAATTGCCCGTGGACAGCGGTTCGACCGCGTCGAGTGCTGCGAACAACGTCGTATAGCCCCGACGGAACGGGCCCGTCAGCGCAGCCTGCGCGTCCGCCAGCAACGTCGCCTTCGTCGCCGCGGGCGCGTCGAGCGCGCCGACCTTCTTGCGGAAGTCCGCGAGCAACGATGAATCCGCGCCGCCATCGAACGGTGCACCCGTGATGACCGCGCGCGCGTCGGCGCGGGCGGGGGCGAAATTGACCTTGTTGGGGATGATACCGGCCGCCGCCTGCGTCCGCATCGTCGCCGCCACTTCCGCCATCACCCGCTCGGTATCGCGCAGCCGTGCGATATAGGCGCGCGCGTCGGCGACCGTGTCAATCTTGTGGTTGTTGATCAGCAACACCGGAATATCGCCCGCCGGGCTGCCGTTGGTCGAGACCGGGAAGCGCAACTTGCGGAAACGGAACGACTCCCGGTCGCGCGCGACGCGATCCTCAAACAATCGGTAGCTGACCCGCGCATTCTCGCCGAGTTGCTCGGGACGGAACCGCGCGTGCAATTCCTTCAGCTGCCGCTCGGCGAGCGCCAGCGCACGGACCGCCGCCGCATCGGTATAGTCGTCGAGCCGGTCATAGTCGGTCTTGAGCCCGAGCTCGGTCTGCCGTTCCGGGCTCAGTGCAACCTGCGCGTCAAAGGCCCGATCGAGAAATTGCAGCAAGGCCGCGTCCTGCGACGGGGCCTGCGTGGCCTGCTGCGGGACCGGGGCATTTGCATGGAGGAGCGGCACCACCGGCAACACGATCAGGGCGAGGGCAAGACGCATCGAAATCTCCTTGGAAAACCCGCTTGTCGCGCGCGCGAACCGACAAGGCAATCGGCGCCGACGAATTCGGGACCGATCGTTCGAGCGGCATCGAAGTCACGCGCAAGTCGCCAACACGCATGTATCCGGCCTCGCGCCCAAACGACACCATTGCCAACTCGCGGTTGCCGTACAGCAGGTTACCGCTAAAGGAGCGCGTTCGTACGGTGTTCGAGGAAGCGTAAATGGCGGGACAGAAGCGGGTCGTAGTGATTGGCCTGGGCTATGTCGGACTGCCGCTCGCGGTTGCGCTGGCCAAGTCGACCGAGACATGGGGTCTTGACGTCGACACCGGGCGGATCGCGCAATTGCAGCAGGGGCATGATCGCACCGGCGAAATCGACGCCGACCGCCTCGCCACCTCCACGCTGCGGCTGACCGCCGACCCGGCGGATTGCCCCGACGCCGATTTCTACATCGTTACCGTCCCGACCCCGGTCGATGCGGACAACCGCCCCGATCTGTCGATCGTGATGGCGGCGACGCGCACCGTCGGCAAGATGCTGGTCGCCGGGCGACGCTCGATCGTCGTTTACGAAAGCACGGTCTATCCCGGAGTGACCGAGGATCTGTGCGGCCCCGAGCTGGAGCGAGTCAGCGGCCTCGTCTGCGGGAGCGACTTCTTCCTGGGCTATTCGCCCGAGCGGATCAATCCGGGCGACCGCGAGCACACCGTCGACCGCATCACGAAGGTCGTCTCGGGCCAGACCCCGGAGGTGCTCGACGCGGTTGCCGACCTTTACGACCAGGTCACCAGCGGCGGCGTGTTCCGTGCCGCCTCGATCAAGGCGGCGGAGGCGGCAAAGGTGATCGAAAACGCACAGCGCGACATCAACATCGCTTTCGTCAATGAAATCACGCAGATCTTCGCAAAGATGGACCTGTCGGTGTGGGACGTGCTCGCGGCCGCAGGGACGAAGTGGAACTTTCTCAAATTCGAACCCGGCATGGTCGGCGGCCACTGCATCGGGGTCGATCCTTACTATCTGGCGCACCGCGCGACGGAGCTTGGCCTCGACCCGCGCATCATCCTCGCCGGACGCGACATGAACGACGGAATGGCGGGCTGGGTCGCGCGCGAAGTCCACGGCTGGCACGGCATTGCGGCGGGGCGCGTGCTCGTCCTCGGTCTGGCGTTCAAGCAGGACGTTCCCGACCTGCGCAATTCTAAGATCGCCGATCTGATCGCCGCGTTGCAACAGCTCGGCCATAGCGTCGACGTCCACGATCCCCTGGTGTCGGCCGACGAGGCCAGCCACGAATATGGCATCGATCTGGTGGAACGCCCGGAAGGTCCGTACGATCTCGTCGTGCTGGCGGTGCCGCATCGCGTACTGGTGGCGGACTTCGCGCGCTTTGCCGACCTGTTGCGTCCCGACGGCGGAATCGTCGATATCCGGAATGTGCTTGCACCCGCCGGCATGCTGCCAGGCGACCGCAAGGTGTGGACGATGTAAAGCGTCGACGCACCCTATATACAGCGAGTCCCGGCGTCCGGTTCGCAATGCTCGAGGTTGGCTTGTTCCAGAAACTGTTTCGTCGTGTCTCCGCCAACATCGCCGCCCGTGACTTTTCGGGCCCCGATGGCCAGCGCGTCTATGGTGTTGGCGATATCCACGGACGGCTGGATCTGCTCGAGGATCTTCTAGCGCAGATTTCGGACGATATTGCCCGGAATCCGGTCGGAACGATCGGGCTGGTATTCCTCGGCGACCTGATCGACCGCGGCGCGGATTCGGCGGGTGTCATCGAACGGTTGCGCACCCTCCAGAACTTTCCCGCAAAATCCCTGTTCCTGCTCGGCAATCACGAAGAGATCCTGTTACGTGTGCTCGCAGGCGAACCGGGGCTGGCCTATGACTGGCTCGGTTTCGGCGGCGATGCGTGTGCCGAAAGCTATGGCGTCTCGGCCTCGGCGCTGACTGCGATGAGCGAGGCGCGAATCGCAGAGGTGCTGGGCGCCGCGATCCCGCCCGAGCATGTCACGTTTCTGAAGACCTTCGGCGACACATTCCGCTTCGGCGATTACCTGTTCGTCCATGCCGGAATCCGCCCCGGCGTCCCGCTCGAGGCGCAGCAGCCGCAAGACCTGCGCTGGATCCGCGCGCCGTTCCTGACCGATGCGAACGACCACGGATTTGTCGTGGTGCATGGCCATACGATCAGCGACGGGGTCGAACGTCGCGCCAACCGGATCGGGATCGATACCGGTGCGTATCGCACCGGCGTGTTGACCGCGATCGTCGTCGAACAAAGCATGATCCGCTTCCTTCAGACAGGCTTATAGCCTTTTCTTGCGGCAGTCCGGTCTTGTCTGTAGAGCAACGGACTGCATCAGCTGAGATGCGTATTTTTGATGCAGGACAGTGATATGGCGCGGAGCAGATCGGTTTACCGAACGGTGGTGATCGGTCTCGCAATCCTGCTGGCCGGCTGCGCCAGTCGTGGCGGCGATATCCCCTACGACACGGGCACGTTCGCCGCGCCGGATGCCCCGAAGCTGGCGACGGTCGATGACAGCTACAGGCTTGCGCCCCTCGACACGGTTACCGTCTCCGTATTCCAGGTGGCCGACCTGAGCCGCGACTATGCCGTCGACCAGAGCGGGCGTATCACGATGCCGCTGGTCGGCCGCATCGACGCGGTCGGGCTGAGCACGACCGAACTCGGCAAGACGATCGAAAAGCGCCTCGGCGAGAAATACATGCGGGACCCGAATGTCACCGTGTCGTTGAAGGAGACGTCCAGCCACATCACCGTCGACGGATCGGTCCGCCAGCCTGGCGTCTACCCCGCGGTCGGGCCGCTGACGCTGGTCCAGGCAATCGCGCTAGCACGTGGGACCGATGACCTCGCGAACCCGCACCGGGTCGCGATCTTCCGCATTATCGGCGGAAAGCGGATGGCAGCCGCGTTCGACCTGACCAGCATTCGTCGCGGCAAGACGCCCGATCCCGCGATCTATCCGGGGGACACGATCGTCATCGACGGGTCCGGCGTCAAGAAAACCCAGCGCACCCTGCTTCAGGCGCTGCCGGTCGCCTCCATCTTCATGGCGCTCTGACGCTCCGGTCGCTGCACCGACATAAGGTTTTTGTTACATGGCAAGCATCGGGGCTTCGGGTCCTAATCCTCTCGCGGTCAAACCGGATACGGGACGCGAACTGGCACCCGTACCGCTTTCGGGAAGCTACGGCGGCTATGGCAATGCCCGCAGCGGCCCCGAACTCTCACTCGCGCTGCTGTGGCGGATCGCGCTCGAGTGGCGCTGGCTGATTCTCGCTGCGATCGGCACCTGCATCGCGGCGGCAGTCCTCGTTACGCTGCTGACGCCACTGAAATATCAGTCCACCGCAACGATCGAGCTCAACCCGCCCGAAGTCGAGGTGATGACCGACCAGGGCGGCAAGGGCGCGCGCCAGAGCGGGGGCGCGGGCGATGCCAATTTCACCGGCACCCAGCTCGGCCTGCTCAAGAGCCGCGCACTGGCCGAGCGCGTGGCGCAGGATCTCAACCTCGCGGCTGACCCTGCCGTTGTCGGCGACGGCACGGATCGAACGACGAACACCAAGATCGCGGCGGGCGTGGTGCAGTCGGGCACCAAGGTCCGGCTGTTGCCGCTGAGCGATATCGTAAGCATCTCGTTCGTCGCGCGCAGCCCGCAGCTGGCGGCGAAGATCGTCAACGGGATCACCGACGCCTATATCGCGACCAATCTCGAGCGTCGCTATCAGGCGTCGTCCTATGCCCGGGATTTCCTCCAGCGCCAGATCGCGACCACGCGGCGCGACCTCGAGCGGTCGGAACGCGAGATCGTCGCTTACGCGCAACAGCAGAATCTGATCACCACTGGCGGCGCCGCCGGGGAAACCTCGGGCGATACCAACTCCTTGACAGGCAGCACGCTGGTGTCGCTCAACAACGCGCTGGCGGCGACGCAAGCGCGGCGGATTGCGGCGGAGCAACGCTATCGCGAGGCGGTCACGGGTGGCCCGTCGACCGAGGGCAGCACCAATTCC
>Ga0160428_1002550_pt1 | contig 10858 bp, 18 predicted proteins | sample SolpanmetagenomM_FD_108198 | JGI IMG/M metagenome (GOLD analysis project Ga0160428, IMG submission 108198) | Solar panel surface microbial communities from Lawrence Berkeley National Laboratory, California, USA - M | ecosystem: Engineered > Built environment > Solar panel > Unclassified ...
CAGGCGGGCTTTTCAGTCGTTCGCGGCGAGGTTCGCCTTGAGCGCGGCGGTGAACGCGTCGTCGGCGTGGACGGCGATGTCCGGGTCGGTCCAGTTGGGATCGAACACGGCCTCGGCGCTCTGCAGGACCTGCTCGGCGGTCTGCGCGAACTGAGCTTGGATCTCGGCGACGTCCTGGTTCCGTCGCCCGGGGAAGCTTCGGATGGTGGACTGGGAAGGGGTGAGGGCGCGGATCGCGGTGGGGCGACCGACCGAGCGGGCGAGCAGGATGAGGCTCGCGAGGGCGTTGATGCTGAAGGGGTTCATGGCTGACCAGCGGGAGGCGGGACGGTCCGGCCATCGTCCGCGATCGGGACGCCAGGGCCGGGAGTGGGGACGGAAGTCGAAGGATCGACGACGGCGCCGCCGATCCGGGTGAGGCTCCCCTCGGGCTTGCCCGCGACGACGGGAGCGGAGGGTGCGTCGGGGTCCTTGTTCGCGTTGGGATCGCGGGCGGGGACGAAGGTCGACAGGAGGAAGCCCACGACGGCCACGCCCCACTGGCGGGGCGTCTCGGGTAGGTGGCCGAGGTTCTGGACGTAGACCGCGAACGCGACGAGGAAGGCCACGACCTGCTTGGGCGTGACCTGGAAGTGGCTAAGGACGTATTTCATGGGGCTCAGCCGGCGGCGGCGAGGATGCGCTGGAAGCAGGCGCGCATGGCCTGGGGATCGTCGGTCGCGAGGCCGTTGCCACACTCGGCGATGGTCGTGCGGCGCACGCCCTCAAGCTCCTTGATGTGGGTCTCGAGGATGAGGATCCTCGCGTTGAAAGAACCCGTAAGCCGCTCTTCCTGAGCCTTGAGCGCGGCCTCGATCTCGACCTTCTGAGCCCCTAGGGCGGCTTCGGAGGCGAGGCGCTGTTTGGCCCCTTCCGCCTGGATCCAGTCGTAGGCCTTCTTGAACACGCCGCCAAGCAAGCCGATGAGGACGAGGGCGGCGGCGACGAGCGGATAGGACGCGGCGAGCTGCTCCACTACCTGCCCGCCTTCGCCATGAGGGCGACCGCCAACCCTAGGGGAGCGACGGCGAGCACGAACATGAGGCCGACGTCGGGATGCCCGTTGAGCCCGCCGATGACGCCGATCATCCCGGCGTGGAGGGAGAAGGCGAGGCCGCCAACCACCTTCGCGTCGCGGCGGAACAACGAGAAGACCATAAGCGCGGCGACCACGAAGCTCGCGCCGGTCGCCGCGTCGCCGGTCACGTCGTGGACGTCGGCGAGGAGGCCGGACGTCCCGCCCCCTCGGTAGAGCTGGATCGTCCACATGACCGCCAGAGCGAGCAGGCAGAACGAGACTAGGCCGCGCCCGATCCGGGCCGCCGCCTCCACCTCGAAGAGATCTCGGTCGGGAGCCTGCGCCACTAGATCAGCCTCGCGACGTCGATGAAGACGAGGCCCGGCGCCTTGACGGCGCGGACCTTGCGGGCGGTCTCGTAGCCCTCCCTGGAGCCGTCGTCGTTGGTGTTTCCCTCGATCGTGCGGAACGTGCCGTCGGCGTTCGTCCCGGCCACGAAGCCGATGTGGGTGCGTCCCTTGAGCACGTAGGCGAAGAGGCAGCCGCGCTTGGGGGCGGGGAGGATCGCCTTCTTCGCGACCGACGCCGCGTGCCAGTTGACCACGGCGGCGGGTCCCTTGACGGCGGGCTTTGCGCCGGCCTCCCGGAAGCACCAGAAGACGAAGGCGGCGCACCAGGCGTAGCCGGGGTTCAGGCCCGCTGAGGCGAGGTAGGCGTCCACCCTCGGGCCTCGGTTGCTCCCCTTGGGCTCCTCCTGGGCCTTCCAGTGGTCGCACTCGTCGGCGGCGAAGAGCAGGGCCCGCTCCGCGGGCGAGAGGCGCGCGAGGGCCTCCGGGGAGACGCCGCAGGGATTCGGGCGGACGGGGATGCTCATGGTGGCCTCGATAGCTGGGCCCGTGTGCTCCCATGTGCGCGGCGAGGCGCGGGGCAGGGACGGGCGTTGGGTTGGCGGTGATCGCGGCATTTGCCGACGGACGCCTGGCCGCTCTAAAAAGGCGGCTTTTTGTGGTTCGCCTCGGTGACCGCTCAAACGCGGGCGAGGGCTTTCAACCGGCGCGAGGCCGGAAGGTGTGGGATCTGGGCGTACACAACGCGAATGGCGCTGGCTTCGACCTTTCTAAAGTTGCTTGTTTAGGGCCCATGTCCTCGTTAGGGAGGTCACTTCGTTCGGTAGCGCCGCAAGCTATGAATGTCCTCAAGTGGGATGGTAAATGGGCGCGTCAGACGCCCGAAAGGCTTTCATCAGCCCGGCCTCGCGAAGCACGCGGTCGGGCCTTTTTCGTTCTTGGATGGGGCAAGAAGGCAGGCAAGTCGCCCCAAGGCTTGCTGGAAGCGGCACAAAAAAGACCCTCGATAACGAGCGCCTCGAGCGTGCGTGGAAATCAACGATCGTGGACAGACTGACTAGAGCCCTCTTCGGCGCCGTGACCGCGATGATGGTCCTTAGCCTCGCCCTCCTCATCCTCGCGCACCGTGGAGACGCCTCGATGCGCGACCTGAACGGTGAGATCCCCGTGGCGCGCATCGACGTTCGCTGAGGCCGGTGGGCCGATGACGGCGGAGGCGGCGACCAACCTGTCGATCTTGCCGACCTACAAGCGCCGACGTCGTGGAATGGACCCTCCGATGGCGAAGCTCTCGAAGATCCAGCCTCTGCCCACGCTGATCGTGGTCATGGCGATCACGACGTCGGTCGTTACCGCCCTGACCCTCAGCGCGCTCTAGGCGAGAGGGGCGCGCGGGCGTTCCCCAAAGCACGGGCGCCCGATCGTGCCCTTGTCGTCACAAAATAAGACGGCGCGCCCCTCGGAGGAGGTCCGGGCGCGGTTCGTGCCCCACCATGGAGTCGTCCTCCAATGGGCGGTAAATGGGCGCGTCAGACGCCCGAAAGGCTTTCATCGGCCCGGCGCGAGAAGCAACGCGTCCGGGCTCTTTTTCTGGGTAGCGGTGGCTTTCAAGATGGCCGAGCAAGTCGCTCGGCACGGTTCGATTCTAGGCGAGCTTCGGTCGCCCGCAAAGTCCCCCTTATCGTTTACGAGGGCCTCGTTGGTGACCTGGGTCACATCGGGAGTCGAACAACGCAGCGGCGGGGTGGTCTAAGTCCCCGTTGCCTGCCGGTTGGCGGGCCTAGGAGAGATCCCCATCGCGGCCCCCGCACTCACGTGCGGCGGGTCGCCGCAGCGTCGGGACTCAGTCCTTTGGCGCGTTTTCCATCGCCTTCTGCCCGCGCTTGTACGCGTCGAGCATGAAGTCGAAGGTGGTCCCGTGTGCGATCGCGGCGGCCTCGAGCTTCGCCCTGCCGCGCGCCTTCGCGGTCTTCAGGCTGGACTCGCTTCGGCCCTGCGCCAGGGCGAGCTGCCGGAGCGGACGCTTTCCCGGGAGGAACGTCCAACCCCAGACGACGGCCTCGAGTGGCGCGAGATCCCCCCAGCCGGGGAAGCCAGCGGGACCGGACGGGGCGAGGGCCATAACGCACGAGGGCCGCAGAACGCCCTCTCAGACGTGCCTACGGCCCGCTCTCCACTAGAAATAGACCACAAAGAGGCCTGAAATGGTTTCGTTTTGCCCTTTGTTGCGCTCCGGTGCGCAAGAAGGGCTAAGGGAGTTACTTCCGTACCGCGCGCCGCCGCTTAATCGCCATGAGGGCGAACGGCAGGGCGGCCAGGGGGCCAGGGACGGCGGACGGCGTCAGGCCGCCCTGGATGCCGAACGTCGCCGAGGACAGCGCGTTCACCCGTAGAACGCCGGCGGTGGTGAGATTAGGCTCCTCGGCGGTGTCGGTCGAGAACCCGGACACGCTCCTCAGAGGAAGGGCTCGATCGAGTCGCGCCCCCGCGATCGACGGATCGTACACGGTGAAGGCGTCGGAGTAGAAAAAAAGGCCAGGAAGGCCTGGGAACTCGCTCAAGAGGCTGAAACCGAAGGAATCTCGGGCCAGGAAGGCGCGGGACGGGGTGAGGTACGTGGCGCTCCCGAACGAGCCCGAGACCGTGAGGCTCTGTAGGACGAGGGTCTGGACGCCGCCCGAGTCGATCTGGAGATCGTCGGTGTCGCCGACGCCGACGATCGTGCTGGGCACGTCGGTGAAGCCGATCCCGTTGAGCGATCCGGAGAGGACGCCGTTCAGGGTGTAGGACACGGCGACGGCCTGGGACGCGGCGGCGAGGGCGAGCAGGCCGAGGAGAGAGAAAGAGCGAAGCGTAGAGGATTTCATCCGAGGACCCGCCGGGACGGGCCACGTCGCTCGCCCCGGCAACGAAGAGAGTACAGGCAAGGTTCCCGCTTTCCGCCACGAGCCGAATTTATTACAGGATTGACCCGGTTGCGCGCGTTAGCTCCCCCACTCGCCCCCCGAAGATCATCGCCAGCGCGCACAGGACCGCCAGGAAGGCGAGGAGCAGGACCACGCCGAGAAGGGCGGTCTCGCTCAAGCGCTCCGCCTCCGCCCGCGCTCCCGGGTTTCCGCAACCTCGGCCTGGATACGCACGATCCGCGCCGATGCCGACTCCGCTCTCGTCGGTGGCTCCGGGTTGAACCCGCTTGGGTAGTGCCACCACAGCGCGTAGAGGAATCTCGCCAAGGTCGCCTCGCCCTCCTCCTCGAGCAAGCGAAGCTCGACGTACCGAGCCCGCAGGTGGACGTCGGCCTCCAGGAAGAGCGGCGTCGCCTCGACCTCGCTCGCCGCCTGCTGGTCCGCCGTGGGCTCGACCTCGACCACCGGCGCCTCCAGGAAGTCCGCGATGCCCTTGGAGTCCGCGAGCTGGCTCTTGGTCCCGCCTGGGCGGATCGGGGCCTCCTTCGGCGCGTTGACCCGTCCCCACGCCTCGCACATCGATTCTGGCGTCGGGTACCTAGCCCGGATCTCATACTCGCGGTACGGCTGGCCAGGGCACGCCGTCTGGTCGCGACCGACCGGCGTCGCCTCGGCCTGGGCGTTCGGTTCGCCCAGCCCCTCCACCGGCGGCAGGTCGTCCCAGCTCGCCCCTCCCGCGTGGAGCAGCTCGCCCTCGTCGTCCCGAGGCGCGAGGTTGTGGCCCCGCGCCTCGTCCGCCAGTCCGTGGCGCGCGTTGTAGAGCCGCCGCTCGATGTCGGACTCCTGACCGTCGAGCAGGGAGGGAAGGGGAGTGGGTTCGTTCATGATGCCCTCCGATTGGCTTCGGAGATCAGGCGAGCCATCTCGCATCGGGAACGTCGCGCCGTGCCAGGCTCGACCTGCTCAACGATCGACGCGTGACCGAGCCTTTCGTCGGGTTCCCGGTCGATCCTGACGAGCATGAGGAGCACGGGCGCGTAGCCGCGTCCGCAACCGCCGTTGCCGACCCACGTCCGCCATCCCCCCTTTCGCCAGACCTCGAACGCGCCAGCGGCATGGCATCGGGCGATGTGCCCGCTGAAGTCCAACATGAAGGGGTAGATGTCCGCCCCCCTGCGGCTGAACTTGAAGTTCGTGAACTGATCCGGGATCACCCTCGCCCCTCCCGGATCAGTCCCGCCCGGAAGAGGGCGACTAGGGCGCGGGCCCAGCACTCGGTCTCGGTCCGGCCGTAGACGAGCATGGGGACTCCCTCGGGGATGCGCATGTCGGCGTCGCGCGGGATGACGCACAGAGGCCAGTCGCCATCGGCGTCCGGCTCGGCGAGCGTCGGGGCGCAGTACGACCCTCGGAGGACCGAGCGCACCGCGTCGTGGAAGGCGAAGGCTAGGTTGGGGTACTCGCCTTCGCCGTGCCAGGTGAAGAAAGCCTCTGAGGATTCGACCCAGAGGAACTTGGACATGTCGGTCAGTCCAGCGCGCCAGCCAACCGCCACGCAGGCCGCCGCCAACTCCGCCAGGTCGAGGGGCTCGTTCACTCGATCCCCCGGCAGCGCATGACCGCTACCCGCCCGAACATCGCTCCGGCCTCGTCCACCCACTCGCGCGGCAGAGCGGCGCCGTCCGCCTTCGCGGCGCGGTCCAGGATCCCGGCCCACCGGTAGAAGGCCTCCTCGTAGACTTCCAGTTCCATCGGGTTCATCTCATCCGGCCTCACGCCGGCACCAGCAGGTCCTTGTCGCGGTCGAACAGCAGGTCGATCACCGTCCCGGCGCCCTTGAAGCGCGAGTGGGTGATCGTCATGCGGGCGTCGCAGCCCTCCTTCCTCCGCTCCTCGTCTTCGAGCTTCTCGATCAGCAGGGCGAGGCCGCAGTCCTCGAGCCACCCGCGCCCGCCCTTGGTGATCATCCTCGTGCCCATCTTCGCGTTGCCCTGGGTGATCTGCGAGCCGACCCAGATCACGAGGTCGGTCGTCTCGGCGTAGGCGCTGATCTTCTTCGAGCAGTGGTTCGTCATCGCGACGGACGCGGCGGCGGGGAAGCCCTTGGCCGTCAGCTTCTGGGCGTAGTCCACGAACACCTCCTGGAGCGGCGTGGCGCTTCGCATCCGACGCTGTCGGTAGGTCTCGATCGCCGCGACGATCTGGTCGACGTCGTCGCCGCCCAGGCGGGTGCGGTCCAGGATCTCCAGGCTGACCTGCCTCTCGAGCTCGTACTTGGCGTTGACGAACTCGGCCTCGCGGCCCATCGCCACCGCCGTCTCCCTCTCCGAGCAGCCGCACCGCGCTCTCAGGAACTTGCGCTTGAGCCGCTTCGGATTGAGGTCGGCGAGGGTCACGTACAGGCACCCCCTCAGCTCCCAGGCCGCGTGGACCGCGAGGCCGACGAGCTCGGTGGACTTGCCGTGCTTCTCCTCGGCGACGACGACGCACATCTGGCCCGTGGGCGCGCCCCGCGTCTCCAGCCGGGCGTCCACGTCGCGGATGCCGGTCGACAGGCCCCGGTCACCGCCGCTCTCGTCGATCTCCGACATGGCGATCACGCCCGCCGCCGAGCCGCCGACCTGCTGGAACTCCTGCGATGCCCACGAGGCGATGTCCGCCGAGCTTCCGCCCTCGTGGTCGTCGACCTTGCCCAGCGTGTCCCTCGCGGACTGCTGGATCCTCCGAAGCCGGGAGAGCTCCAGGATGGTCTCGGCGAAGCCCGACACGCCGGAGCCGTCCGGCACCGAGAGGTCGAGCTCGTTCAGGTACTCGGACCCTCCGACGTTCGCGAGCTCCCCTCGGGCCAGAAGCTCCTGCCTCAGGTTGGGCAGGCTGGCCTCCTTGCCGCCCCGACGAAGCTCGCGCATCGCCCGGAACATCGTCCGGTGGGCGGGTCGGTACAGGTCGCTCTCGTCCACGAGCATCAGGCCCTTGTCGGCGGCCCGGACGCTGAACGTCATGGCCCCAAGGAACACGAACTCGATCTCCGGCGAATAGAGCGGGCGGCTGTCGCTCGGCATGAAGCTCATCGGCTCACCTCGGCCTCGATCCGGTCCAGCTCGGCCTCGTGGGCCGCCCTTTCCTCGTCCGTCCACTGGCTACGGGGCTTGGGTCTCGGCCCGGAGTTTCCTCGGAGATGTAGGTTCCCGGAGGGCTCCGCCAGCCTTCGTCTCCAGACCCGCAGAACCCCCTCCGGCTCGAGCTTCCTCCAGCCCTTCGTCTCGGGGTCGTCCAGCACCCCGACGAGGTCCCGAAGCGCCACGTGGTTCGTCCTCAGGACCTCGGCCAACACCCCCACCTGTTCGGCCTTGACCGGAGCCACGCCGGGAGAACGGTTGCCCTCGATCCGGGACAGGCCCCGGCGAAGATCGGGGTCGTCGAGCCAGTCGCCCAGGGGTTGCCAGCCTCCGAGAAGGGGCACGAGATCGGGGCCGGCGGCGGGCGTTCGGCTACCGCTAGGTAGCTCTGTACTCTGTACTCTGGGCTCTGTAATAGGGACAGGGGCGGGACTCCCCAGGGGAGTCCCCTGAGGCGTCTCCGAGGGTGTCCCCCCTTTGTCCCCTGGGGACACTTCGGGGGAAGGTGCGGGTTTGTCCCCCTTCTTTCCCCGCTGCTTCTGCTTCTTATCACGCCAGTGCTCGCGCCTTTCCTCGACCTGCTCCTTGGTCCGTTGCCACCGGGACCAGCGTTCGGGCTTGACCCGGTAGCCGCCCTCGACCCTCTCCCACAGGTCTCGGGCGACGAGGGCCTGGGCGGTCTTCTCCACGCTCTTGAGGCCGATGCCCAAGAGCGGCAGGGCGTCGGTGGGAACGTGTCCGTCGAGCAGGTGCTTCTTGGAGTAGGCGAGCCCCTTCACATAGAGGCTGAATCCCTCCGGGCCGACGGCGAGCATCTTCGGGTCGTCGTAGACCTCTTCCGAGATCTTGATGAAGTCGCTCAAAGCACCTCCTCCGTTCCGATCCAGACGGCCAGGAACGCGCCGACAGCCGCTCCGATCTTCGCTCCGGCCTTCGGGTCGCCGAGCATGAGACCGACCGCGTATCCTGCGCCTACGCAGGCGAGCACGAGGACGAGAAGTGCGAGCGCTACGAGGACGCGTCTCACGCCTTCCTCCCGTGGGGACGCAGCTGGTCCGCCGTGAAGAGGCCCTTGGGGGTGGCCTTCTTTCCGCCCTTCTTGGACACGGGGACGCCGGCGGCGCGCAGGGCCTTCTCGTCCTGCTTCCGCCGCCACTCGGCGCGCTCCTCCGGCGTGATCTCGCCCGCGCCGATCCCCTCGACGAGGAGGGAGACCATCGCGCGGCCGCCGTGCTGCTCAGGTCTGCGGAGCATGGTGGGCGGCATCTGGCGCACCGCCGCGTCGTCGTCGTCCATGGTGAGCCCGGCGTCGGTCAGTCCGTCCAGCGCGGCCTTGAGCGCGCCTTGGGCGTTCGTGCCGTCGAGGGGGCGGTAGCGGCCGTCCTTCGCCCTGGGGGCCATGAACCACGTGGCGGTGACGACGATGGAGCGGAACGCGGGCGCGCCGAGCCCCGCCGCGAGGCGGACCTGGCGGGCGGCGTCGCGGGCGTGCTCGCGGTGCGCCTGGACGTCGCGGTTGGCCGCCATGCGGTGCTTGCGCGAGTTCTGGGCGCAGCCGACGGGCGGGAGAGGGATCTCGATGGTGAGCGTCATGGTGTGGGCGCCTCCGCGCCCTCGGGCAAAGCGGTCGCTACCGACTTCTTGATCGTCGCGGCGGAAACGGACATGGCCTCGTCCCAGCCGACGCCGTTCCACCTTCGGACGCGGTGCCCAAGGTGGGAGAAGCCGAGGTAGTACAGGGTCGAGCCCGTGCCGGGATCTCGGCGGCACGGGTGGGCGGTCTGCTCCGCGAAGTCGCGGGCGATCCGCTCCGGGATGGACGGGGGCTTGAGATCGAGCGTCGGTTCAGGCTTCTTCTCAGGCGGCAAGACCCACCCCCTTTCGCATCTCTCGCTTCGGTCGAGCGACCATCTCCGGCACGTTGGCCAGGACGATCGCCTGGGCGACGGGCGGGCAGACGCTGTTGCCCACCATCCGGACCTGCTCCGTCTTGGTCAGATCGACGCGCTTCCCGGCGGGGTCGAGGTAGTGGTCGTACACGTAGCCGGGCCGGAAGCCCTGCGCGGCGTACAGCTCCTTGGGCTGGAGCATCCGCATGGCGATGTCCGAGACCACGAACGTCTCCTCCCCGATCCGCACCGTCACGAGCCCGAAATTGTCGAGCGTCGGGATCGTGCGCAGAGGGTCCGAGACCGCCTGACCGTCGCCCGTCGAGTAGTAGGTGGAGAGGAAGCTCGCGACGAGCGCCGCCTTGCCGCCGCCCGCCCCCGTGACGGTGCCGATCGGTTCGTCCGCCGCGTGGCCGACGCTGTTGCCGAAGTCGCGCTGAAGGTGCGCCGCCGCGATGCCGTGGTGGGTTCCGCCCGCGCTGACCGTGTCGAGCGGGTCCTGCGGGTCGGCGTCGGTCGAGGTGCCGCGCTGCTTGGTGAGCGCGACGCCCACGAGGCTCTGGAGCGAGCCGTGCGCGCAGACGGTCGGGTTCGGGTCCAGGAGATCCCGGCCCGGCCCGGTGTAGCCGCCCTCGTTGTTCTGGGCGAGGAACGAGGCGACGACGCCGAAGCGGTTCTCCGTCCCCTGCACCCTCAGCGGCTCGTTCGGATCCACGCCGCGCGAGTCGCCTCCCGGCCCGCCGTAGTAGGTCGAGAGGTGGGCGGCCACGACGCCGATCGGCGCGGCCCCGCCCGGGCGAGCTGCGTCCGACGAGTTCGCCGTCACCGTGCCCATCGGCTCGTCCAGGTCCTGCCCGGTCGAGCCGGTGCGGAACTTGGTGACGTGGGCCGCGACGACCGCAGCGTCGCCCTTGGCCGTGATAGTCTGATAGGGAGCTTCGACCGAGCGCTCGGGCGATTGGCCCGCGCGACCGCCGACGCCGCTCAGGATCGGGGCGACCACCGCGTGATGGGTGCCGCCGGCCACGATGGTCCGGGTCGGCTCCTCGACCGAGTAGTCGGGCTTGTCGCCGTGGTTGCTCTTGACCATCACCGGGGCGGCGAGGGCGAAGCCCCCGGAGCTGGTCGACGTCCGCAGCGGCTCGTCGGGGCTCCAGGCGTTCGGCCCTCGTCCGGTGGTCTTGCCGTTGGCGACGTTCGACACCACCGGCGCGACGACCGCGTGGGCGTCCCGCGCGCTGGTGACCGTCTTGAACGGGTCGCCCAGGTCCCAGGCCCGCTGCCAGCTTCCCCCGTGGTTGAGGGTCACGAGGTAGGGCTTGGGGTTCCTCAGCACGTAGCGGTCGACGCCGCGCGCGATGCGGCGCAGCGTGTTCTCGGCGAGGGGACGCACCGGCGCCGCCTGGCCGTGGGCGACCCCCCAGGCTTTCGCCTCCGCCTTCGTGGCGAAGATGCTGCACATGGGGTAGCTCCAGTCGATGCACTCCGCCGCCGTCCGGTAGGGCTTGAGCTTCCCGGCCTTGACCCCCAGGGAGTCCGG
>Ga0160428_1002551_pt1 | contig 10854 bp, 9 predicted proteins | sample SolpanmetagenomM_FD_108198 | JGI IMG/M metagenome (GOLD analysis project Ga0160428, IMG submission 108198) | Solar panel surface microbial communities from Lawrence Berkeley National Laboratory, California, USA - M | ecosystem: Engineered > Built environment > Solar panel > Unclassified ...
CGGATAGAAAATCGGATGAGAAAGAAGGAAAAACTAGCTGATGCCTTCTCCTTATGTGCGGAATTGGCTTGTTTCAAGAAATACTACGCAAATACTTGATTTTTAATCAATAATAACTCTATTCTTCGCGTGAATCGAACTTTCCCAATGGCCCTTTTTATTCGATACATAAATAAATTTGCCGTTTACCTCTTGCTGAGCCACGAAACCGCTATAAGTCGAGACTATGAATGTGAAACCAGTAGCGCCGAAGCAGCGGTTTATTTATCCAACACCCGACACCTCATCTGTAAATTTTAACAAGCTTTTGAACCTCCGGCAAATATTTTTTTAACTCTAGCAAAAGAGGTGGGGTCTAAAAACATAAAGTTCAATATTCTATATTTTATTGTCGTATGCAGTTCACCTTTTTTCAACCAATTAAATACATCAAAATATTTTCTGCAGATATTAAACATTGCAGCACCGTCCAAATCCCATTCTGGTATCATGATTCCATTATGAATAAATTGCGTAACAGATGGAGGGTAAAATGCGACAGAATTAGGCAATTTCATATTATTCCATTCCTCAATTTCTTTCTCTGTTACTCCTGGCTTTCCAAAATCCATTTTAAAAAAAATATTCTTATAATCAATTCTCTTAAATCTTCTAGAAAATTTATCCAATGCTTCTTTCTCATCTTCAAAATGCATAAAATATAGCTTTGTGAAAGGTGTAACTGCAACAGGAAAATTCTCAATTGATTCTATGAAATCAAGTTGCAATGCGTTTGGCATATGAATATTTTTTATAAAACTAATATAATCTTTTCCTATTATATATAGACCAACCGTCGGAGTTGTATAAGCAATTCCTAGTTGTTTTTCTAATTGCCCAGCCCAACAATCATCTGAAATGATAGTGTAAGAAGAAGGAAGCATTTTCTTTGAAAAGAAAATGCCGGTTTTTCTTCTAATTGAAAGAAAGATCTTGATTTTTCCTTTAAAAGCTTTAACTAGATTTTTCATCCAAGCAGAAAAGAGCAATTATACATGAAGACACAAATTTATTTTTGTTTACAACAAATTTATAACTTGGCTCGCCACAAATCGTTATAGCGATTTTGCGAACAATATATCTTATAGGACTTTCGTGAACCGTACGCCCTTTTTTAGCTAACAAATCACTGATTATCAACGTACAGCATGGACAAAAAGGGCGTACTAGTCAAGAAACTGCTATAATGTGAGGCGGTTTCATAGCAGCAAAGATGCAACCGTATTCGCTTGAATCATCTGCTATTTTATTATCACCAACTATTTGTCTAGTTTTAAAAATTAATCCCAATAAATGGTATAGCAATTTCGTGAACGGATCGACCGCTTTTCAGGTGGGTTGGGTATGATAACCGCCATGGTCAAACCAGTTGCGGGCGTTCTTGCTAATCCAGTCGATGGCCTCGCGTAGGGCCTCTTTCAGGGCTTCGTAGGAGCAGGCAGCATGCCGGGCGACGGCGGCCTTTTTGGCTCTAGGCTCCTGACAAGCAGCCGCCACCCGGGTGCGTAAATCAAGCGAGTACGGGTTCATAAACGCTCGTACGATCATCGGCCAGTAGTGGTTTAACCGTTTGCGAATCCGCTATATCAATTTATGAATCTTTAGGCGGCCCACCACCCGATGCATTAGCCGCTTCAGATGGTCTGAAAACCGTTGTGGACTTACACTAATGGCTTTAACATAGTAGTAAAGCTGCTGAATTCGTTGACCATTAGCTCCTAGCTTTACGCTACGCTCAAAATACAAATGTTCAAGATAGGGAATAAAGTAAGGAACCAATGATGAATTAAAATTGCGGCAATAATGCTCAGCTTCCCAAATACGCCGCTCATTTTGAACTAGATTATTGTGAAGAGTTTGCATTACTCCACCTATATGCAGACGATACACAGCCATTTGGCGCGGCAAATACATTGCTGCACCGGAATTAGTACTGAGCAGTTGCAGAGTAAAATCACCACTGAATACACCGGCAAACCACTCCGGCAATGGTAGCGGCAGACTGCTAGCTCGGAATAACATAGATGCACTGGGTATAAACCAGCCCAGTCGAGCTAAATCTAGCTGAGAGAAGGCTATGGGTGCTGTATCCACTCCCGCCTTAGGCAGAATATGTGAATATTTTTCACTGAAGCTAGTTGCTCGCTCGCCTAAAGTGCCATGGGATATTTCACTACTCGCTTCATACAGCAATTCAGCATCGTGAAAACACATGGCACAATCCGTAGTTGACTTCAGAGCGTCAACTTGGCGTTGCAACTTATTAACGTCAATCCAATAATCATCTCCTTCTAAAAAAGCAATGAACTCCCCTTTACAAGCAGTTAGGGTTACCATCAGGTTTCGCATGATACCTAAATTTTGAGGATGTGCCAACACGCGCACCTGTCCTGGATAGCGACGTTCATATTCTTGGGCAATTGCCCGAGTGTTATCAGGCGAACAATCCTCCCCAATCACCATTTCAACATCAAAATCAGTTTGCTGCATTAGTACCGATTCGATAGCCTGTATCAAGTAGGCTTCATGATTATAGGTGATGCAACAAACGCTGACGGTAGGCAACTTGATTGACATAGAATGAAAAACGAAAAGCTTATTACCTATTGATGGGTAGCAGCGGAACAGCGGAAACTCCAGCCATCATAGCAACTGATAAACATAAAAATTCGACTGCAAACTTATTATACCCATCACGAAGTGGGTTGCGTGTCGAGAATGTGAAATTTACGGGTCAGTAGGGACGCAAGGTCTTGCCCGAACTCAGGGAGCCGGTTGAAGAAGTCCAGTACGGCCGTGCGAAACAGACCTTTGGTACGGTAAAAAGTGGTGTTGATAATCTTCTGGCGCAGATATTTCCAGAAGCGCTCAATCAGGTTCAGATTGGGGGAATACGGCGGCAAAAACACCTGCACGATACGCTTATCGGCCAGCCACTCGCGTAAGTCCTTGTTTTTGTAGTAGCGCGCGTTGTCGCAGATGACGTAAATCCGGGCCTTATCGGGGTGGGCTAGTAAGAGTTGCTCATATAAGCGCCTCGTGCTTTGCGAATTGACACAGCTAGTTTCATCTAACAGCACCTGCGTAGGGGCGTAGGCATTGAGCGCCGCGTTCAGATTGACCCGCTCGCGACCGCTGACGGTGAGCAGGGGCCGCTCTTTGCCCACGGCACACCAAGCGCGGGTGCAGCGGGTAGGATGGGTGGGATGGGCCGCGTCGGCATAATAGAGCACGGCTTCGCCGCGCTCGACCTGGGCTTCGAGTACCGCCAGTTCATCGAGAAAGTCGGCCTGGGCCAGGGCATCGGCCTGGCAGGGCACGGGCGTGGTGAGCTTGTAGGTAAACCCCAGCCGGTGAAGTAGGTCCGTTAGGCCCGAGCGGGAGTAGGTAACTTGATAGGTGCGCAGTAGCCACTCTTGCAGGGCCTTACAGTCGGTGTAAAGCTGCGTGTTGACTTGCTGGCAGAGGTGGGCCAGTTGGGCGCTGGTCAGCAAGCCCCAGTAGCCCGGCTGCTCGTGGGCCAGATACTTAGCCAGACCTAAGTCGACAAACGCCCGCACATAGCGATACACCGTCGCCTCGTCCAGGCCCAGTGTCTCCGCCACGGTAGCCACAGGCCAGCCTGCGTCGAGCAGCAGTACCACCGTGACCTTGACGTAGCCGTCATTATCACGCCGTTGCTTCTGCCACTGCCGCAGCTGTGTCCGCTCAGCTGCTGTCAAGCTTACGTTCATCGAACAAGTTTAGTACTTTTAACTGACTTCTCTCGCATTCCTATTCGCGACGAGTATAACTGATGTTACGCAGCACCTGAGCCAGTCTGCTGGAAACAGGCTTTTCTTGCTCTCCTGGAGGTCATTTCCAGCAAGCTGACGTGGGTCGTGCGGAACATCAGTTATTAACCTCTTGTCCATATTGGCCGGGCAGGCACTCCCGTCACGGTACTGCCGGCCGCAACATCCCGTGTAACCACCGCTCCTGCTCCTACTACAGCCTCATCTCCTATTACAATATCAGGCAACACCACAGCCAAAGCACCAATCCGGCAACGCTGACCTAAACGGCAACGGCCCAGCAAGCGCGCACCTGGCGATATTTCGCAGTAGGCTCCCACCTCAACATTGTGATGCACTGCGGCCCCAGCGTTGAGCAATACGCCTTCGCCAAGACAAACATCAGGTGCTATCATGCTGTAGTGCATTATGTTCAGCCCTGATCCTAATTTATTTGTATGTGGCCCCACTACGGCCGTTGAGGCGGTGATAGTAGTTAGCAACCCGCCCCACTCTATAAATTGAGTTGCCAAACGCTGCCGAAGAGTTGGCCCTCCTAATCCTAACACAAACCGGGAGTCACTGCTAGCCAGATAGGCCCGTGCCTCGGCGGCGGTACGCAGGAGGGTATACTGCCCAAATACTTTTTGCGGCTGATTTTGGGTCACATCGTCGAAAAACACGGCGTATTCCCGTTCAGCCTCTGTTAAACATTGAAATACTTCTAAAGCATGACCTTTAGCTCCGACAATTAACATACAGGAACTGAAATTATACGCAAAAATTTGTTAAGGGTATGCTGAACCTGTTAGCCGTAAAAGTTACGAACTAATTGACTTATCCACTGCACTTGCTCAAATGTTAATTCCTGATAGAAGGGCAAGCATAATGCCCGCCGCGACACATCCTCGGACATGGGACAGGGGGCTCCTGTATTGTAGGGCAATTTGTTAAGGGAAGGGAAAAAATATCGGCGCGTATTCACAGTTTGAGCTGCTAATGCTTCTTTCACCCGCAACAAGCGACTTTCGGAATCGAACAGTATAGGAAAATATGAGTAATTATATTTTAGACTGTCTTCGGTTGGCTCCGGAAATTGCAGCGAAAGACCAGCCAGTTCATGGCGATAGAGTTTGGCCAGTGTCCGGCGCTGCTCAATAAAGTTAGTTACCCTCGGCAAGTTGCATAGGCCCATCGCGGCGTGAAACTCGGAATTTTTTCCATTCACGCCCAACGTGAAGTATTCGTCGCCGATGTGGCCAAACGATTTGTAGAGCCAGATTTTACGAGCCAGCGCTTCGTCCTTCATGACAATCGCTCCGCCCTCCACCGTATGAAAAAGCTTGGTGGCGTGGAAGCTACAGGTCGTCAGGTCGCCGTAGCTCAGCAGCGAACGTCCATGTACCCGTACCCCAAAGGCGTGCGCCCCGTCGTAAATCACCTTTAGGTTGTGACGCCGCGCAATATCCTCAATTGCCACGACATCGCATGGGTAGCCATAGACGTGCGTGGCGAGAATACCCGTGGTTCGCGATGTTATCGCCGCCTCAATCTTAGCCGCGTCAATGCAGAAAGTACGGTCTTCAATATCCACGAACACCGGCTCGCAGTTCTCCCACAAGATGGCCGTTGTAGTGGCCACGTAAGAAAAGGGCGTGGTAATTATTTCACCGCTAAGCTCCAACGCCTTAATGGCAATTTGTAAGGCAATTGTTCCATTACCAGTAAACTGCACCAGTGAATTATCAAGGTAGCTGCTGAGCTCTGCTTCTAGGCGTTGTACCAACGGGCCATTGTTGGTCAGCCAGCCCCGCTCCCAAATACCTTCCAGGTATTTTACATACTCTTCTAAAGGAGGCAAGTATGCCTTTGTGACGTTGATATTCAAGTTAAGTATATTAGTTAAATTGTCAGAAGAGTGAATTGATTAATTCAACTGTACGATTTTGCGCATTAAATCTGTATACTGGTGTTCCGCTATCACTTCGCCATTACTTAGCTCATAAATTCTATCACACTCGCGTAACGTAGTAATGCGGTGCGCAATAATTAGAATGGTGATGTCAGTATGAGATAACTTATTAATAGCTTCGTTTACTTCACGTTCCGTTTCATTATCGAGCGCGCTGGTAGCCTCATCCAGCACAAGTACTTCGGTCTGTTTATAGAGAGCACGAGCGATACCAATCCGCTGGCGCTGACCACCTGACAATTTAGATCCCCGCTCGCCGATAAGAGTATTTATCCCTTCTGGAAGGCCAGAAACGAAGGTTTGGAGAGAAGCCTGCTCTATAGCATACTGCATACGTTTTGTGTCCACCTCGGAGGCACCCAAGGTAATGTTATCCTGAATGGATGCCTCCATTAGGAATGTATCCTGCTTCACGTAGCCAATGATGCTGTGCCAAGCATGCAGGTGCTGCGGTGTCAGAGGCTGTCCATCGATGAGAATAGCGCCTTGCTGCTCGCAATAAAATCTAAGCAGTATATTCATTAAAGTAGTTTTTCCGGAACCGGAACTACCAATGAAACCGATTTTTTCACCTTTGCGGATTGTGATATTGACGCCACGCAACGCTGGATTTTGCTCTCCTGGAAATGAGAAATGTAACTTATCGAAAGCAATACTTTTATTAAAGCTCAAAGGTAATTGCTGTGGATGAGGTGATTCATTATACTTGGCATCCCGATATGATTCCAAGTTTTCGATTGTATACTGAAATTGCTTGAGTTGTACCAGGGCTGTTAATATCCGATTCATAGATGGCATTAGGCGATATGCTGCCGCCGCGAATAATCCAACTAAAGCAACTAGATTGGTCGAACTACCTGGAAAGAAGACTGCATATAAGAAGATAGTTAAAACGCCAATGATAGCGACCATTTCAATCATCTTACTGGGCAGCAACGAAAAGAGATAAGCTTCAGCATCGAGATTTTGAACTTCATTTTGATTGGCAATCAAGTGTTGCTCAAATTTTTTTTGCTTATTAGCTAACTTTAATTCAGCAAATCCATTAAATAAATCACCAATAATAGCATATGAAATTGGCCGCAGCTCATTAATACGATTACCTATTTTTTGAGAGCGCGAGCGCAATACCCTGTAAGTCAGTATAGCAGTAGGCAATAGTATTACTGCTAAAACGAATAGTAGCAAAGGCTTATAAAACAAGATACCAATAATAATAACAATAACGATAATCATCTCTGAAAAAAATGTAAGCAAAGACCTCATAACCCCGCTTACATAGGCAGTAGGCACAGACAGCGCGCTGTTAATCAGACTTGATGAGCCAAAATCATTAAAATACCAAAAAGGCAAATTCAAGTACTTATTAAGCTGGGTTTTAATAATGCTTATCCCCACTTCAGCAGTAAAACGCGCTTGCATATAGTTTACCCAAACTGAGAATAGGCTTTTCACTAGGAAAAACGCAAATATTAGCACTATCAAAAGTAGTAAAAAATGCGATTCCGATTGAAACCCAATAGCTTGATACACCGGCCCGAAATATTTGCTTCTTTGCACGCCCCCAGGCTCAGCAGCAACCAACATCACTGGAATCAACGAAGCTAAACCAATTACCTCCATAAAGGAGGAAACCAGTGTTAGTATAAATAGCCAAACAGTCTTCCTTTTCTGAGCGCTAGTCAAGTAAAAACGAATACTATCTAAAGAATAATTGATAATACCAGAAGCCATAGTGGTTCTATTCAAAGAGAGATGTAGTATCTGTGAACACTGTTTTCAGCTCAAACTACAGTGGTCTCTTCAATAAGTTGAAGCAACAAAGATAGGGCTATAGGGCTTGCAATTTTAGCTGCGTACTTTTACACTCTCGATTTTAAAAGTGTAATTTATCTATACTTTATTTCAGCATGAGTTCTGTTTACCTAGTCGTAATGGCGGGCGGCATTGGAAGCCGTTTTTGGCCTTTCAGCCGCACGCATTTTCCTAAGCAATTTCATGATGTTCTAGGCGTTGGACGCTCTATGCTTCAGCTTACCGTAGACCGCTTCAGGGGCATTTGTCCGCCCGAAAACGTGTTCGTAGTCACCAACCGCGGCTATGCCGCCTTAGTGCGTGAGCACCTGCCCGAGTTGCCCGCCGACCAGATTCTGGGCGAGCCAATTGGCCGCAACACGGCCCCTTGTATCGCCTACGCCAGTTACCGCATTGCCCAGCGCGACCCCAAGGCTACCATCATCGTATCGCCGGCCGACCATGCCGTGTTACGCGAAGAGGAGTTTCGGCGTCTGATTAAGGTGGCGATAACTGCGGCCCGCCAGCACGAAGTCTTGATTACGCTGGGCGTGCAGCCTTCCCGCCCAGATACAGGTTATGGATATATTCAGTACCTAGACGGAGACACGCAGCGCCTACCAGGCACTGATATACACAAAGTCAAGACTTTCACTGAAAAGCCTAATGCTGAGCTAGCTCAAGGCTTCATCAATAGTGGCGACTTTCTTTGGAACGCGGGCCTATTTATCTGGCAGGCTATCAGTATTATCGAAGCTTTCCAGCGTGAGCTGCCGGATATAGCCGAAGTATTCGAAGCTGGCCGGCCGCAGCTAGGCACCACTCAGGAAGCCGCCTTTATTGAGGAAGCGTATTCGCGTTGCCCCAACATAAGCATCGATTATGGCGTGATGGAGAAGGCAGATAATGTCTATGTGCTGCCGGCCGACATTGGCTGGAGCGACCTAGGTACCTGGGACTCGCTGCACCGCGTGGGTCAGCGCGACGCGCAGCACAACGTGATTGACGGCAATGTGCTGCTTTACGACACGCAGGAGTGCATTATTAAAACCCCCTCGGAGCGGCTGGTGGTTGTGCAGGGCTTGGAGGGCTACATCGTGGCTGAGCATGATAACGTGCTGCTTATATGTCAGCGTACGGAAGAACAGCGCATTAAGGATTTTGTGGCCGAAGTGAAGGAGAAGAAAGGGCTAGGCTATCATTAGCAACGCATAAACTCTTGGATGGCAGCAGCTATAGCAATCACCATAGCTTCTGTCATACCCGGCCACAGCGGTAGGCTCAGGCAGGTAGCGGCTAGCTCATCGGCGATGGGCAGGGTAGCGTTTTGCCAGCCTGCGTAGGCGGGCTGCCGATGTGGCGGCACCGGATAATGTATCAACGTACTAATGCCCCGGGCCGCCAGATACTGCTGCAAAGCGTCGCGATGGGCAGTGTGCACCACATATAGGTGCCATACGGGCACGGCCCCGGCAGCTACGGTGGGCAGGCGCAGACCGGGTACATTAGCTAGGTAATACTGGTACCAGGCCGCCAATTGGCAGCGCTGTTGCGTCCAAGTGGCTAGGTGGCGTAGCTTCACACGCAGCACAGCCGCCTGCAGTTCGTCGAGGCGCGAGTTGTAGCCAACTATCTCGTTGAGGTAACGCTGCTCCGAGCCATAGTTGCGTAGCAGCCGTACTTGGTGGGCCAGCGCGTCGTCATTGGTCGTCACGGCCCCGCCATCGCCCAGCGCCCCCAGGTTTTTGCTGGGGTAGAAGCTCGTGGCGTTCACCTGCCCGAAGCTGCCCGTGGGCTGGCCCTGCCAGGTAGCGCCCTGCGCCTGCGCGTTGTCTTCCACTACCCACAGGCCATAGTGCCTGGCTGTGTCCAGAATAACCGTCATCTCACAGGGCTGCCCGTACAGGTGCACTGGCATGATGCCCCGGGTGCGCGGCGTGATGGCGGCCGCCAGGCGGGCCGGATCCAAGTTGTACGTGCAGGGGTCCGGCTCCACTGGCACTGGCACTCCCCCCGCGTGCGTGACGGCCAGCCAGGTGGCAATGTACGTATTGCTGGGCACGAGCACTTCATCGCCCGGCTGTAAGCCGAGCGCCCGCAACGACAGGTGCAGCGCGTCCAGCCCGTTGCCTACTCCTACCGTATGCGCCACTCCACTCAGTTGGCTGTACGCACGCTCGAAGGCTGCTACCTCCGCCCCCAGCACAAACCGTTGCTGGTCGTATACCCCGGCCACGGCCGTTAGCACCTCAGCGCGAATAGCCTCATGCTGGCCCGCCAGCGATAGAAAGGGAATGTGCATAGAACTCGAAATACCGCCCATATGCAAACTTACTACTCCTACCTGCTACCAACCCCAGCTGCTGCCGGTAGCGCCACCGCCCTAACAGCATATTCCCGACCTACTACTTCCGCCCTTTATCCCGCTTGGAAATAGGCCGTGTATAGGCTGGCTATAGGTTTACGGCATAAATTGCCCTTTACGCAGGCTGTACGCAAAATTACACTATTCCAGGTCAAGCAGCAAACTGGCCGGGTTGCCGGGCCAGTCAACGGCTACGGCTAGAACTTGCCGCTCCAATTGGCTGCGCCTGTTGGGTGGTATAGTGCCACCAGCCGTCTCCCGCGTCTACAGCCGGGCCTTCTTCCAGCAGTTGCCCGGCGGCACTCAATCCCTGCACCTGCACGGCGGCTACCACGTAGGGGTCGTGCGCCCGTACCTGCACTATCCCCGGTAGCCGGCAGCCTCTACGGCCACCACCTGCGGCGGCTTGCTGTAGTTGGCCAGCGCCAGGCTGAAGATACTAGTGGTCGAAGAACATTAAACTCGTCACAGAGTGGTCTGCGACTCAAAGAGGTGAAAGTTGAGGGTGAGTAAGGACGCGAGTTCTTGCCCAAACTCGTCGAGTCGGTCAAAGAAGCCGAGTACCGCTTGGCGAAACGCGCCCTTGGTGCGATAAAAACAGGGGTTTATAATCTTCTGGCGCAGGTATTTCCACAAGCGCTCAATCAGGTTCAGGTTGGGCGAGTAGGGCGGCAGAAACACCTGTACCAGCGGCTTGTCGTGCAGCCACTCGGCCAGTTCGCGGTGCGGTAATAGCGGGCGTTGTCGCACACGACGTAAATCGGCTGCCCGTCGGGGTGGGCCGCCAGGAGCTTCTCGTACAAGGCCTTCGTGCTCTGCGCGTTCACGCAGTCGGTTTCGTGCAGGTGCACCTGCGTGGGGCAGTGCGCATTCACCGCCGCGTTCAGGTTCACCCGCTCCCGCCCGCTGAC
>Ga0160428_1002553_pt1 | contig 10852 bp, 17 predicted proteins | sample SolpanmetagenomM_FD_108198 | JGI IMG/M metagenome (GOLD analysis project Ga0160428, IMG submission 108198) | Solar panel surface microbial communities from Lawrence Berkeley National Laboratory, California, USA - M | ecosystem: Engineered > Built environment > Solar panel > Unclassified ...
AGAGAGCCTGGGCGCGAAGTTCGAATATCAGGACATTCCGGAAGACCTGGTCGAGAAGGCTGCAAAGTATCGCAGCGAGCTGATCGAGATGGCCGTCGAGCAGGACGACGACCTGATGGAGGCGTATCTCGAAGGCAACGAGCCGAGCACGGCCGACCTCAAGGGGTTGATCCGCAAGGGCACGCTCAGCATGGCGTTCGTCCCGGTCGTCTGCGGCTCGGCGTTCAAGAACAAGGGCGTGCAGCCTTTGCTCGACGCCGTCGTCGACTATCTGCCTTCGCCGCTCGACGTTCCCGCGATCCAGGGCCTGAAGCTGGACGGCGTGACGCCGGACGAGCGTCCGTCCTCGGACGAGGTGCCGTTCTCGGCGCTGGCGTTCAAGATCATGAACGATCCGTTCGTCGGCACGCTGACCTTCGCCCGCATCTATTCCGGCAAGCTGGAGACCGCATCGCAGGTCACCAACTCGGTCAAGGACAAGAAGGAAAAGGTCGGCCGCATGCTGCTGATGCATGCGAACGAGCGCGAGGACATCCAGGTGGCCTATGCCGGCGACATCGTCGCTCTGGCGGGTCTCAAGGATACCACGACGGGCGACACCTTGTGCGCGATGAACGCTCCGATCATACTCGAGCGGATGGAATTCCCGGAGCCGGTGATCGAGCTGTCGGTGGAGCCGAAGACCAAGGCCGACCAGGAGAAGATGGGCGTCGCGCTCAATCGCCTGGCACGCGAGGACCCTTCGTTCCGCGTGACCTCGGATGCGGAAAGCGGCCAGACCATCATCAAGGGCATGGGCGAGCTCCATCTCGAGATCCTGGTCGATCGCATGAAGCGCGAGTTCAAGGTCGAGGCCAATGTAGGTGCGCCGCAGGTGGCGTATCGCGAATACCTCAAGAAGCCGGTCGACATCGATTATACGCACAAGAAGCAGTCAGGCGGCACCGGCCAGTTCGGTCGCGTCAAGGTGAAGTTGACGCCGGGCGAGCGCGGTTCGGGCATCGTCTTCAAGGACGAGATCAAGGGCGGTAACATTCCGAAGGAATATATCCCGGCGATCGAAAAGGGCTTCCGCGAAACGGCCGCCACCGGGTCGCTGGTCGGCTTCCCGATCATCGATTTCGAGATCAACCTGTATGACGGCGCCTATCACGACGTCGACTCGTCGGCACTGGCGTTCGAAATCTGTGCCCGCGGCGCGATGCGCGAAGCGGCACAGAAATCGGGCATCACGCTGCTGGAGCCGATCATGAAGGTCGAGGTCGTCACCCCGGAGGATTATCTGGGTGACGTGATCGGCGACATGAACAGCCGTCGTGGCCAGATCCAGGGTACCGACAGCCGCGGCAACGCGCAGACGGTCGAGGCGATGGTTCCGCTGGCGAACATGTTCGGCTATGTGAACGCGCTCCGCTCGTTCACGCAGGGCCGTGCGCAATACTCGATGCAGTTCAGCCATTACGACGAAGTTCCGTCGAACGTGGCCGACGAAGTGAAGGCAAAGCTCGCCTGATCCGTGCCCCTGTTTTCGAATAGGGGTGCCAACGGGCTGGCGTAATCGAAACTAGGTCGTTAAGGGGCGCCATTCGCGTGGTGCCCCATGGCCGCGAATCTGAATCAAGAAGAGGCGAAAATGGCAAAAGCAAAGTTCGAGCGGAACAAGCCGCATCTCAACATCGGCACCATCGGTCACGTCGACCATGGCAAGACGTCGCTGACCGCAGCGATCACCAAGGTGCTGGCAGAAACCGGTGGCGCCACGTTCACCAGCTATGCCAACATCGACAAGGCTCCCGAAGAGCGCGAGCGCGGCATCACGATCTCGACCGCACACGTCGAGTATGAGACGGAAGCCCGTCACTACGCACACGTCGATTGCCCGGGCCACGCCGATTATGTGAAGAACATGATCACCGGCGCGGCGCAGATGGACGGCGCGATCCTCGTCGTTTCGGCGACCGACGGGCCGATGCCACAGACCCGCGAGCACATCCTGCTCGCCCGTCAGGTCGGCGTGCCGACGATGGTCGTGTTCATGAACAAGGTCGATCTGGTCGACGATGCCGAGATCCTCGAACTCGTCGAGCTGGAAATCCGCGAGCTGCTCTCGTCGTACGACTTCGACGGCGACAACATCCCGGTCATCCAGGGTTCGGCTGTCTGCGCACTCGACGACAAGCAGCCCGAAATCGGCCACGACGCCGTTCTGAAGCTGATGCAGGCCGTCGACACGTATCTGCCGCAGCCTGAGCGTCCGCTCGACAAGCCGTTCATGATGCCGATCGAAGACGTGTTCTCGATTTCGGGTCGCGGTACGGTCGTCACGGGCCGCGTCGAAACCGGCATCGTCAAGGTCGGTGAAGAAGTCGAGATCGTCGGCATCCAGCCGGCGGTTCGCAAGACCACGGTCACGGGCGTCGAAATGTTCCGCAAGCTGCTCGACCAGGGCCAGGCAGGCGACAATATCGGCGCGCTGATCCGCGGCGTCGGTCGTGAAGAAGTCGAGCGTGGCCAGGTTCTCTGCAAGCCGGGCTCGATCAAGCCGCACACCGACTTCCAGTCGGAAGTGTACGTGCTGTCGAAGGACGAAGGTGGCCGTCACACGCCGTTCTTCGCCAACTATCGTCCGCAGTTCTACTTCCGCACCACGGACGTCACCGGCACCGTCGAACTGCCTGAGGGCACGGAAATGGTCATGCCAGGCGACAACGTCGCGCTCGGCGTGAAGCTGATCGCACCGATCGCCATGGATGTCGGCCAGCGCTTCACGATCCGTGAAGGTGGCCGGACCGTCGGTTCGGGGATTGTCAGCGGCATCACCGCGTAATATAGACGCCGCCACCGCCCGATTCCCTGTCCCGTCGCGGGGCAGGGGATCGGGCGGCTGCTATTTTATGAGGGCTGCATCTTTCAGGTGTTGCCCGGCTTTTTTCGAACAACCAGAGCCGTCGACAGGCGGCCCGCTCTTTCGCATCGGTAGGGACTATGGAAACGCAGAACATTCGGATTCGTCTGAAGGCATTCGACCATCGCGTGCTTGATCAGGCAACCGGCGACATCGCCGACACCGCCCGTCGCACCGGCGCCTTGATCCGCGGTCCTATCCCTTTGCCGACGCGCATCGAGAAGTTCACGGTCAACCGTGGCCCGCACATCGACAAGAAGTCGCGCGAGCAGTTCGAAGTGCGCACCTACAAGCGCATGTTGGATATCGTCCAGCCGACCCCGCAGACCGTCGACGCGCTGATGAAGCTCGACCTCGCGGCCGGCGTTGACGTAGAGATCAAGCTGGCTTAAAGGCCGCGTTCTCGAACGAGATTCGGTTCCGCTGCATAGCGGATCAGATGGGATACCGCCGGGCTAGCCCGGGTCTGCGTCCCCCGACACGCCTCCCGAGGGAGGCACCAGCCCGGGTCGGGGCGGCAGTATAAAATCGATGGGCTGACGGTAAACCAGTCGAAGTTCGCTTCGATCGGGGAGCCACCAGGGGTTCCTGGCGGGGCATTTGCCTTTGCCGGGGTTCCGCACGCACCTTCGGAAATGGTTCCGGGGTGCCTCTGTAGAAGGAGCATGATCATGCGCACTGGCGTGATCGCGAAGAAAATGGGGATGACCCGCTTGTTCAAGGACGATGGGCGCCACGTGCCCGTCACCGTCCTTGCGCTGGAAAATCTGCAGGTCGTGGCCGTTCGCGAGGCCGACCGTGATGGGTACACCGCCGTCCAGCTGGGCGCCGGATCGGCCAAGGCCAAGAACGTCGCCAAGCCGCAGCGTGGCCATTTCGGCAAGGCCGAAGTCGAGCCCAAGGCGAAGGTCGCCGAATTCCGCGTCGCCGAGGATGCACTTCTCGAAGTCGGCGCGACGATTTCGGCAGATCATTATGTTGCTGGCCAGATTGTCGATATCCAGGGCGTGACCCAGGGTAAGGGCTTTGCCGGCGGCATGAAGCGTTGGGGCTTCGGCGGTCTGCGCGCGACCCACGGCGTTTCCGTCTCGCACCGTTCGCTCGGTTCGACCGGTCAGCGTCAGGATCCGGGCAAGGTCTTCAAGAACAAGAAGATGGCCGGCCAGATGGGTAACAAGAACCGCACCCAGCAAAACCTCGAAATCGTATCGACCGACGTCGAGCGTGGCCTGATCTTCGTCAAGGGCTCGGTTCCCGGCTCGAAGGGCGGCTATCTGCTCGTCAAGGATTCGGTCAAGGTCGCCCGCCACGCGGACGCGCCTTACCCCGCTGGCCTGAAGCAGGCCGCGAACACCAACACCGCCGCTGACACGCCCGCCGAGGACACCTCGACCGTCGAAGCGACCGAAGGCCAGGAGGGCTGAACATGAAGGTCACCATTCAGTCCTTCGATGCGAACGCCAAGGGCGCGGACATCGAACTCAACGACGAGGTGTTCGGTATCGAACCCCGTCCGGATATCCTGCACCGGGTCGTCACCTGGCAGCTCGAAAAGCGTCGTGCGACCGCACGTGGCACGCGTGAGCGCGCCGACGTGGCACGCACCGGCAAGAAGTTCGGCCGCCAGAAGGGCGGCGGTACGGCGCGTCACGGCGATCGCCGCGCTCCGGTGTTCATCGGTGGTGGTAAGGCACACGGCGCACGCGTCCGTGACTTCAACCCGTCGCTGAACAAGAAGGTTCGCGCACTCGGCCTCAAGATGGCGCTGTCGAGCCATGCCGCTGCCGGTACCCTGGTCGTCATGGACAGCCTGACGGTTGCCGAGAACAAGACCAAGACGCTGCTGGCGAACTGGGCGAATTTGGGCGCCGGAAAGACCGCTCTGGTCATCGACGGCGACATGGTCGAGCAGAGCTTCGCGCTGGCTGCGGGCAACGTCCACACGATCAACGTGATGCCGGCTGCCGGTGCCAACGTTTATGACATCCTGAAGCACGACACGCTGGTTCTTACCCGCGCTGCCGTCGAAATGCTGGAGGCGCGCTTCAATGGCTAAGAAGCAGAAAGGCGACATCGATCTGCGTCATTACGACGTGATCGTTGCGCCGCACATCACCGAGAAGGCGACCTTGCTCAGCGAGAACAACGCCGTCGTGTTCCGCGTCAGCAACGACGCGACCAAGCCCGAGATCAAGGCTGCCGTCGAGGCGCTGTTCTCGGTCAAGGTTTTGGGGGTCAATACGATCGTCCAGAAGGGCAAGACCAAGCGGTGGAAGGGCGTTCCCTACACCAAGTCCGACATTAAGAAGGCGATCGTCACGCTGGCCGACGGCCAGTCGATCGACGTGACGCAGGGGGTCAGCGCGTAATGGCACTCAAGCATTATAATCCGACCAGCCCGGCACGACGCGGTCTTATCCTCGTTGACCGCTCCGGCCTGCACAAGGGCGGCCCCGTCAAGGCGCTGACCGAAGGCAAGCGCAAGACCGGTGGCCGTAACAACAAGGGTCACGTCACGTCGCGCGGTATCGCCGGCGGCCACAAGCAGCGCTATCGCATCATCGATTTCAAACGTCGCGTGTGGGATGTCGAAGGTACGGTCGAGCGGATCGAATACGATCCCAACCGCACCGCGTTCATCGCGCTGATCAACTATGGCGATACGCCAGTCGAAGGCGGGGGCGAGGGCAAGCCCAACGTCGCGTACATCATCGCGCCGCAGCGTCTCGCCGTCGGTGACAAGATCATCGCCGGCAAGAAGACCGACGTGAAGCCGGGCAACGCCATGGAACTGGGCCAGATGCCGGTCGGCACGATCGTCCACAACGTGGAGATGAAGCCGGGGAAGGGTGGCCAGATCGCCCGTTCGGCCGGCACCTACGTGCAGGTCGTCGGTCGCGACAAGGGCATGGTCATGGTTCGCCTCAATTCGGGCGAGCAGCGCTACATCCATGCGAACTGCATGGCGACGGTCGGTGCCGTGTCCAACCCGGACAACGGCAACACCAATCTCGCCAAGGCCGGTCGCAATCGCTGGAAGGGCATTCGCCCGCTGACCCGCGGTGTCGCGAAGAACCCGGTCGACCATCCGCACGGCGGTGGTGAAGGCCGGACCTCGGGCGGCCGTCATCCGGTCACGCCGTGGGGCAAGCCGACCAAGGGTGCCCGCACTCGTCATAACAAGTCGACGGATAAGATGATCATCCGTTCGCGCCACGCGAGGAAGAAGTAAATGGCTCGCTCCATTTGGAAGGGTCCGTTCGTGGACCTGCATCTGCTGAAGAAGGCAGAGACCGCGCAGGAAACCAATGCGCGCGGTGCGATCAAGACCTGGTCGCGTCGTTCGACGATCCTGCCGCAGTTCGTTGGCCTGACGTTCAGCGTCTACAATGGCCGCAAGTTCGTTCCCGTCACGGTGAACGAGGACATGGTGGGCATGAAGCTCGGTGAATTCGCGCCTACGCGCTACTTCCCGGGGCATGCCGCCGACAAGAAGGGCAAGCGCTGATGTCCAAGCCTAAATCCCCTCGCAAGGTGGCCGATAACGAAGCGTTGTCGGTCGGCACGCAGATCCGCGGTTCCGCGCAGAAGCTTGGCCTCGTCGCTGCGCTGATCCGCGGCAAGAAGGCCGGCGACGCGCTGAACATCCTTCAGTTCTCGACCAAGGGCATGGCTGTCGACGCGCGCAAGGTGCTCGCCTCGGCGATCGCCAACGCCGAGAACAACCACAACCTCGATGTCGACGCGCTCGTCGTCGCCGAGGCCTCGGTCGGCAAGTCGATCACGATGAAGCGGTTCGCCACGCGCGGTCGCGGCAAGTCGACGCGCATCCTCAAGCCCTTCAGCCGCCTGCGCATCGTCGTTCGCGAACAGCAAGAAGAAGAAGCGTAATGGGTCAGAAATCGAACCCCATCGGTCTGCGCCTGCAGATCAACCGCACCTGGGACAGCCGCTGGTATGCGGAAGGCGCCGATTACGGTCGTCTCCTTCTCGAAGACCTCAAGATGCGCGCCTACATCATGAAGACTCTGCCGCAGGCCGCGATCTCCAAGGTGGTGATCGAGCGTCCGGCCAAGCTGTGCCGCGTGTCCATCTATGCCGCACGCCCCGGCGTGATCATCGGCAAGAAGGGTGCGGACATCGAGAAGCTTCGCCGTACGCTCGGCAAGATGACCTCGTCGGACGTCAGCCTGAACATCGTCGAGATTCGCAAGCCGGAAGTCGACGCCAAGCTCGTCGCGCAGGGCATCGCCGATCAGCTCGAGCGTCGTATCGCCTTCCGTCGCGCCATGAAGCGTGCGGTCCAGTCGGCGATGCGCCTCGGCGCCGAAGGCATCCGGATCAATTGCGGCGGCCGTCTCGGCGGTGCTGAAATCGCCCGGTCGGAATGGTATCGCGAAGGCCGCGTTCCGCTGCACACGCTGCGCGCCAACGTCGATTATGCCGAAGCTTCGGCGCACACCGCCTACGGTGTGTGCGGCGTGAAGGTGTGGATCTTCAAGGGCGAAATCCTGGGTCACGACCCGATGGCGACCGACCGGATCATGATGGAGGCTCAGACCTCCGGCGTGCGCCCGGCGCGCGATGACCGCCGCTAAGGACTGAAGAGATGCTTCAACCGAAAAAAACCAAGTTCCGTAAGGCGTTCAAGGGCAAGATCCATGGCGACGCCAAGGGCGGCACCACGCTGAACTTCGGGTCGTATGGCCTGAAGGCGATGGAGCCGGAGCGTTTGACCGCGCGCCAGATCGAAGCGGCGCGCCGCGCGATCACGCGTCACATCAAGCGTCAGGGCCGTTTGTGGATCCGCGTGTTCCCGGATCTGCCCGTCACCGGCAAGCCTGCCGAAGTCCGCATGGGCAAGGGCAAGGGTTCGCCGGAATATTGGGCAGCCCGCGTCAAGCCAGGCCGCATCCTGTTCGAGCTGGATGGCGTGCCCGGCGATATCGCCGCTATGGCGTTCAGCCGCGCAGCGATGAAGCTGCCGATCAAGGTGAAGGTCGTCGCCCGTCTCGGCGACACCTCGCATCTGGGAGTTGCATAACATGGCCCGCATCGACGACCTCAAGGCGAAGACCGAGGACCAGCTGGGTGAAGAACTCGGCAATTTGAAGCGCGAGGCGTTCAACCTCCGCTTCCAGGCCGCGACCAACCAGCTCGAAAAGCCGAGCCGTGTTCGCGAAGTCCGCCGCGACATCGCTCGCATCAAGACGCTGCAATCCGCGCGTTCGCGTAGCGAACAAAACACCAAGCCCGCGCGCGACGCGGCAGCCAAGTAAGGATTTAGACATGCCGAAGCGCGTGCTGACGGGGCTGATCGTCTCCGACAAGGGCGACAAGACGGTGGTTGTGAATGTGGAGCGCAAGGTCAAGCACGCGCTGTACGGCAAGATCATCCGTCGTTCGAAAAAGTATCATGCCCATGACGAGGGCAACGAGTACAAGCAGGGTGAAACGGTGCGCATCGAAGAGACCGCGCCGATCTCCAAGCTGAAGACCTGGAAGGTGATCGATCGGGTGAACACCCATGCGACGCCGGAACGGGTCGACGTGGACGCTTCGGCCTAACAGCTCGAAGTTCGCAAACGGCCTTCGGGCCATGTGTAGGCGGCACCGGTCGGAATCGGTGTCATAGTGAGAAGGAAGCGGATCTATGATCCAGATGCAATCCAATCTCGAGGTCGCTGACAATAGCGGCGCGAAGCGGGTTCAGTGCATCAAGGTGCTTGGCGGGTCCAAGCGTCGTGTTGCAGGCGTGGGCGACATCATCGTCGTCAGCGTCAAGGAAGCGGCCCCCCGTGGCCGCGTCAAGAAGGGCGACGTTCACCGCGCCGTCATCGTGCGCACCGCGAAGGACATTCGCCGGGCCGATGGCACCGTAATCCGTTTCGACGGGAACGCCGCCGTGCTGGTCAACAAGAACGAGGAGCCGATCGGCACGCGTATCTTTGGCCCGGTCGTGCGCGAATTGCGCGGCAAGAAGCACATGAAGATCATCAGTCTCGCGCCGGAGGTGCTGTAATGGCCGCTGCGAAGATCAAGAAGGGTGATCGCGTCATCGTCCTGTCCGGCAAGGACAAGGGCAAGACCGGTGAAGTCACCCAGGCCCTGCCGCGCGACGGCAAGGTCGTCGTTTCGGGCGTCAACGTTGCCGTTCGTCACACCAAGCCGACCCAGGGTGACCCGCAGGGTGGCCTGGTCCGTTCGGAAGCGCCGATGCACGTCTCGAAGGTCGCTCACGTGACTGCCGATGGCAAGCCGACGCGCGTCCGTTTCGAGACCCAGGACGGCCAGAAGGTCCGTGTGGCCGTCAAGACCGGGGAGAAAGTCGGTGGCTGAGCCAACCAACGCAAAGCCGCGCATGCGGCAGATGTACGACGAGACGATCATCAAGGCGATGACCGAGAAGTTCGGCTACAAGAACGTCATGGAGATCCCGCGGATCGACAAGATCGTGCTGAACATGGGTGTCGGCGAAGCGACGCAGGACAAGAAGAAGGTCGACAAGGCCGCCGGCGAGATGGAATTGATCGCAGGTCAGAAGCCGGTCGTCACCAAGGCGAAGAAGTCGATCGCCCAGTTCAAGCTGCGCGAAGGCATGCCGATCGGCGTCAAGGTCACGCTGCGCCGTGAGCGGATGTACGAGTTCCTCGATCGCTTCATCACGATCGCATTGCCTCGCGTGCGCGATTTCCGCGGCCTGAACCCCAAGTCGTTCGACGGTCGCGGCAACTATGCCTGCGGTTTGAAGGAACAGCTGATCTTCCCGGAAATCAGCTACGACCAGGTCGATCAGGTTCGCGGCATGGACGTGATCGTTGCGACGACCGCGAAGACCGACGACGAAGCACGCGAGTTGCTCCGTTTGTTCGGTTTCCCGTTCCCGCAGGAAGAATCCGCAGACGAAAAGAAGGCGGCATAAGATGGCTAAGGTAAGCTCCATCAATAAGAACGAACTTCGCAAGAAGCTCGTCAAGAAGTACGCCCCGAAGTACGCGAAGCTGAAGGCGATCGCCGGCGACAAGTCCCTGTCGGACGGCGAGCGGATCGAAGCGCGTCTCAAGATGGCCGAAATCCCGCGCAACGGTAACCCGACGCGTATCCGCAACCGTTGCGAGACGACCGGTCGTCCGCGCGCGTATTACCGTAAGTTCCGCCTCTGCCGTATTCAGCTTCGTGATCTCGCCAACAAGGGCATGATCCCGGGCGTTACGAAGTCGAGCTGGTAAGGATCCGAAGATGGCATTGACCGATCCACTGGGTGATATGCTCACCCGCATCCGCAACGGCCAGCGCGCGAAGAAGGACTCCGTCCTGACTCCGGGCAGCAAGCTTCGGGCCCGCGTGCTCGACGTGCTGCAGCGCGAAGGCTATATCCGTGGCTATAGCGAAGAGCAGATGGGCCCCGCGGCCGGCATCCGCATCGAGCTGAAGTATTTCGAGGGCCAGCCCGCGATCAAGCACGTCGCCCGTGTCTCCAAGCCGGGCCGTCGCGTCTATTCGGGCTCGACCGAACTGCCCCGCGTCATGAACGGCCTGGGCATCACCATCGTATCGACGCCGCGTGGCGTTCTGTCCGACGCCGAAGCGCGCGAGCAGAATGTCGGTGGCGAAGTGCTGGCGGAGGTATTCTGATGAGCCGCATCGGCAAGAAGCCGGTCACGATCCCTTCGGGCGTGACGGCGAACATCGAAGGTGCGCTGCTCAGCGTCAAGGGGCCCAAGGGCACCCTGACCATGCCGCTGCGCGATGAGATCAGCTACACGATGGAAGAGGGCGGCATTTCGGTGCAGCCGGCCAACGAGACCAAGCGCGCCCGCGCGTTCTGGGGCATGCAGCGTACGCTGGTGCAGAACCTGATCACTGGCGTGTCGGATGGCTTCACCAAGAAGCTGCTGATCACCGGCGTTGGTTATCGCGCTGCCGCACAGGGTCGTAACCTGAACC
>Ga0160428_1002555_pt1 | contig 10849 bp, 8 predicted proteins | sample SolpanmetagenomM_FD_108198 | JGI IMG/M metagenome (GOLD analysis project Ga0160428, IMG submission 108198) | Solar panel surface microbial communities from Lawrence Berkeley National Laboratory, California, USA - M | ecosystem: Engineered > Built environment > Solar panel > Unclassified ...
TGGAATGAGGCTCCCATCTCTGGCTGGAACAGTCCCTATGTCTACTTCCTCCTCATTCTTGGTCTTCTCATCACCGGTTTCTTCTTCTACATTGAGCGCAAAGTCAAGGACCCTCTCTTGCCCCTGGCCATTCTCGATGGCGCTACTGGCTTCGTATTGACTTGTGTTGGTACTGGATGGGGATCTTTTGGAGTCTGGCTATTTTACACTAGCAGATTCATCATGGAGCAGAGGGAACACTCTCCTTTGAGCTTTACCGCGCAGTTTTCACCAGCTGTTATTACTGGTATTTTGGCGGCTGGATTAACTGGATTCATGCTTACGCATACTCCAGTCAGCTTTACGATGATGGTGTCGATGTGCGCTTTCTTCATTGGTCAGCTGATTGGTGGCTTTGCACCTGTTGAACAGTACGTCTCAAATCCTCTTACTAACACATTCATCAAAACATCTTTACTAACTTGCTCGCAGAGTCTACTGGGGTATGACCTTCGTCAGCATCGTCATCATGCCTTTCGGCATGGATATGTCCTTCCCTGCCGCAACAGTCATTCTCTCCAACTCCATGCCTCGCGAACACCAAGGTCTTGCTGCATCTCTCGTCAACACTTTCGTCAACTACAGCATCGCCACTTTCCTAGGTATCGCTGGAACTGTGGAGATATATTCTACACCGATCCAGGAGACAAAGGAACAGAAACTTCATGGAATTAGAGCGGGCTTTTATACTGCTATGGTGTGCAGTGGGTGTGCTGTTATTGTTGGCATTACGTACTTTGCGAAGACGTATAGGAAGGAGGGGTGGAAGGTTATGGCGCATTGAGCGTGTGGCATATTGCCCTGGGACTTTTTAGCGGCGCTGGACTTGGTGTTTTGGAAACGATGTGATGTGGTTTCGATTTGGCCTCTGTTTTTTGGTGATTGGACCAGACGGAATTAACCAATATATGTAGATATTTTCCTTTTGACGGCGGTTTTGGGCGCTCTTCGAAGGGCTTATGAGGTCGAGATGATGGGAGCTTGATAACGCAACTGCTTCAGGGATTGGATAGTCGACGCATGCGCTTTTAGCTTAGATAGTTAGGATACTGTAGCTTTACGCTATGTTTTCTCTTATAAGAGAAACGAAGAGACGATGAAATTCAAAGATGCAACTTTCCAATGATATGAAGCCAGCGAATGTGTTGCGTTGGCGCTTCGGCTATCCGTCTTCGAGTGCCCAGTGACTGTAGACGCTGCAACGTAAGGGAGAGCAAGAAAAGTGTTACATCGCTTGAGAGAGCTTCTACACATCATATCACAAGAAATTCGCATCACGAAGACTACAGCCTCGAATAGAAGAAGCAAGAAAATGTTAAACCTGAGACAGAATACATACTCGACGATATCATGCAGGTCTATCCACCCACATCCCCATCCCTCCGTCCAACTCGTCCAGGCTGCGTGGAATTATCCAAAAAATCGCCTGGGATATCATTCCAATTCGCAGTAGCGTTAGTCGTTCTCGGTATACCGACATTGGGATTAGTTCTACCCTCACCATTGGTCGGTCCACTACCATACTTGGGTGGAGGAGCAACATGGACTTTGAACTGCCTCGATTGCCTCTGTCTCGACCTTTCTGCAGCTGCAGCTTCATCTTCTCTTTGCCGCGCTGCACGCGCCAGTCTCAACGCATCGTTCGTGTCCTGCCACTTTTGACTCGGCTGCCACATCCATCCGTCACCGATACTATTGAGTATTGGAACGAACCATAGGATGGGTTGTGCACCAAAGATCTGTAGTAGATTCCTGCGCCAACCAAGATCGAAGGCGTGAGGTAAGGATTGTGAATCGCGCTCATCTAGGTAGGCGTTATACCGGGCACGCTCCCGCTCTCTTTCGAGGTCGGAGTAGTTGCGTCGTAGCGACTTTTGTGCTGGAGATACGTTTATATTATTTGATTCTTGTGATGGGTCGTCGTTGTGATTTGTTACGACTTCTCCTTCTTCGGGTCTGGTGACGCCGGGCGCTTGGATGATGTGGTCGACTAGTTCTGCATGCGAACTTCCATTTCCGATGATATAGTGGCGTGCATCGTCTTCTCTTTTCGAGGGCGTCAGATACCGTGTCTTCTCCATACTTTCGATCGTGGTCATGTTGCGCGAGGCGAGGTAGATATGCCATCCAGTAAAACCCGTCAGTACTAGGCCAAATATACCAGATACCACCGCCAATAAGATATTGTTAACAGGTGCAAAAGTCTCGTCAAACTGTCCTTGGGACATCATGTCCCGTAACAACCACTCCAAAGCAACAGCGAAGCAAAGATAGCAGAAAAGACAGACGTAGATCAGGAAGAGGAGAAAGGCTTTGTAATTACGAAAGCCAACACACGTAGCCAGCCAGGGACAGTGATGGTCCATTTTGAGAACGCAACGGCGGCATGACGAGCAATGGTGGCAGCGATCGGGTTTGCGAGATTGGCACTTTTTGCAGAAACGTAGCTCCCCGGTTGATTTGGCTGTTAGAGATGTGAGGATGGCATTTCGCGCGTCTTCTTCTGCGGGGACAGCGCTGTAGCTGTTGTGTGTGGAGGAGGAGAGTGTGGAGCCTGGATCTGAGAAGACTGCTGTGGTGTATGACCAGTTGAGGAGGATGAAGAGGATGATGCCTAGAATTGAAGTGCCTCGGCCTTTATTGCATGGAATTAGTACACATGTCTTTGGTCTTGTTGTGACCATTTTCACTTTACCAGCCCAGCTATTGCTGCTCGCTTTGAGTCCCAGCTGAGCCTGAACATAGACAGCCCAGGTGGTCAGGGCGTATACCAGCACAACTGGGAAATAGCAAATGAATGCCCAGCATGTTCTTTCACATCGCCGCGCGAAACTTCGTCGTGTCCGAGGGGTGGGAGATGGTGACGTTCTGCCAAAGATTGGCGTGGTCATTGGAATGTATTGATGGAGTTGGCAGACATTTAGCAATAAAGACCCGACAGAAGCCACACAAAGTTGCTTGAAGTAGGATACGAAAGTCCGATGTTGTTGTTACTGTTAGTAGAGAGGGTAGTCACGTGTCAAATTTCTGATACAGATCTGAAACATTCGTCATTAATGATCGTCAACAACCGCAAACTGTCTCATAGCAACATTCGCATCGCTCTATTTAATACAAAAGACATTCTGTTGCGTACATAGTCATCCCAGGAGTCGAACATCGGCTAGCCAGTCGACTTCATTTCGTCCTCGTACCCCTCGACATCTCCACTTCCCAATCGCCCAATCGCAGCCATGGCCAAAGACAAGGAAAAGAAGTTCAACCCAGTTGCCGAACACAAAAAGACCGAAAAGAATAAAGCCATCAAAAAGAACAAAGCCAACATAACCGCCCAGCGCAACGAACGGCTAGCCCACCGCAACCCAGATCGACTACAACAGCAAATCGACGAGATCAAAGCAACGCAAGAAGCGCAAGGCGGAGAAATACGCCCGAGAGACCGGGAGATACTACAGAAACTGGAGCGGGATGTGAAAAGTATACGTAAAGCGCGAGAAGATGCAGGCGTGGTCGATAAAGGGACATTAGGGAAGAGACGGCGCGAAGACGGCGGTGACAATCCGAATACATCAGAGATTGGTGGTGGAAGAGGAGGCCAGCAGCGTGGTAGGCGGGAGGATTCACCACCTACAGATGAAGATGTTCGAAGGATACCCATGCCGCGCGATACACCTCCACCGATACCATATCGTGCACCAGCTACAAATCCACAACGAGCTACTCCTGCAGCTCCCGCCAAAACCGTATACTCTGCTGCACCACAAGTACGGAATCTACAGAAGGAGGCAACATCCAAGTTCGTGCCAGCAGCAGTCGCAGCAAAGCTAAAGGCATTAAAAGGAGAAACTGCTCCTGGTGGGAGGTACCTCGAACCGGAGGAGGTCGATGCTCTGGAGGCGGCAGGATATGCTGCTAAATCTGCTGTGGAGAATCAAACACAAACACCGCCCATATCATCAATAAAACCGGAAGACGACGTGACACGTCTGAACGCCGAGGAGCTTGCATTCGAGCGAGAACTGGCACACGCAACCATGGAGAAAGATGCAGAATTGATTGTGGAAGAAGCGGAGAAGGAGGCTGAATTTCTGATAATGGCTGACGATAATGGAGGTAATGAGGCTGATAAAGCACAGATGTATCTCAGGCGTGTAGAGATGGAGGAGGTCGAAGATGAGGATGGGTGAAGTGATTGTGGATGTGTCAAGGCTATTATCGAGCAAGAGTATAGAAGACAAGGTCTAGCACTCAAGGTTGTTCTAGACACTCGCCTGACCTGCAGATTTGTAAACACATCTTGATCCCGCTAAGGACCCCAGTGGGAAGAGAGGTCTTGACGCTCATCGCCATCATCAAACAATAACACAATACGGACTACTATTCGGATTGCCCTCGCCAACGATCAAAAAAGTTGCCACACGAATCGCAACCTGCTAGTATCCTTCGTCTCACTCGGCAATCAAGTGATATCCGCCGCGAGAGAGGACGAAGCAGAGGAGATCCAGTCTCGTCCGGTTCTACATTCCTACATCTCCAACAACTCTGCAGAGTATTTCAGAGTGGAACAGCATCATCCAGAGCCCACCACTCCCAAGTACACGGCGGTCGACGAGCCTTTGATATTCCTCACGCGATCCTTCGTCTTTATCATCACATCCAAAACACCTGTGTCCTCGCTAGCCATAGCGATATACAACGAAGCGAGGGTAATCATGAAATCTAGCTTTGATCAAAGTACTTCATTCGGGATCAGGTGGACTGGAACAATTTGTACTCCCACGTCGTTGTCAGATTTCGTGGGCCAGGACAATTAAGGTATCATAAAGTGGGAAGAGTGTCCGTAGACCTTCTAGATTTTGATAGATGTAATTGAAATAAAATAATCAATCGAGGAAGAGCCCAGGATACTAGAGAACGGCATGAGGTGAGTAGCTCGAAGAGACTTCGGATACCCTCCACAGCGGTCCTAGGCCACGAATTCTGAAGGGGATGTGCTGTGTACAATTTACTATCACCAGTTTATGCCGACAACTTTACTATCAGAGCTTGATGCATGGTATAGCAAAAGGGGTTGTATCGATTCTGTATATAGTACAGAAATAGGTTTAATTCTGAGAGTCTTCAACTGAGATCTATCTTATTTGACTTGCTCACATTCCCACGCTGGTCCCAAGGGCCAGGTAATCTTCTCTATCAACCAATATAGCCAAAAAGCATACCGTCCAACTCCCCGTCATAGAATTCGTGATGTCGTCGTATTGTTCATCAGTGCCCATATCAATGTCCACACCTTCGTACTATCCCATCGTAGTCACAGCAGAGCTTCCTCCTCTCATAGCGTAATATCGGACACCGATCCCTCATTTATTGATAGATGTAGTCCTTGCTCCGTTACAGCCCCTCCAAAGCCAAAACCTTCTTCATGACCATAACAATCAGCATGACCACAATACCAACAATAGCATAGTCGACCCAAGATGTAGAATCACTCAGTGTCGAAGTTGTTCGCGGTGTTTGTGGCTGTACCAGTGCGGGGAATTCTGCAAGGGTTTGTGTGGGTGGTAGTGTGGCTGGTTGTGGATGGGGTGCTGCTGGAGGCGATATTGGTTCGGTGTGGTTTTGTGGCGGTTGTGTAGCTCCTTGCGCAGACTCTGACGACAGCGCTGACGATGATGTCAATGCCGAACCCTTTGTGTCTTCCAGCACATCCTTCTTCACCGCATCACCATCTTCATTTCCACTTCCAGCGGTGACCACTCCAGCACCCTCCGCACCATCTTCACCCCCACTCCCCCTCCCAATATCCTCTCTATACCCCAACCTCAACTCCGGCGGCACTTTCTCCTCCTCCTTCTTCGCTCTCCCCTCCTCCTCCACCATCGCCCTCGCCAACTCCTCCTGCTCCTTCAACACCTCCTCATTACTCCTTCCCCCACACCCACCACACCTCCACGTCCCACTCTGCCCCGCCAACTGCCTCCTCACACCCTCACTACTCTCCAAGCCCCCAACTTGTCCCGCCACCCCCTCCACCATAAAACTCCTCAACGCCACTATCGCCGTCCGCACTCCCCAAGCCGGCTGCCACGATTCCTCATGAAACCCCGAAATGGATAAACATATCTCCCTATTCACTTCGAAGCGGCCTGAGGGCGTGAGGAAGCGAAACGAGGGCGGACGGAGAGGGTAGGTGGGGGGTAGGACGATGCGACCGTGGTAGATGCCGTTTGCGAAGGGGGAGGGGGCTGGTGGGCCGCGGAGGGTGAAGTGCCATTCGAAGAGGTTGGTGTCCAAGGGCGCTGCGTGGTAGTCTGGCGAGGGAGACGAGGAGAGTTCGGCTGCTTCGCGGAGGATGCGGCGGATGGTGGGGGATTTGGTGTTGAATTGTGTTGTCATTTGGTGTGTATGTGGTGAGAAGGTGGTATGGGATGTTACCACACGGTGGTGGGATGTGGGATGTTCTTGTGTGAAGCGATTTGCGTGCGAGACGTTGGAGAGTGAATCTTTGTAATGAGGGAGTCAGCGAGTGCAGCTGGAAGAATATAAGTGGACAGGTTGTTCAATGGACTCAAATGTCACATGGAACGACATCACTCAGTATTGACTCTATACGCCAACGCTCTATGCTAATCTAACAATACCCAAAACCACTACGTCTCCTGCGAGGCTACTTATTTCCCAGTCAATCATCTGCCCGCGGAGGTGGAGGAGGTCCCCTCGAATCTGTAGCTTCACTCATAAAATCATCGACATCCAATCTTCTCCTACTCCTCGCACTAGGTCTAGCATGATCACCAATATGATCCGCAATATGCGCTTGTGAAGGTCCAGGTCCAGCACCATCTCCATCTCTAAGATCCAGCCTTTCCACTTCCTCTTCCAAGTGATCAAGGGGTGGTCCAGTGTATTCTCTTGTCGATGCAAATCTTAGAGCGCTAGGTTCCCTAACTCGACTGCCTCCGCTCCCAAGGCCAATAGGTACAATATTTGGTGAGCTTGAGCCTGATGGTATGAGGAATGCTGCAGAAGGTAGTGAAGGCTGCTTCAGTTTCCTCAAATCGTCAGTGGCATAGACAGGTGGGCTTGCAGGCACATCTTCGTAAACCGGTGGTTGTTCTTCCTCCCAACTGATACCCATACCACTCCTCTCGGTAATCATGAGCACAAATTGCATTCTAAGCACTCTTGCTGCTCCAGTTGGGGTAAGAGCTTCAGGTTTCTTGATGGGTGCCCATTCTTCTGCCACAACCAGCTCAATTACCAAGTGATGAGTTACTGATAAACCACTTGGTGAGTCGATATCGCATAGAGGTTGGGGTGCACCGGATGGTCGTGCAGCAAATTCCAGCTCCAATGCACCCTCACTCCAGTTGTATTTCCATCCAGTCTTCACCTCTTCTTCACCCAATACCCTTGAATCTTCATGCTGTATGCCCTTTCCTTCTCCGCCCAACTTGGCAGAATGCTTTGCGCATGCAGGACTGACCATTTTCTCGTGCTCCTCGATCTTCCATGTCATCTTTCGCAAGCTCCACCGCGTGATCACATCTCTTTGTGTGTCTGTCAAGCCGTTCAACTTCATCAGAACGTTGAAGTCGCCAATAGGATGAATAACAGGAGCGAGTAAGACATGCGCTGTAAGATTCGTTGGAGGAAATATTCGGAGGGAGTTCTTGTCAGGCAGTGGACCTAGAGCGCGCTTAACAATGATAGGATGATGTAGTGATAAAGTCTCAGATTCTTGTCCAGGTCGTCTGATAACAGCTTTAGCCTCGAGGTAGTATTCTAGATTTCCCAGGATACCGGATGTAGTTGCTGGCAAATGACCAGGCAGCAACCAGCTGAATGGGAAGTCGTGCTCGTCAACTTCCAATGATTTCGGATGTGTCAAGAACTTCCAGCTAAACAGACTCGACCTCTGAACTGCACAATCCGGACAATTCGCATGGACGGGCTTGCGCGCGGTAACTGATGCATATAGCTCCATGTCAAAGCGCTCCAATATAGACTCCGGCTCTACAGCGGTTATCTTGAGCAGTCCAGACATCAATGCGCCAGTAGACTGTGTCGGGTTACCATAGAAAACATTCGGTGGAGATTCGATTTTGATGTTGAGCTTGTTAACTGGCTTCGTTGGTCGCAAAGAAGGACTTGGACTGCCTCTTTGTTGAGATATCGATGGCATGCGCTGGTCTCTTGACGGTGCCCTTTGTTGATCTTTCGACTTGCTCCTGCTGCCCAGACCAGCCAGACCATGCTTCTTCAATGCTTCCATCCTGTCTGGTGAATGTCCGTCCTGTATGTTTCTCGTCTTCTCCCTCTTCAGCTCGTTGGGCGATGTTGGGCCGTCTAGTATCGAGCCTTGTGAGTCTTTGTCCTTGTTCCCGGAACTCCTTAGTCGAAGTAATCTGCCTGGCATTTTAGACATGAGAGTTAGTATGGAGTGATTGATCGTTGAGCCGATGGCAGCGAACAAGCGCAATTATAGCTTACACTATGATGAAAGGGAGTCAGAAACAAGGATTGACAAGTTTATAGCGAAAACCCCCGTTATGTGCTGTCACGCAAAATCTTCTCAGGCCAAGCGCTGCAGGTATCGAAGTAGTAGTCACCAGCGGTGTAAGGAGGTCGACTCCGAGCCAGATCTAGCAGTCGAGACGATGCAACGGGTGAAGAGCCAAGGGGTGGTGATCATGGGACGCAGTCAAGTAGCGATGTTGTGACAGCCAGAAATCAAAAATACGAGACGAGGCGGGGAGAGTGGTCACAGGAGTGGATGCGTTGAATCTTTTCGATGCTTTTAATGATGCTGTTTATGCGCTGGCGGGATGATTGAAAACGTAATATTGACAACGTGTAGCTGAGACGTAGATGGAACTTGTCGAAAAAATCCTGCTTTTGTTAGTCAGAGAAATCAGACGACAGGAAGCGTGCCTGCCTTCGCCTTAGCCCGAAGGCTTCGGAGTAGCAACCCGTGTTCGCCACATCGTGACTTGGTCATCTGTGCTTCTTGTTCCTTCTCGCACAGCACATCTTGCAGGTATCATCTGTAGACTAATATCCACGGACCCAGAGCCGTAACAAATCCTCCAGCTCGACGCTCGCTCGCGCCAGAGGTGACCGGCGAACTTTACTAAAAAGAATCCACTGCGGGGTAGGGCTTGATTTTCGCTTCTAGATACCTTTTGCGGTTTAGGCAGTAAATTTAGACCTTCCCAAGGATCAACCTCTCCGATGTCGTCTCAAAGACAAGATGAAGACTCAAAGTCCCCAACAGAAAAGTAGTAGCACGCACAACCACCCCCATGTTGCTGGATGAGTTGCGGCGTTTGCGTTGTTTTCGAGGCCATTCGTACGACCGTGGTGGATTTCTGAGCCGGAAATAGACTTGAGCTAGCTAGCAAGACAACATAATATTATTGCAGAATTGTTTCGTAAGTCAACTTGGCAATTGCGAGTGCAAAATTAAATCAGGAGCAATGAGGGATGATTCGCAGGGAGGCTAAATGTACACACTATCGATAGACCAGAGGCTGCTTTTGTACACTCTACGAGGATCGAGTAGATAGGTGTTCACACTTACGGCCCCCTCGATACCCAATCTGAGTTCGAATCATACATTCCAGGTCCAAAATCCAGCGAGGCCGCATCACCACCGTATCCTTGTACATTCATACCCGCCGTATCGTTTGTAGAAGGACTACCTTCAGCTGGTGGTAGTCGTGGCATATTGAAGAAGTTGAAGACATCCATGTAATCAACATCATTCATTGCCGGACTGCGCGCTCCAGTCGGCGTGGCAGCCGTGCTGAGACCAGCCGCAGCTGATGCAACCTGGTTGGTAGGCTGTCTTGAAATCAGATAGTCCAGATCATAGGCAGTACGTCGCATATCTGCTAAGATCTTGACTGTTGAAGGCTGCGCTCGTTCTCCATTTGACATTGTGATGGCCGTCCTGTCAGATGCGGCAAATTCGTCTAGGACGCGCTGAAGAAGCTGAGCGTAGCGGTCGGCCACTGGCCAATGGATACCTAGTTCGCGAAGGATAGTGACGAAGAAATTGACGTTTGGATTGATCTTGTGATCGACCGTGGAAGAGTGGACGAGGAGTAGTCGGGCGGCAACCCAGACCGAAAAGGCAAAGGGAGGGCCGAGTTTGTTGAGCATGCTGTTGTTCTTGACATGGGCGCAGAGTGCGGATAAAGATTCGACGGCTGTGAGACAGAATTGACTTGCCCTGAAAGAAGGTGCAAAGAGTGGTGAGCGGCGTGCAGGATAGCCTGCTGATGAGTGAAGACGAATGATAGTCCTGGTGGTTCTGGTTAGCATGAAGATTGGAAGTTTGATTTTTATACTATACGTACGTGTGGTAGGTAGCGTGAAGCATTATCCAGCCACAATTTATATTCTTCGAGGCTGCGTTGTCGAATAATTGCGCCGTGCTATTATACTCCCTGGGCAAACTGTTTTTCCACGACGTGAGTGTAGCGTCAAGCTCTCTGTACTGCTTTTGCCATTGCTCAACATCGCTCAATGCCATGATATCGATTGGAATTTTCAAAAACTCGTGTATACGTGACAAGATGCCGATGACCTCGACATAATATGAGAAAGAACCAAGGTTGTCAGCATTTTCGCTCCAATCTGTACGATCCTTATTGCGAAACCATCGCGTTTCCACACTCTGGTTCTTGACCAACAAATCATCTCGACATGGCAATCGACGATCAATCTCTTTCTCGTCTACAGCAAAGTCAAAAGCTGTGGTGATAGTCGTATAACGGTCCAGAATATAGACCATCCAGAATAA
>Ga0160428_1002556_pt1 | contig 10848 bp, 8 predicted proteins | sample SolpanmetagenomM_FD_108198 | JGI IMG/M metagenome (GOLD analysis project Ga0160428, IMG submission 108198) | Solar panel surface microbial communities from Lawrence Berkeley National Laboratory, California, USA - M | ecosystem: Engineered > Built environment > Solar panel > Unclassified ...
AATAGCGAACCCACGTACTCGTATGACGCATCGACCGCGGACGAACGTGCTTGCGATAGTCCTCCTCGTCGAACCGAACAACGTGCATTGAGGTGACCAAGTTAGTCGAAATTGGTGTTAAGTGCGGAGAGTGTAAATTATTTATGTTCGAGAGGGAGGAAGTAGGAAAGAGTAACTTATCGGCCTAACATAGGCTTCGCTCTGCTTATTTATGTTTAGTGTAGCTATAACTTACACTGTATGGTAATTCATCTGAAAGATGCCGTAACGTTTGATCCTGTGTGCAGAGGCACTTGTGGCAGTAACGTAGGGTGGTAGTCAGATTCACTGAAATGATGGCGAGGAGAGGTAATCAGCAGTGGATGATGAGGACCATCGAGAGTGGAGAGTGGAGATATGCTACTTGATGTGGTTGGAAGTTGTGACTGTGGTGTGAAAAAATTCTGCAAAATTCTGCAAAATTTTCTTCGCGCTCATATCCCGCCTACTTCCGCCAATCGCCTGGCAGAAACGAGCAATGTCACCACAAGAAGGTAATATACTCCAATGCTTCGGTTGATGAATGCTGACAAACGGTAGAAATCATTCCCAATGTTCAAAAAGTCAGTAGTGATGTTATGAATGGACCCGAAGATTTTGTTCAACGGATTGTCGTGATTCATGGCATAGTGCTCAAAACATTCTTGGACGTGCCAAAATCAGGATACAGCGCAATATGGCTACATGGTGAGCTGGAAATGATTGGCTTTACCAAAGATGATGTCAAGAACGCGACATATGTCTACAAAACAGGCCGTTACTGGCAGATCAATAAGGAGTGTCCACAAGATATCCAGCCACAGCAAGTCACGATTGCGCGGCCGTCAACCGAGACACGTGAAAGGTTCAAGCAAATTGAGGCGGCCATCCTGGACGCGGTGTCGCCTCTTGGACACAAATATCGTAAGGAGGCTATAGACGCAGCCTACAATAGGGAAGGTACTGTGGGCCGAATACAACAATGGTGCAAGTTCTTCTACGGCGGACGTATCAAGGGTGTAAAAAAATTACAGCAGTACGAAGAAGATGCTTTCGAAGACCTCATGAGAAATTGTCTAAAACGAATGCTGCCCAGAAGTCTTAGAGTAGCGGACAGGAAATGTTGGATTGCTCGAACGCACAGCACGGAAGTGAAAGAGAAGGACATATGCATATACACAAGCACTAATACTCATCACTACAAGGGTCATGGTAACATTATCATAGATGACTACATTCCGACTTCTGAAATATATCCTTACAGATACATGCGATGAAGCAGAACTCTCCATATTTGAATCAGAAAGAACTGAGAATTCGATATTCTGTTTGTATGCCAATTCCGCGTTCCTCTTTCCTCGCCTTAAGCACGAGCGTCAGATGGACGACAAATGGAATGTACGAGCTGGAGAGATGATACTTCATCACAAGATCGCTGCCCATTTTGAAGTCAAGCGTCCATTGAATAAGAAATCACGTAAAACTGGACAGGATCAATTGAAGACTAGTAGAGATGTTAAAATAGACCCAACGATAACTCAAGCCGAGTCAGTCTGGAATCTCGACCCCAAGACGGCCTTACAAGCACTCATATATGCAGACCAACAAGACACCCACAATGAATTTCGAAACCTCCTCGATGCAAGGGATACTGCATTTCGGAATACGGACGCTCACATAGTTATCGGACGCGGCTTCATTGTTCGACATACTCTATCCGCACATCCTATAGTTGTAGAGGGTCAGGGCCTTGCGCTCGCTCAAATGGTCAGACTTCTCGATGACCGACGAGCACGAGTCTGGGGATACCAGGACACGATCGATCAATACGTGTAAAATAATATCATCAAATAGATATGCTCGCTACGCTTGATCTGTTCGACAAGAGTCTTGATTCCTTTCAATGTCAACGTCCTCTTGCTCCAAGTCACTGTAACCACTAGCAAGCCATTGAGGGATCAAATCTGCTTTTAGATGCTCTCGATACCCACGGATGAGTTGAACCGATGCTTCCATGTATGAAACCCCAAGTATACAAATGACGAACGTATCTTTCATAATCTTATTTAACAATGTTCACTACGATGACCTATTGATTTATTTAGATACGCGAGCTGCCATACTGAATTCAAGAGTCCCAATTTCGACACAGCTCTACCTTGACTTTGACGCCTCCAACACCGCCGTGACGAGAGAATATAAAATGTCGAAATGAGAATGGATAACAATCAAAAATGAGATCACACTCTGTGTGGTATATAATTTTACTAATCGCAGATAATACGCTTTACTCTTGGACTAACAATCTTTGGCTGGCCCTTCTTAAGTTTTGTCAAATGACAAAGGGCAGTGTCACACATGTAGTGTCAACACTGTCAACAAGTTTGGTTGCGAATATACGAATTACGGGATTCAGAAGGTTAGAATACCCCTCCACCGTTGATGTTTATATTCTTAGTTGATCAATATCAACACAACCTCGTCGGAGCTGTTTCACCAAAAGTAGTCTTTCCACTCTGATGCGTTACCTACTTCTACAAACGACCCATGACATTATGCAGTCCATACACAGCGAAGTTCATCTATCAAGGAATTCAATTTACTGGCGGGAGTCCCGATCCAGCTGTCACATTCCAGCGCCATTACGATTTGCTGCATCCAATACTTTAGCATCTTCGATATCCTCACGGCATTGATGGCTTGGTAACATCGCTCCGCACCGTTGCGTTGAATCTGGGAATATTCGGAGAGTAGATCACGCTCCATCGTGAGGCCACCAACGTTTGGGAATTATCCAGCTCCACGCTAGGTAGACTCGATGCGTTCTCTAGCGCCAGTATATCACCCGGAGATATAAAATCCGGTTGTTCGCGCTCAATGAGGTCTTGAGCCTTTTGGACGTATGAACTCAGCGGCAGCAACGCAATTGCTACATAAATTGCTACATAAAATAACATTATGATATGTATTTACCGGAACCTTTGTCGCCATGCCTGCCATGCAAATTCAATGTCCCAAAGGAAGAGTGAATGAAACGGGCCTTGTAATGACAGACTTCCTAGTGGGATTCCAGGTGTAGCCAAAATGATCACTCTTACCCATTCGTGACCGTTCGAGCTCTTGCAGTGTATGGGCGTTAAGCCTCCCTATACAGCCAGCAGATTGAGTTTGTTACCATTTTTATAGTATACGTAAGCCAATTTGAATCCCTCATGAAGGTCGTCTACCCGTTTCTTCCAGATGCTCGGACAAATATTCGAATGAAGCTACTGTATGGAATATTTGCGGTCTCGTATGGATTGAGCAGTTTGACATGTCCCTGAGGAACTTCATTTACAATATAATTACAAGTTGATACGGCTGGAAATTGCACTCCATATCTTCTTTGACCCCATGGTCGAGCCTGGAATCTGTATCGACTTTGACTGCTTTGACCCAATCCATTTTTGTTTCGTGGCCCATCATAGATCAATATATAGCCGTTTTCCAGTGCTGCGCCAAGCTGCCATCCCATTACTATGGAAGATTTCAGCGTCCTTACATAGTTTTCTGTCAGCAGCTCACCTGCTACATCTTCGGGTACAATTGGAGATACATCGACATCAAACACAGGTGGTAGTGTATTCTCCGGCGCTACATCGTCTCCAGGGTCGGCCGGTGCTCCCGGTAGTGGGTCCAGTGCGGTTCCTTCTTCCTCTGGCTCTACCGTCTCTGGTGGTACTACAAGCAGTACTGCTGGCTCGGGTACATCTAGCACCACACCTTCATTACCTGGATTTTCTTCCTCCTCTTCCACTACGCAGCGAAAAGGCCACTTAAGAACTTCTTATTATATATTTCCCATTATTGATGGGGTTAAACTTATTGCCAATATAATAACATGGCTTAGCTGTACTGTACATTATTCCCACTTTCCGTTTTCGTCCGTGTGTGTGTTATTTGCTATATTCTCACGTCACATGCTTACATCAGCTTATCACTCGTCTTCGTGTGACTTTCTATACGTCTACGTGTGCATTTCTATATGTGACGTTGCGTTGTCTGTGTGACCAAATATAATAAAGTTTCGAGTGAGCCAGAGTGAGAGAAGTGAGAGAGCTCCAAGACATGAAAATAGGTGAGAGAGAACAATGAGAGAGAAATGCCTTTTTCGGCAAACGTACACAGGGAACGAACATACCACTATTTAAGAATACACAAAGCTCGTTCCATGACCCGACATGCTGCCGTTATCTATATACCACATTCTTGACTTTTTCGCTTCATCAACAACCAAACCCATACACAAACAAGCGAATTCAAACGGTCAGATGCAGAAGTTCATCATTTCGAGATGATGTATCTTCACAACGTTTGCTGTCTTATGCAGCTCATGCAGACAACTAGGACTATACAAATACTTGAACAATCAAAAAACATCAAATACGCATCTAATGTTGGTTCAATTATTTCGGAGGAGATATGATTAACAATGGAACTTTCTTCTTCTTGCGTAGAACAACAAATAACCCGGAAGAGGATAACACGAACACTGTCGCAATGACAATACCAGTAAAGACCCATTTGTTCAATCCTAAGATGGTTGATGTTGTTGTTGATACTGCACTTGAACTGGCAGCAGGAGTTGCAGATGTGCCAGACGATCCAGATGAAGGTGTCGTTCCCTTGGATGATGCTTTCGCTGCTGCTGCCGCTTTTGCTTCAGCAGCTACCTGAGCGGCCTGTATTGCGGCTGCTATTGTTGGTGTTAGTAGTAGTAGTAGTAGTAGTAGTTCCCTACAGCATTGATTGCACACGGGGATCCTGGTGCTGAATTGATGAGAATCCCCCATTGACGAAAAATAAGCATTCAGCAAATTCCGTAAGAGAATGAGATCTATTCAACCAACTCATCCAATCGCACTACTTCCTATTGTAGACTCACAGGACTTGAAGCTATCACCAAGCTTCGGATTATGCATATATATAACCGGATTATGAAGTTGACTATCGGAGCGGCGTCCAGGAACAATAATAGCACTTTGACAGTTCGATTCTGGTGGAACTGTCTTCTTCTATGTCACCGGGACTAAGAATTGATTTGGTAGTCGCTGCTATATGGATGTGAAGAGTCGCATAATAGCCAAGAAGAGGCAATCAAAGCAATAAATTTGATTGAGATACTACGCAAACGCACGATACCAAATCAAGTGAGACAGCGCGATCTACCAGACTTGGGTTGACGTTTACAAAGCGCAAAAGACTTTGAATGTAGTCTTCTATGCGAGTCGAATGCACGTGTACCCAACGAGTTTTGTCGAGCATGACAAGTAGAGAGCAATAGTGGCCTCAACAAGCGCGCTATCCTCACATTTGCGGAGATCATGTAGCTTACTCTCCGAAACAGTCCGATTCCACCCAAAGCCGTACAGTCGCTGGATGCAATAGAGTGATGCACTACAGACGGTAAATGCGTGGGAGATGATGAGGGAGCATGTCACCGCAGAGGCAGCATTGGAAACCTTCATATCTATTTCATCACAGCACATGCCTACGGCAACTTGATTCAGGATAAATGCACCCTAACCCACTGGACAGTAATATTTCAGACCATTCGGACTGCGAGGATGACGATTGATGTACTGCGCTCAAGGCGCAAATACGAGAGATTATTCCGGATTCCTCCGATGATGAATGTATGTCCGGACTCCAATGTCTTTTTCTAGAAAATGGTAATCTAGCGAGGCATCAAATGTGAATAGCTGGATCTAAAACATAAGTTGATGACGACCAAGTGAGGGGTCCAGCCATGGACTCCGGACGTTGTTGCCATTAGCAAAAAATTTAGTTACACTAACAGATGTCATCGTTGAGATTCGGAAATATATTGAGTGTAGAGGAATCAGTAGAAATCTGCACTTGGAAACCCCTTGTGGTTTCCAACAATAGTTGGTGGTTGACAAAAAACTCTGCTCTTCTAAATGGCGAATCAATATTTACGAGAAGATCTGGTAGTTTTTCTTCCAAGTTGCGGTAAATCTCTAACATGTGTTCAATAATGGGACCGGTGCCAAAACCGTCTCTCAACAAGGTATATTTCCTTACTATTTGATCAATTGGCTCAATCATAAAAGACGGTGCTTGATTTCTCATTTGTGGGCGCTTGCTTTCTTTGAGCACCAGTTCCTTCGGGTCTGCAGAAGATTACAGAATATTTTCCAGAGTGGCTAAGAACTCTTTATTGACAAAGTAATTATTGAATCCTGATGGCGTAGGAACGACAATATCTGGCATTTGGCTGTCGAGTATAGAGCGTTTACGTTTTACTGGTTCTCGCTAAAGCTGAATATCAGAATATTGACTCAAAATTGCCTCTAATGACATAATTTGGAAAGAGGGCTTCCGAGCTGCGTGAGTGAACGCCGCCATATAAAAGATGAGTGTAGTAGAGATTGCAAATCTCATGGTTCTGTAGTGGTAGTATGGTAGGGGAACGGTGGGGATGGATAATGAGAAGGGGACGACGAGGAAGAGGACAGGTCCATTCAAAGGCTATTGCAACAAGTCCCTTGTTGCCTACGCCATCTGTAAGCCTGGGTTACTCGGACTAAAACATGGATGAAACCAAAGGCATTTTAAGTGATGAGACTGAACCAAAAGAAAGGCGATCGGGCAAAGAGTATTGTCCGCCCGCATGCTGTGATGATACTTTCATCATACCATTCTTTCATACTTTCATCATACTGGTACATCATTCAGACGTGCTAATAATTCTTATAAGACACTCATGATCTCGCTGAATAGAATAGCGCATGTTGGGCTGAAACATCTTTATGGCAGCCGCTCCCATGGTGTCCCAGACATAAGTGAGCGCTCATAAAATCAGAGGGTGTGCTAGGGTTCCTCATCAGGCGGTCACGAGACTTGAGTGAGGCTCCGCTCCAACCAGGTCGTCGAGGTATCCGACAATATTGATATTCTCGGCATGCTGCCGTTGTGTTGCAAGTGGTGCTCAGCCATTCTATCTCATACTTCTTATTATCACCTAAAGATTCACATAAGCAAGTTAATCACATACAGATGCGAGGATTCTTGCCAATTTTGCCACTCTTGTCATATTTGCCTTCGAGCCATACTTCAGCGACGTTATGATCAAATTCCATCACTCGCAATGCAATGCTGATGACAGGCAGTTCTGTATCCCAGTCCTCATATCTTGCCATCCCGATCTTCTTCCAGAGTCAGCACGTATGGCGCGCGGCACTGGCCAAGGTATAGACTTTCCATTGCATACGGTGAATCGGTATGTCGTTTTCGTGAGTAATACGAGTCGAAGGGCAGGTCGCGCGTCAGCTGACGAATATGTGCTTCTTCTGAGCCATTGCCCAGCAATACCAGCTCGTAGTTGATACCAGGCTCGAATTGATGCATATATTTTATGATCCGATCCACTGCTTGTCTACAGTAGCCTACTCGTTTGTAACTTAGCACAGTGATGCACACTCTCGGAGACGCGGTTGTGTTATGCATGTGTAACAATTCCTTGTCATAGTCATCTGAATGTTCTGGCAATACAGTGCTCAGCGTGCTCGTAAGGCGCTGCGCCAAAGATGGAATCAAATACTGAATGCCGGTATCTTCCACTAAGTTGAAATATGCGTCTTGCTTTCTGTCGAAAGCCACGTGTTCGTTGTTGTTCAAAGCGGATTTGGCATTACTTTCCAATTCTGAGAGATACTGATAATGGACCATGCGAAGGATGTTATTGTCAGGTGACATTTCGAGTTCCTTTGCCTTTCTCGTGTGTCTGCTCTCTGGTTCTCTGAGCACTTGGCTATTAAAGTCGTGTATACCTGCATCATTCATGATGGCGGGATTACCAAAAGCCTTGTGGGCCAATCTGAGCCAACCGTATGGTGACTCCGGAGACTCCCCTGTTGGAGCATGACGGGTATGTGTCTCGACGTTCAAAGAAGCATATAAATCGGATGGTCCTCGATAACGATATGCCTTGTGACCGCTAGTGCCATAGACCGCACCGATAAAATTGAGGATGTCGTAACTCTCGAGGGCCTGAAGCAATTCCTTGACAGGCTTCCTTAGCCTTTTTTGTGTTGGTGATGAGGCAGGCGGATAGAAGAATTCATCAACGTCGAATTTTGCCAGCCATCTCGCCTTCATCCCCCGCGATAGACGTAGGGCATCATTAAAGGCTGCAAGCTGGCAGGGAACTTGTGTATACTGTGTGGTGGATCTGCAATCTTTGAGGTTCCCTTTGATGAACTCTGATAAATGGGCGTGGGCGTGGGTTTCGATGTCATAATCCTCACTAGGAGGCCAAAGTATGTATTGAACCGTGCAATTCTGAATATACGGCTGCAGCACTTCTAGCAGATCCTCTGTGCTTTTGTGGTCATATATGATGATCATGTCGAATCCTACCAAGAGATGGAACTCTATCCATTCTCGAATATATCGACGGTTGTTCTTGACGAGTGTAGCAATGACAGTATACAGTGGCCGATGCTGACATTGCTCCTTCGGCAAGTCAGATTCGTAGAGGGATACCCCTAGTCTGTGTACTCTCCAGGCCGTAAGCTCCCCCCAACACTAGTATTCTTTGTTAGGATTATGATTAAGATGAGTGCACAGTGTATCTTTCGGATATTACCATATACGTGAGGAGTAAAAGTGCTAGTGCTGCTGCACCTAACGGCAAGATTTGAATCTTCCGCAATACAAGCGCTACATTGAGAAACATAACGAAGAATGAATGACTCTCACAAAGCTGAATTATTTTTCTTACGGGTGTCTGCCGTACTTGGCTTAAAATCTAATTAAAATGGAACATTGTCTCCCACATTCGCATGCTTTCTGAAGTATGGACCCTGTTCCCCTGTACAATCACCTCATTTCATCCACTAGAAAATTGGATTATTATAGTTGAGTCAAAGATGCTGGGCAAACTTAGTCTACAAAGAAACGTATTGGACGATGAGCTGTCGCAGAGTCGAGCTGAGTCGATACTGCTTCGTGTTGTACGCCAAGGATTGGCTTGGAGGGATTAGTGAGAAATAAGACACAGTTGCGCATTATAGAAGGGACAACAGCATACGTGAGCGTCAGTCATTGAATATCCTGAAAAAGCAGATTGAGCGTGTACAAAGCATTATATGCGTTACCAGAATTCAAAGACATGGCGGGTGCGTGAGCATTGTTGTCTGCTGTCAGTCGTCAGCTGAAGCGTCTTCATTGTCTTAATAAAGGCTGAAGCGTCTTTCTCAGACGACTGCTGAACTGCGTCTACTACTTTCGTGTCTCTCGTGAAGGATCGATTCAAGACAAGCACAACCTCGGGTTGAAACGTCAAATGTGAAGGTTGCTTTACTCGATGATCATATTATACTCCTTATCAATATATCGAATCTTCAAGAATCTGACTTTGTATCATAGGCATCACTTATCTGATTGATTCCTGCCAGTGTGCCCTTGTTGGGAGTCACCCAATGGCTTCCGTCGCTACGCGCCCCCGCTATATCAGCCTTGCTACTTATCAAGAGGTAACATATACTATCAATAGGATCAGCACTAATTTCTTGGAAACGACGATATCAATCCCGCGAGGCATCCCTCACTATGAAGTATTTAGGAATCAGTGGTGCAGAAGTAGACAGTGTCATTGATCGAATGTAAGGCCTGAGACATCGCCTCAGTGAACGCAAATTGCAAATGATTGACATTCTCTGAAAGAAGGGGACTTGATCTGTCATTACTGTTCTTGCTGAACTGAATAGGCATTCACTTAGTCGTTCACAACAACTTGTTGCTGCATCAAACTCCGTCAGATCTTTGCGTAATTTCTTCCTTGGAGATGTCTGAGTGACTCGATGGAGTTATTCTACACATATTTGCTACGTGTACTGCCTGGCTTCTTTTGGCGATGCTTAGTTTTTTATATGTGCTCTCGCTGACTCTTGCTAGCTTTATTGTGATTGGAACAGAGATCGAACGTAGTACAAACGATCGTTTTAGTGGCGTCTGATTTCTGCCAAGGCAACTGAAGATACAAATATTATCAATCATCATCCAATACGAACAAACTGATTTACGCTGTACATACTAGCGCTTCTTATATTCATTCGTTCAAACCCCCTCATCACCTGAAAGAAGATCACTCAGGCAAATTAATCAAACAACTAAACCAAATTACAGGTTTAGTAAAATGTCCAAAATCGAGTGCGGTACAGGCAGTAATGTTTGGGTCAGTGGAGTAGGATTCGAAGTCACAAACAATCCGAACTTCTTCAACTGCTCCATCATAGAGGAAGTTTTGCGATGAAGATTTGCGATACGAGGTAGCGAATATCGCATCGAACAGGAGATGACCGATAATGAAGCCCAGGAGTGGATCAACCGGGAAGATCTGCTTTCGATCGGTAACAGATGGGAAGCTGAGAACAAGCTCGATTGTACATCAGACTTACTCGACGTCATTTTGTATCGTCTTTATACCTATGATACCTATATTCCTCCAAGGACACTAGTGTATTTGCGCTCACGCAAAGAAGAGGAGAAGATCACTGAGCTCACCACACCACAGTCAAGTACGGTGAGAAAGAAGGGCAATTACCTCATTGATCGCCTGGTCGTTCTGAATGAATACAAAACAGCTTCCGTCTACGGTAGCTATCAGTTCAAACTCTCAGACAGGACTAGTAAGCTGGTTGCTCTCGCATTGAGCGATAACAGCGATTCTCCGTACCTTTTTGGTACCGTTTCTCAGGTGGAGAAGGAAAGTTGGGCGAGCGCCAAGTTACAAGAGGTATTTTACCGTATTTGTGGTAAGAAATT
>Ga0160428_1002557_pt1 | contig 10843 bp, 6 predicted proteins | sample SolpanmetagenomM_FD_108198 | JGI IMG/M metagenome (GOLD analysis project Ga0160428, IMG submission 108198) | Solar panel surface microbial communities from Lawrence Berkeley National Laboratory, California, USA - M | ecosystem: Engineered > Built environment > Solar panel > Unclassified ...
GCTAGCTGGTACTTCCTCTTCCGGTCTCCCCTTTCGACCTTCTGTGCCAAACGATTGTACATTTTCAAGAGCGACAGTCGAATTTTCGGAATTGATCTCGTGAAGTGTTCCAACGTATCTATCAGATAAAAGTCAGCTCACCTTTATTAAATAATCATATGCAAGACGAGATCATACCTTATATCGCTTTTGGAAATGAGTGATATCCGGGAGCTGCATCAATTAGCACCACTAATATCTAAATAGAATTTTTCATGGCTAGGATATTACCCAATAAACTCCGACATTTTGTATTATTCGATTCTCAAGCAGATATGCTTTACCCAATTACTGAAAATAATAAATAAAAAAAAGCGAATTGATAACGAATAGAAAGAATTATAGTGATGTGAGAGAGGTCTTTTCGAATCGGTTTCGACCGGATCTAATGAATGATAATGAAGGGGGAAATGAAGCTTCTTCCGTGAAATTGATCTTGCTCTCAATGCTTGGCATTTACGACGAGGCTGAGTCAGCGTTATGCATGGAATTGTGCTCATTTATTAACGGCACACAGAATTCATGGTACTTGTCCTTTCCATTACAATGAACCAAAAGCAGGAGGTAGTGAATTAATGATATGATCTTGCGTGAATGTGCGTTTGGAATATTTACATGTACTTCTATGGATCGCAACACATCAAGGCCGACGTGTCAGTTACCGTTTCCGCACTTCCCCAGATTCGTCACCACGGCCTGAGGTCATGATTGCAGCGGCTGCATCTTCATGATGAGGGACTTCTTCCTTAACGTAATCGACTGATCGTGGCCCTGCGTCATCTTGCGAAATCCTGTGTTCCGAGTTGTCCTTGATGCTTTCTCCATCTGTTGCATTAGTGTCTGCTCTTTGTCGCGTTTCAGATTTCGCTGATGGGCTTGGTGCAGAGTGATAATGGGTGGAAGACCCACCAGTACTATCTTGCAACATCCTGACCTCCATCTTTAGATGCTCAAGTTCTTTTTCCATACTCCTACCAAAGACATCAATGTAATATGTTGCTCCATTGTAGGTCGCCCAAGTGAAGACACTCAATAAAAACCCCGCAGATGCCCATCTCGACCAAAACCAGATTGAGCATGGAATCATGGTCAACAGCGCATACAAATACTGTATGGCCATGAATGCAGGCTCCTGAAACACTCCGGGTAGACTCAAGACTAGTTTGCCAATCCAAGTCTTTGCATATGATTTACGGATCCATGTGTAAGACGTCGGCCGTCCTGCTGCAATCTTTTCTCTTCGTCTGACTGTTATCAAGAAGTGGTATGAGATCTGCCAAGCTAGGTATGGAACAGTCGACCAAATAAACATGGACAATAGGGAGTAATGCTCTGGAGTACCGGGAGTGGAATATTTGATAGCATACAACGCTGGAAACCGTTCTTTCTGTACAGCTTGCGGCAGTAAATGTACGATACAGTGTAACGTCACGCATGGCATGATATGTATGAAAAGACTATTAAAAGATCAGTAAAACTCAGAAATGAATGGTTCGAATCTAGCAGACCTTGTCACTTTGTCCAAGGAATGGAACACGAGAGAATTCCTCCACATCGCTATTGCTATAGCGTTATTACCAAACGCCAGACAAAAAGTGCTGATAAATAATCTTTTGCTGTTTGGAAACATCCAGATACTTAGAATTAACAGAAGATTGACAAAATAGCAGAGATCCGCAAGAAAATAATGATATCCGATTTTATGATAAGTGAACCATCGTACAGGCAGAAAATAGCACAATTGGAGAGTGTACCAGTAATAAAAATACTCAGGCCAAGCTCCAATAATGTAACCAGAGATGAAGATATTGAGAACTCCACCTATGAATGACATTTTCTCGCTTACCGTGACATATCGGCCATCCTTCCATTTCTGTGTCATACGCTCCACACTCTCGCGCATCCGCTTTGAATATTTGATCAGTTGCTCATCTGAAGTTGGCAATCTCTTTCTCCACTCTTCCACAACCTTGTCCTTTGCATTTTTACTAGTACGCTGCAGCCTTTGTTGTTGCACTCGCATTCGTTCGTGGATCCGCTCAAGCTGCTGGGGTATTGCTAGATTCTCGAGAACATCAAATATCGTAAGCTTATCAAGAGGGGGAAATGTTTCGTCCTCATATTCATCGAAGTTTAATTGAGAATTCGTTCGCGAAAGCCCTGGCGAATGCATATAGGCCCCAGGTGTGGTTGACCCATTTTCGTTAATGAGCCCTGCCCCTGGAGATGATCTTCCGGCAGATAAGTAATCAGCAGGAGGACTGGGAGGTGTCTTCACAGAAGAAGAATTTCTGACTTCTCCCGACTTTGAAGTTGATTGCGATTTGGCTGTCTTTTCGGGCGTATGAAAAGACTCTGCCATGTTTGTAGTTATTTGGAATGGATCGTGCGAACTAGATTGGCACACGCATCATGTCGATGTATCTCTCTGATATCTGGAAAGACACCTGGCTTGGAAAACAAGTAGTGGCATGTGAAAATGCAAAATAAACTCTTCACGTGACTATATTTTCGACGCGTCGCGCTCTCAGAAATGCGATTGATTCTTTAATTGATTTCATTGCTGTTTGGCAAAAGGTGACTTTACCATCCGATAAGCATGGGCAAACTTGTACGATTGGAGTTGTTCAGTGGGTGCTTTTTCAAGCGTAGTTATACAGGATACTGATCATCTCGCAGACTTCAAATCATACAAGCATCACCATGTCATGCATTTTGGCGATTCATACTTCACTTCCATCATCGGTCCAAATGGTTCTGGCAAATCCAATTCGTACGTGATTAGCTCCTTCTTCGCCTGCGCACTCTGTACTAATCAGCTGCAGTATGGATGCGATATCATTTGTGCTCGGCATAAAGTCTTCACATTTGCGGTCTACACATTTACGAGATTTAGTGTACCGTGGCCGTGTATTGCAACATGCCAGAGTCAATGCTGACGGGGACGCTGTCGACCCCGAGGATGGTACTGCGGTGGCGACTAATGGTCAACACGTTTCAGACGACTCTGACGCGGAAGAGAACGGCTCAACACAAGCCTCACAAGGTCCAGATCCTACGACTGCATGGGTCATGGCAGTTTATGAGAATGCTGCAGGAGAAGAACAGAAGTGGAAGCGTAGCATTACATCGTCGGGGACATCGGAGTATCGTTTAAATGACCAACGAGTAGATGCAAAGGAATATAACGAAGCTCTGGAGGCCGAACAGATTCTGATAAAAGCGAGAAACTTCTTGGTCTTTCAGGGAGATGTCGAGGCGATAGCGTCACAAAATCCACTCAACTTGACTCGCTTGTTCGAGCAGGTTAGTGGCAGTTTGGAGTACAAGAAGGATTATGAGGATCTGAAAGCAGAATATGAAAGGAATGACGAGATCAACACATCCAAGATGACACAGCGGAGAGGTATTAATAGTGAAGTAAAACAGTATAGCGAACAGAAGCAAGAGGCAGACAGATATGCTCGCAAGCAAACTGAAAGAGATGATGCTATAATCAATCACGCGCTCTGGAAATTGCACAACTTGGATTTAATCATTGATGAGTCTACAGAAGAGATTGGAAAGCATCGTACCGAGCTTGCACAATTCCGTCGCGACATTGAAGAGTCGGAAACTGCTTTCGAAAGTGGCAAGACCAAACAAGCCGATGCGAAGCGACAAGCAGAAGTAACAGAACGTGGGATTGCAAGGAAGAGTAAACAAATTGAATCAGCGGAGAACAACTTATTACCAATGACTGAGAAGATTACCATCTCGCAGAAGAAGATTGAGTCTGCTGAATCTCGTATATCGAGCGTTACAAAGGAGCGCGATGGGCACGCGAAAACAGTCGATAAATTGCAGAAAGATCTCACAAACGTGGAAAAAGCGAAAACAAAATGGGAAGATGAATGGCGAGTTGCTCAACAACAAACAGGGCGAGAACTTGATGCTACAGACTTACAAGAATATGATCGCTTGAAAGCGGATGTGTCACGTCAGACAGCAACGAGTCAGGTGGAGCGAGATGATGTTAATCGAAACTTGAAGTCGGACGAAGAGACTATCAAAAGTTTGCAAGCAAAGGTTGACTCAAGCAAAGGCCAACAAACAAGACTCGGTGATGAGATAAAAGAGCTAACGACTCGACAAGCGGACTTGAAGTCGAACGCAAAATCGATTGCTGAGCAAGTCAGTCAAAAGACTCGTTCCGTTAGTACTTTACAATCAAAGAGAAGGACAGCACAGCAGAGCTACAATGAAATGGATGAGAAGCTCAGAGAAGTTATTCGTAAACTCGAGGAATTTAGGTCAGTAAGACAAGAATCGGAAAAGGACGTCCGCACAAGAGAATTGACCACCCAACTCAAGAAGGTGTTTCCTGGGGTTCGAGGTGCGCTCCACAATCTTTGCAAATCAAAGGAAAAGAGGTTCAATCAGTCAACGGTCACTGTGCTGGGTCGCCATATAGATTCAATGATAGTTGACACGGAGAAGACGGCCAAGGACTGCATCGAATACCTAAAAAAGCAACGTTTAGGTGTACTGACGTTTATTCCATTGGACACCATCATGTATAAGGTGCCAAACAGTAGTCTTCGAAGTATGCATGAAGGGATGCGACCAGCTTTGGATACGATACAATTTGATAATGTCATTGAACGTGCTGTATCATTCGCCTGTGCCGATGCAGTTGTATGTGATACGTTACAGATTGCGCGACATTTATGCTTTGAACGACGAATTGATGCAAGAGCAGTAACTCTAGATGGAACAGTAATATCAAAAGGTGGTAATATGACAGGTGGACAGAGTTTGCAACAAAGATTACAACCATATGATTACAATGACGCAGATTTTGACAATTTGATGGCACTAAAGGATAAATACATGGCAGATCTTGCTAAGATGGCGTCTATTAGTAGTTCTAAAGATGAAGAAGACGAATTGCAAGGTCAACTTACTGGATTAAAATTACGCCAGCAATTGTTGACGGACGAATCTGAGCATTTGACTCGTAACTTGCAAAGCAAAGAGAGAGAACTGCAGTTTCTACAGAATCAATTGACAGAAACCGAGGCGAAATTGAGCGATGAATCACGAGGCTTGGATGGTCTGCGTGCGCGGCTTGATACCGCTACAAATCAGATTTCGAGCGTTGAAGACCAGGTCTTTGCACAATTCTGTCGTCGCTTGGGTTATATGAATATTCGTGCGTATGATGCTCAACAAGGAAGTATACAAAAGGAAGCTGCTCAAAAGAAGCTTGAATTTACTACGCAGATCAGTAAGCTTAAAGGCCAGTTGACATTTGAGAAGGATCGACTTGCCAAAACCGACGAAAGAATCGCACGGATACGAAAGGACGCAGATAATGCGCAAAGTGATATCGATGGTCTTGAAAGCGAAAAGGCTCAGCTTGATCTGCAACTAGAGAAACATGGAGCAGAACTGGATGAATTGAATCAACAATTAGAAGAACGGAAAGCTACTCTGAAAGAACGTGCAGATGTCGTGAATAAAGCTCGGCGTGAAATAGACAAGAGGACAAAATCTGTGGAAAAAGCTTTGAAAGATGTCGAGAGTCTAGAAGAACAAATAGCTTCGGCAAGTTTGTCGAGATATACAGTGCTTAGATCATGTCTAATCGACAAGATTGATATACCTCTTGAAAGGGGAAGTAAACCGTTGTCTTCACTACCCGACGATGTCAATGTCGAGATTGCAGATGATGAGCTTGATGAAGATGAGGACGCAATGGAGGTTGATGGTCAAGAGGGAGGAAATGGTTCTAGAAACACTAACTACAAAGACTACGGTATCAAAGTAAAGTTTGACAAATTGAGTGATGACCTCAAGGAAGCCGAGGATGAAGAAGCTACTGATAAGAAATTACAAGAGATCATCGATAGGCTCAGAGTCGACCTTGAAAAGATGGCACCCAATTCGAGAGCCCAAGAAAGGCTTGATAGCACAAACATACGACTGAAAGACTACGATATCCAATGTAAACAAGCAGCAGCTGAGCTTCATCGAAGCAAAAAAGCATTTGAAGAAGTCCGTGACAAGCGAGTAGAATTATTCAACAAAGCATATTCTCATGTATGCGAAAATATCGACAATGTATATAAAGAATTAACCAGATCGGGTGACTTTCAAGGTGGACGAGCAGATCTCTCGCTTGAAGATGAGGCGGAGCCCTATTTAGCAGGAATCTCTTACTCTACCATGCCTCCTATGAAAAGATATAGAGATATGGAGGCTTTATCTGGTGGAGAAAAGACAATGGCTGCCCTGGCACTTTTATTTGCTATACATACTTATTCACCATCACCGTTTTTTGTTTTGGACGAAGTAGACGCAGCGCTTGACAACGTCAATACTGATCGATTGGCTAATTATTTAGCTTCTCATGCTGGACCGGGGATGCAATTTGTTGTTATAAGTCTAAAGGTAGAGTTTTTTCCATGATATACCATATTGAGTAGCGATTGACATGTAATATTATAGGCCGGTCTATTTCAGAACAGTGAAACTCTCGTCGGTGTAATGCGAGATCAAGCTATAAATAGTTCGAGAGCTCTGACATTGGATTTGAGAAAGTATCAGGCCGTGTAATGTACAAAGGAAATAATTCATCATGATATAATGCTTTTTTCATTCCGGCTTTTGGAATCATATCAATCATATATTCATTAACGAATGTTTACTATATGTCAAGGGAAATAATAATTTGTAAAATCCCCATGCTCCTGCAAATAGTAGAATGTAATACGCTGCCGACCAGTGAATACTTAATCCACGAATCTGTGACGGATTCTCGCTTATAGGAGTAGTATCGGTCAATCCTTCCTTAGTTTGATCATGTCTCGTATGTTGCATGGATTCATGATTGATTTGTACCACCTCCTCACCGACGTATTGTCCCACACGTCCCCAGAATCGTGGCAAACCCATCCAATTACAAAAACTATGCGCCAGTATACAACTATAAAGATTCCCAGTTCTAAGAAAGACAAACGTCACAAATACTCCAAAGAGCGTGGTATATCCGAATTGAAACAAACTTCTCGCTATCCCAGGAAGTATCAATTGTGGCGTAAACAATGCCGATATGTACGATTGGTTAGATCTTTTATGTGTGAGTAGAAATTCATTCAGATGGTGTATATGCGCGATACCGAAATGTAATGGTGCGTATTTGAGTATTGACCATTTATCCATCTGTTAATCACGTCAATATCTCACCTTTTTGATTTGTTATTGTTAGGGGAGGCTTACGTTTACGGATAACATTAGAGAAATATTGAGGCCTCGAAAGATCAACTCTTCACTCACAGGTCCGACGATAATGTTTCTATAAAATACCCAATCGCTTAGAAAAAGCGTTTCGATACTATACCAGATATGCTTCCAAAAGGATCTTTGCTGCCGAGAGGTGGTTCTTTGAATCCAGTTTTCTATGACGAGGTTCTCGAAGAGCGGGCCAGCGAATAAAATACATAACAAGAAAATACACTTGATAGAATCTATCGTATCGACGTGCCAGATACCGATTCTATGCCATAATTCTGCAAGTGTGGTGTTCTGTAGTTTGGTTTGAATGACATACGATATGCAAAGACAGACGATGCACATGCACCATACGGCACGAGATCGTAAGCGGATTGAAGCAGGCGAGTCTCGGGGATTTGAACGAGAAGCGCGAAGAGATGGCAATATGTAAAAAGGTAACATGTATAAGATGGCGTTTAGTGACTGTGTGACGAGTAAAGAATGTCATTATTCTATCCTATATTTTACAAAGCATAGATAGTAGGAGATGTAGTGCAAGGCATGAGTAAGAGGGGAAGAAGTCCGAGACATACGCAGATAAGCTGAATCCCTCCTGCAGATCCCATACCTCCAGGCTAGTCTGCTATTATACACAAGCCACTATGCAATTGTGTTCAATCGTCATTCTGAGTTGGCTGGAGATAAAATGTAGAATGTATACTGTGATGTGAAGTAAATAAACAGAGATGAATTTCCCCACATACTGGTCACGTGCTGACGTGGAATGAATATTCTCTTTTCGGACCAATGATTATTTCCCGATTAGATATATGTTAATATGAAATTACGCCGCATCGTGCAGATGTAGTCTTGAAAATATCTTGCGAGCCTTGATACACTCCAAGACCATGGATTGATTACGGTAGAAGTTCCCAAGGTTAGCATTTGAGTTTCATTTCCAGAAAAAAGAATTTTTCTCCCACGCGTTTTATGACAGTGACGTAACTATATCCCACGCGTCGATTGTATTTGTAATATTATTTCGACACGTCTCGACGTGTAGAGTGCTTGCTTGAAGTAAAATGACAATTTCATCAAAAATCAAAACAATCATGCATGCATAAAGTTACGCATCCTCATGTGCATATTCAACGTTTCCTCGTGCTTTTCTGCGAGATTTGATGCGTGACATCAATCAAGATAATAATAGATTGAGAATATGTGATAGTCTAATGTTGATAAAAAGAGAGTATATCTAACCTTTATATAATCGATTCGAGATATTGTCCGCGATTAGACTACCAGTGATCGATTGATTAAAGTCTCCATCTAGTTCGTCCGAGCATTGGTAATAAAACTTTGAACGTTGAGATCTGCGCACCCTCGGCGGTAGATTGGCCATTTTCGGTAACAGGTCATAATTTCCCGTACCCTCTTCGTTTCAACCGTCGATATTTTTCTTTGCTCCTGAACTTGTATGGGACCCGATTGGGAGTGTGCGATAGTTCCTGGGGATTTACTACTGTACTCCATGCTGTCGATCTGACTTTCTTTCATCTACAGACAAACTTGTCGCCATTCTTTTGTTCTCCTGCTTGGATTATACGTACATTCCTTTATTTGTAGCTAACCTCAGTCATTCATTTGGAGCGCTGATTTGGTAGGCATTGGCCACCGATACCGCTGCGTAATTCTCCCTCCTAGGTCCAGCACGCAACGATATAAGAGCACAATAAGCCAGTGTATCAGATATCAAGCAGTTGATTACAATAAAACATCGCGTACTATCTTTCAATCACTCCTGCGCGTCTCATGTTCAATATACAGTCTTTACACCTATAATTCAAAGTGGACCATTGGGTCCTAGTCACTCATTTGAAACATCTATTGTTCTGTCATTCTTTTGGTTTTGTTTCAGCAGCGATAATCAAATATGCCGACGTTATTCGGTGCACATGCCTCTATGGCTGATGGGGAGAATTTATATCACTCCATCATAAAACCGCGAACTCCATCGCCGAAAAAGGCATTGGGGGAACGGTCTCTTTCTGATCTTAACATCGATAACAATGCACGACCGACAGTACGATTGGTCACGTCAGATTCGAGATCATCAGAGGCAAACTTCAAAAGCCCATTACCTTTACACGTCAGAAAATCATCTACAGACAAGATTGAAAAAAGACTCAAACCCAAAGACTCAGTATGGACAGATTTGCCAACCGCAAGTGTTGGACGTCCTGTATCAAGAGATGGACGTCCTGTGACAAGGGATGGACCAGGTGTAGGAACAAGTTTGTGGGTGATGCCAAACATAATAAAACCTCCACATAGATATTCTATTTCAACTACAACATCAAACGCGGATACCCTTGTTGCAGATTCGGTCTTGTCTCCGACTAGCAATCGATTCTCACTTGATTCTGCATATAAATCCCCAATTCAAGCGAATTTCGAAGGACTTCCAGAGTCCATGGCACCTCTTGCCCCCGTAGTCGAACTTGAGACTGATCTTCCTAATCTTCCGAGTACTGAAGATCTGCCAGACATGACGGAATTACCTTCTTCTGTCGCTCATGATTCGCGACGTTTGGCGCATTCTTCTTCGGTGTATTCAAACAGTCCCTTTGCAGATCTGGAAGGGTCTGATTCCCTTCACTCCGGTCTAGGCTTCCACATAATCTCGCGTGCGGCGGATGGAGGGATTGGCAAGGAATACAAGTTGAGAGACCAAGCGTCAATGTTGTCATTGACATCGACATCTTCTACAACAGCAGGACATAGTACTCCACATTTGATCAAGTATCAAAGTTCCATGGAGAGTATTGAACCCCAATATGCTTCGATTCGTGCTCCTTATCATTCTCAGTCAATAAGTAGTCTTTTGTCGACTGCTTCCATGAATATTGACAATCTTGGTCAATTACAAATTCCACGCAAACGTGCAAGAGCGAGAGCTGGCTCATTGAACAGTCACCCGTCGTCAGCATGTCTCAAACCAAGTCATTTGTCAACAGTTGCTTCTGAATTTGATGCACCAGAAGATTCGGATATAATTGTAACAAAAAGTCCTCCGATTGATTATGGAACATGGCCAAGACGTAGACGACCGACGGGAGCATCGTCTACATACAGTACATCGATCTCTAGTCCACAATTGGAACGTGCTGTTGCTACACCAGAGTCTTATGATTCTCAATCAACAGGATTGCATAGTGAATCTGCCTTTCCTGAGCCATTATTTAGTTCCAGTGCACCTATCCCACAACGACCATTTGCACAAAGTAGTGGACAAATTACTGATGAAATGGGTGATACAATTGGAGAATTGCAAGCACCGCCTCTTCGCGAGAAGAGATCCGGCTATTTTGTTCGAAAACGATCTCAAACAGAATTGCGTCTGAATCCCAAACAATCGATGCAAAGTCTGTCTGGTGAAAGTGATCGTTGGTCAACAGGTACTTTTATATTTCCTCAATGGGCAACTTTCTTCTATAGTGGAAGAGCGGCAATTCCACCAGTATCTACTGCAGAAAGCCGAATGACA